>SKET01001541.1_pt1 | contig 15605 bp, 12 predicted proteins | sample 4841461 | NCBI WGS metagenome assembly SKET01 (sample SAMN11008802, study PRJNA524170) | human gut metagenome | biome: Human fecal sample; material: Feces; isolation source: fecal sample from pouch patient p5 | host: Homo sapiens | place: Israel: Tel-Aviv | collected 2014-02-13
TAGCACTCATAAAGACCACATCTCGTTGACCGAATACCCCTCGATAGCGATCATCCATACCATAAATCGTCGTGTTGTACTGATCGTGACTGCGTACTGTCGCCATGACCAGCTTACTGTTAAACGCCGAAGAGGGATCTTCTAACAGCCCTTTGCTGGTAATGAAATTAGCCTTACCTGACGACGTCAGCCAGCGCCTTTCAGCAGCTGCGTTTATCAGGTGAAAACCACCAGGATGGCGGATGCGCTGGTTATAGTCGGCGAACTCTGGCAGCACAGCTTCAATGTCATTGCGAATGCGATCATAATCTTCCACCAGATGCTCCCAGGCCACCACGCTCTGAGGGAGCGCTGCCTGCGCGATTCCCGCGACCACAGCACACTCTGATTTCAGCATGACACCTGCGGGTTTTAACACGCCACGCGAGGCATGAATCATTGACATTGAATCCTCAACGGTTACCGCCTGCGCACCGCTTTTTTGCATGTCAATCTCGCTACGTCCCAGAACCGGCAGAATATAGCTATGCCGTGCGGTCAGCAGATGAGAGCGGTTAAGCTTTGTGGCAACGTGTACCGCCAGATCTAATTGCGTTAACGGTACAGCGCTCGCTTCCCGATCTGGCATTGCCAGTGCAAAGTTGCCCCCCATGCAGATCAATGCTCGAGCTTGCCCCGTACATATTGCTTGCATGCTGGCGATTGCAGCATGTCCAGGTGCATGAGGTGGGGTGAAGCCATAGCGCTCACCCAGGCGAGCCAGAAACTCGGCAGACGGTTTCTCGGTGATACCGACGGTTCGGTCGCCCTGTACATTAGAGTGACCACGTAGTGGGCAGATACCCGCACCAGGCTTGCCAATGTTACCTTTCATCAACAGCAGATTGACAAGTTGCTGTACGTTCTGGGTACCATGTTCGTGCTGAGTGATCCCCATTCCGTAACAGATAATGGTTCGTTCGGCAGCGGCATATGCATCAGCAAGTTCGGCGATTTGTGTCTGACTTAGTCCAGAAATACGTTCGATATCTTTCCACTCGGAATTGAGAACGTCACGGCGTAGCTCGTCAAAGCCGACGGTATGCGTTTGAATGAATTCGTCATCCAGCAATGAGGGCCGACCCGCAGCACTTGCAGCATCATCGCGCTCAATTAACAGGCGCATCATCCCCTTTAGCAACGCCATATCGCCACCAATGCGCACATTATAGTAAGCACTAGCCAATTGAGTCTCGGAGTTCGTCAGCATTTCAAACGGGTTCTGTGGTGCGGTAAATCGCTCCAGGCCACGCTCCTGCAGAGGATTGATGGCAATCATTTTCGCTCCCCGTTTCACTAAAGCGCGCAACGAAGTCAGCATGCGAGGGTGGTTTGTACCAGGGTTATGCCCAATGCAAATTACTAAATCGCATTTCTCAAAGTCTTCCAGTAACACGGTCCCTTTACCCACGCCGATACTCGCTGCCAAACCCACGCTGGTCGGTTCATGGCACATGTTTGAGCAGTCGGGAAAGTTATTGGTACCGTATTCACGGGCAAAAAGCTGATAAAGAAAGGCAGCTTCATTGGAAGTGCGGCCCGAAGTATAGAATTCAACCTGATTTGGATCACTATAACTTTGAAGACGTGCGCCAATTTCGTCGAAAGCTTGTTGCCAGCTTAATGGCTGGTAACAGTCGCTGACGGCATCATATTTCAAAGGTTGAGTGAGACGCCCCGCAGCCTCGAGTTCGTGATCTCCCCAGGTAAGTAATGATTGAACCGTATTCTCAGCGAAAAAAGAGGCATTCACCTGCTTATCGGTGACTTCCCAGGCGATTGCTTTTGCGCCGTTTTCACAAATGTCGAATGACGCGCTGTGCTTAGGATCTGGCCATGCACATCCTGGACAGTCAAAGCCTTCTGGCTTATTCATGTCAAACATGGCAATCACTTCCTGGCGTATATCCATCTGCTTACGGACTGCATTCGCTACAGATTTGACAGCCCCCCAACCACCGGCAGCTCCCTGGTAGGATTCAATTTTTTTCTTCATCAGCTTATCCTGTGTGGAAATGAATTATTAGGATTTGTAATAGCGATGATGCGCAGTATATATAATGGGTTTATCGGCCATTTGGATATATGAGAGTAGGGGGCTACTCTCATTCTATTTTTAACTCATTATCGTCACATAACAGAATAGTATAAATGCGATAAGTTAAGCATCATCTCTCATAGTCTTTAAGTTAACATACTTTTCAATATATAAAATAAGACTCTGACTTCAATTGTGCGCGGATTTTCTTACAGGTGTAGGATAATTTCTTTCAGGAAAGAATTATCCGCGTAATTTTAGTGAATGGAAAGCACAACCTAAAGTATAACAGGGTCAACATCACAATTATTCATAGATAAATGTAACGCCAATGACTGACTGTACTGCTCCAGCTGCGACCTTGCTTCCTGTCTGTCCATAAGTTGCACTTAAGCCCAGGGGTACTTTGCTTTTATTTACAGTTCCCAGGGAGACATTTTCTCCCGTAGCCAGTATTTTTCCATTACGCATCAGGGAGACACCGACTCCTGATGCTTTTGTTGCGTCAGGTGCTGTATTAGCAAACACTTGTCGGGCACTGTCAGTGGTAGCGCCCGAAAGATAAAATGAGAGCTTTTGCTCACTTGAGCAATATACGCCCAAGGGTATTTCTGCGCTTCCAGGAAAGTCCGGGAGACTCACTGTGACATTACGACTATCAACGGTACAGCCGCCCGTTGGCATAACAACACTGTTATTTGAAATAATATTCCATGTAAAGTTACGCGGATTTCCACTTCCTAACGTTGCAATTTTATACATATGAATGCGAGCAATAACTTCTCCCGCGTTTATGACAACGCCACCGGCCGCCCCGACAGGGGTAATATAGAGTTTTAACGGTAAGGGCATCGGTGTCTTATCACCAATATCCAGCACGTTGGTATTTGTCGTCAACGGAAAGGGGTAGGTCACATTATTCCAGTACAGCGATCCTTTATATGACTGTAGGGAGCCTGCGAAAGCTGAGCCTTGTACTAAGTTAATATGATCTGTGTCGTACCAGCCGCCGTAATCATTCCAGCAACTTATATGCTGAGACAAATCTACAACCAGATTTTGACCTGGTTGAATGACAGGATCGAGATTAACATACACAGAAGTTGTACCTGCGCCAATACTTGACCCACCATCAACATTACAACTGAAGGCGAAGACTTTACCTGCCATCAAAAGAAAATAAATACAGAACAGGACATTTATACTAATTTTTTTTCCCATGATAAATCCTTAGGTTAAAAATTGATTTAAAAAAGAGGCTTATAAAATCGAATCGATGTTATTGCCATGTATAGATCACATTGATTAGCGCCTCGATCGTTCCCTGGCTTGCGTTTCCATTCACCGTGATAGCTCTTGCCTTAAGTGGAAACTGTGCATTACGTGTGATCTCATCAACAATAACCGTTTTGCTATCGCCACTTTTTAACGTCGCCTCCTGATCATCCCTCAGCTCTATTTGAATATTTTCGGCACTACCTTCATTTTTGTAATAACCCGTATTGTCAGTTGAACCTGTTACGATTGCCGTCACTGCACTTGTTTCAATCGGACAATCGGTTAATGACAAAGTAATATCGTGCCAGCCAGATGCAGAACCTGGTTGTTGCAGATTGCGTGTATAAAGATCCCCGAGATTAACGCTAGCTTCTTTGGTTTGAATAGTGCAGGGTTTAGCAACTACCCGACCATTAACAGTGATAGTGACATCAGCGGCCTGGAGAGTTGCCGAAAATAGCGCACAGAGCGTAGCCAACAGAAGTCTTTGGAAAGTTCTATTCATATCTCACTCTGATTATTGAAATTCAAGGGTAAATGTTGCCGAAGCGCTAACCAGTCCTGGATTGACGGACTTTTGTGTTGACTTCAAACGGGCCGAGTAAGGCAAAATATTATCCTGATCAGGAGTCAGAGGGATCCACTGCATTCCGGTATGAAGGTCATTTAATTTTACTGGGCGCATATTTCCGTCCAGAATTTCAATACCCAAACCGGAAGCAGAATTGCTTCCTTCATCCAGTTTCAGCAGAGTATTATTTTCTAAATCCTCTATCCCGCTAAATGCAACCCGAACCCCTGTTGTCCCTTTGCTACATTCACTTAACGTAATCTGGAAAGGAACGGTTGGACTTGTGCTTCCAGTCGTTGGGAATTGCCTGGCACTGTGTTTTTGTAGGTCTACGGTAAAATTAAGCGAATCAGATGAAACTGTGCAGCCATAATCCAGGACGCGCCCGCTAATTTTAATAACGCTATCTGCAGATAAAGCAGAATAGGTGGTTAACCCCAGACATAAACCGAGGAAAATAATGCTATTGTGTTTCATAACCTAGTGTTCCTTAGCGACAGACTGCTGTTTGCTGACTCAGTAAGTTCCCAGGAGAGACTTCAGGAAGCTTGTAATTAACAACACATTTAGCGTTTGCATTGTTGCCCCATGAAACCTGTAATTTTCCTGATTGTGGAAGTCCTGTAAGATAGACCTGACCATTTTCAGCAACAATGCTGCCATTGTTATTGTCACCGTGAGTCACAATTGCACCGAATGGAACTGGTTTATTGCCGTATTTCAGAGTCATTAATACTTTACCGCCGATTTGTGCATTAAATGTTGCTCTGGCAATAGCACCATGAGTAGGGATGACCGTGACAACGGTTTCATCCAGTTCAACATTATCGGCAAGGGAATTAGCGTTAAGAGCGACACGATTTTCTCTATATTCTGTCGCAAATGGTAATATTGCATAGCCACGCCAGTCTGTATGTATTCCTGTCTGGTTCTCTATTTTAACATTCTCCGCGCCAGGAGCCTTAACCAGAACCATAGTGTCGCCCATCGGCTGTCCAAAGGTGACACCATCAGCATGAGCAATAATTCCACCACTCATTCCGTAGTAAATCTGGTTGCTATCGCCATTACGACTGTAACCGACATTAGTATTACCGTAAGCCCCTCGATAATTAAGAGAACTGTAACCACTGGTGCCAGATGATGCATTACCTCCGCGGGTATTACCGACCTGAACACTATAATTCAGGTTATTATCCGGCAGCAGTGTGCCATAAACCCCAGATAGATTGGTCATACCACCTTTCAAATCGTTTGACATGCTATAACTAGCGTTTGAATTACGAAATGCCGACTGACTGTCTGTACGCATCCAATGACTGAAGGGAACATTAAGTGTAAAAGCGAGTAAATGATCCCGATCGTTTTGCCATATATTACTGGAATAGCTGTAATTCAGCGAAGTCGTAATATCGCCAAACGGTACATTTAACCCGAATGATATTTGCTGATCGCTGCGTGACGTGTTCCAGTAACTTTGGCGACTGGCACTGAAAAAGGTCGTACCGTAATTTCCAAGCTGCTGGGAAATACTTATTTGTTCCTGACCACGCTTACTATAGTACAGATTAAAATAATCAATAAATTGTATCTGTTCATTGGTGTCTACGGTCGGAGGCTTGACGGTGTAACCACTCATTCGACTGTATGCACTGTCAGATAAGTTATAAAATCCTTGCGTAGAATATCGATATCCTGCGACCTGGATATTCGTTCCCGTCTGATAGAAAGATTTACTGTAAACAGATTTTACCGATTGTCCGCTGTGACGAGTATCATCCGCAAGTGTCGTATTGGCTTGCGTGATATCGACAGAAAAGGCACCTAAAAGGCCAAGATCTTTACCAATACCCACGTTGAAAGCTTGATAATCTTCTGCAATTTGCATCCCGCCATAAGGTGTCCAGTTTCCCTCCAGACCATGCATTACGCTGCCCTGAATGAATTTTGGGGAGCTTTGCAGGTTATTTCCACTACGATATTCTCCCAAGGCAAGTGCATAACGCGTATAACCAGCACGTTGGAGAACCGGGACAGATGAATAAGGGACATATAAAGTCTGAATACTGCCGTCTGCCTCTTTTATCGTAACTTGCAGATCACCGCCATTAGCCGCAGAGTTAATATCATCAATAGTAAAAGGGCCGGGAGGGACCGTAGTCTGATAAACATCGTATCCGTTCTGTTTAACACTGACTTGGGCTGTGCCACGGGCTATACCATGAATCACCGGAGCAAAACCATGTTGGCTATCGGGCAACATCGCTTCCGTTGAGTTTATTTTAAGGCCACGAAAGTTCACACTTTCAAAAATATCGCCATCGGTATAACTATCACCCACCGTTAACCGTGAGCGTAAGGGAATAATGTCACGTTCAGCAGACGTATTGATATGTTGCCATTTATTGCTGTCAGATGGGTTGTTACTCCCACTGTTATAACTCCACGTTGAGTTATCACGTAGTCGCCAGCTGCCAATGTTGATGCCACTCTGCAAATTCAGATATGCATAGTTGGTTTTGCTGGCGTTATGGTTACTACGATTGTTGATAGAATTACCATTAAAACTATAGTTCAGTAGGCCTGCGTTTATTCCTTCTTCCCACAGGTCAGGAGAGACATAACCACGGGCCATTCTGCCGACATAAATCTGCGGAACGGAGAGCGACAGATGTTGCTGACCAACATCAAACTCAGTAGATGCATCAGCCAAACGATCCTGAAGTGGTGTACATGCGTTGTTATCCGGCACATTTTTTCCTGCCAAATGGTCCTTATTGGCTAATAACGCTGATTTTTTTATGCCAAGACTGACAAGAAGGTCTGTACTCAGACATGGGGTGAGATCTGCGTTATTATCATCTGCAACAAAAGTAACATCCCGAGTGGTCATAAATTCGTCGTTCAAATAAATATCGACCCGATATGTACCAGGTGGTGCCTCGCGTCCCTTAGCAAAGGCAGATAAATCAACAGACTCAGCAAGATCATTGCTTAAAAACCGTGGATTAAAATAATACTCTGCTTCTACGGGAAAAACCGCTGTAGCTAAGCCAAGGGCAAAGGTAAGCCGTGCAAAGCGAGGCAGTAGTAACACATGATGCATACGATATGCCTTAAATGCGGCACGAAAGGCTGTCATTATTAGTTCCGATTGAGTTTATGCTTATTAATTAGGTCAGTTGTTACTGCATGGTTGCCTTAATACGCGGTGTTAATGCACCGTAATCATTGATCGTCTGAAAGCTGATATCCCCGGATGCACCATGAGGGATATCCACAGAAATCTCACCTTTTGGAGGCACCATGGTGTTTGGGAGATCGTTATTTCCTGCTTTCATATTCGTTACGGTAATGAAGTAGGGGGTCGGATTAATAAGTGTCAGTTTGCTACCACTGCGGCGGAAACGAAGCATTTCCGGAGCTTGGTCAGGTGCCATTGCCAAATTCGTTGGGCGATAGAACATTTTTATGCGGCTAATAATTGCGAGCTGTAATGTATTTGCATTTTTCTGATCTTTTTCCATAGCAGGAATAGCTTTGACATTTACCCAAAACAGGCTTTCCCGGTCGCTCGGTAACTGATGATTAGTGGCGTTGATAATCCGCAGCGTATTCTCTTTTTTGCCTTGCATCGAAAAAAGCGGTGGGGTAATGACAAACTGGGTATCTTTTTGGTCACCCGCATTTTCTATCCATGACTGAATAAGATAGACACTGGCAGGATCATTATTCGTGACAGGCAATAAAACCTGTTTCTGATTTGCTGGAAAGATTACACGAGTTGCACCTAGAGCTACCGCTGCATTGGCAATGGTACTATGGCAAAGAAAGACCAATGAAAGTAATACTGTCGCCATAAAAGAAACAGAGTAGGGCGTACGAGTCGTCTGCATCTGATGTGTTCTCCATGTGTTGATAGGCTAAGCGGGGGAAACCGTCACATCAGAAAATGGTAAATATTGCTAATGCTATGGCGGATGGCCGGGTTTCCAGACTTAATGCGCTGGTAATAAAACTTGGTTCTCTATTGAAATAAAAAATTGTCTTCAGAGTGATTTTTAAAATCACAGTAATTTTAACTGCCTTGTTTATTAATCGTTTAGATACTCTATGATTTTTTCATATCGTTCCAAAATATAAGTCATTCCTTAGTAATAATGAGATAAACATTGATGAATTTTTTCGGGTGTGAGTAGCCATGCCACACACACCCTGTTTTAATTTCAGATGACGTATAGCCACCTGAATACTCAATTATAGGTATTGGACTTTGAAGGTCGCATCTGCATTTGCAGTACCGGCCACTGACTGCCCGAGGGCAATATAACGAGCCTGGAATGGCAGTATATTCGTGCCATCAATCAAGTCAGTTTTAGCGCTAAAAGTTGCCCCATCCAGTATTAATACCTCCCCCGTACGGTCCAAAATTTGGATACCGACATTCTGGGCAGAGCCTGCCGCTGAACTCTGAAGCGCCAACGTATCGTCATTACTGGTGACAGTAGTCCCAAGGAATGCAACAGCCGCATTACTGGAAACATTGGTATCACAATCATTCAGCTTGATATTGAAGCCTACAGCGCTACTGAGGTCACCCGCTTTAGCCAGGCGAGAAGAACGGACCTGACCCAGCTCAACCGTTTGGTTCATTGATTCTGAGTCAATCGCACAAGCTGCATTTACCACTTCACCTTTAAAATGAATAACACCGCCATTTACGGTGGTCGCAACTGACTCATCACCTTCGGCTGCGTTAACCGCAGCCGAAGACATCGCCAACACAGAAACGACAATCATTCCGACATGTTTGAGTTTCATAATTCTCCAAAGTTTATATTTAAGCAGCTGAATAAAGAAATATAACAATTCAGTCATTCGGTTATTGCTTATAAAAAAGAATCATTCTTGATTAGCCTGTCACCCTGAAAATATAATTTCCTGAGTTATTACATCTGATGAAGAACGATAATATCTTTAAATCACAAGGACGCTCAGTCACAACAAGCTTATAACTGCACTTGTTGTAGAGAGTATTTTCAAAGACTTTTTTATATCGCCAAATAACATGACGATTTCATTATGCATGATGTTTATAAACAACGTCTAAACAGAATATGATTGCGAATATGGAAAATGTCAGGAAAGGTCAAGAGTTATTAATGTTTTATATGGCCAAATAACATTAGGAATGCTTGATGTTTTTTGTTGTCATTATTTCTTGATGGATTATTATTTGGCAATCTATCATCCACGCACCAATCTTATTGTGAAGTATCAGGTTACCCGGTATTTGCGGCTGGGGAGGTATGGTTTTGAACGACGCCGCAATGGATGCCCGCGTGAAAGCGATGGCTACTAACGTGATGTACGACATGAGCCGGGCGCTGGGCCATGGCGTAGGTGAGGGCAAAGACCGTTATTTCACCGCCGACCGTCGTTCTGTTTACAGTCAGCAGGAAAGTCGTTGCCGCAGGCGACTGTGTGAATATTAAACTCCCCCTTCATCGAGCAAAGACGGTCCAGCATGGCCTTCACTATTTCCACATGACCATAAGACATAGCATGCGCCATCCCCGTCATGCCATTCGCATTTTTTACAGCCAGGAAACCCAGAATATCCTCTTTGGTAAATACCTCCTCCGGTAGCGCGCAGAGATTATCCAGCATGAACTTCAGCATATTTACCTTCCCATGTGACATGACCTTAAATAAACCCGAGGGGTTTTGGGAAGTTTTATCGTTGAATGAAGACAGTATATTAAAGACATCCTCTTTGCTGAGTTGTAATTTCTCGGCATGGTCGGGGAGTAACAGTTGCATAGCGGTTACTATGTTTTCTTTCCCATTAAGCATGGCTTTGCTCAAAGCGCGATCATCACCCCTACGTGGATTGATTAAATCCCGCATCTCATCGTTGGTAATTCCAAACCTCTCGACCACGTCGGGAAGCATTTCCAACATCGTTATCAGTATTTTATCATGTCCTTCCGTCATGGCAATTTCCAACCCTTCAATCGAATTAGATCTCGGATCAGAGTTTTTTGCTTTCAGTAACCTCAGTACATCATTTTTGTTAATGTTATAATTATCGGGCAGTTTGGCGAGCAAGCCCAGTATTGTATACAGCATGCCATAGCGTCCGTTCTTCATGGCCATATACAAACCCGGGGTACCCCCTTCGCTTGACACCTCCAGTAATTTTAGCATCTTACTGGAGGTGAGTTCGCCTTTACTGGTAAGTTCGGACAGGTGAAGGCTTTCAATCAAATCTGTATCCCCGTCCCGCATAGCCCTGAACAAAATGCTCTCACCCCTGTTGTCGCAAGCCATCAGCTCTTCTAAAATGTCATACCTGTAAAGCTTATTCGCAACCAGATCATAGGACGTTTGGTAATTTCTCGGACAATATTTTTCTATGAGGTTTTGTTTAACGTTTGTAAACTCTTTTTCTGTACAACATATTGATTCGTTCCCCCCGGCACAACTGATGGACAACAGTTTCGCTTCCGGGGCAAAGTTTATTTCTACATAAACCTCGCCACTCTCATCCCGGATGACATATCTGTACTTCTCTTCCTGAATGGCGCTTTTAAAAATCAATTTAAGATATTCCATGCCTTCCCGCATATTCTCATTGTTCGGAATTTTTTCGCTTCCTAACAAATGAGCAATAGCATATAATAACTTTTTGACCCAACTGGAAAATCCTCCGGTACTTGTATCAAGTATGGCTTTGACACCCGCCAGTGGCATCTTGTTTCCATCATAGTACAGGTCTTTTGTAGTATTTGTAGTAGAAGATCTGAGTATTATAGTGTGGACATCACCATTAACGGACATCATAATAATCACCTTTTAATTTATCGAACCCATTACTGACATTAACAGAAATCTGAATATTATCCCGGATAATGCCGGGATAAAGATTCACCTGATACTATTTTAAAACCGGAGAAAAACTATCAAATATCGCTCATTTTAAATGATTTCTTTTATGCTTTTGTCATTCAGAAGTTACCCCACCTGGGGCACCTGCCTCACGATATTCGAATTCGAGTTGCAACTGACTTGAACGAGAAATTTACGGGGTCACATGATGATACGATTCATTCCATTCTTCGTTCTAAGCATTCGAGGCAAATGAAGATGAATCAGTGTCTGAAAAAAATCCGATACCAGAGCGACTTAAGGAAGCGAGATGCAGGGCGGGATTATCACAGCGCTCTCTGGGTCTCCTTGTTGGCTTTGACCCTGCATCGGTTAGCAGTCGTATGAATCATTATGAGACAGGACGCCATGTTAAGCCGCCATTGACGATGCATCTTGGTTCATGAAGTAAGTTAACAGTCAATATGATTTAACTTATGTTGAGTATAAATGTGCCGTTGCTAGCGATTGTAGCTGGTGAACTGCAAAACCACCGGAAACGCACCAGATAAATTTTAACCACATGAATACCTGGCAAAATGCGCGAATTTTGATAGCCGGTTCACGGGAATATGGACAGAATCCGGCTTTTCATCAACACATTTTTGTGAGGTATCATGCTCCAGCCTACTTCTTTATCCGGTGCATCCGGTGTATATGTTAAACCCAATGAAAATGAATATTGGGCACCCGATGAATCCAGCCAGACAGCAAACCGTCTTCATATCGGCTATGTATTAACCGATTTATTAAACAATTCATTAAACGATATCGCAGCCAGCAAGACCAGCAAGACCAGCAAGACCAGCAAGACCAGCAAGACCAGCAAGATAGAAAACTGGGATGATTTATCCTCATCAGATTATACAACCATATTACACAACGCATCCGAAGAAACTTTCATCCACATGGTTTGTCGTTCCCTCCTTCACGATCAATGTTTGACCAAAAGTGATCAGCTGACAAATATGTTCCTGAGCTTCGAGTCCACAGACAATCCCAATATTTACACCATCCCGGCCAAAAAGGAAGACCCGCCGATAGGGCTCTTACTGAACCTGTCCGTCGTCGATGAGCCCATCATGACAATGTACATACCAGGTATGCCAAAAGTAGCGTTGTCTGTAACTCTGACTGGCGATAAACCACACTGTAAACTGCTCCGGAAGTATATCGATAAAGTCCCGGACTGGGTGGCCCAGATAACGGCATGGCGTGCCTGGGCCAAGGTGAATGCTCCCGGGGAATACAGGGCAGAAGCTCTTAGTAGGGTGAAGGCATATATATACAATAGAGCATGCAATAGTGCTTCGGCACTGGAACTAGAACTGGCAAATCTGATGCTGACCAGCCTGCCGGAGCTGCCCGCCGGGCTGGAGAAGCTTGATGTGAGTGGAAACCAGCTGTGCAGCCTGCCGGTCCTGCCCACCGGGCTGGAGGAGCTTTATGTGAGAAGAAACTTGCTGGACAGCCTGCCGGTCCTGCCCGCCGGGCTGAAGAAGCTTGATGTGAGTAGAAACCGGCTGTGCAGCCTGCCTGTCCTGCCCGCCGGGCTGAAGCACCTTAATGTGGGTGGAAACAATCTCTTCATGTCCACCGGGCTGGAGCTGCCCACCGGGCTGGAGGAGCTTGATGTGAGAAGAAACGGGCTGGACAGCCTGCCGGTCCTGCCCGCCGGGCTGAAGCATCTTTATTTGTGTAAAAACCATCTTTGCAGCCTGCCGGTGCTGCCCACCGGGTTGGTGATGCTTGATGTGAGTAATAATCAGCTGTCCGGCCTGCCGGCGCTGCCCGCCGTGCTGGTGACGCTTGATGTGCGTTTTAACCTCATGAGCAGCCTGCCGGAGCTGCCCGGCTATATGAGGACGCTTAATGTGAGTAATAACCAGCTGATCCATCTGCCGGTGCTGCCCGTCAGGCTGAAGGTGCTTGATGTGAGTAATAACCAGCTGACCAGCCTGCCGGACCGCCTGCCCAGCGGACTGGAGATGCTTAATGTGTGTTGGAACAATCTGACCAGCAAGCCCAGCCTGCCGCCCAGCCGGCCGAACGCTTGGTACTTTGGCTGTACGATTAATTATGAACCCCAGAGGCCTCGCTCCAGGGAAAACCCGTCTGCTGAGGTATCGGGCTATACGCCCTGAAGCAGTACAGAGAACAACCAGAACCGTTTGATTTTCCGGGGGGCACCGACTACATCGGTGAATTGCGCAATGGTAAAGCGGCAGTCATGAGGAAAACCATGCGAAGTCGACGCATTGCGCAACTGAATGCTATAAAACAGGCGCACCGTAAAAACAGTTTGACCAGTACACCCGGATTAACCGGTGCGCAACAATTTCACCTCATATTCTGGTGGAGACAGATGTAGTGCGTATGGTGTTATATCAATAATTGAAGGAAATCCACCCGCTGTCAGATATGTCAGTAAAACAGGGTATATATCATTGATTGAGCAATTCAGGAGCGTTACTTTTATCCGTATCAGTGCACTGTCTACACGTTTGTGGCTATTCGTTGTTTAATTTGTTGCGTTGAAGTGTTAAAGGTTGCATCTGGGACTGACTGAGATTATATTTTTCAGGTCTAGCATACAGTGGTACGCGCTGCTAACACTCCTATTAGTGAGGCTTATCAGTGCATGAAGGGAGAGGGCGGGGTCGGCTTTGCCCTCTCTTTTTCATGACTGTATTAAACTTCAAATCCTTTTTAAAATTCATTGCCTTATTGTAATATTTTTATTACCAATCCTAATCAGTGTTTTTATTTTTTCATTTATCTTAATATGTCTTTTATCTTGCTCAAGAGAAAGTTTCCGGAATTCATTTTCTCTGCTCGGCACGGGAATTATCAATTCTTCATAAATTTCTTTTGCTCCTGACACTTTTTCCAATTCACTGCTGTATTTTTCAATAAGAGTTCTTATTTGAATGTTTGCACCACTGTGTTACTTTTTTTGTGATGATCAGACAACAGCAGAACTTGCATTGCTCATATCCCGGATGACAGAGGAAGAGCGAAGTAGTCTTATCGAAGCACTCAAAACGTCTTCAGGTGTAAAACATGCTGACAAAAAATGATGTTCTTCAAAAGGCTATTGATCTTTTTGAAGGTAACGAAAGTGCAGCATTAAACTGGTGCAATGAACCAAACAGAGCATTACAGTGGAAAACGCCCTCTGAGATAATGGACTCAGAAGAGGGGGTGTTGAAAGTTGCCATGCTCATTTTTCGAATAGAGCAAGGGGTTTATTCATGATTTACGACTCATCTAATTTCTCCAACTAACGGTTGGAGAAATTTGGGAAGGTAAGCAATATACAGAATGACGGAAAGAAATCGTCCATGCCCTTTGCCGAAAATTATAACCAGCATTATGACGACTTGTGTAACTCCCGAATTACATGTTTGGCAACAGACTTTCCACCGGAATAACCGTATTGATTTTTACCGCTTTGACAATTTCTATCAACGATAGGGTATTCTGCGCCAGTTGGTCTTGCAGTTCACTGACTTCCGCCTGCAACTGCTGGTTTCTGGCCAGCAAGGCCTGACGGGTTTTGCGGTTGACGTATTGCTGTTTTTCTTTTGGGCGTAGATTCAACGGGCCAAGTTGCTGATCAACATAGGCAGCAATTAGGCGTTTTCGCTCAAGGCTGCTCAGCGTACTTAAACCACCGTTAACGATACCTTTTGCCTTGAGCCGAATATGCAGGGCCTTGGCGGAAATAGGGGACTTGTCAAAGCCTTCAGCCAGTATCAGTTGTAATTCGTGCTCGATCAGTGTGTCCAGTTCCTTTCGTGAGAGGCAATGGAGAGATATGAAGTTGTTTACCATCATAGGCTATTTAACATAATATACATTATGCGCACCAACATAAACCAAGGCAGAATCCAGTCGTTGGCGGTCATGATTGTCCTGCTCATTAACAACGTCCAAACCCCATATCTTACTTAATACCGTATTCTCGGCTTAACCGACGGTGCAACCTCAACACATTGGTTTCAACTGCCGTCACCACGTTCTCCGGAAAATCTGTCGGTAATGAAGTCTTCACGTTATCCAGTGCTGCCGGAATCATTCTGGCAAAGTCACTCAGGATTTCATGCATCTGCACTTCCGGAAATTTCAGCACCTTTGCTGTCGCCAGAAAATGTCGCGGATAAATTTTATCGATTGCCGTTTTTTTGCCTTTGGATGCGTTAAGCCCCATTGCCAGTTTGAGATCGCTGATGTGTATTCCTGCGCCACCCAATACCGGAAATGCTGAAATGATGTCGTAAAATGGCGTGAGTCGATAACTGCCGCCAGCCTGAATAAATACGGAGAAGTTTTTTGCATGGCCATCCGTTGCGCCAATCAACCACTGGAACACCTGAAACTTCATAAAATCATAGCGATCTTTCAGCGCCTCGCTGGACCCCATCAAAAAAGCCATGATCCGCGCGATGCCTGGGCCTCCATCTGATTCATATTTCACCGATGAAGGTAAACCGAATGTCTGACACATATCCTCCTGTGGCAAGCGAAGTAAAACCGTTCGCTCAGCATTCCAACGCCTGTCAAAACGTTCGACCGCTAACGCGCGCACATTTCCCGCTTTAATGATTTCTGCGTCCGGCACATTCAACCCAAGTTCTTTCGCCAGCAGCAGACAGTAATACTCATTATCAACGCTTTGGCTGAGATCGAGCGTCGCATTGGGCTGCCTGATTTCGCCAATCGGTAATTTAATGATGTGCGTCGTCG
>SKET01001545.1_pt1 | contig 15564 bp, 9 predicted proteins | sample 4841461 | NCBI WGS metagenome assembly SKET01 (sample SAMN11008802, study PRJNA524170) | human gut metagenome | biome: Human fecal sample; material: Feces; isolation source: fecal sample from pouch patient p5 | host: Homo sapiens | place: Israel: Tel-Aviv | collected 2014-02-13
AATGCGCGGTTGTTGATAAAGCTTATCCAGTCTTTCGTTCGCAGCCAGATAACTTTCAAAATCGGCCAACACGAAGTATTCATCGTTGTAAGTCAACAACGAATTGAAAATGTCACGACCTTCTGTTTCAATCCCCGGGATCTGCCCATTGACCAGCATATCCAGTGCGGCGTGCAAGCGTGGATCTTGATCGTAAAAGTCGCGAGCATGATAATCGCCACGCTGGTAATAACCGGCAATTTCTTCCTCTGTCAACCCAAAAATCTCAACGTTGTCATCACCCACGGCATCCTTGATCTCGATATTTGCGCCATCAAGCGTCGCCAAGGTCAAGGCACCAGCACTCATCAGCTTCATGTTACTGGTGCCGCTGGCTTCCTTACCGGCTGTGGAAATTTGTTCAGAAATATCGGCCGCAGGAATAATCTTTTCAGCCATGGTGACACCATAATTCGGCAAGAAAACAACTTGCAAGTACTTGCTGACATCTGGATCACCGTTGACCAAATCGGCAACTACATTCATAACCTTAATGATTTCCTTGGCATAAACGTAACTTGGCGCAGCTTTAGCGCCAAAAATGTGCAAACGCTTTGGTCGTTTTTCGCCGCGTTTGATCGCCAAGTAAGCATCAAGAATCCCTAAGACATGCAATAATTGCCGTTTATACGCGTGCAGGCGTTTGATCTGCACATCAAAAATGGCATCAGGATCAACTTTGACGTGCACAACTTGATCAATATACTTCGCCAATGCTCGTTTATTTTCGGCCTTAGCAGCATTCAGGTCGTCGAGAAAACGGGTATCATCGGCGAAGTCATGCAACTGCCGCAATGCCAACGGGTTTTTTCGCCAAGTTGTCCCAATTTTTTTATCCAAAAGGTGGGAAAGTGGTCGATCGCCAATTTGAATCCAACGCCGCGGCGTGATGCCGTTTGTCTTGTTATTGAACCGTTCTGGAAAGATTTGATACAAGTCATGCAGGACGTCTTTTTTAAGCAACTCACTATGAATTGGGGCCACGCCATTGATCGCATGGGAACCAATTGATGCGAGATAGGCCATCCGCACCTGTCCGTTACCAAGCGGCGCAATCCGATCAATGCTTGACCAAATTGCGGCACGAAAACCAGCCGGAAGCGGCGATCGATTTCCTGAATGATTTGATAGATTCGCGGTACCATGCCGCTGAACATGTCGATTGGCCAAACTTCCAGCGCCTCTGACAACAACGTATGATTCGTGTAGCTCATCACCTTGAGCGTAATGCGCCAAGCTTCGTCCCAGCTAACATGCTCATCATCCATTAACACCCGCATCAGCTCCGGAATTGCCATTGCCGGATGGGTATCATTGATATGAATGGCAACGCGATCTGCAAATCCGGCCATGCTGTTATGGGTACGGCGATAGTGCCGAACAATACTTTGAATCCCAGCACTGGTAAAGAAGTATTCCTGCCGTAATCGCAGCTGCTTGCCGGATGCATCGGAATCGTCAGGATAAAGAATCTGTGTAATCTGATTGATCCGTTCTTTTTGTTCCAACGTAAAATCGGTGCCGGCATTGATCGGTGCTTCAGCAGACCACAGACGCAGGTTATTCACCACCTGATTGTGGTACCCCACCATAGCCACATCGTATGGTACAGCCAATACATCGTCAGTATTGTGATAGGTCACCCGCAGATTGCCGCTACGACTTGGGCGTAACTCAACCCAGCCGCCGAATTTAACCGTGACTGCGCGATTTTCTTTACGAGTCTCCCACGCAAAGCCATTCCGCATCCAATCATCTGGCAGCTCCACTTGATAGCCGTTAACAAATGCCTGCTTAAACAAGCCATACTGGTATCGAATACCATTGCCGTTGCCAGCCATGCCGACACTAGCCATGGCATCCATAAACGCTGATGCCAACCGACCTAAACCACCATTGCCTAAACCTGGATCTGCTTCAGCATCAAAAATTTTCTGCGGTCGCAGTCCCAACTCATTCAACCCTGCTTCAACTTCACTCAGAATGCCAAGATTTAGCAAATTCGACTGCAGCAGTCGGCCTGGCAGAAACTCAATTGAAAAGTAGAAGACCTGTTTCGTCTCCTCCTGATCGTAACGTTTCTTGGTTTCGGCCCAAGGTTGGCCAATATATGACCGCGTTAATAGTGCCAACGCCTGATAAAGCTGTTGGGTGGACAGGTCATCGAGCGGTGCTGCATACAGCTTCAAAGCAATATCTTTGAATTCTGTAATGAATTGTTCCTTTGTTAATGACATAAACACACCTCACCAAATTAAATACAACAACTTTTAAACGCAACGCACCCCGGGAGTGACACCATGTCGTCGTACCCACGGCGACTCCAAAACGAGCCGAAACTCATTTTGATAAACAAAACGAGGTCGGATCGGGTCACCTTGCCAGCCGGTTTGACGCATCTACGCCTCGCCTGCCTTCCGACTGATCCCGACACGACCTCGCTGTTGTCACCTCATGCTTTGCCCAGAATGCGTTGATAACCTTTCAAATACTCAGCTGCGGAATGGTGCCAGTCAAAGTCCTTCACCATCGCATGTTGTTGCAACTTAGCATAGACTTTTGGCTGATCCGCATAAACACTCTTCGCCATGCGCAGAATGTTTGTGAGCACGCCTGCGTTGTAATCCCAGAAACTAAACCCATCACCGGCGCCAGTTTCAGCGTTATAGGCTAGAACTGAGTCACGTAAACCACCAGTTTCATGCACAATTGGCAGCGTGCCATAGCGCATCGCCATCATTTGTGCCAAGCCGCTTGGTTCAAAGGCGCTTGGCATCATGAAGTAATCGGCGCCGGCATAAATCCGCTGCGCTAAGCCTTCATCAAAATCAATCCGCACCGCCAATTGGCCAGGGAACCGATCCTGCAATGATGACAAATCTTCTTCCAGATCTTGATCGCCAGTACCAAGAACCACGACCTGTACATTATTTTGAACTAAGAAATTCTCCAAAGCATCAACTAAGAGATCGGCCCCTTTTTGCCGGGTCAAACGACTGACCATCGCAAATAGCGGATCAGTCCTCTTTGGTAAATGCATCTCGTCTTGCAAAGCCTTTTTATCTTTGGCCTTGCCAGCCAAATTCTTGGCGTCATAATTATAAGCCAGATTCTGATCAGTGGCTGGATTATAGACTTCAGAATCAATCCCATTCAGAATCCCGACCAGTTTACCACTTTGTTTTCGTAAGGTGCCATCCAAATGCTCGCCAAATGCTGGTGTTTGAATTTCTTTGGCGTAACTCGGGCTAACCGTCGACACAAGATCGGCGTAATTAATCCCGCCCTTGAGCCAATTGATTGACCCGTCTTGACCAAAGCCATCGTCGTTGAAACCTTCACGGCCAATACCAAAAACGGTCGCTAACGTTGACGGCGGGAACCAGCCTTGGAATTGCAGATTGTGAATCGTCAGTTGTGTCTTAATCTGTTGATACGGCTTGATCCAACCATACTTTTCTTTTAATAGCACCGGAATGAAAGCTGTGTGCCAATCGTTGGCATGAATGACATCTGGAATCCATTCAATCACCTGAAGCATTTCAATCACGGCCATTTGGAAATAACCAAACCGGCCGCCGTCATCCCAGTAACCGTACAAGCCATCCCGATCAAAATACTGCCGATTATCAATGAGATAGTACGTGACATCCCCGAGTTTAATTGTTTTAAGGCCAACGTAAACTGGACGGCCATCCATCTCCAAGGTGAAATGGGTCAAATCCTTCACCTTAGGCAGATACTTCGCCGGGAACTTCTTTTCATAAAATGGAATGGCAACCCGAATGTCCACACCTTGCTTCTTAATTGCTTTAGGCAAGGCATAGGTTACATCCCCTAAACCGCCTGTTTTATAAAACGGCGCACTTTCCGCAGCTGTAAAGAGTACTTTAAGCACGGGCCGTCACCCCCTGGCCATCTGGCTGAAAGACTTTCTGATTCTTCGAAAAGACCAATGGCTCCTCAGGGGTCCCTTCCAACGCAAGGTTTGGCCCAATGACCACGCCTTTGTCTAGGATCGCATACTTCACACTGGAGCCTGTGCCAATCTTACTGCCTTGCATCACAATACTGTGATCAACCACTGCATCACGATGAATATGCACATTTCTGAAGAGAATCGAATTATCGACCGTACCTTCAATGAAGTCACCAGTACCTAACAAGCTGTTGGTCACCTTGGATTCGGTTGAATAGAAGGTCGGAATTTCATTCTTATTCTTCGTTTCAATCGAATTAGCACTATAAAGCAACGCTTGATAGTTTTGGTCTTCCAACATGCTCATGTTCGCGTCAAAATACCGCTGAGTCGTATTCAGCTTTGCCAGAAAACCAGTATATTCAAACGCGTTAGCATTATTTTCCAGTACGGCTTCACGTAGAATTTGCGGCAACCGTTTGAATGTTGGCGCTTCGGAGGCATCCGTCAGAAGATCAATCAAGTCAATCGTCCCAATCAGATAAATATCCATGAACGCCGGGATCTTACCTTCCTTGAGATGCCCACGATTTTCCGATGCTGGGACAACTGAGCTAGCCGTGCCAAGCTCGGTCATATCCAATGTTAAGTCTTCCGGCTTCATCGCTTCTTCCGGAAGATTCTTGTAAACCGCCGTCACCGGACTCTCGCCAGCTTGGTGATAGGCAACGATGGCATCGACATCGACATTGGCCACATTTTGTGTACCCATGATAATCGTGTACTGCGCGCTGCTTTTGCGCAGAAATTGCAGATAGTCGTCAAAATACCGCGCGCGTAATTTTGGATCTTCATAGTCGCGGCCTGCCATATACGGATACGTGAAAATACCACCAGTAATCTGATCCATGTTCCAAGTCGACCCGCTACGAATGTGGTCCGTGACACTACGACCGGACTTTGGCAGGAAAATCGCCACGCTGCGAACATTGGCATGATCCAATGATGACAGTGGAAAATCGATGAGACGGTAGCGGCCAGCAAACGGCAAGGTACCGATCGGGCGGGCTGCTGTCAGCGGCTGAATTTGGTCGTCTGGTTCATTCAGATCAATAATTGCTGCTAAATCGCCTTTTCTCATTCTTTTTCAGTCCTTCCTAATACTTCCCCATAACCAACAACGCTAATTTCATTCGGTTTGCCGACAACTTTACCATTGTCCCCAATAATCGCATTTTCACCGACAATGGCATGATCGACAGTCACGTTCTTACCAATAACGGCGTTTGGCATGATCATGCTGTCCTTGATCACGGAGCCTTCACCGATTTTGACGTTTTGACTCAAAATGCTGTGCTGAATTGAACCCGCGACATAGCAGCCGTCAACAATCATGGAGCCTGCAACTTTGGCGGTCTTAGTCAGGAACATTGGCGGCAGCGCCTCGTTTTGACTGAAGATCCGCCAGTTGCGATTGCCAATGTTCAATGGATTGTTAGGATTCAAGAATTCCATGTTAGCTTCCCACAGACTCTGAATCGTCCCGACATCCTTCCAGTAACCGCGGAAGGCATAAGCATAACTGGCTTCATTATGCGTCAGGTAAGCTGGAATCACGTCATGACCAAAGTCTTCCATGGCACCATCTGTTGCATAACTTTCGGTCAAATATTGTTTCAACGTCGGCCAGTTGAAAATGTAAATCCCCATCGAGGCTAAGTTACTCTTTGGCTTGGCTGGTTTCTCCTCAAATTCAATAATCCGGTCCGTGTCATCTGTGTTCATGATGCCGAAGCGTTTGGCTTCTTCTTTTTCAACCGGCATGACAGCAACAGTCAATGAAGCCTTCTTGGCCTTGTGATAATCCAGCATCGCTTGATAATCCATTTTATAAATATGATCCCCTGAAAGGATTAACAAATATTGCGGATTGTACGAGTCAATATAAGCGATATTTTGATAAATCGCATGCGCCGTGCCTTCAAAGAACTTTTCGCCTTCACTTGAAGCGTAAGGCTGCAGGATGGTCACACCGGCACCGCGTTCATTAAGCCCCCAGCTGGCACCATTTTGAATATGGCGATTCAGCTCAAGCGGTTGATACTGGGTAATGACCCCCGCGGTGTTGACCCCTGAATTAGCTAAATTACTCAGAGTAAAATCAATAATCCGATATCTACCTCCGAATGGCACCGAAGGCTTAGCCTTCGTTTTGGTCAGTTTCCCTAAACGGGTTCCCTGCCCTCCGGCTAAAATCATTCCCAACATTTCAGTACTCATGATTGCGGCGCATTGTGCGCCTTCCCCCCTAACTTCTTCGATTGCTGATGGTTAACTTTGCTAATGTCACGTGGTTGCGACCGCGCTGGCGATGTGCCCCAGTCGTCTTGATGACTAATCGGTTGCCGTTGATGACCGGCGAGTGACAACGGTGTTTCGTGTTTCGGTAATGCCTTGGTTGGCTGCTTGCCTTTAAGTGCCAACGGTTTTTTCGGCAACGGCTTCAGCTGTTTTGGTTTAATCAACAAAGCGCCCATGGCTGGTAAAATGACGTCAAGCCATGCAGGAACGTCATGGTTTTCGCCAATCTCAGCAGTCAAGGTCTGCTGCCACTTTGTCCATGTACCGCCAAAAGCCGCATCCTCAGTATTTAAAATAATCTCGTACGTTCCCGGACTAGGAACTGGCACGCGGAAATGATCTTTTTGAACTGGCACCAGATTCATGGCCACTACCGTAAAGTCATCTTTTTGTTTGCCATAACGGATGTAACTCAGCACATCCGGCTCATCGGCAATCGTGATTTTGATGCCGTCGGGTTCATGATCTTGTTGCCACAAACTTGGCCGAGCTTTATAAAGATGATTCAGTGTGGTGGTGAAATGCTGCATCTTCTTATTCATTGGGTCTTTAAGATCGGTCCATTCCAGCTCGCTCCAGTCGCGCCATTCAAGAAACTGCCCCCACTCGCTGCCCATGAATAATAGCTGTTTACCAGGGAATGTTGCCTGCCACACATACATCGTCCGGAGATTAGCAAACTGGTTATACCGATCTCCCGGCATTTTGTGCATCAGGCTCTTTTTGCCATGGACAACTTCATCGTGTGAAAACGGTAAGACGAATTGCTCGTTATACATATACATGAATGAAAACGTCAATAAATTCATATCACTGTGGCGATAAACCGGATCCTGCTCGAAGAACTTCAGCGTGTCATTCATCCAGCCCATGTTCCACTTGTAGTTAAACCCTAAGCCGCCAGTATCAATCGGTGCTGAAACTTGCGGATAGGCGGAGCTTTCTTCAGCCATCATGAGCACATCTGGATGTTTGGCAAAAATCTTTGTATTCAATTGCTTGATAAAGGCAATGCCTTCAAGGTTGTCACGCCCACCATCCTTGTTGCGATCGTTTTCCTTGCCAGCGTCATAATCCATGTACAACATGTTCGAGACAGCATCAACCCGCAGGCCATCAAGGTGGCAGTGATCCAACCAATACATCGCACTGGAAATTAAGAAACTCTGCACTTGTGCCTTGCCAAGATCGAAGTTCCAAGTCCCCCAGCGGACATTTTCTGCGCGGTGCGGATCGGTGTATTCGAAGGTTGGCGTGCCATCAAATTGGGCCAACATATCGGTATTTTTGATGAAATGCCCCGGTACCCAGTCCATGATGACGCCTAATCCTGCTGTGTGAGCCGCATCGACCAACCGCAAGAAGTCTTGCGGATCGCCGAACCGGCTCGTCGGCGCGAAGTAACCCATTAACTGATAGCCCCATGAAGCGTCAAGCGGATGCTCCATCAACGGTAAAAACTCAATGTGGGTGTAGCCCAACTCCTGCACATAAGGGATCAGCTTGTCGATGGCGTCTTGATACGTCATATAACCGCCATCTGGACCGGCATTCGTGTCGCGAATGAAGGAGCCTAAGTGGACTTCGTAAATATTAAGCGGTTCATCATACGGACGCCATTTTGCCCGCTTGGCTAGCCAATCTTCATCATGCCAAGTAATGCGCGGCACATCGACCAACTTAGCCGCACTGCCTGGCTTGCGTTCAAACCCAAACCCGTATGGATCAATCTTCTCATGGGCTATCCCATCAGGACCGATAATCCGATACTTGTATAACTGGTTTTTTTCGGCTGCAAGCTCACCGTACCAACAACCGGTGGTGCCTTGCAGTTTCAACGGACTGCCTTGCCAGTCGTTGAAGTCGCCTTCGACGTTGACTTGTTGGGCATGCGGTGCCCAAACGAGGAAGGACCACTTGCCTGGTTCGACTTCATGGGCGCCAAACCGATTGTAACTTTGAAAATCTTGCCCGGAGTTGAAGAGGTATAACCAATCTTTTAATCCCTGAATCATGATCACTCCCCCAATCAAACGATACCGTCGTACATGTGAAGGCTTCTCATTCACTGTACGGCCGGACTTTTACCTACCAAATCAAGTGTAACAGTAAGACTATCAAAAGGCTCAAGAAACGCTCACCAAAAACCTTCACGCACGCCAACATAAATTTTTTGATAAGGCATATACTCCCAGTCCTCGTCTCAATTGTAACCGCTTACTGTTAATATTAACAGCGATTACAATCTTTTCTGTTGAGTTCTTTGTGAGAATACTCTAACATGATAGGTATATTATTTAATGAAACCGCAATGTTCACGCAACGTTACTCTGAAATCAACCTCAGCCGGCTGTTTTCAGTCAGACGCACACAAATACTGGAGGTACTGCCATGAGTGTCAATATTGATTGGAACAATCTAGGCTTCGATTATATGCAACTGCCATACCGTTATGTTGCCCACTGGAAAGACGGGGCATGGGATGAAGGTAAGCTGTCCACCGATCCCAACCTGACGATGAATGAAGGCTCCCCGATTTTGCATTATGGTCAAGGCGCTTTTGAAGGTATGAAGGCTTACCGGACCAAATCAGGAAAAATCCAACTTTTCCGGCCTGACCAAAATGCCCATCGACTGCACAATTCTGCTGACAAACTACTGATGCCGCCATTTCCTGAAGATCGCTTTATTGATGCGGTCAAGCAAGTGGTTGCCGCTAACCATGAATACGTACCGCCATATGGCACCGGTGCTACCTTATACTTACGCCCGATTTTGATTGGTGTCGGTCCCAATATCGGGGTTGCTCCGGCTAAGGAATACATTTTCGATGTCTTCGCCATGCCAGTCGGCCCCTACTTCAAAGGCGGCATGGTGCCAACCAAGTTCATCGTTGCCGATCAATTCGACCGAGCGGCGCATTACGGCACTGGCCAATCGAAAGTCGGAGGGAACTACGCCGCATCCTTGCAAGCCGGCAAATTCGCCCACGAGCACGGTTATGGCGATGCAATCTATCTGGACCCAATTGAACATAAATATATTGAAGAAGTTGGGTCAGCTAACTTCTTCGGCATTAGCAAAGATGGTAAAACTTTGAAAACACCGAAGTCACCATCCATCCTGCCAAGTATCACCAAGTATTCGATTTTGGCACTGGCGCATGATCGGTTTGGCATGACCACTGAAGAAACTAAGATTGCGATTACCGATTTGGACCAATTTGGTGAAGCCGGGGCCTGTGGCACTGCGGCGGTCATCACCCCGATTGCCAGCATCACCTACGAAGACCACGAACATGTCTTTTATTCGGAAACCAAAGTCGGTCCATATACACAGAAACTGTATGATGAACTGACGGGTATCCAGTTTGGCGATGTACCGGCACCTGAAGGCTGGGTCGTTGACGTTCCGTTTAATTAATTTAAAAATCATTTATCACTCGGAAACTGTGAGAACTTGCACGCGCTATAACGCATCTGCAATCGCGTACGCCCGCTCACGCTTCCACAAAAAAAGCAGCTGCCCGTTTTACCGGCGGCTGCTTTTTTGTGAGGAAAGTCATTTTGCCTAATTCAACAATATAACAATCAATCAATTCAAAACTTACTAAGCAACTTTACGAAAAAGCCTGGAACCTGACAACCTGAAATTGAAAGCCAAAAACCAATGATGATCACTCAACAGCCTTAACGTGCAAAGGCAATCAAGCGCCAGTAGTTACCTACGCAAGTTTGTAAGGTAATGCGCTGACCGCCGCCAGTACCCGTGATTGCGTTCCATAAATCTTGTCCACTGGCAGTGACGGCATTTGGATTCACTGTCGCCAATTGATAAACATGGTACGTGCGCGGGTTACCAGCAGCGTCGGTCACTGTGATCGGCGAACCAATGCCAAGTGATAGCATCGCGGCAAAAGAACCAGGATTGTGGCCAATAAAATGCGTGTTTTGACCACTATTGTTACTATAATTTGCTTGACCGCCCCACGTTGCAGCTCCAGTGCCCGGTGCTGCAGTCATACTTTCATTTCCAATGATATAAGGCACTGTCACACCTGCAAACATTAGGACGCGGCTCGCGTAAGCAGGTGCTTGCTGTGCTTGCGGTTGTGCTGGTTGTTGAGCAGGTTGAGTTGCCGGTTGTTGCGCCGGTTGTTGTTGCGCCGGTTGGGCAGCAGTCGCGGTTTGAGCTGCAGACGGTGCTGCCGATACAGTCACTTCGGCAGTAGAAGTCGAAGCCCCTGTATTTGAATCAGATGAATCAGAAGTAGCAACAGCTTGTTGACTAGCCGGTGCGCTTGAAGCAACGGATGTACTTGCCGCCGTCTGTGATGATGATGCAGCAGACGTTGGTTTAGTCACTGAAACAGTGCGAACGCTCCATTGCGGATGTGCTGCAGCCTGTGATGCAGGTGCCTTGGCAGCAGTGGCATCGAGCAAATCGTTAGAACTACTTACAGTATTAACTTTCTCCCTCGTGCTTGTGCGCGATCCGGCCAAGTCTTGACGCTGAATGGTGGTGCCTGCTGCAGTGGTGATAAGCAGCCCACTCACGACAAGAGCGAAAGTGATGAGACTTCTGCGTAACATATAGACTCCCCCAGTCCATATCGGCAAAATGACTTACCACATATTCTTTTCGAGATGGCCATCTCATGCTTTTCATTATGGCGCATTAGTTTTGTAGGTAAACATATATGCTTACCGATTGTAAGTACTTAACGTTATTTTTAAGTTAAATAATCCTTATTTCATGCATTTATCAGTGTTTAACGCCATATTTGCTAAACATTCTTTTCAAAAGTTGGTTAAAACCGTTAGCATTCAAACCGACTTTTGAGATTTAACCGTCTGATTTCTAACCAAGCGACTCACGCTTATCAAAAAACTGCGACAACGTCCGAATTTTTTCGGGAACGCTGTCGCAGTTTAATACCATGATGAAGCTTAAATACTGCCGCCATGAACCTCAGTTGCTGCCATGGTCAAGATGAAAGCATTGGGATCAATTGCGTGGACTAAGTCAATCAGATGGCGGAAGTTGGCTTGTTCGACCACGACCATCAACATCTCCTTAGACTCATCTGAGAAACCGCCAACGACGCGTTGCACCGTTAAGCCATGCGGCGTTTCGTCGCGGACTTGCTGTTTAATCGTCGCCAATTGCGGACTCATGATGTAAACTGCCTTTTTCCGGTCAAAACCGGTTTCGACATAATTCATGACCAGTCCGGTAATCGCCAAAGCGAACACGGCCAAGATGAAGGCCTCGACGCCGGATACAGGGATGTTAAAAAGTGACACGATCACATCAGTGGCTAGTAGCATGACTGATGGTTTCAAGCCAAAGTATTTTTTGAAAATAAGCGGCGGAACCGTGGTCCCACCGCTTGAGGCATCCATTTGGTACAGGAATCCAACACCAAAGGCAAACACAACACTGCCGACGATGATCGCCAGCAACCGATCTGTGACCAGGTTGATTTCTGGCGTCAGCCATAGCAGCAATGGCAACATGAAGCTGCCGAATAAAATGCGTTTTAAGGTGCTGCGATCCAAGAAGAACCAAGCTAAAAGCAGCATAAGCAAGTTGACGCCCATGGTGGTGATACCGACTTGAATGCCGGCAACTTCTTGAACCAAAATGGCAATTCCGGTTGCGCCGCCAGCTGCGACAGCGTGAGGTGCATAGAACATGTTAATACTGATCGCAATCAGCTCCAGCGCTGCCACGATCCAAAACCATTTGAATATCGGATGACGCATCGTTTTCTGCATCAAGCCACCCTTTCTGTTAATCATGTTTAAACCGACTCTTATCGTAGTAATAACTATACTGGAAAAGTGGTGGTGTGACAAACAGGCGTTATTTGGCCTTTTCGTCTATTTGGGGTATGTTCTATCTTACGTAGAGGTCGCGAAAGTCCGAGCTAGCTGCGCGGTCTCCTGTTTCTATCTTTGTAATCTGAACAGCTTGTCTGTTGCATGGTTATATTCGATCTTTCAAAATTTAACATATCTAATCAAATCAGACGGCATATTAAAAAATGCAAATTCAAAGTCTCCGAATAAGTAACAGAAATACTCTCTATTCTTCTTCCCGCAGCTCACCCAATCGCCGCTTCAACACCTCAACCTCATCTTGTAGCTCAGTGCCGATGTCGGTTTCCGCCACTGTTCGGCGGCGGGCTTCGGTTTCGACGACGCGGCGGGTTGAAATGATATCGGTGAGGTTGGCGATGGCGTCGGCTTTTGTGGTGAATGGTTGGTGCGTCACTAGTTGCATACCATAGGAATTATCCAAAAGCGTGTAACCGCCGATCCCGGTGGTTTTTTGATACGGTTTAGAAAAGCCGCCGTCGATGACGATCATTTTGTTGTTTGCCATAATGGGGTCGGTGCCCTTTTTGACTGGCGTATGGCCATTAATGACATGGCCGACTTCAGGATCGAGGACAAATTCCGCCAAGATTTTTTTGATAAATTCCGGGTCCTTACGCAGGTGATAATACGGATTACGGCCTTCGACATGGGCTTTCGGATCGCTAATGAAATAGCGTTCAAAGGTCGTCATGTCGTGCTTGCCAAAAAGCGGTGAATTTGGACCGGTCCAGAGATACCACATCAGATCGGTTGCTAAGTCAGCATTCTCCGTTGGTTGACTGTATGCCAACCGAAGATTTGCTTCCAGCATGTCAAATAGTTGACGGCCAGTATAAGTCGTCCCTTTAATGGTCAAGCCAATAAAATTGCCATCCTCGTCCACCGGCACACACCCGTGCAGCAACAAATTCCGGTTGTACCGCAAATACATACTGCCGTGATCAAGTAGAAAATCCATGTGGCGATGCAACTTTTCAGAGTGCGTAAAGGACTCAACCAGCGAGTCAATGACCTCTTGCTCCTCTGGCAACAACTTGTAAGGATCAGCCGGATCAACCGTCGCAAAACAGCCGTTTTCAATCGTATAAGTATCACCATTCAACTTGATGGTTGAAAAATCAGGTGCCAGTTTCTCCAGCACTAGCCGATGATCCATGTCAAATTCAGGCCGACGTTTAATCACTGGTCCTTCCAGCTTAAATTGAATCATCGCAATCGCCTGATGAATCTGGGTAATTTGAAGTCGCTCCGCCTCAGTAATTGGTCGATCTGATCGCTCCATTTTTGGTGAAAAGGCGGGATTATCTTGATAGTATTGTTCCGCTAATCGGGCCAAATGCCGCAAATTAATCCCATAAACATCTTCGAGAATACTTAAATTGTTATACCGCGCGGAAATCCGCACCAAATTGGCAATGCACAAAGCCGAGCCCGCGGCGCCGCCGATCCAAAGAATATCATGGTTGCCCCATTGAATATCCACTGAATGACGCCGATCACGTCTAATCAAGCTTTCAACCACCTGATCCGGCGCCGGTCCTCGATCATAGATATCGCCTACAACGTGAAAGTGATCTACCGTTAAACGTTGAATCGTTTGACATGTTGCCGCAATCCACTGATCAGCCTGTTCAAGAACGATTAAATTACGAATAATTTGCCAATAATAAGCCAGCTTGTCAGGCGTATCGGCATCATTGTACAGCAACTCTTCGGTGATGTAGACAAACTCCGGTGCCATCGCCTTGCGAACTTTCGAACGCGTGTATTTGGTCGCGGTGAACGCCAGCAAGCGAATCAACCGCCGAAAAGTCGTCAAATACCACTGTTGCAAGTCATCCCCCGCCATCTCCCGATGAATCGCCGCCATTCGCTCAGACGGATAGTACACCAAAAAAGCGAAGCGCTGCAGGGTCGCCTCCGTCATTTCATCGCGAAAACAGGAACGAATTTTGCTTTTCACATTCCCGCTGCCGTTCCGCAAAACATGCTGAAAGGCGTTATACTCCCCGTGGATATCGCTCATAAACGCTTCCGTCGGCTTAGGCAAATTCAAAATGGCTTCCAGATTAATGATTTCAGTCGCAATCGCTGGCACCGTTTGGTACTTCGCCGTCAGTTCACTGTACAAGTCCATGAAACAGCTTCCTTTCACATATACCAATTTTGGCTCATGGCAATATCATAGCATAATCCTCTAGATTGTATACGGTTTCAGCTAATTTCACCATTTTCGCTTGAAAAATGACCTCTGATTCAGCTCTGTCGTCACTATCATGTCCTAACATTCATACAAAAAAAGCCCAAATGATCCCTAGCTAATAGTCAATGATGAATGTCCAACAGTAACCAGCGACCAATTCTCGGTTCACCGTCATCCTGTGATTGTCAATTGCTCATCAAAACCAATTCGGTAACACCCAAAGCATACGCACCAAGGTCTCCTCACCCATGACGCTGGGGCCACCATACGTTAATGACCAATCGCATCAAAAGCACAAAAAAACCGTCTAACCATAGACGGCTTTCATTGAAACAACTTGCAAAACTAACTTAACTGTGCGCGTTTTTAAACACTTGAGGTACTGAGCAACGCCGCCCACAACTTCTGGCGCCGAACTTCGCGTGGCAAAAATACCCGCACCGAGTCCTGATTAAACCCAAATAACAGACGACGATCATCCACAATGATCGGCCGGCGCAAAATCGCTGGATGCTCGGACAAAAGGGCGACCGCTTCCTTCAACGACAACGCATCAAAGTCAATATCAAGGGCCTGAAACGCCTTTGAACGACGGGAAACTAAACTATCAATGCCATCTTCCGAACGAGCGAGCAATTCCAAAATCTGCGGCTTGCTAATACCTTGCTTTGAAAGCGAAATCTCTTGAAACGTTAATCCATTTGCTTCAAGCCAAGCTCTAGCTTCACGACTCGATTTTGACGAGCCCGATGTATACAACTTGATCATCCAATCACCTCTCAACGAAACAACAATTATTTATTATTGTTTCTTTGCCAATACCACCCACACATTAGATGCCAATCACATTCACAAGTCAAAAAGATTTACTCACGACACGTTTTTACTCTCTTTATAATAACTTACCATAGTCAGATGATTTTCACAATAATGGTACTCATAATTTCGCTCATGGCCATCAGTGCCAGCTAATCATTGAAAAGCCATCTAAATCATCTTTCAAAATGAGAAGTCCCTCCTGAATAAAAGTAGTAAAGCCCATAAATAACAATTGCACGAACATAAAAATCGACATGATTTCTTGTGAATTACTAGTACAATCCTTGATACATTATTTTTGCATCAGCGGTTAGTACACAACAAACTTAGCACAAGCT
>SKET01001546.1_pt1 | contig 15556 bp, 12 predicted proteins | sample 4841461 | NCBI WGS metagenome assembly SKET01 (sample SAMN11008802, study PRJNA524170) | human gut metagenome | biome: Human fecal sample; material: Feces; isolation source: fecal sample from pouch patient p5 | host: Homo sapiens | place: Israel: Tel-Aviv | collected 2014-02-13
ACAGTCACGATGCGGTTTCCATCCAACGGAAGTTGGGTGCTTCTCTCTTGCAAGGCAAAAGGTAATTCCTCTTGGTGCAAGGAAATGATTGACTGAAATGTGCTGCGTAGTTCCATTTGTGTACCTTCTTTATTACTGATTATTTTATTGTTAATATGTAGATACCTACACTCGGTTGCAAAGATACAATTTCTTTGTTGGAAAAGAAAACTTATCCTTTTTTTATCTTATTTTTGTGGTTTCCGCTACTTGCTAGGCATAATCTAACTGGGTAAAACCAGCAATGCTACGAAGCATGGTAATATAAATGCCTCGCAAATCATCAAGCACTTGTAAAAGGAGAAGACGTACAAATATAACAAAGAGATTCGCTGTAGCTATTGTACTATGGACGTAAAGTTGGATGGAGTGCCAGTCCGTTTATTCTTTTAAGCGAGTTTTCACGGAAAATAGGAATAGGGGTTGACAACAACCTTTCTCTAAGTTTTCCATGAATCGTATAAAAACATCGGTTCCTTCTTTACGGAGGTTACCAGAGAAACTCTCGAGTTGTACGTAACTCACAAAAAGGGTTATCATTTTAGACTTTATTTCGTACAGTATATTTTTTTAGAAATTTCTTCCATAACTTTAATAAAAATTTGGTGGTTTGAAAAAAAATCTATATTTTTGCATGAAATTTAAAATATTTTAAGTGATATGTCAAAATTGAATCAAAAAAAGTCGTTCTTGTCGAAAAATAAAAGACAGGAAAAATGCTTACAGGGTAATTGGATAAAAGTTATTGTACAGTTACTAAATAGGGCCGCAACTCAATGCTGCCTGACCTCAAAATTTTAGCTCTAATAGCAAACATTCTCAATGTTGATATTAGATTACAATTTAAACCTACAGAGACAAATGAATAATATAATTAGCTGGTTCCAAGGAACTGTATACACAAGAGCTGTTAAGGAACTTTATCAAAATGTTTTTTCTTCCCAATATTATCCTATTTGGAGGAGTAAATTTACATATATACATGGTGAGTTTGATACTCAAAGAAAAATTAATAATGAAAAATTATCTGATCTTTTTGAGATAGAACTAATCAAAGATAAAGATGAACTCTTTAATTTGATTTACTGTTTGGAGACTTATTATTCTATTGTTCTAAGAATATTAGCCTTCAAATCTATTTTTAATGCTGCTCCATATTCTAAAAGTCTGTTTCATTCCAACATTTATGTCGAAAACGGCATCTTGAATTATTCTTGTGTAGACTATTATGACTGGTTCCTTGAAATAGACGAACTGGATTTGTGCCTACTTGGCTTGTTCAATGAGATTGATCCTTCTGATATTGATAATGAAGGAGACGCTATCAGTACTATTTTTGAAAATATTTTCCCTAAAGAAATTAGGCATAGTGTAGGTGAGTATTATACCCCTTATTGGTTGGCAAATGTAGTAATTGACCAATTAATATATAATGACGAAGCTGCATATCTCAAAAAGTATATAGATCCAACTTGTGGTTCAGGTACTTTCCTCGTTGCATTAATCAACAAATTTAAGATGCAATCAAACAATGCAATATTTGGCAATATTTGCGGTATCGATATTAACCCATTAACAGTTTTAGCAGCAAAAACAAATTATCTAATTTTGTATTGTAAGGATTTTGTTATTGACAATAATCACTCTTTAGAAATTCCAATCTATTGTGCTGATACGATTGCCATAAACGATGTCTCCGCTAATTTGTTTGAAGACAAGCAAGAATATGAGAATGTGCCTAAGCAAAAATATGATTATATAGTTGGTAATCCTCCATGGGTTAACTGGGAATACATGCCTGATGTGTATAGAATGAAACATGCTCAGCTATGGCAGTATTATGGTTTATTCTCTCGCAAGGGACTGAATACCAATTTTATCAAAGAAGACATTTCGGTATTGGTTACTTACGTTGTTGTTGACAATTATCTGAAAAATCGAGGAAAAATAGGCTTCGTTGTTAAAGAAACATTATTCAAATCAATCAAGCAAGGTGAAGGATTTAGAAAATTCAAAATTTCACCTACGAATACTAATTTATCTGTATCTCGTGTTGATGATTTAACTTCTATAAAGCCTTTCAGAGATGCCGTCACAAGGACAGCAATCATATATATGACCAAAGGAGAAGCTACAACGTATCCAGTTGATTATATCGTTTGGTTGCCTAAGACAAAAGCTAAGTCTTTTGAAAGCAATTCAATCGTAGAACTCAATAAAGTAATTGAATTCAAGCCACTTAAAGCACGTCCTTCTATTCAAAATGTAAACAATTCTGGTTGGATTACAGAATCGGAGGAAGAAATGAATTCTTCAAAGTTTATTTTGGGGAAAAATGATTTGGTAGCAAGAACTGGAGTATTTACAGGTGGAGCAAATGGTATATATTGGCTTAGAATAAATGAAGTTAGAGGAGACAAATTGCTAGTTTCTAATATTACAGAGAGAGCAAAGAATAAAATGAAGCAAGTCCAATTAGAAATCGAGAAAGAATTTGTTTTTCCATTTCTGACAGGTAATGAATTAAACTTCTGGTCATATAGTTATACTAAGTATATACTTTGTCCTCATACAGCAGAAACAAAGATGTATCCTATAAGCTATCAGACATTGATGAACTATCCTCTAACGGCTGAATATTTCCATCAGTTTAGAAAAGAGTTAGAAGAAAGAAAAGGCTTCACAAGCATGGATAAGCCGATTCATGAGCAGTTCTACTATACTCTACAAAGGATAGGAGTTTATACATTTGCCAGATATAAGGTTTGTTGGAGATATATTTCAAAGTCCTTTACTCCTGCAGTTGTTGAGTATGCAGAAGATCCTATTCTCGGCTTAAAGAATATCATCGGAAACGAAAAAGTCATTTCTATTGCATATGAGAATCGAGATGAAGCATACTACATTTGTGGTGTTATTAGTTCCAATGCATATAGAAAAACTATTGAGAATTTTATGGTAGGTACACAGATTACACCTAGCATTATCAACAGACTGAACATTCCTGTTTTTGATGCAACAAATGAACAGCACCTTACAATATCTCGACTCTGTCAAGAAGGTCATAGGTCTAATGGTCCAAAAGATGACTTCGTTAGACAAATAGACGAGATAGTCAATAGTTGGTTCTAAAGTAATAATGCCAGAATGGCTTAATACCACTCTGGCATTATTAATTATACATACAGCCACGCTTTACCTGCTTGAATAGCTACGCCTAATGGAACTGTGTCGTCTGTAATTTTTTGAATGTCAGGTGAGCCATACATCTCAAACATGGCATCTGCTTCTTTTTTGTTGTAGAAAGACATATCGAACTTAACTGCCTTGATTTTGACAAGTCCTAACTTATGAAGGCGAAGCCCTGCTTTATAAAGACTCTTTAATTGAACGAAAGTATCAAATTGAGCAAGCATTTTGAAAATGGTATTTTCTGGATTTTCAATAAAGCCTACACCATCCACTAACCCCCATAACTCTTTTTTATTAGGGCTATTTTTATTGTATTTGTTAAGCCCAGTCTTTACAAGTACGGTTTCTCCACTTTTGTTCACTCCATATTGCCCAGGATCGGAACTATGGATTAATCCTTGAACAAAAATCTTAAGTTGGTCATTCTGTGTAATGATTATGTCCATGCTCCATGTTGAGGACTCATTTCTATTAGCCAATTCAAAATCTTTTTTTGTAACATTTGGATCATCTTGGCTCATTGGATTCTCATGTTTTCTATCAGGAATGAATGAAACACCTAGTTCAAATAGTAAACGGGCAAGTGCCTGTTCTGCCCCATGTCCCCTTTTCTTTGTCTCCTCCTGTTGGATTTCTTTTGGAAGAAGAAGAAAATCAACCAAGGAACTTACCTCTTCCTTATCCATTCTGTAAAGAACTTGTAAGATTGACAGAACACCTCGGTCTTTAAGATAATTGGCAATTATATCTAAGACTTCTTGAGAACCATTACCTCCTCTGGATATTTTTTTCTTGAAATAACTAACAGAATGTTTCTTTAATAAGTAAACGGATTCACCTAAAATATTTTTATCAGAATCAGGAGATACTTTTTGCTTGTTAAAAATGTAACTCAACTCAAGATACATACGTTTGTCAGTTACACCAACAATCGTGCGTAGAGTGTCGATTGAGTCAACATTAAGTCTGATAATATCTTTCAATGTTTCAAGATCGTCAGCAGCTCCTGATATTTGTTGAGCGATAGTATAAAGCAGAGATGCATCTATGCTTTTCTCCGCATGACCAAAAATTGGAATCTCATTTTGGTTAGAAACGTGAAACCAATACTCTTTCCTGAAATCATCAAATACATGTATAGCCATTATTTAAACCTTTCTTCCCTGGGAAAAAGGGGCGTGGAAGTAGTTGATACCAAGGCTTAGCACAGCCCACATCAGACAACAACTAATCTGTCCACGCCCATATATTTAGCGCAGACATCCATTGCCTTGATCTTGCTGATGTGTCTATGAAGTGCTAATTCTGGTATCTCAGTCCAGTCAAGGATGTCGAAACTATCAATAATTACTCTTTCTTCAGATACTTATTTTTTTAAGTTAATATTCTTTTTAATTATTTGTGCATATAATGCTTTGCAAAGGTACGAAGAAAATATCGAAAAACAAACAATTTTCTTGTAAACTTGAATAATAAAGTGAAGTTTTTTATAAAATAGCCCCAAAACAAGGTTAAAACTAGCCGGACTACTAATCATATCTATAATCACTGTCAGAAAGTTTGCAAAACCTAACACAAAGAAGAATCTTGGACGTATTGGTCGAGGTTGCAGCCATAATACTTCTTGTATCGTTTTTGAACAGCCTACGTTCTTACACAAGCATATCATTAATTTCACGAAAATGCTTTCTGTTTTCATTTATAAACTACTCACGTTGCTCAGTATATTGTTTGTTTAACTTCCGTCAGTTTGTCTTTGAGACTGTAACCGATATCTTTAAATTGGTGGATACCATTTTCAAAATGCAATTATTTTCTTTTTGGAAGGAAACATTCTACCTTTGCAGCCGATTGTTGGAATCAGAATAGAAAAAGGCAAAATCATGGTGCTTTAAGCCATGATTTTTCCTGCTCCTATTCCTTTTTCTATTCCATCTCCCATATCGGCATAACCTCAATCCTTATTCCGTCTCGTTCGAAGGTCTCCCGTTGGGAGAAAGTGATGATTTTTCCCTGTTTGCAACCTGTAACGGAGGAGGCAGCTATCAAGCCTCCTATCTCTCGTTCTACGTTATCATCATTCAATGTCCAGCAGACTTGTATCAGCTCAGCTACACGCTCGCCCTTTTTCACAACGAAGTCGCATTCCTTCGATTCATAGAAGTAGAATATCCCGTCCTCTTCTCCAAGCGTTCTCTCTAAGTTGAGATAAACAATATTCTCCAAAGCCTTGCCTGCATCTTCGCTCTCTGGCAATAATACGGCATTGCGCAGGGCAATGTCAGCCACATAATACTTGGCAGGAGCAGAACGCTGTTTTACCATCGACTTATCGTATTTTTCCACTTTGCGAAACATGAAAATGTTGCAAGCATAGTCGAGCCACAGATAGAGGGAATCCTTGGAGACCTTTAAGCCTTGCGATTTCAAGTCGTTATAAATATTGTTCACGCTAGTCGGCTTCGTGAGATTGTTCATCACACGCTTTAAGAAATAACGTACCACCGAAGGAGAAGCTCCGATATGATAATGCTCCACCATATCCCTGAAGAGCATGGTGTTGAAGTAAGACTGCAGTATTTTGACTTTTTCCATCTTGCTTTTTTCGAGAACAACCTCTGGAAAACCGCCCTCCTCGCAATATCCGCGGAAGGAGACCGCCATCTTTGCCTTGCCAGCTTCGCTAAATGGGTTTGCCTTGGTGCCTTTGAACGCCAAATATTCCTTGAAACTCAAAGGATACTCGCGATATTCGTCAGGCCATCCTCGCAAAGCGGAAGCCATTTCTTCTGAAAGCATCTTGGCTGTGCTACCTGTTACATAGATATGCTTGCAATAATTCTTATACACCCGGAGAACAAAGAGTTCCCAGCCCTCTATGAGTTGTATCTCATCAAAAAACATATAAACATCCTTAAGCGATGTGTCAGGATACATTTCACGATAAGCTTGCAGCAATTCATCGAAGTTTTCGGGCGACATGGAAAGAAAACGTTCATCGTCGAAGCCAACATAGAGAATGTGCTCTTTTGGAGTTCCTTGTTGTAGCAGGCGATTAATCGTAAGTCCCAATAATGATGACTTTCCGCAACGGCGAATGCCAGTAACAGTCACGATGCGGTTTCCATCCAACGGAAGTTGGGTGCTTCTCTCTTGCAAGGCAAAAGGTAATTCCTCTTGGTGCAAGGAAATGATTGACTGAAATGTGCTGCGTAGTTCCATTTGTGTACCTTTTTTATTACTGATTATTTTATTGTTAATATGTAGCTACCTACACTCGGTTGCAAAGATACAAACTTTCCTTCTAAAAAGGAAAGAAATCAGCAATTATTTCCTTTTGAAAAGGAAATTTATCTGTTTTTTTATCTAATCCTTGTGGTTTCAGTTACATGCATAATCGAAGAGAGTATTTAAGTGGAAAAGCAAATGGATTGGGCTTGCCTTCTAGAGAAGAGGGGATTTCCCTGGTGCTGCGTTCCAGTTGTTCCAGTTGTTCCAATTAATTTTGAGTGGGTTTATATCTTTCGCTTGTTCATCCTCTTTACTTCTTTATATTATATAACTTATTGATTATTAATTATTTATATATATAATATATATAAATATATATAAAAAGGAGGGTAGGAGGGATATGCTGAAAAATTAATTGGAAGAACTGGAATCTGGAAGATTTTCTAATCTGCTTTCTTCTAAAAGGTTTATTATCAAGTGGTTAACGCAATCATCAATCTTCCGTATAACTTGAAAAAGGAATGTATCTTCCCAAAAAGGAACGTTTTTGAGGGCTATATCTGTTTCATTTTTCTAGTTTTTGTGCTTTCTTTTGGGGTAATCATGCTCTCTTGTATGGCTGGGAATGAATCTGAAGCAATAAAGAAATCCGGAATTCGGGATGAAACAAAACTGTTTCTTGGGGAAAATGGAAGTTATCTGGAACGGAATCCCCATTTTTTTGTGGATTTTTTCCCCACTCATTCCCCATTTTCCCCACTCTCTGTTTTTGACACGGAAATGATAAGTAGTTGATAATCAGGCGAAGTAGTCAGTTTGCTCATTTCCTGGCACGCATCTTGTGATAATGAATAGCGGGTTCGATAACGAATCCACAACGAAAGTAAATAACAATATTAGTAATAACAGTTTAAAAGATAAGATTATGAAGAAGTTCGTTTTTGCAGCTATCGCAGCTATGGTAATGGTTTCAGTAAGTAATGTTTTTGCTTCTAGCAAAATGATGGGTAATTCTGAAGTAGCTCCAGTTGATACAGTAGCTCCAGCCGATTCAACAGTAGAAGGCACAGCTATCAGTTCTCAGGCTAGCGTTGAGGATTCTGCCAAGCAGGAGTCTACAGAGCAGACTGTTGCGGACAAGGCTGTAGAGCAGCAGGCTGTTGCTGAATAGTCTTAAGAAGGTATTCATTTGCAAAGCGTTATAATAGAGAAAAGCGTATTAGAAGTTTCATCAAGGTAATAGGTTATATTTAGGTTTACATTGTAATTGTATTTCCTAGAAAAAGAAAGTGTAAAATTTAGGTTCGGTTTATGGAAAAGGAGTCTGCTGGCAGGGATGCTGGCAGACTTCTGCTTTTTTGTTCGGGATGAGCAGAGAGTCTCAGTCTCAGAGTCTCAGTTATAAATAAAGGGGGTACCATTCTTCCGCTCTCTCTTTCTTTATCTTTATAACTTATTGATTATTAATTAATTATATATTAATATATATATAATATATAAGTATATAAGAAGAAGAGGGGGTGCTTGAAAAACAACTGAGACTCTGAGACTGAGACTATGGAAGCAAGTAAAAGGAAAAGAGGCGATAATCTAATTCCCTAGAAAGCAACGACTTATGAAGGTTTCTCAGTTTTTTATTTTCGGTCTCAGCCCTATAGATTATTCGAAAGATTTTACAAAAGCATTCTTTTTAGGTCTCCCAAACCCTCAAAATTGCTTTGTTTTTTGCTTTAAAGTAGATTTAGACCTTGCTGAAATACAAAATCATGTTTTCCTAAAAAATGCAAGTAAAAACGGGATAACTGAGACTATTGCCCGATTTAGAGCCGGAAAAACCGGAAAGTGAGTCTCAGCTGTCTGTTTTGAGTCATTTTCATCCTAAATATTTTCCCAGTTAGAGATTTTTATTTTCCTAACTGGAAATATTATTTTCTTCTCTTAGAAGGGTAATCGTCCCAGCGCAAAATTGCCCTAAAAATGATGCTTGTCGTCTATAAACGATAAAATGTGTATTTGGATTACTGATGACATGCAAAAAGGCTGAACTTCGGGTTAGGAAGTTCAGCCTTTTGCTTATTTGTGATTTCAGGAAAATATAAAACTATTCTATCTGATACCATTATCTCTATCGCTATTGTTCAGCTTACGGCTGCCTGTATGGTATCTGCGGCCATGGCTGAAGTTGAAGCTGGCAGTAAAGACAAGCATGTTGCCCTGGTCAGCAAGGCGTACCTTGTTCTTCTGCTGCACATACTTGTTGAAAAGTTCATCCTTATACACGCAGCCATGAGGATAGAATACGAATAATCCGAGAACGCCAAACTGCCAGTTCTTATAACTGTAGGTTACGGCAAGATTGGAGGTTGGCTCTCCGCCGTTTGTATTTTCTCCCCAAAAACTCTTTTCCACCTTATAGGCACCATAGCCAATGTTCCAATTGCCCGTCATGTACCGTATTTCTGCTCCATAACTGAAGTAATTGAACTCGTGGGAATAATCCAAACCCTTTGTCTTGACATTCTGATACTCGCACATGAGGTTCAAATCCAGATGATCCTTGATGAGGTGAACTTCAGGAGTCAACAGCAGGTGCTTGTAATTATGACTCTTCTGATTCTTAGGTTTGCTCACAAAGAGATAAGAGCCATCCTCCCGCTTTTCGGGCAAGATAGAAGTAGCTATAGGCTTGTCGTAATACGTCCAGTTTCCCTCCAGGTACACAGACATCAGCGGAATGTTCCAGGAAGCCGACAAGGTATTGTTGTAGCCGGTAAATGGTTTCAGACCGCTATTGCCGTCACGCGCCTCAAAGCTGTTGGAATATTGGCGCAACTCGCTCAAGTCGGAAAGGCTTGGGATGTCTGACGTGATTTTGCTGCCCCATTTAAAACTCAGACGGTCGCTAGCCTTTGCCTGTAAAGTTACCTGTGGTCGAAACAGCCATTTGCTGTATCCGTTCTCCCCCTGATGGATGGAGGATCTGGTTGCGCCAACTCCCACCTGATAACTGAACCACTTCTGCTGTCCCTGTAGCTGGGTGAAAAGATAGAGATTGCTGTACTTCAATTCCGTATCAGCATTACTGCTTCCCACATAGATGTTATCTGTGTGGCTGATATTATATTGTCCACCTACCGATAAAGCCATCTGTTTCCAGTTCTTGCTGTATGTTCCTTCACCAATAAGAGAGCGCTTTCTACCAGTTGCATCATAACTGTAATCGGTCAGCGGAGCGTTCTTTACAGATTCATCCGGCGATTTGTTGAACGTATATTCCCTCATACGATACTGGTAATCTGTGCCGATGTAAGTACCCACCAGGTTCAGAGCCAGGTTCTGGTCATGGGGCATGTTGAGCGAATAATAAATATCCAGAGATGGAATCTGCTCCAGCATTTTTCTGTTGTTTTGCAGATATTGATTTGCCTTGCCGCTTTCCTGATAAAGCTGGTTCATGCCTCTCACAGGACTGTTGTGATTGTAGAAATTCAACCGTACATTCAATGTATATTTGTCTGGCTCACTAAGATTATAGCCCAACTGTACATTATTGGTGGTGTATAGGAACGGAGAATCATAACCTAAATAATTGCGATGCAGAGTTTCTCCTGTGGGCAGATGATAAGTACCGAGACTCTCATAGCTTCGTTCCTCTACCGAGCGATAGGAGAAACTGTAGTTGATGCTGAATTCCGATTTCTTCACATTGTATTTGAAATAACCGTCGCTATTATTGAAACCTGCCTTGGTGCCTTGCATCGTAGAAACTCCACCCACATAACCGGCATAACGTCGGCGGACCTGGTAGTTGATGACTGCATCCAGATTGCTGTCTCCATATTTGAGTCCAGGAACATTGATGAATTCCACCTTTGTAACTTCATCCGGCTGCAAAGCCAATACATCTTGCATGCTAGCCTTGACATCGTTGATGCGTATTTGCACATCTCCGCCCTTTAATGACAGAACCTTGCGTTCTGCTCGATTTACGATAATGGTAGGCAAAGACAAGTTGTCCAACAGATCATAACCATTGGAAGCCGTTTTCACCTGCTCTTTTGTAGGAAAGATGATTTGTCTATCTACTTTTTCCACAACCCTTGCGGCTTCAACGGTCACACCTTTCAACAGGTATGAATTCGCCTGCATCCTCACATTTCCGATGTGGGCAATAGGTACCTGTTTACAAATGGTCTTATAACCCACGAAGGAAACCTTCATAAGAGCCTGCTTCTGCTGGCAGGGGATGACGAAATCGCCATTGGCGTTGCTCACGCCTCCACAGAGGAAGGAGGAATCCTTCGGGTTGAGCAGTTGGATATTGGCGAATTCTACAGGAAGATTGTGATTGTCTATCAGTCTGCCTATCAGCTTGCGCTCGCTCTTGCGCATGCACTCCACGGTGATGAGGCTGTCGCCCACGGTCATCTGCATCGGATAGAAACCGATTACCTTGCGGATGGCATCGGGAATATTGGCTGTCTTCACGTTCTGGGTAACTGTGAAGTCCTCCAGTTCGTTGTAGATGAAACTGATTTTGTAGCGCTTGGAAGCCTTGTCGAGGTCGATGAGGACGTCCGACATGCTGCGGTCGTGATAGTTGCGCTGGATGTGCTGTGCGCTCATCGCCAGGGCGAACGTGCACAGCAGGAATATGATGGCTGAAAATCTTCTCATAATGATACTTTTTAACTTTGAGCTTTGAACATTGAACTTTATGATTACTTTGAGAGTCGATAATATTATGCTTACTTTTGATAAGCTTGTTATTTTACAATCAGCTCGTTTTGTTGCAATTCGATGTTTACATTCTCGAATTGGTTCAGTTCTTTTACGATGTTCTCGATGCTCGAATGACTGTTCCATTCGTAATAGAGGCGGAGGGTCTTGTCCTCGCTATTCTCAAACTTCACTTGTAAATCATAATAAGAAGCAATCTCTGAAATCATCTGCTCGAAAGCCACATTCTCGAAAGTCTTGTGAATGGCTGGCTTTTCTGGTTTCGGATGAGTCAGGGAATCCGTTGCTGCTACCTGCTTTGCGGAATCTGATTTTATGACTTCCGGATGAGTGTCTGCGGTTACCTGGGTTGTTTCCTGGCTGCGCTTGATGTAAGTATGGATTGCGGCAAAGGCAATACCCGAAATCAAGACAAAGCCGGCGATGGATGCTGCCAGTTTACGCCAGGAAGTTATAGGATGAGTTGCTTCTTCCTGAAGTTGATGCTCCTGGCTGAATTTCTCCCATTCCTCATCTACATTAATAATAGGAGAGGGGCTTTCAAGTGCAGAATCCACTTCCACCATCGTCTGATAGAGTTTTCGGCATTCCTCATCCTGCAATATTTCACGAATCTCCTCATCAGAATACTTCTCCTGATGGTCGATGATATCCAGTATTTTTTCAAACTTGTCCATAATAAATCTGCTAAGGGTTAAACTTTTGCTTTAATTTTCTGATGCCTTGCGCCAGATGCTTATAAACTGCCACTTCGCTGATGCCCAATTCCGTAGCAATCTCCCGATATTTCAGTTTTTGCCGAAAACGGAGATCGAGTACCTTGCGGGTTTGTGGCGTGAGTTCAGCATTCATATAAGCCAGAATTGCCTCGTACTTTTCGGTCTCCTTGTCTATTTCGGCAATCGTCGCTTCCAGGGGAGCTATCGAAGGCGAAGTATCGGCTTTCAGGAGATGATGAACCCGGTCTTTCATCTTCTGTCGGCTCAACAGGTTGAGGCATTTATGGCGCACACACACCAGAAGATAGCTCCCGGCGTTAGTGGAAGGCAGGGGCGAATCGCTGGTTATAGTCTCGTTATCAAGCCCCAGTTGAGTCTTTCCGTCGAGCACATCGGCAAAGACTTCGCTTACCACATCCTTGCTGGCTGCATCATCCTTCAGAAGTACCCTGGCCAATTGGTACATCCTCAGATAATGCTGCCGGAAGAGCTGTTCTATCGTTTCTTTGTTTATTTGCATTACTTTATTTCTTTTCTTTTGCCTATATTACAATCGAATTTTCATTTTCCTAACCCTTAGCAGAATATTTTTTATAACTACAAGTTGTCGTTTTCATCGTCTATAGACGATAAAATGTAATACAAGAATTACTTGAATGCGCCAGCATCTGAATCGTAGTTGTTGATGTTCTTCCGGATGTTCTTCTTCTTTCCGGAGAAGAAGTTGTAGCTGACACCCAGCATCAGCATGCGGCGATTATCCTTGATAATGTGCTGTTCCGTCTGGTTCATAATCGGATTGTCGAACGACTGGCTCTCGTACTTGGCAGGAGCAAACATCCACATGCCATAGAGCGAGAAACGCCAGGCTCCCTTCTGATAAAAAGCAGAGAATTCACTCTTAGGCTCATCCGCCTTGCGATAGTCCAAGACAGCCATCTTCGAAGGAATATTTCCCTGGTAAGATGCTCCCCAGTTTCCCTTCCGGAAGTTGATGCCATATTTGAAAGGACTCCACCAGTAGCAATGGCGACCATAGGAATTGCTGATTACCTCCCGTTCAAAACCTCCACCCACCATCAGTTTCAAAACCTCGTTCTTGAACGGCTTGAACTGGAGATAATAGCCTGTGCCATAACGCCAATAGAAACTGCCGTTTTCATAGGTAGAAACTATGCTGCGCTTGTCGTTCACCGTGGTCCAATAATGATAAGGTGTAATTACCTTGTCATTATAGATTCCATAAAGTGCTACTTGCAGGTAGAGCATCGCATCATTATAGGTGTATCTAAATATCGGTCCCCATTCCATCGTAGCCTTTACATTCGGGTTGCCCTGCTTCATCAGTCCGGGGATGACAATCGTCATGTTCTCGCTCAATGTTGAGATGGCGGGATAATTGGTGCCGCTGGATGATAGCAGCTGCAACGAACCGTTCTTCAGTTTATAAGATAAATACAGCAACGGATGAATATAGTTGTTGTTATAGGTGAGATCCTGATAGCTCTGGGTTCTCCACGTGCTCTTAACGCCTATGCGATAGGTAAACTTGCCGATATGGTTCTGGTATTGGGCATAAACCGTATTGATCTTGATGCATGAAGAATACTTGGATGGCTCATAGCCGGAAAGGATATTGCGCACATTATAGTCGCTCCACTTATTCCAGGTATAAACTCCTGCCGACAGCTCTCCCTGCTCCCATTCTTTGGTATAATCTGCTTCTCCTATCAGGGAATAGATGTGGCTCCTGGAGTGCATGTCGTCATCGGTCAAGATGCTATCCTTGTCGGAAGTCCATTGCCGGTTGAGCATTTGCTGCCTGGTGTTGAAGTAAGAGCCGAGCACATCTACATCGAGTGTCTGCTTATGGGCAAACTGCTTGCTGAGATAGAGATCTACTGCTGGTTTCACGTAATCTACAATATCCTTCGTGTTTCCGAAACCATCCTTCCAAGCCTCGTTTCCTTGCGTTGCAACCTCGCTATTTCCCCGGTTGAACTTATGTGACAATTCTGGCGAAAAGGTGACCTGGAAGGTTACGTTGTCTGGCTTGCTGTAAGCATACTTCAGGTTGAACTTGTTGTCGGTATAGCCAAAACGTTTGTGCAGATGGTAATCATAGACGGCCTGTTGGTCGTCAAGCGTAAAGGAATACTGGTTGTCTTCTATCCAGTCACGATAGTTTCTCACGTTGATGCTGTAATCGAAGGAAAACTGATGATTGCCCTTGTTGTACTTGAAATACACATTGTCATCGCTAAACCCTGTAGTCAAGGCACTAGACACGTCAAAACCGGTAGTATAACCCGTATCAAGCGGCTTGGTAATGATGTTCATCAAGATGCCTACATCGCCGTATCTGATAGGAGGATCTTCGTAGTATTCCACCTTCTTTATTTTGTTGGCGGCAATAGCCTTCAAGTCGTTCTCGCTCGTCATCGGCACGTTGTTGATGAGAATCTTGATGGATTTGCCGGTTATACTGGATGTCTTGCCGGTCATCGGATCGGTATAGATTCCCGGGAGTGTTCCCAGGAGATCCTGTGAATGGCGTGAGTTCCTGATCTGTTCGTCAGAGAATGTATAAGAGGCATGGTCGCCGTGGTCGATACGCAGCTTGCCCTTTACTTCCACCTTGCCCAGTTGATAGGCATTCGCCTGCATCCTCACATTTCCGATGCGGGCAATAGGTACCAGCTTGCAAATCGTCTTGTAGCCCACGAACGAAACTTTCATGAGGACCTGCTTCTGCTGGCAGGGGATGACGAAATCGCCATTGGCGTTGCTCACGCCTCCACAGAGAAAGGAGGAATCCTTCGGGTTGAGCAGCTGGATGTTGGCGAATTCTACAGGAAGATTGTGATTGTCTATCAGTCTGCCTATCAGCTTGCGCTCGCTCTTGCGTATGCATTCTACCGTGATGAGGCTGTCGCCCACGGTCATCTGCATCGGATAGAAACCGATTACCTTGCGGATGGCATCGGGAATATTGGCTGTCTTCACGTTCTGGGTAACTGTGAAATCCTCCAGTTCGTTGTAGATGAAACTGATTTTGTAGCGCTTGGAAGCCTTGTCGAGGTCGATGAGAACGTCCGACATGCTGCGGTCGTGATAGTTGCGCTGGATGTGCTGTGCGCTCATCGCCAGGGCGAACGTGCACAGCAGGAATATGATGGCTGAAAATCTTCTCATAATGATGTTGCTTTTTATTTGTTATTTTACAATCAGCTCGTTTTGTTGCAATTCGATGTTTACATTCTCGAATTGGTTCAGTTCTTTTACGATATTCTCGATGCTCGAATGACTGTTCCATTCGTAATAGAGGCGGAGGGTTTTGTCCTCGTTATTCTCAAACTTCACTTGTAAATCATAATAAGAAGCAATCTCTGAAATCATCTGCTCGAAAGCCACATTCTCGAAAGTCTTGTGAATGGCTGGCTTTTCTGGTTTCGGATGAGTCAGGGAATCCTTTGCTGCTACCTGCTTTGCGGAATCTGATTTTATGACTTCCGGATGAGTATCTGCAGTTATCTGGATTGGTTCCTGGCTGCGCTTGATGTAAGTATGGATTGCGGCAAAGGCAATACCCGAAATCAAGACAAAGCCGGCGATGGATGCTGCCAGTTTACGCC
>SKET01001572.1_pt1 | contig 15365 bp, 10 predicted proteins | sample 4841461 | NCBI WGS metagenome assembly SKET01 (sample SAMN11008802, study PRJNA524170) | human gut metagenome | biome: Human fecal sample; material: Feces; isolation source: fecal sample from pouch patient p5 | host: Homo sapiens | place: Israel: Tel-Aviv | collected 2014-02-13
AATTAGTACAGATGGGAAAGCTAAACATGCTAGATTCACAACTGTTCATGGTACTGTTGAGACACCTCTTTTTATGAATGTTGCTACGGTTGCGGCAATTAAGGGAGGAGTATCCAGCCTTGATTTAAGAAATATAGATACACAGGTTTCGTTATCTAATACTTACCATTTACATGTTAGGACAGGGGATAAGCTTATTAAGGATATGGGAGGCTTACATAAGTTTATGAATTGGGACAGACCTATACTTACGGATTCCGGCGGATTCCAAGTCTTTTCCCTGGCAGGTCTTAGAAAAATCAAGGAGGAGGGGGTTACATTTAACTCTCACATTGACGGAAGAAAGATTTTTATGGGCCCGGAGGAGAGTATGCAGATACAGTCCAACTTAGGTTCGACTATTGCGATGGCTTTCGATGAATGTCCTCCGGCAACAGAGGACAGGTCTTATATTCAGCCATCGGTTGACAGAACAACCCGCTGGCTTTATAGATGTGTAAAAGAAATGAATAGGTTAAATTCACTCCCTGATACCATAAATAAGGAACAAATGCTTTTTGGAATTAACCAAGGCGGTGTATTTACAGACATAAGAATCTCCCATGCTAAGGAGATTTCTGATATGAACCTGGCAGGATATGCTATCGGAGGTCTTGCCGTAGGAGAAACTCATGAGCAAATGTATGAGGTTTTGGATGCAACTGTGCCATATTTGCCAAGGAATAAACCTACATACCTTATGGGGGTAGGAACGCCTATTAATATATTAGAAGCTGTAGATAGGGGAGTGGACTTTTTCGATTGTGTTTATCCTTCAAGAAACGGAAGACATGGTCATGTTTATACAAAGCATGGTAAGCTGAATCTGTTCAATGCAAAATTTGAACTGGATGAACGCCCGATCGAAGAAGGCTGTCAGTGCCCGGCCTGCCGCCGTTATTCAAGAGCTTATATCCGTCATCTGCTGAAAGCAAAAGAGATGCTTGGAATGCGGCTTTGCGTTCTCCACAATTTATATTATTATAATCATCTTATGGAAGACATCAGAGAGGCGATCGAAGAGGGAAGATATGCCAGGTTTAAGAAAGAGACACTGGCAAAAATGGAAGAAAAAGAAGATTAGGATAAAAAAATTCTAAAATGTCTTGATGAATGTCCTATTATTGTGTATGATGGTAACAGTGTCTATTTTAGCAGGAGGAAAGAAGAATGAATAATCCAATCGTACTTATTTTATTTTACGTTGTAATTATCGGAGGATTCTGGTGGTTACTGATGAGACCACAGAAAAAGGAACAGAAGAGAGTACAGCTGATGTTATCTGAACTGGCTGTAGGAGATACTGTTCTTACAACAAGCGGTTTTTACGGAGTTGTTATTGATATTACAGATGAAGACGTAATCGTTGAATTCGGAAGCAACAAGAACTGCCGTATCCCGATGCAGAAGTCTGCGATCATGCAGGTTGAAAAGCCGGAGAACAACTAAATCAAATTTTTTGAAAAAAGTTGAAAAAAGCATTGCATTTTATGTGCAATGCTTTTATAATACAATTATTGGAAACGTTACCGTTACCGATACCGAAACCGTTACTGTAGAAAGATATGAGGTGCATATTATGAGAACAAGCGGTATATTACTGCCGGTGGCAAGTCTGCCATCAAAATATGGAATAGGTGCTTTTTCGAAAGAAGCATACAAGTTTGTAGATACACTTGAGAAGGCAGGTCAGAGTTACTGGCAGATCCTTCCGTTAGGTCCGACAGGGTATGGAGATTCGCCGTATCAGTCTTTCTCAACTTTTGCAGGAAATCCGTATTTTATAGACCTGGAAAAGCTGATAAAAAAGGGCTGGATTACAGAAGATGAATGTAAGGCATATGACTTTGGTGATAATGCGGGATATGTGGATTATGAAAAGATTTATAACTGCAGGTATGAGATCTTAAGAAAAGCATATGAAAGAAGCCGGATCGCAGATGATGCAGATTTTCAGAAATTCTGTAAGGAGAATAAAGAATGGCTGGATGATTATGCGCTTTATACGGAGATCAAAGCCGCGAATGATGGGAAAAGCTGGAGTGAATGGGAAGATGAATATCGTCTGAGAGATGAGCTTGCGCTGGAAAAATTCGCCAAAGAGAATCAGGAAGGGATCCTGTTCCAGAAGTTTATGCAGTATGAATTCGCAACACAGTGGGGTGCACTGAAAGCATATGCGAATGAAAAAGGGATTGAGATCATTGGTGATATCCCGATTTATGTAGCGTTTGACAGTGCAGACAGCTGGTCGCATCCGGAACTGTTCCAGTTTGATGAGAACGGACTTCCGACTGGTGTTGCTGGGTGCCCGCCGGATGCATTTAGTGCAACCGGACAGCTTTGGGGTAATCCGCTTTATAAGTGGGAATATCATAAGAAGACCGGATATGCATGGTGGATGAAGAGAATCCGTCATTGTGTAGAGCTTTATGACGTGATCCGAATTGATCATTTCCGTGGATTCGATGAATATTATTCCATTCCATACGGAGATCTGACAGCGGAATTCGGACATTGGGAAAAAGGACCGGGAATGGATATTTTCCGGACAGTAAAAGAGACTCTGGGTGATGTGAAAATTATTGCAGAGGATCTTGGATTCCTGACAGACAGTGTGATCCGGATGGTGGAAGAGTCCGGATATCCGGGAATGAAGGTTCTGGAGTTTGCATTTGATTCCAGAGAGCCTAGCAACTATCTGCCACATAATTATGATAAGAACTGCGTAGTATACACGGGAACCCATGACAATGAAACACTGGCAGGATGGTACAGAGAATTAAAAAAAGAAGATAAGAAGTTCGCACTTCGCTATATGGGAAGAAAGAAACTCAGTGTCAATGAAGCAGTATGGGAAATCATCCGTCTTGCGCAGTCGAGCGTGGCGGATACCTGTATCATTCCGATTCAGGATTATCTCTGTCTCGGTAATGAAGCGAGGATCAATCATCCGTCAACCCTTGGCGGTAATTGGATCTGGAGACTTCATAAGGATGAGATTTCAAAAAAACTTGTGAAAAAGATCCGCAGAATGACAGAACTTTATTGCAGGATCCCGGAGAAGACCGAGATGACACTTAAGGTTGAAGATGCAGAGGACTTAGGAGAAGAAAAAAAATAAAATGGGAATGACGATCAAAGATATTGCGAAGAAGTGCGGGGTCGGAGTCAGCACCGTATCCCGTGCGCTGAACAATCATCCGGATATCAATCCTGAGACCAAAAAGATGATTTTAAAGACGGTTGAAGAATCAAATTTTGTGCCGAATAACAGTGCGAGGAATCTGAAACGGACCGATTCGAAATCCATTGCGATTCTGGTAAAGGAGATTGATAATCCATTTTTCGCGACGATGATGCGGGTAATGGAAAAAAAGATCCGCAGACAGAAATATTCCTTTTTTATCCAGCATATGGGAAAGGATCAGGATGAGGTCGATACCGCACTGGAGCTGATCAAAGAAAAAAAGCTCAGAGGGATTATTTTCCTGGGTGGAGATTTCAGGAAGAACAAAGAGCGGATTGCAAAGATAAAGGTTCCGTTTGTTGTTAGTACGGCAGCGTTTGATAAACTGCCGGAGAAATGTATCGCATCCTATGTATCAATTGACGACCGTGCGGAAAGCCGTAAGATCGTAGATCATCTGTGCGAGACCGGACATAAAAAGATTGCAATCCTTGCCTCGGATAAGAAAGATGAGAACATCGGAAAACTCAGACTGGAAGGTTACAGGGAAGCACTGAAAGCACATGGTCTGGAAGTGGATGAGGAAAGAATCTGTTATCTGGATGAAGAAGATACCACATATTCGATGGAAAACGGATATCGGATGATGAAAAAACTGCTGAAAAAAGAAACAGAATTTACCGCAGTATTTGCAATTTCCGATCTGATGGTGATTGGTGCATGCAAGGCGCTTCTGGAAGAGGGAAAAAGGATTCCGGAAGATGTGGCGGTTGCAGGATTTGACGGACTTGACTATACCGGATTTTATCAGCCAGCGATCACTACGATGGCGCAGCCGGTTGAAGAGATCGCGAGACAGTCTGTCGGGATTCTGTTTGACATGATAGAAACAAAGAAAAGCCAGGAAGGAAAATATCTTCCGGCAACACTGAAAGAAAGAGAATCAACTACAGGAGGTAGAAGAACATGGAAGCAAGACTGACAGAGATTTTACAGGAGAAATTCCAGACAGGACTTGAACAGGCAACGAATGAACAGGTATATTATGCGCTGCTTACACTGACAAAGGAACGGATCAAAGAAGGACCGAAGAACGAAGGAAAGAGAAAACTCTATTATATTTCCGCAGAATTCCTGATCGGAAAGCTTTTATCCAACAACCTGATCAACCTTGGAATTTATGATGAGACAGCAGAGGTGCTGAAAAAGCACGGGAAAAATCTTGCAGAGATCGAAGAAGTTGAACCGGAACCGTCTCTTGGAAATGGTGGACTTGGACGATTGGCAGCCTGCTTCCTGGATTCCATTGCAACACTCGGACTTCCGGGAGACGGAATCGGGCTGAACTATCATATGGGTCTGTTCAAACAGGTATTTACCGATCACAAACAGGATGAACAGAAGAATCCGTGGATTGAAAAAGACAGCTGGCTCAATGATACCGGTATTTCATTTGAAGTCCCGTTCAAGGATTTCAGTCTTCGTTCCCATCTGTATGATATTGATGTAACCGGATATGAAGGCGGAAGCAACAAACTTCATCTTTTTGATGTAGAGACGGTAAATGATGCAATCGTTGGAAACGGAATCAATTTTGATAAGAACGATATCCGTGAGAACCTGACGCTGTTCCTCTATCCGGATGACAGCGACAAGGCAGGAAATCTGCTCCGTATTTATCAGCAGTATTTTATGGTTTCCAATGCAGCACAGTATATTATTCGTGAATGTGAGGAAAAAGGATATGACCTTAGAAAGCTCCATGAGCATGTGGCAATCCAGATCAATGATACCCATCCGTCTATGGTTATCCCGGAACTGATCCGTCTTCTCGTCCAGAAGCAGATCGATTTCAATGAGGCAATTGAGATCGTCCAGAAGACCTGTGCCTATACAAATCATACCATCCTTGCAGAAGCACTGGAAAAATGGCCGGTTGATTATCTGGAGCAGGTTGCACCGCAGATTGTTCCGATCATCCGTGATCTGGATGCAAGAATTAAGGGAAGATATAAAGATCCGAGAGTCTATATTATCGATGACCAGAATCGTGTACACATGGCTCATATGGACATCCATTATGGATACAGTGTCAACGGAGTTGCTTATCTTCATACAGAAATCCTGAAAAATGAAGAACTGAAACCGTTCTACGACATTTACCCACAGAAATTCAACAACAAGACCAATGGTATTACGTTCAGAAGATGGCTGCTGCACTGCAACCATGAACTGACTGCATGGCTGGATGAGAAGATCGGACCGGATTACCGAAAAGATGCAACAAAGCTTGAAAAACTGCTTGATCATGCAAATGATGAGGAAACCTTAAAGAGTCTTCTTGTGGTAAAACAGAAAAAGAAAGAGGATCTGGCAGCTTACTTAAAAGAAACACAGGGACTGGAAATCAATCCAAATTCAATTTTTGATATTCAGGTAAAACGTCTGCATGAATACAAGCGTCAGCAGATGAATGCGTTATATGTGATCTATAAATATCTGGAGATCAAGAGCGGAAAGAAACCGGAGACTCCGATCACGGTAATCTTTGGAGCCAAGGCTGCACCGGCTTATATTATTGCAAAGGATATCATTCATCTGATCCTCTGCCTGCAGGAGCTGATTGATAACGATCCGGAAGTTGCACCGTATCTGAAAGTGGTTATGGTAGAAAACTACAACGTGACACTGGCAGAAAAGCTGATTCCGTCCTGTGATATTTCTGAACAGATTTCTCTTGCATCCAAAGAAGCAAGTGGAACAGGTAACATGAAATTCATGCTGAACGGGGCTGTGACAATGGGAACAGAAGATGGAGCCAACGTAGAAATCCATCAGTTTGTAGGAGATGAAAATATCTACATCTTTGGAGAATCCAGTGAACAGGTTATCGAGCATTACCGCAAGATGGATTATAATGCAGTTGATTACTATATCAATGATGAAGAGATCCGCAGACTGGTAGACTTTATCATCAGCCCGGAACTTCTCCGTATCGGAGATAAATACCTGCTTCTTGAACTGCATGCAGAACTGATCCGTAAAGACTGGTTCATGACACTTCTTGATGTGAAAGATTATATCCAGAAGAAAGAACAGGCTTACGCAGATTATGAAGATCGCATGGCATGGGCAAAGAAGATGGTTGTGAATATCGCGAAAGCAGGATATTTCTCATCTGACAGAACCATTGCTGAATACAACAGAGATATCTGGCATCTGTAAAATGTATATGTAAAAAACAGAAGTCTGTCCTGAAAAAACAGAGACAGACTTCTGTTTTTTGTGCAAAAGTGTATTTTTATACGGTTTCTGCGGGAACTTCCTGTATTTCCCTTATTGCGGGAAAAGAGAAGGATATGCTATGATAAGGAGAAATATTGCTGTTTGTTTTCCGGATATGGAAAAATTTTTGGGAAGATCCGGGAAGCAATAGAAGCAGATGAGAGGTGAATATATGGAAAAAAGAAGAAAAAGTGCAGCACTTTTGCCGGTCGGTGTATTTCTGGTATTTTATCTGGGACTGGGTATTTTATTTGAATACATAATGAAAATTCCAATGGGGTTTTATAATGTACCGATCGTAGTGGCGTTTCTGGCGGCACTCCTGGTCGCGTGTCTGCAGAACAGAAAGGTTGGCTTTGATGAGAAGCTGGAGATCATGGGACGGGGAATCGGAGATAAGAATATTATCACAATGCTGCTGATTTTCCTGACGGCGGGAACTTTTGTGGGAGTGGTTGGAAGAAGCAGTGCAGAGAGTGTGGCGTATTTTATGCTATCGATCATCCCGGCACGGTTTGCGGTTGCCGTCCTGTTTATGGTTGCATGTTTTGTTTCAACAGCAATGGGAACTTCGGTTGGGACGATCACCCTTCTGACTCCGATTGCGGCGGCAGTTTCGCAGACATCCGGTTTTTCCCTGGCACTTTGCGTGGCGTCGGTGATGGGAGGTTCCATGTTCGGGGACAATCTTTCTTTCATATCAGATACAACAATTGCTGCCTGCAACGGGCAGGGATGTGAGATGAAAGATAAATTCCGGGAAAATTTCTGGATCGCACTTCCGGCGGCGATCGTATCGTTGGTTCTGATCCTGATCAGCTCTTTCCGGGCAGAGATCGGAACGGCAGTTATGCACGAATACAATCTGACGCAGATCATTCCGTATGTGCTGGTGCTGGTCGGCGGGATCGCAGGGTTCAACGTCTTTCTGGTACTTTTGACAGGAATTGTGTCCGGTGCGGTGATCATGCTTGCAATGGGGCAGGTAACACCGTATGAAATGCTTGCTGCCATGGGATCAGGTGTATCCGGGATGTTTGAAACCTGTATGGTGGCGGTGCTGGTTGCTGCAATGTGTGCGCTGATCCGGGAAAATGGTGGCTTTGATGTATTGCTGGATGTGATCCACCGTGTCTTTAAGGGAACGAAAAGTGGTCAGCTGGGTGTTGGTATTTTGGTAGCGCTCCTGGATGTGGCAACAGCGAACAATACCGTAGCAATTGTGATGGCCAATCCAATTGCAAAGGAAATGGCAGACGATTATCAGATCACACCGAGAAAGACGGCCTCCCTTCTGGATACTTTTTCCTGTATTTCACAGGGGGTGATCCCGTATGGTGCGCAGATGCTGGTGGCAATTTCGGCAGTGCATGAGCTCGGCGGTGAGATTTCTGCATTTCAGATCATTCCGAAGCTTTTTTATCCGGGAATGCTGTTTGTCAGTTCGCTGATCTTTATCTTTGTGATTCCACAGAAAACAGGAAAATAAAACAGAGTTCACTCTGGATTTTTATACTTTTACAGATTAAAGGGTTGAAACCTGACGAAAAATACGGTATTATAGTGTTTAACAGATTTTTGGAACGAAAAATGGTACAAAAATCACAGATACATAGAAGGGAATGACAAAGATGAGCCTGAAAATCGGAGTAATTAAAGGTGACGGAATCGGTCCGGAGATTGTAACGGAAGCGATGAAAGTTCTTGATAAAGCAGGAGAGGTATACGGATTTGACTGTTCTTATGAACAGCTGCTTCTTGGGGGAGCATCCATTGATGTACATGGAGTCCCGCTTACTGATGAGACGGTAGCAAAAGCAAAAGCATGTGATGCCGTACTGATGGGATCCATTGGAGGAGATGCAAAGACTTCCCCGTGGTATAAGCTGGAACCGTCAAAGAGACCGGAGGCAGGTCTTTTGAAGATCAGAAAAGAACTGAACCTGTTCGCTAATCTGCGTCCGGCAGTTTTGTATAATGAACTGAAGGGTGCATGCCCTCTGAAAGAAGAGATTACAGAAGGCGGATTTGATCTGATGATCATGCGTGAACTGACAGGCGGTCTTTATTTTGGAGAGAGAAAGACAGAAGAAGTGGATGGTGTGATGACTGCATTCGATTCACTTACCTATAATGAGGATGAGATCCGCCGGATTGCAATCCGCGCGTTTGACATCGCAATGAAGAGAAGAAAGAAAGTGACAAGCGTCGATAAGGCGAATGTACTGGATTCTTCAAGACTCTGGAGAAAAGTAGTAGAAGAGGTTGCGAAAGATTATCCGGAAGTTACACTGGAGCATATGCTGGTAGACAACTGTGCAATGCAGCTTGTAAGAGATCCGAAGCAGTTTGATGTCATTCTTACAGAGAATATGTTCGGAGACATTCTTTCTGATGAAGCAAGTATGGTAACCGGATCAATCGGAATGCTGGCAAGTGCAAGCCTGAATGAGACTAAGTTCGGACTGTATGAACCAAGTGGCGGCTCGGCACCGGATATAGCAGGACAGGGAATTGCAAACCCGATAGCAACAATTCTTTCAGCAGCAATGATGCTTCGTTTCAGCCTGGACCAGGATAAAGCAGCAGATGCGATTGAAGCAGCTGTTTCCCAGGTATTAAAAGATGGATACAGAACCGGAGATATTATGTCAGACGGATGTACAAAGGTTGGAACAGCCCGGATGGGAGATCTGATCTGCGAAAGAATTCGATAGTCAAGGATTTGGAAAGATACAGTTCCGTACTGCTATGGGGAAAGAGAAGCAGGACGGAACTGTAATAGAATAGAGCCAAAAGTTACAGGAGGATTATAAAATCATGAGAAGTGATAATGTAAAAACAGGTATGCAGCAGGCGCCGCACAGATCATTGTTCAATGCGCTTGGTCTTACAAAAGAAGAACTGGAGAGACCGCTTGTCGGAATCGTATGTTCTTATAACGAAATCGTTCCGGGACATATGAACCTGGATAAAATTGCAAATGCAGTAAAGATGGGAGTTGCCATGGCAGGTGGAACACCGATCATGTTCCCGGCAATCGCAGTCTGTGACGGTATTGCAATGGGACACATCGGTATGAAGTATTCTCTGGTAACAAGAGATCTGATCGCAGATTCGACAGAAGCAATGGCAATGGCGCATCAGTTTGACGCCCTTGTTATGATCCCGAACTGTGATAAGAATGTACCTGGGCTTTTGATGGCAGCAGCCCGTATTAATGTACCTACAGTGTTCGTCAGTGGCGGACCAATGCTTGCGGGACATGTAAAAGGACAGAAGAGAAGTCTTTCCAGCATGTTCGAGGCAGTTGGATCCTACGCAGCAGGAACAATGGACGAATGTGATGTATGTGAATTTGAAAATAAAGTATGTCCTACCTGCGGATCATGCTCCGGAATGTATACAGCCAACAGTATGAACTGTCTGACAGAAGTACTTGGTATGGGGCTTCAGGGAAATGGAACAATTCCGGCTGTATATTCAGAAAGAATCCGTCTTGCAAAACATGCAGGTATGCAGGTAATGGAAATGTACAGAAGAAATATCCGTCCGAGAGACATTATGACAAAAGAAGCCATCTTAAATGCCCTTACTGTTGATATGGCACTTGGATGCTCAACTAACAGTATGCTTCACCTTCCGGCGATCGCACATGAGATCGGTATGGATTTTGAGATTGATTTTGCAAACGGAATCAGCGAAAAGACTCCGAACCTCTGTCACCTTGCACCGGCAGGTCCGACATATATGGAAGACCTGAATGAAGCGGGTGGTGTATATGCTGTTATGAACGAGCTGAATAAGAAAGGTCTTCTTTACACAGACTGCATGACAGTAACCGGAAAGACAGTTGGAGAAAATATCGCAGGATGCGAAAATAAAAATCCGGAAGTAATCCGTCCGATCAACAATCCATACAGCCAGACTGGTGGACTTGCAGTCCTCAAAGGTAATATCGCACCGGATGGCAGTGTTGTAAAACGTTCTGCAGTTGTACCGGAAATGCTGGTACATGAAGGACCTGCAAGAGTATTTGAATGTGAAGATGATGCGATCAAGGCAATTAAAGGCGGAGATATCCATCCGGGAGATGTTGTAGTTATCCGTTACGTCGGACCAAAGGGTGGTCCTGGTATGCCGGAAATGCTGAATCCGACTTCTGCAATCGCAGGTATGGGACTTGGTTCATCGGTAGCACTTATTACAGACGGACGTTTCAGCGGTGCATCCCGTGGAGCTTCTATCGGACACGTATCACCGGAAGCGGCAGTCGGTGGTCCGGTAGCATTGATCGAGGAAGGCGATATTATCGAGATCGATATCCCGAACCTGAAATTAAATGCAAGAATTTCAGATGAAGAACTTGCAAGAAGAAAAGAAAAATGGCAGCCAAGAGAACCGGAAGTTACAACAGGATATCTTGCAAGATATGCAGCAATGGTAACTTCAGGAAACCGTGGAGCAGTTCTGGAAGTTCCACACAAATAAAATAAAATAAAATCTGGACAAGGGGAATGTACAATGCAGTTAAATGGTGCAGAAATACTGATAGAGTGTTTAAAAGAGCAAGGCGTGGATACCGTATTCGGATATCCGGGCGGCGCAATTTTAAATGTATATGATGAATTATATAAGCATAGTAATGAAATCAGACATATCCTTACATCGCATGAGCAGGGAGCTTCTCATGCGGCAGACGGATATGCGCGTGCCACTGGTAAGGTTGGGGTGTGTTTTGCAACCAGTGGACCTGGAGCAACAAATCTCGTAACAGGAATCGCGACCGCATTTATGGATTCTATTCCGATCGTTGCGATCACCTGTAATGTAGGGGTACCGCTTCTTGGAAAAGACAGTTTTCAGGAAATTGACATTACCGGTATTACGATGCCGATCACAAAGTATAATTTTATTGTGAAGAATGTCAATGATCTTGCAAAGACGATCCGCAAGGCGTTTGAGATCGCACAGTCCGGAAGACCGGGACCGGTGCTGATCGATATACCGAAAGATGTGACAGGCAATAAAGCAGAGTATGAGCCTGTCAAAATCCAGCCAATCGTAAAATACAAAAAAGAAATCTGCATGGAAGATATTAACAAGGCAGTAGAGATGATCGAAGAAGCAAAGCGTCCGTTTGTATTCGTCGGAGGCGGAGCTATATTATCTGATGCAAGTGAAGAACTCCGTGCATTCGTCGACAAGGTACAGTGTCCGGTATGTGATTCCCTGATGGGAAAAGGTGCATTTCCGGGAACTGATGAACTTTATACAGGAATGCTTGGTATGCATGGTACCAAGACATCGAACTTTGGAGTCAGTGAAAGCGATCTTCTGATCGTAGTCGGTGCAAGATTCTCCGACCGTGTCACAGGTAATCCAAATAAATTTGCAAGTAATGCAAAGATTCTCCAGTTTGATATTGATGTGGCAGAGATGAACAAGAATGTCATCATTGATGAAGGTGTGGTTGGAGATATCAAAGAAGTGCTTGCGGCAGTTAATGAAAAACTGTCACAGCAGGAACACACCGAATGGATCAAAAAGATCCAGGAATATAAAGCGAAATACCCGCTTACCTATCATCCGGAAAGTCTGACCGGTCCGTATGTGATCGAAGAGATTTACAAACAGACAGAAGGTGATGCTATCATCGTCACAGAAGTTGGACAACATCAGATGTGGGCAGCGCAGTATTATAAATTCACAAAACCGAGAACACTGCTTACATCAGGTGGTCTTGGAACCATGGGATACGGTCTTGGAGCCGCAATCGGAGCCAAGATGGGCAGACCGGAGAAGACGGTAGTCAATATAGCCGGAGACGGATGCTTCCGTATGAATATGAATGAAGTTGCAACAGCGGCGCGTTATAACATTCCAATTATCCAGGTTGTAGTGAACAACCATGTGCTTGGTATGGTAAGACAGTGGCAGAATCTGTTTTACGGACAGCGCTATTCAGCAACTGTTCTGAATGATGCAGTAGATTTTGTGAAACTCGCAGAAGCGATGGGGGCGAAAGCGGTAAGAGCTACGACCAGAGAAGAATTCGCAGATGCATTTAAGTTTGCTTTAAATGCAGGCGGTCCGGTGGTGATTGACTGCCAGATCGACAGCGATGACAAGGTATGGCCGATGGTTGCTCCGGGTGCTCCGATCAGTGAAGCTTTTGACGAGAAAGATCTGCAGGAAAAACAGCAGATAAACTAGAAAAACATATGCAGCGACAGATACGCAGAGCAGGAATGGAGGAGTAATATGAAACGAGTTTACAATTTTTCAGCAGGACCGGCAGTACTGCCGGAAGAAGTTTTACGAGAAGCAGCAGATGAGATGCTGGATTACAAAGGATGTGGAATGTCCGTTATGGAGATGAGTCATCGCTCGAAAGCTTTTGCTGAAATCATTGAAACCGCTGAACAGGATCTTCGTGATCTGATGGGAATCCCGGATAATTACAAAGTACTGTTCCTTCAGGGTGGCGCAAGCCAGCAGTTTGCAATGATTCCAATGAATCTGATGAAGAACAAAGTAGCGGATTATATTGTTACCGGGCAGTGGGCCAAAAAGGCAGCTGCTGAGGCATCCAAATATGGAAAGGTGAATAAGATCGCATCGTCCGAGGATAAAACCTTTTCGTACATTCCTGACTGTTCGGATCTGCCGGTTGATGAAGATGCAGATTATGTATATATCTGCGAAAATAATACAATTTACGGAACCAAATTCAAGGAACTTCCGAACACGAAAGGCAAGACACTGGTAGCGGATGTATCATCCTGCTTCCTGTCTGAACCTGTAGATGTGATAAAATATGGTCTCATCTATGGTGGAGTCCAGAAGAATGTCGGACCAGCGGGTGTTGTTATCGCGATCATCCGCGAAGATCTGATTACAGAGGATGTACTTCCGGGAACACCGACCATGCTTACATACAAGACACATGCAGACGCAGGTTCTCTTTACAATACACCGCCGGCATACGGAATCTATATCTGCGGTAAGGTATTTAAATGGCTCAAAAAGATGGGCGGACTGGAAGTTATGAAAGAACGCAACGAAAAGAAAGCCAAACTGCTCTATGACTACCTGGATCAGAGCAAACTGTTCAAAGGTACGGTAGAAAAGAAAGACCGTTCTCTTATGAATGTACCATTTGTGACAGGCAGTGACGAGCTGGATGCCAAATTTGTAAAAGAGGCAAAAGAAGCGGGTCTTGAAAATCTGAAAGGACACCGTACTGTTGGTGGTATGCGTGCAAGTATTTATAACGCAATGCCATACGAAGGTGTGGAAGCCCTGGTTGCATTTATGAAGAAGTTTGAGGAGGAGAATCTGTAATATGTATAAATATTTTTGCCTAAACCCGATTTCTCCTGTTGGACTGGAGAAATTCAGTGATGACTATGTACCTGCCGGTGAGATGGCAGGAGCAGATGCGGTACTTGTAAGAAGTGCCGGAATGCATGAACTGGAATTTGATAAAGATTTAAAAGCGATTGCCCGTGCCGGAGCCGGTGTAAATAATATTCCACTGGACAAATGTGCGGAACAGGGAATCGTTGTATTTAATACACCAGGGGCAAATGCCAATGGTGTAAAAGAGCTGGTGATCGCCGGTATGCTGCTTGCATCCAGAGATATACTTGGCGGTATCAACTGGGTACAGGAGAACGAAGAGGATGGCAATATTGCCAAAGATGCAGAAAAAGCGAAAAAAGCATTTGCAGGCTGTGAGATCCAGGGAAAGAAGCTTGGTGTGATCGGTCTTGGTGCAATCGGTGTCCTGGTTGCGAATGTGGCTACGCATCTTGGAATGGAAGTGTATGGTTATGATCCATATGTTTCTGTAGATTCTGCATGGAGACTTTCAAGAAGTATCCATCACACTAAGAATGTAGATGAGATCTACAAGGAGTGTGATTATATCACAATCCATGTACCGGCACTGGAAGATACAAAGGGTATGATCAATAAGAATGCCATCAGTCTGATGAAAGACGGCGTTGTGATCCTGAACTTTGCAAGAGATGTACTGGTGAACAGTGAAGACATTGTGGATGCACTTGTTGGTGGAAAAGTCGGACGCTATGTAACTGACTTTCCGACACCGGAGATCGCAGGAGTAAAGCATGCGATTGTCATTCCGCATCTGGGAGCGTCAACTGCTGAATCAGAAGACAATTGTGCAAAGATGGCAGTAGAAGAGCTGAAAGATTTCCTGGAAAATGGAAATATCCGTAATTCTGTCAACTTCCCGGCATGCGATATGGGTGTAAGGGATAAGACAAGAATTACGATCCTGCACAGGAATATTCCGAACATGATCGGTCAGTTTACTGCGCTTCTGGCAAAGGATAATGTCAATATCGATGATATGACGAATAAGAGCCGTGGCAGCTATGCATATACGATGATCGATGTGGATAATGATGTGGCAGAAGACGTGGTAAAAGGTCTGGAAATGATCGAGGGCGTTTTGAAAGTCAGAGTAATTGCATAAAAAGTGACAGAGGGTGCGTTTGGAAAAGCGCATCCTTTTTTGTTAAAAAAATAAGAATCCTGTTAAATGATTAATTACTGCCATTTCGGTAGCATTTCAAAAAAAAGTGTGTTACACTCGCAATAGATTGTGGCGGACTGTTATTGCAAGGAAAGAAGATACAAAGAGTATCAATATGTCATATACAGGGGGGTATTTAATATGGCAATAACAATCGGCATAAACGGATTTGGACGTATTGGAAGAGTTGCATTCCGCATTGCCATCAATCAGCCGGAAAAATTTAAAATTTGTGGGATCAATGTGAGAAATGCAGATCTGGATTATATGATTTATATGATC
>SKET01001581.1_pt1 | contig 15306 bp, 15 predicted proteins | sample 4841461 | NCBI WGS metagenome assembly SKET01 (sample SAMN11008802, study PRJNA524170) | human gut metagenome | biome: Human fecal sample; material: Feces; isolation source: fecal sample from pouch patient p5 | host: Homo sapiens | place: Israel: Tel-Aviv | collected 2014-02-13
TTAATATTTTTTTAAAACAGTTTGTAAGCGTTATCCAATGATAAAGTTGGAAATGATTAAAGCGTAATATATAAAATTATAAATCGGGAGGATTTATTATGAATGGCATTATTGATTTTGCCAATAAATTTTTCAAACCCATCCTAGACATGGGTGCTCCGATCATCATGTTGATCGTCTTGACTTTATTGGCTCTCTTATTTGGAGTGAAATTCTCTAAAGCCCTTGAAGGTGGTATTAAACTTGCCATCGCCCTTACTGGTATCGGTGCTATCATCGGTATGTTGAATGGAGCTTTCTCAGCATCACTTGCAAAATTCGTTGAGAATACTGGTATTCAATTGAATATCACTGACGTTGGTTGGGCACCTCTTGCGACCATCACTTGGGGATCTGCTTGGACACTTTACTTCTTGTTGATTATGTTGATCGTCAACGTTGTGATGTTGGCCATTAAAAAAACTGACACACTTGACGTCGATATCTTCGATATCTGGCACTTGTCTATCACAGGTCTTTTGATCAAATGGTATGCGGACAACAACGGAGTTAGCCAAGGAGTTTCACTCTTAGTTGCAACTCTAGCAGTTGTCCTTGTAGGGATTATGAAGATCATCAACTCAGACTTGATGAAACCAACATTTGATGATTTGTTGAATGCACCAAGTTCATCACCAATGACATCAACTCACATGAACTACATGATGAACCCAATCATCATGGTCTTGGATAAAATCTTTGACAAATTCTTCCCAGGTCTTGATAAATACGACTTCGACGCTGCTAAATTGAACAAGAAGATCGGTTTCTGGGGATCTAAATTCTTTATCGGTTTCCTTCTTGGTATCGTCATCGGTATCATGGGTACTCCACATCCAGTTGCTGGTGTGCAAGATGCTGACAAATGGGAATTGGTTATTAAAGGTTGGTTGAGCCTTGGTTTGACTGCCGGTGTCTGCTTGGAATTGTTCTCATTGATCGGTTCTTGGTTCATCGCAGCGGTAGAACCATTGTCACAAGGTATTACAAACGTTGCTACTAAACGTCTTCAAGGACGTAAATTCAACATCGGTTTGGACTGGCCATTTATCGCTGGTCGTGCTGAAATCTGGGCTTGTGCCAACGTACTTGCACCAATCATGTTGATCGAAGCAGTACTTCTTTCTAAAGTCGGAAATGGTATCTTGCCACTTGCTGGTATCATCGCTATGGGTGTAACTCCAGCCTTGTTGGTTGTAACACGCGGTAAATTGATCCGTATGATCATCTTCGGAAGCCTTCTCTTGCCACTCTTCCTTCTTTCAGGAACATTGATTGCACCATTTGCAACTCAATTGGCTAAGAGTGTTGATGCCTTCCCTAAAGGGGTAGCTTCTACTCAATTGATCACTCACTCAACTCTTGAAGGACCAGTTGAAAAATTGCTCGGTTGGACAATCGGTAACGCAACAACTGGTGATATCAAAGCTATCCTTGGTGTAGTTGTCTTCTTGGCATTCTATATCGGAATCTTCGCTTGGTACAGAAAACAAATGATCAAACGTAACGAAGAATATGCTGCAAATGCAAAATAATCGTCATATGTAGTTTGAAAACTGACACCATATCTTTTCTAGATATGGTGTTTTTATTTTTAAAAAATGTTCGAAAATAAACAATTTAATGTTGACTTTCGTTCGAAATAGGTGTAATATAATATCAAAAGTAAGAAAATGTTTCTTTGTGAAAAATTAACAACAGGAATATTTGCTGAAACAAACAAAAGGAGGACAGGACATGTCTATTGTAATTGGTGCAGATGCTGCAGGATTAAGATTAAAAGATCTCGTGAAAGAGTTTCTTGTAAAAGAAAACTTCGATGTTGTAGATGTAACCGCTGAAGGTCAAGATTTTGTAGATGTGACACTTGCAGTTGCGAGCGAAGTGAACAAAAACGATCAAAATCTTGGAATCGTGATTGATGCTTATGGAGCTGGTCCATTTATGGTTGCAACTAAAATCAAAGGAATGGTGGCAGCAGAAGTTTCAGATGAACGTTCTGCTTATATGACACGTGGACACAACAATTCTCGAATGATTACCATGGGAGCTGAAATTGTTGGAGATGAATTGGCGAAGAACATTGCCAAAGGATTCGTCAATGGTAAATACGACGGAGGTCGTCACCAGATCCGTGTCGATATGTTGAATAAGATGTGCTAATGAGAGGAGAATTCAAATGAGAATTGCAATTGGTTGTGATCACATTGTGACAAATGAAAAAATGGCTGTTTCTGATTTTTTGAAATCAAAAGGATACGAAGTGCTCGACTTTGGGACTTATGACCATACACGTACCCACTATCCAATCTTTGGTAAAAAAGTCGGTGAAGCCGTAGCAAGTGGCCAAGCAGATCTTGGTGTTTGTATCTGTGGTACTGGTGTTGGGATTAACAATGCTGTTAACAAAGTACCTGGTATCCGTTCTGCCTTGGTACGCGATATGACAACTGCTCTCTATGCAAAAGAAGAATTGAACGCGAATGTCATCGGATTTGGTGGTAAAATTACTGGTGAATTGCTTATGTGCGATATCATTGAAGCATTCATCCACGCTGAATACAAACCAACTGAAGAAAATAAAAAATTGATCGCTAAGATCCAACATGTGGAAACCCATAATGCTCATCAAGCGGATGCTGATTTCTTTACAGAATTCCTTGAAAAATGGGACCGTGGTGAATACCACGACTAAGAGGTGACGTATGATATTAACGGTCACGATGAACCCTTCGATTGATATTTCTTATCCTTTGGATGTACTCCAGTTGGATACAGTCAATCGTGTAGCTGAGGTGAGTAAGACAGCCGGTGGGAAAGGTCTCAATGTCACCCGTGTACTTTCTGAGATCAAGGATCCAGTGGCAGCGACTGGCCTACTTGGTGGTCGAACGGGGCAATTCATTCTCGATCATTTAGGAGAAGGGATAGAGGAACGTTTCTTTGAGATTGATGGAGATACACGAAATTGTATCGCCATCCTTCACGAAGGCAAGCAAACAGAAATCTTAGAAAAAGGTCCAACCATTTCTGAGAAAGAAGGGCAAGGTTTCCTCGACCATTATCGTCACTTGATTGATCAAGTAGAGGTTGTTGCCATCTCTGGAAGTCTTCCTGCTGGTTTACCAGTGGACTACTATGCTAGCCTTGTCAAGATTGCAAGGGAAGCTGGGAAACCAGTCGTACTTGATTGCTCGGGAGCTTCTTTAGAAGCTGCCATTCAAGCAGCTGTCAAGCCTACGGTCATTAAACCAAACAATGAAGAATTATCACAGTTGTTAGGAAAAGAAGTGAGTAAGAATGTGGAAGACTTAAAAGAAGTTCTTCAGGATTCTCTCTTTGATGGCATCGAATGGGTGATTGTCTCCCTTGGTGCAAATGGCGCTTTCGCTAAACATGGGGATGTCTTCTATAAGGTAGATATTCCTAAGATCGATGTCGTCAATCCAGTTGGATCTGGTGATTCGACTGTTGCAGGGATTGCATCTGGTCTCTATCATCATGAGAGTGACGCAGACTTGCTCAAGAAAGCAAATGTTCTTGGAATGTTAAATGCACAAGAAGCACAAACAGGACATGTCAACATGGGGCACTATGATGCCTTGTATCAACAATTAATCGTAAAAGAGGTATAAAATGGTATTAACAGAACAAAAACGCAACTATTTGGAACGTCTCAGCACAAAAGACGGTGTCATTTCAGCTTTGGCCTTCGACCAACGTGGAGCTTTGAAACGCTTGATGGCCAAATATCAAGACACAGAACCAACAGTAGCACAAATGGAAGAATTAAAAGTCCTTGTAGCTGATGAATTGACAAAATATGCTTCATCTATGTTATTGGACCCAGAATATGGTCTACCTGCTACAAAAGCCTTGGACAAAGATGCTGGTCTCTTACTTGCCTATGAAAAAACAGGTTACGATACATCAAGCACCAAGCGCTTGCCAGACTGCTTGAACCTTTGGTCAGCAAAACGCATCAAAGAACAAGGCGCAGATGCTGTGAAATTCTTGCTCTACTATGATGTAGACAGTGCAGATGAACTCAACCAAGAAAAACAAGCTTATATCGAACGCATCGGTTCTGAATGCGCTGCTGAAGATATTCCATTCTTCCTTGAAATCTTGGCTTATGATGAAGGAATTGCAGATGCAACCTCTGCTGAATATGCAAAAGTGAAACCTCGTAAGGTGATTGAGGCTATGAAAGTCTTCTCAGATCCTCGTTTCAATATCGATGTATTGAAAGTAGAAGTTCCTGTCAATGTCAACTACGTGGAAGGTTTTGGAGAAGGTGAAGTTGTCTATAGTCGTGAAGAAGCTGCTGCCTTCTTTAAAGAACAAGAAGAAGCAACCAACCTTCCATACATCTACCTCAGTGCGGGTGTATCCGCAAAACTCTTCCAAGAAACTTTGGAATTTGCTCATGCATCAGGTGCTAACTTCAACGGTGTTCTTTGTGGACGTGCGACATGGGCAGGTTCAGTAGAAGCTTACATCAAAGATGGAGAAGCAGCTGCTCGTGAATGGCTTCGTACAGAAGGTCGTCAAAATATTGAAGAATTGAACGCAGTCTTGGCTAAAGTGGCAACACCTTGGACAGAACGCGTGTAAGAAACAAATCGTTATTGCCTCCTAAAGCAACATTTAGAACATTGGAAGGAAGAAATTCCTTCCAATGTTCTTCATTATTTTTAGGCTTTGTTTATTTTTTATAAAAAAATGTTTAAAAATTTTCGCTGTAAGGGTTTACAAAATAAAAAACTTATGATAGAATAAGTTTATAAGTTAAATAGCAGTGAGCGTTACTAAGTTAGATTAGGCGTGACCACAAGTAGATTGAATGATTAGCATAGGCTAGTTTTTTCAGTTGCTTCGTGGTCATTTTTATTTGCTTTTAACAAATTTTACAAAGGAGAGCCTCATGTATCGTATTATCCATCCAATGAACAATAATGTTGCTTTGGTTCAAAATGAACTACAACAAGAGTTAATTGTTATTGGGAGTGGGATTGCTTTTGGGAAAAAGAAAAATGATCTAGTAGCTGATGATAAGGTCGAAAAAGTATTTCGTTTAAACACGGATGAGTCAAGAGAAAACTTTATGGCCCTTCTAAAGGATGTTCCTCTTGATTTCATTACAACCACTTATGAAGTGATTGATACCTTGTCTAAGAAATATGCCTATCCTGTTCAAGAATATATCTATGTGACACTAACAGATCACATCTTTTGTTCTTACCAGGCGGTTCAACAGGGAAGATACAAACACAGTGATCTACCTGATGCGTCTGCTATGCATCCGATCCCCTATAAAATCGCAAAGGAAGCGATTGAAATCTTTCGAAATCGGCTCTTGGATCAATTTCCTGATGACGAAGTGAATCGTATCGCCTATCACTTCATCAATGCACAAGGGGAAATCATTCATGAGCAGGATCCTGATGTCCAAGATCGCCAAGCGATTTTGAAAGCTGTAGAGGAAAAACTAGCTCAAAATGGATTGAAACGAAAAGAAGAGAACAGTCATTTCTACGATCGCTTTATGATCCATCTCAATTATTTCCTTGACTCCCTAGATAAGGGAAGAGAGGATCCTGAAGGATTGAGCGAGATGGAACAACTGATCCAGCTAAGTTATCCAAAGGCTTATGAGATTAGTCATCAAATCTACCAAACCATCGCTGAACAGACTGGAGCTAAGATATCTCCTAATGAAAAAGTCTATTTAGCCCTTCATATTCAACGTCTATTATAAAAATTTTCAAAAGGTATCATAAGGAGGAACCAACATGAATAAAGAAGAAGTCCAATTACTTGGGTTTGAAATTGTCGCTTATGCCGGTGACGCTCGATCAAAATTAATAGAAGCATTAAAAGCTGCTGAAAATGGTGATTTTGCGAAAGCAGAATCCTTAGTAGAAGAAGCAGGGTCCTGTATCGCTGAGGCTCACAAATCTCAAACGACCATGCTAGCGCATGAAGCAGCAGGAGAAGAAATCCCCTATAGCATTACCATGATGCATGGTCAAGACCATCTCATGACAACGATCCTATTAAAAGACGTGATTCACCATCTGATTGAACTATATAAAAGAGGAGCGAAATAATGAATAAACTGATTGAACTGATTGAAAAAGGGAAACCTTTCTTTGAAAAGATTTCTCGAAACAAATATTTGCGAGCGATTCGTGATGGTTTTATTGCAGGGATGCCTGTTATCCTTTTCTCATCTATCTTCATCCTAATTGCGTATGTACCAAACGCTTGGGGATTCCATTGGTCTAAAGATATTGAAACTTTCTTGATGACTCCATATAGCTATTCTATGGGCATCTTGGCCTTCTTCGTTGGTGGTACAACGGCTAAGGCTTTGACTGATTCAATGAACCGCGACCTTCCAGCAACTAACCAAATCAACTTCATTTCTACAATGTTGGCTTCTATGGTTGGCTTCTTGCTCATGGCTGCCGAACCTGCTAAAGAAGGTGGATTCTTAACAGCCTTCATGGGTACAAAAGGTCTGTTGACAGCCTTCATTGCAGCCTTTGTTACCGTTAATGTTTATAAGGTCTGTGTGAAAAATAATGTGACGATTCGCATGCCAGACGAGGTTCCACCAAATATTTCACAAGTATTTAAAGACCTGATTCCATTTACATTGTCAGTTGTACTCTTGTATGCACTTGAATTAGTTGTGAAAGCAAGCCTTCATGTAACGGTTGCTGAATCAATCGGTACCCTTCTTGCTCCACTATTCTCAGCAGCAGACGGTTATGTTGGTATTACGATTATTTTCGGTGCCTTTGCATTCTTCTGGTTTATTGGTATTCACGGCCCATCTATCGTTGAGCCTGCGATTGCAGCGATCACTTATGCAAATGCCGAAGTCAACTTGAACCTCCTTCAACAAGGTATGCACGCTGATAAGATCCTTACATCTGGTACACAAATGTTCATCGTCACTATGGGTGGTACTGGTGCAACTCTTGTTGTTCCGTTCATGTTTATGTGGTTATGTAAATCGAAACGAAATCGTGCTATTGGACGCGCTTCAGTAGTTCCTACATTCTTTGGTGTAAACGAACCAATCTTGTTTGGTGCACCACTTGTTTTGAACCCAATCTTCTTTATCCCATTCATCTTTGCACCAATTGCAAACGTATGGATCTTTAAGTTCTTTATTGAAACACTTGGCATGAACTCATTTACTGCCAACCTTCCATGGACTACACCAGGACCTCTTGGTATTGTTCTTGGTACAAACTTCCAGTTCTTATCATTCGCTCTTGCAGCATTGTTAATTGTAGTAGATATTGTTATCTACTATCCATTCCTCAAGGTTTATGATGAACAAATTCTTGAAGAAGAACGTTCAGGTAAAACTAATGATGAATTAAAAGAAAAGGTAGCTGCAAACTTTAACACTGCAAAAGCAGATGCTATTCTTGAAAAAGCTGGAGTAGATTCAGCACAAAATACAATTACTGAAGAAACAAACGTCCTCGTTCTTTGTGCTGGTGGAGGAACAAGTGGTCTTCTTGCCAATGCTTTGAATAAAGCCGCAGCAGAATACAATGTTCCAGTTAAAGCTGCAGCAGGTGGCTATGGAGCCCACCGTGAAATGTTGCCAGAATTTGACCTTGTTATTCTTGCTCCTCAAGTAGCTTCAAACTATGAAGATATGAAGGCTGAAACAGATAAACTTGGAATCAAATTGGCTAAAACTGAAGGAGCTCAATACATCAAGTTGACTCGTGATGGTAAAGGCGCTCTTGCATTCGTTCAAGAACAATTTCAATAATAAATACATTTACTGTTGATTGAAGTGAGATGGAGAAGGATTGCTCACTTACTCCTCTCCGCTCACTTTTCATTTGGTTCAATTAAGAAATAGGTGAAAAAATGACAAAAACACTTCCTAAAGATTTTATTTTTGGTGGGGCGACTGCTGCCTATCAAGCAGAAGGAGCTACCCATACTGACGGTAAAGGACCTGTTGCATGGGACAAATACTTAGCAGACAACTATTGGTATACTGCTGAACCAGCAAGTGATTTCTACCATAAATATCCAGTAGACTTACAGTTGGCGGAAGAATATGGCGTAAACGGAATTCGTATTTCTATTGCTTGGTCACGTATTTTCCCAACTGGTTATGGTGAAGTCAATCCAAAAGGGGTAGAATTCTATCATAAGTTATTTGCAGAATGCCATAAACGTCATGTAGAACCATTCGTAACTCTTCACCACTTTGATACTCCTGAAGCTCTTCACTCAAATGGAGACTTCTTGAATCGTGAAAATATCGAACACTTTGTAGATTATGCTGCTTTCTGTTTTGAAGAATTCCCAGAAGTAAACTACTGGACAACCTTCAATGAAATTGGCCCAATCGGTGATGGTCAATACTTGGTTGGTAAATTCCCACCAGGTATTCAATATGACCTTGCCAAAGTCTTCCAATCTCACCACAATATGATGGTTTCTCATGCACGTGCTGTGAAATTGTACAAAGACAAAGGTTATAAAGGTGAAATCGGGGTTGTTCACGCACTTCCAACTAAGTATCCATTGGATCCTAAAAATCCTGCAGACGTACGTGCTGCTGAGTTGGAAGATATCATCCACAACAAATTTATCTTGGATGCGACTTACCTCGGACACTATTCAGATGCAACCATGGAAGGGGTAAACCACATTTTGTCTGTTAATGGTGGTAGTCTGGATCTTCGGGACGAAGACTTTGCAGCACTTGAAGCAGCTAAAGATTTGAACGACTTCCTTGGAATTAACTACTACATGAGTGACTGGATGGAAGCCTTTGATGGCGAAACAGAAATCATCCATAATGGTAAAGGGGAAAAAGGAAGCTCTAAATACCAAATCAAAGGTGTTGGACGTCGTGTAGCTCCTGACTATGTACCTCGTACTGACTGGGACTGGATCATCTACCCTCAAGGTTTGTATGATCAAATCATGCGTGTCAAGAAAGATTATCCAAACTACAAGAAGATCTACATCACTGAAAACGGACTTGGATACAAAGATGAGTTTGTGGACAATACGGTTTACGATGATGGCCGGATTGATTATGTGAAACAACACTTGGAAGTCTTGTCTGATGCGATTGCTGATGGTGCAAACGTCAAAGGATACTTCATCTGGTCTCTTATGGACGTCTTCTCTTGGTCTAATGGTTACGAAAAACGCTATGGTCTCTTCTATGTAGACTTTGAAACCCAAGAGCGCTATCCGAAGAAATCGGCTCATTGGTACAAGAAAGTAGCTGAAACTCAAGTGATTGAATAAGTATCAACTGGAACTGTTTTAGTTCCAGTTTTTTTATTTTCACTTGATGAAGGTCTCTTAAACCCATCTCTTCTTTCAGCCCCTAATTTATGGTATAATAGATCGATACTGTAATAAGGAAAATAGAATGAATATACAACAATTACGATATGTAGTGGCGATTGCCAATAGTGGTACTTTTCGTGAGGCTGCTGAAAAAATGTATGTGAGTCAGCCGAGCTTGTCCATCTCCGTCAGAGATCTGGAAAAGGAACTGGGCTTTAAAATTTTTCGTCGAACTAGTTCGGGGACATTTTTGACCCGTCGGGGAATGGAATTTTATGAAAAAGCGCAGGACGTGGTTAAGGGGTTTGATATTTTTCAAAATCAATATGCCAGTCCTGAAGAAGAGAAGAAAGAATTCTCTATTTCTAGTCAACACTATGACTTCTTGCCACCATTGATGACGGAATTCTCGATCCGCTATCCGGAAAATAAAAACTTCCGCATCTTTGAGTCAACGACGGTCCAAATTTTGGATGAAGTGGCTCAAGGGCATAGTGAGTTGGGGATTATTTATCTCAACCGTCAAAATACCAAGGGGATTATGCAACGGGTTGATAAATTAGGGCTTGAAGTGGTGGATTTGATTCCTTTTCAGACTCATATTTACCTTCGCAAGGGACACCCTCTGGCTAAGAAGAAAAAACTGGTCATGGAAGATCTAGCTCAGTTGCCAACTGTTCGCTTTACCCAAGAAAAAGATGAGTATCTCTATTATTCAGAGAATTTTGTCGATACCAGTTCGAGCTCCCAAATGTTCAATGTAACCGACCGGGCCACCTTGAATGGGATCTTGGAGCGGACAGATGCTTATGCGACAGGATCAGGCTTTTTAGATAGCCAGTCCGTGAATGGTATTACCGTGATTCCTTTAGAAGACAACTTGGACAATAAAATGGTCTATGTCAAACGCGAAGAGATGGATCTCTCCCCTGTAGCAGAGAAGTTTGTCGAGGTCATGGTAGAGTATTTTGATCAAAAGAGGTAAGAAATGAAGAGAAAAACAATGGTCCCAGTAGCGATCGTCCTATTGGTCCTACTAGATCAGCTGGTCAAATGGTATGTGGTGAAGAACATTCCACTGGGTGTCGTCAAGTCTTTTATTCCCCATGTGGTCAGTCTGACCTATCTTCAAAACACAGGTGCAGCTTTTTCGCTTCTTGAAAATCAGCAATGGTTCTTTACCCTCATCACTCTAGTCGTGATGGTAGGGGCCTTTTACTATCTCTATAAGCATCTCAAGGGGTCGCTTTGGATGGTGACAGGTTTGACCTTGGTTATCGCAGGTGGGTTGGGGAATTTTATCGATCGCCTGCGTCAGGGCTTTGTGGTCGATATGTTCCACCTGGATTTTATGAATTTTGCCATTTTTAATGTAGCAGATAGTTATTTGACAGTTGGAGTTTTCTTGCTCCTGATCCTGATGTTGAAAGAGGAAACGCATGGAAATTAAAATCGAAGTAGCCGGTGCGCGACTGGATAAGGCTTTAGCGGATTTGACTCCCTTGTCACGAGCTGTGGCCAATGAGCAGATCAAAGAAGGAAAAGTTCTGGTCAATGGGGCTGTGAAAAAAGCCAAGTACACGGTCAAAGAAGGGGACATCATCCAGTATGAAGTTCCAGAAGTGGAAGAGGTCAGCTATGAAGCAGAAGATCTGCCCTTAGACATCGTTTATGAGGACCAGGATGTTGTGGTGGTCAATAAGCCACAAGGCATGGTTGTTCACCCAAGTGCGGGTCATACCAGTGGGACCTTGGTCAATGCGCTGTTATACCATATCAAGGATCTTTCAGGGATCAATGGAGAATTGCGTCCAGGGATCGTTCATCGGATCGATAAAGACACGTCAGGCCTCTTGATGGTCGCAAAAAATGACCAAGCTCACGTCGCCTTAGCAGAGGAACTAAAAGACAAAAAATCTCTCCGGAAGTATTGGGCTATTGTTCATGGCAACCTTCCGAACGATCGTGGGATGATTGAAGCACCAATTGGTCGCAGTGAAAAGGACCGGAAAAAACAGGCGGTGACGGCTAAAGGCAAACCTGCAGTGACCCGTTTTCAAGTTTTGGAACGTTTTGGGAATTACACCTTGGTAGAGTTGCAACTGGAGACTGGTCGGACCCACCAAATTCGGGTGCACATGGCCTATATTGGCCATCCCGTGGCTGGAGATCCTGCTTATGGTCCTAAGAAGACACTTAAAGGACAAGGACAGTTTCTTCATGCACGGACACTCGGTTTTACTCACCCTCGTACAGGCGAGACCTTGGAATTTACAGCAGAAGTGCCAGCGATCTTTGAGAAAACGCTGGAAGACCTTCGAAAAGGATAATGAAGAATGGGAGTGGGAAAGAACTCCTAAAAATAAAAAGGTTGAAAAGGTTCCCTAAACCTTTTCAATTTTCCCAACCAGCATAGCTTCAACAGTCTGGGAGACTGTTGAAGGTTGCAGATAAAGGAAACTTTGTTTCCAACATTAGGTTAACTTTGGAGCCTAAAAAGCGAACAAAGACTTAGGATACTTGCTTCGCAAGTTCTATCCGCCACCTCAAAGCAGTGCTTTGAGCAATCAACCACTGCGTCATGCAGTTATTACTATCAAACATAGAGAGCTGGACAGTATTTGTCCAGCCTCACTTTCATTAGATACGAAATAAATAGTATTAGAAAGAATCATAGCGATGAAAGCAAAACGAATCGTCTTTAAAGTAGGGACCTCGTCGTTGACCAATCCCGATGGGAGTCTCTCCAGACAGAAGGTCAAGGTCATTACGCAGCAGTTGGCTCTCTTACATGAATCAGGTCATGAGTTGATCTTGGTCTCATCAGGGGCTGTCGCTGCTGGATTTGGTGCCCTTGGTTTTAAGAAACGGCCGACCAAGGTGGCAGACAAGCAAGCCTCTGCAGCAGTTGGGCAAGGCTTACTGATGGAAGAATACACAGCCAACCTGCTCTTACGCAACATTGTTTCTGCGCAGATTTTGTTGACCCAGGATGACTTTGCGGATCAGCGTCGCTATAAGAATGCCCACCAGGCCCTTTCTGTCTTGCTCAATCGTGGAGCCATCCCGATTATCAATGAAAACGATACGGTCTCGATTGCTGAGTTAAAAGTAGGTGACAATGATACCTTGAGTGCGCAGGTTGCAGCCATGGTTCAAGCGGATCTTTTGGTGCTTTTAACAGATGTAGATGGCCTCTATACAGCCAATCCTTCTCAGGATCCAACAGCTAAGCGCTTGGATCGAATCGAACACATTTCTCGTGAGATGATCGAGATGGCTGGTGGTGCTGGCAGTAGCAACGGAACTGGTGGAATGCTGACCAAACTCAAGGCAGCGACCCTTGCGACCGAGTCAGGGGTTCCTGTCTATATTTGCTCGTCTCTCAAGTCTGATGCCTTGCTCGAAGCAGCGCAAGAGCAAGCAGATGGCAGTTACTTCCTTGCAGAGGATAAGGGCTTAAAAACCCAGAAGCAATGGCTAGCCTTTTATGCTGAAAGCAAAGGTGCTGTTTGGGTGGATGCTGGAGCAGCGGAAGCCCTGTTGGATCATGGGAAGAGTTTATTGATTTCTGGTGTGACCAAGGCAGAAGGGGATTTCTCTTATCACGACATCGTCAGCGTCTATCATCAAGAGACTGGTCAATTACTCGGAAAAGGCAAGGTCCGTCTCGGCCAATCAGCTGTGCGCGATCTACTCCAATCTAAAAAAGCTAAGGGAATCCTTATCCACCGGGATGATTGGATCTCGGTAACTCCTGAGATTGACCTACTCTTTACAGAATTTTAGAGGAAAACGTATGGGAACAACACAAGAACAATTAAGCTTAGCGAGATCAGCTAAGAAAAGTATCAATACAGCCAGTACAGCTCTTAAAAATCAGGCCTTGGAGGCCATGGCTAGCCAGCTTTTGAAAGCGACGGAAGCCATTTTAGCAGCCAATCAAATCGATATGGAAGCGGCACGTGGGAAGATCTCTGAAGTCATGCTGGATCGCCTATTTCTTGATCAAGAGCGGATTGCAGGGATGGCACAAGGTATCCGTGCTTTAATCGATCTGCCAGATCCGATTGGGGAAGTGCTGGATACTGAAGTCTTGGAAAATGGCCTTGAAATCCAGAAAGTTCGAGTCGCCATGGGTGTTATTGGCATCATTTATGAAAGCCGTCCAAATGTAACGTCTGATGCTACAGCGCTTGCCATCAAGAGTGGAAATGCAGTGGTCCTTCGTACTGGAAAGGATGCCTTTCATTCTGCTCAAGCGATCGTGACAGCCCTCAAGGCTGGATTGGAAGAAGCCGGACTCCATCCCGATCTTCTCCAACTGATCCAAGATACGAGTCGAGCTTCTAGCCTTGCTATGATGAAGGCTAAGGGCTATCTGGATTTGCTTATTCCACGTGGTGGTGCTGGCTTGATCCAAGCGGTGGTTGAAAATGCCATTGTCCCCGTGATCGAGACAGGAACTGGGATTGTCCATGTCTATGTGGATAAGGAGGCTGATTTCCAGAAAGCCCTCGCCATTATTGAAAATGCTAAGACCAGTCGGCCGTCTGTCTGCAATGCTATGGAGGTCTTGTTGGTGGATCGAGCGATCGCGTCTGACTTCTTGCCTTTGGTCAAAGAGCGTTTAGTGGATGCACGGGAAAGATCCGTTGAGTTGCGCCTAGATGAGCAAGCACAGGCAATCATTTCGGGAACAGCGGCGCAGGAGCAGGATTTTGATACCGAATTTTTAGATTATATTTTAGCAGTCAAGGTCGTTGATGGAGTTGAGAAAGCGGTGGACCACATTGAAGCTCATAGCACCCATCATTCAGATGCCATTGTCACTGAAAATCCTGAGACAGCTGCTTATTTCACCAAGCAAGTAGATTCAGCAGCCGTTTATGTCAATGCATCTACACGCTTTACAGACGGGGGTCAATTTGGCCTAGGTTGTGAAATGGGGATCTCGACCCAAAAACTCCATGCGCGTGGACCAATGGGACTGCGGGAGATGACTAGTTACAAGTATATCGTCAGTGGAAATGGTCAAGTGAGGTAAGTCATGAAAGTAGCATTTATCGGTCTTGGAAATATGGGAGCTAGTCTGGCCAAAGCGGTCGCAAAAGAAGTGGCTAACACAGACCTGCTCTTGGTCAACCGTTCCCCTCAAAAGGTGGAAGAGTTTATCAGCCAGTATGGGGGAACGGCGTCTAATCTTGAACAAGTCTTTCAAGAGGCGGAGGTCATCTTCTTAGGTGTCAAACCCTATCAACTCAGCCCTTTACTTGAAGAGTACCAGGTCATTTTGGGCCAACGATCCAATCTCCTGTTGGTTTCTATGGCAGCAGGTCTGGAACTGGAGCAAATGTCAAGTGTAGTTAAAAATGAGCGGGTGGGTCTCATCCGCATCATGCCTAATACACCAGTAGCCATTGGTCAAGGTGTCATCAGTTTGGCCCGCTCCCAAGCAGTAACAGACCAGCAAGTAGCCCAAGTCAAACAGCTCTTAGCAGGAGCAGGAGCTCTCTATGAAATCGAAGAAAATTTGATGGATCCTGCAACTGCTGTTGCAGGCTGTGGTCCAGCTTTTGTCTATCAGATGATCGAAGCCATGGCGGATGCAGGAGTAGCTTTGGGATTACCACGTAATCAGTCTCTTCAGATGGCGGCTCAGACTTTCAAAGGGGCCGCCAGTATGGTCTTAGAGACGGGACAACATCCTGGAAGCTTGAAGGATGCAGTTTGTAGCCCAGGTGGCTCAACTATCGCAGGAGTCAATTGCTTAGAACAAGTCGGCCTACGGGGCGACATTATTGCAGGTGTGGAAGCTGCCTACAAACGCACCCAAGAAATGGGACAAGAGGCAGGGCGAAATTAGATAAAATAATTGGTCAAAACCAAGTTTGGAGAACGTTGACG
>SKET01001586.1_pt1 | contig 15269 bp, 18 predicted proteins | sample 4841461 | NCBI WGS metagenome assembly SKET01 (sample SAMN11008802, study PRJNA524170) | human gut metagenome | biome: Human fecal sample; material: Feces; isolation source: fecal sample from pouch patient p5 | host: Homo sapiens | place: Israel: Tel-Aviv | collected 2014-02-13
ATAATTATAAGTTATAGTTAATGGTTTATTTAAAATATCAGCTATAACTCCATCTAATGGATAATTATTAGATGAAATATTCTCTGCCGTCCCAGTAGAAGTGTAAGATTGTGATTTTGTGTTTTTCAACAAATTCAAATTAGGATAAACAGTGGTGAAACTATCTTTACCGTCTGCGCTGTTTGCATAGGCGGTATGAGTGTATGATGTTTTACCAGCAATTCCGTCGTTAACATTAGTGATAGTCACCGATTGACTAGCGACTACTTTACCGCCAACTGTCGCTTTAAAGCTGTAAACTGCCTTATCCGAAACTCCGCTGGCATCAACTGTGATAGCCTGAGTTGGAGCAACAACTGTTCCATCTTTAGACCATTCATAGCTGTCTGCGGTTGCTTCAGCCGTTGCAGAACCTTTGAAAATATGAGCTGATAAAGTTGTTGAACCAGTGCTATTTTTGAACTGTGTACCGTTAGTTGTACTGATACTACCAATATATGGAGTAGCTGCATCGACTAGATTTGACAGTTGAGATTGCAAATCATTTGAGATTTGGCTTTGAAGCCGAATATAATTTGAAAAAACTAGAGTATTTTTAGTGGGATCTGTTCTTGAAATTTCCATTTCAGAAACACGAGCTGACAAAATTAAACCATGAACTCCATTAGAATCAATGAAGTTATCATCACTAATTGTTACTGTATCTCCAATTTTCAAAGGCAAACCATTACCAACCTCTGAATTTACTAATAAACTAGAAACTGAAACTTTATAAGTTACAATTCCATAAGCAAACTTCTTGAATTGGCTTACCGCATAACCCCATATTGCGTTAGCTGAAGTGTAATCAGTAGTGAAATTCTTTCGAATCCATCTATCCCCTGTTGATGATTGGATTTGAGATGGATATTTAGCAAGAGAAAGAGGTGCAAATGCAGTATCAGCATTTTTTCTTTTATAAAATTCCTCTACTCCATCTGAATTGACATAAGAAAACTCACTTGAATTCCATGTTAATCCGTTTGCTCCAGTTATCGTTGTAGCGTTAAAAATTTGAGTTTTATCTACTGTTCTTGAAACACCAGTAATATTAGTATCTAAAGTTAAAATTACATCATCACGGTTCGTTCCTACTCCTTGAAAATTTACTCCGTCATTTTCTTTATATATATTGAGAATGATTTTATCTAATGTCCCATCATTGTTTGATTTCGTAATAAATTCAAACTCTGCATCAAAGTTTCCGATAAGAGAGATTAACCGTGCTAATTTACTTTCCTGACCATCATATTTTATTACTCGGCTTAAATCAGAAACTTCATTGATTCCGATTGTAATTTGAGTATTATTTATAAGCCCCATTTGGTCAAAATACCATTGGATATTATGACTTGCTGTGTTTTCTAGTGGATCACATTGTTCTAATCTGAGTTCTAAATTTAAAGAATAACAAGTCACTGTGAAAGTGGTATCGTTATCTTCATCAACTGTCCCAACACTATAAAAGTGATCCTCTCCGTTTTCTGAAAAACTAAAATATGCATCTTCATTTAAAAATTGGCAGTAATCTTGTAAAATACCGTTTTTCTTTTTATTTACTGAAAAAGTAAATGTTGAAGCCCCTTCTGCTAAGTAATGATGTTCTACATCATTAAAAAAGCCTGGTGCTCCTGGAGATTCACTATCTAAAAAGCCAACCTTTTCAAGATGTGAGTCATGAATATTAATTAACATTATAAATAGTTCTCCTTCCATGTCAGTTCTACTTGAGGTGGCGTATGATTGAACGCTGATTGATTAATAATGATTGTGCTTTCTCCTGGAGGAATACTAAAAAATTTACCTCCATTAACAAAATCTTTATTTGTTGCGACTCCATTAGTAAAAATCTTGTCATTCTCCATATCAATTTCAACAATAGAACCTGCGGCATAACGATTAGGGACATCATGCCAAACATCCACATTATCTTTTCTAAACCAGATATTTCTCAATGATAAGTTAGTCATGAATTTATTTGATTGAACATATTGCCCGATATAAATATAGACTTTAGCAATTTCTACAGTTTCTAATTCTGGAATAATTGCTTCAATTCGTGAGCTTTTCCAATAAAATTTTAATTGACTCCCTGTTTTTACAAAATCAGAATGGCCAGTTTTTTCATTAAAGCTAGTATTGTTCATATTACCAGCTCCGTTACCTTCGCCATTATTAGATATGAAGTTGTTACTAGCATATTCCCGTGGCCTATTTCCACCAACCCAACATTTCATAGAGGCATTATTACCACTCATGTCCCCTTTAGTAATTCCATATCCTGCGACTAATTTATCATTAATATCTGTGAATAGAACTTGTAGAACCCCAGTCTGTCCAAATGCACCAGCCCAAGCAAAGATATTAAAATATGAATAGAAATTAACTGCTCCAACATGACCATTTGAATCTGCTGGTAAGGTCATTACTTTCATACCACCAGCTACTCCTTGATTAGAACCAACAGTTCCTTTATCTTTTAATCTCAACCCATCCGTTTTAAATTCAAGCTTTCCATTCGTGGCTAACCAATTATTTTGAGGGTTGGCGACCCCAACTGCATCGGTAAATTTTGAAAAAGGAATATTGCTTTCGCTATTATAAAAATACTCACTTTCATGTTTTACAACTCCATCAGCTTCGTTTATATTTCCAAGCCCCATTAGTCCCGTTACTCCAACTATTCCAAAATATCCATTTTCTGAAACATTAGTGAGCTTAATCTTTGGGAACGTTGGTAAAGTTCCCTTATTATTGACCTTAATTTCAATTGATCCATCTGTTGTATTAGGGGTTATAGTTCCATTTTCTCCACCAGAATTGGTTGCATTTAAAATACTTGATGTGACGGATTCAGCATGACCTGAAGGTACCAAAAAAGATATAGTCCCTGTAGTATATTTACCGTTATTATGTTCAGTAACCTTAATTTCGCCGTCTGCAATAACATTCCAGTAAATATTAGGATCGTCAGAAAAGATGAGTTTTTGCAAATTTTTTTGACTAATTATTGGAGAAAGCTTTTTTTTGGTTTCAATTATGTTATATAGAATTGTAAAATCAATTTCTATTTTTTTTGAAAGTAATCTTGAAACTATCACGTCAGAGCCGTCAGAATATCTGTCATAAACGCTATTATTCATGGCTGTAGAAATTCCACGTCTAACATCATTTATTATCATTAATTCCATCAAATCTATATCGCCCAGTTTTACATAGCTATAGTCCATTCTAAATATTACCTCCACCGATTATATTTGATATTTTTTGAATCTTTTCTTGCTCATAGTTCATATCATTAACTACGGCAGCTGCAAAAACTTTGCCATTAATTTTTATATAAATAGGTCTATCCTTCAAGCTGTCAACCGAATTAATTACTCTTAAAAGTAAATCATTAGTTTGTGTACCATTGTCACTGTATGGTGTGTTATTTGCTGATAGTAATGAATTGGCTTGAAAATCAATATTTTTTTCAAGTAAAGCACTATTATCAAATTCGGTAGAGACTGGTAATGTTACTCCTGTGCCTACTAAGCTTTGAAGATTATCTGCCACACCAGAAATATTTTTTTGTACAGACTTGAAGTTTTCCATCAAGCTATCATTGAAACCACCCATAATGGCTTCACCAGCTGGAATCAGTAGTTTTCTATCATAGCTAATTGGTCCTTTATGCTCCTTAATCCAATCTCCAATTCCACCGATAAATTTCTTGCCAGCCTCCCACGCTGCTTTCAAACCGCCAACAAAGCCGTCAATTATAGCTCGACCAGCTCCAAGCAAATCAATGTTTTTTAAGCTGTTGAAAATATTTTTTATTCCACCTATAATCCCAGAGATTGTTGAAGAGGCGCCTGAAATAATCCCTGTTATTCCGCTCCACACTCCAGACATTACTGATCGTAAACCATTACCAGAGCCACCTAAGCTACTAAAAAATGATTTGATTCCATTAATTGTTCCACTAATTCCTCCACCAACTGCTGAGATGATTGAGCGAATACCATTCCAAGCTGCGGATATAACACTTTTTAATGCTCCACCAGCTGACCCCAAGCCTGTGAAGATAGCTTTAGCGGTATTAATGATACCGCCAATCCCACTTACAACAGTAGATATTATTGATTTTATGCCATTCCAAGCGCTACTTATCAACCCTTTTAAAGATGTACCTGCTGAACCAAGACTTGCAAAGAATCCTATTGCTGTACCTACCCATTGAGCTACAGTTGCAAGTACTGGTGCAAAAGCCTTAAACACATTGACTACTGCAGAAATAATAGGCGTCAAAAATCCGACGACAACTCGAATTGTGTCAAATGTTCCTGCTAATGCAATCATTGCACCTTTCAAAACACCACCAATAAATGCACCTAATACTTGAAAAACTGGCATTAAAGCACCAGCAATAACAGTTGCTAAAGGTTGAATTGCATTCCACATTTTTACAAATGAATTTACTAAAGTATCTATTGATGGTCCTATAATCCCCATCATTGTAGTAATACCAGTTGTAATTGCAGGTACTAATGCAGATATAATAGCTTGAATTCCGCTAAAATCAAGTCTTGAAATTCCAGAAGAGATAGTGTCAATCATCGGTTGCACGGCAACTGATATTGCTTCAAAAAGCGATGGTAGCTGTCCGAAAGCAACGCTTAAAGTGGAAATAACCGGCATTACAGCAGAAATGACATTAGAAAATAATTGTGGTAATTTGCTAAATACTCCCATAATTTGAGTACTGATTGGTCCCATTGAAGATAGTAAACTGTCAAAAACTGGTTTTAAACCTGAGACAATAGTTTGAAAACTTCCTTGTAGGGGTGATAATATCGAGCTGAACTTTGCAGTAAAGTCAGAAAACCCACTTCCAATCCCATTTCCTAATTGTGAAGAAAGTTCTTTTCCGGCTGCACTCACAAATGTCGAAATCGCTCCTGGCAAAGCCTTGAAAATATTTCCTACCATTGGAATAAAGTTCTTGAATAAGAATGTTGAAGTTGTTGATACCAGAGCATTCAATGGCCCTTGTAAATCACGGCCTAGTGATAAGTTCCCCAGAACATTAGACATTGCAGCTTTCATTGAATCAAATGACCCACTAAATGTTGTTGCTGCTTCTTTGGAAGTTGTACCCGTGATGTCCATTTCTGTTTGGATTGCATGAATCGCTTGTGTGATATCTGAGAAGTTTGAAATATCATACTTTTGACCAGTCAGCTTTTGAGCATCAGTCAAGAGTCGTTGCATTTCTTCTTTCGTACCACCATATCCAAGTTTTAAGTTATCAAGCATTGTGTAGTTTTGTTTCGCAAAACCTTGATAAGCATTTTGAATATCACCAACATTTGTACCCATTTTATTGGCATTATCAGACATATCAACAATTGCTTGGTTTGACAAATCTGCCGCTTTAGCTGTATCTCCATTCAATGATTTAATCATTGATGCAGAAAAACCTGTTACGGTTTCCATATATGCATTCGCAGACATACCAGCCGTTTTATAACCTTCTGTCGCATATTTTTTTACTTTATCTGCATTATCTTTAAATAGAGTTTCAACCCCACCTAATGATTGTTGTAAATCAGCTCCTTCAGAAAGTGATGAAGAAATTAATTTACCTAGTGCTGCACCTGTTGCAGCAACACCAGCTATTGCAGCAATTTTTAAGGCAGAACCAATTTTTAGACCTGCGCTATTTCCTGCCGACTCAGCTTCTGGGTCTAATATCCCAGACATTGAACCTGATATTCCTTTGGCAGATGGCATAATTTGCACATAAGCTTGTCCTAATTCTGTTGCCATTAACTTCCTCCTCCTTTTTGAAATAGTTGCTGACGATATTTTTCAAAATCCTCACCAGAATGAAATCGTATTTTTCTATCAGTTTTTTCTTTTGGTTTATTGATGATATCGGTAACAAGTTTTGGCCTATTTTTACCTTTCTGACCATCTTCTGTTTTAAACCATAAAGACATACTTAAACGGTCTTGAATCCCAGCTAAAAGAAGTGTATTAATTGGGAACTTTTGTCCACTCATCTTCATTTTTATCCTAGATTCTTCATTCAAACCTATAGAAAAAACAGCTATCTTTAGAGGAGATAGCTGTTTGTAGTCGTAAATATGATAAATTTCTGCAAGGTCGCACATTAGCGCTTCTTCATCAAACTTTATCATTCTGGCAAGGAGAATTAGTTTTTTATTTTATTTTGAGCTGCAAAAATATCTTCAAGCGCTTCTCTGATTTTGTCAGTTGAAACAAGGCCTTCTTCATCTCGAAGATAGTTTTTTAAATTTTTAGATTGACGTTCTCCCAATAAGAGATTTAACATTTTTGGTAACAGAAGAGGATTTTCATCAACTTCTGACAAAATTTCTACCAACTCGAAATTATTTAAACGTTCAGTTGTAATTTCATAACGAAATCCGGATTTTGTTGTTCCTTTTAACATATTTCTCGCTTTCTTTATTTAATATTTAAAGTTTTGCATCCCCTACGGTGGCTTGACCGACTACGGGGTCATTAGGGTGTAACAGTTGGAGCGATTGTGTAGTCGTAGTGAGAGTTGCCGTTTTCATCTGGTAAACCAGTAAGAGTAATCTCAAATCCAACAGCATCAGAGTCGTTATAAGAAATATCTCCAATTTCAGATACTTTCCCCTGTGGAATTACAATTCGCTTAAATACTCCATCACGTACTGTCATATCAATGACAACTGGATGCTCAATAAGTTCTTTTGAATTAGCTTTGACTGTAATTCCAGTCTGTAGTGTTCCAGTTACATTGTCAGCTCCATATACTTCTTTAAGTACTTCAACATTCAAAGCCTCAATTAACGTATAACTAAATGTGTCTTCTTTTTCAGTTTGCACTGTAGCAACCGTATCGCCACCCCAAGCTTTGATATTATCAGATTTTGGCGAGTTTTTATTTTTCAATCCATCTTCTGAAATATAACCCAATGGTTTAAAAGCAACATTTAGTGCTGTTTTTGCATCAGTTGGTAAAGTTGTACCTTTTGGCGCTGAGTAAATAGCACCATCAATTTTGGGCTTTGCAGTAGTTACATTTTCTACTTGTGCCATTTTAATCCTCCTAATAATGATTAATATCAAATACCGCTTGATAGCGGTATTCTTTAGTTTCTGTGTCAGTAAAGTTGTAGTCACTGTTCAGTGATACATCGCTAATTTCATTTAGTTCGATTAGCTGTTCTACAACTTCTTTCAATTCTTCATTTAGCTTTGCTGCTTCATACATAGAAGGAGCATAGCTCTGAAACGCAAATGTTGAAGATAAAAGGTGATTGCTCTTGCTACTACCTGTTTTTTCAAACAAAACATAGCTTAATGGCATCTCTCCTTTTTTCTCCAAAAAAGACGATACCGATAAATGAGTATCAAGAAAATTTTTAATAATAATCTCAATCATTTAACGCACCGCCTTTAAAATTGTATTGTTTTTTATGTTGTCACGCTTTGCTTGATAAGTTTCGGCAAATACCATTGCATTAGCACGATTTTTACCAACATGCATATCTTGACCATAACCTGGTCCACAACGCTGTTTAACAGCAGATGCTTTTTCTTTAAGAATTGCTTGCATTTCTGGTGATTTCATCATACTAGCAACTCCACTACGATTTAATTTGAATAGATTTTTAGCCATAGTGTTCCACCGTCACTTTCTTGTTCCAATCTAATGGAATAAGTCCCTCGATTCCTTCAAGTGGTTCTCCAAAAGTCCGCCACGTTTTACCAAAGAATCTAACTTTTTTATTTTCCCAATCATGAGTATCCTTTTTTGGAATAGCTAGAGTATAGATTGCTTTTTTTCCTGTCAAAGTAAGCTGATTAACAATATCATCCGATAAGGTTGGGGAAACCAAGACGTTATTGACCTCGATTTCCTTATATTCATAAATTGGGTTTCCAAAAGGGTCTTTTCCTGTTTCTACATTGTCAATCAAAGTTACAGCAATTCCCTTAATCATTCCCATAAAAATCAATCACCCCAAATCTTTGTTTTTTTAATCCTAAACGGCTTAATTCAGAATTTTTTATGAATAAACCACCTCCAGGTACAAGATATGAACCAGAAACGGAGTAACCAAGCGCACTCTCTGTTGTCTGAGTCATGGGTTCTTGATCAGTTGATGTCATAAGCGTTCTAGCAACAATATCTACCGTAACTGACTTTACAACACTTGCAAAATATGGAGGTTTTTCAGTAATCATTACATCTAAAGCCCTCCCCACTTTATCAGCTTCTTCACGTAAGGAATCTGAGACAATTTCAAGCAACTTTTCAGCTCGTTCTTTTTCATCTTCCTTTAAAGGGCGCCATAGAATCGTTAAATCATCAACTGTAGCAAAAGGATTCATATTACTCCTTTCCTTGCTCCATCATCAAATCATAAAGCACTTGTTTGTTTGCATGTTTATCATATTCAACACCGAAAGCGTCAAGTTCTTGCATGATTTGAGCTTTAGTAATCCCGTCATAGTCCCCATCTACATTTGATTCTTCCACAACTTGCTCTTGTTCAGCTTTTTTGGGGTCTGCATCATTAGCTTGGATATCTACAACAGCTTCTTTCAATTCATTTTCAAGTACCCAATCTCCGCCAGAGATTTTGAAATCTGTATCAATTGTTGCTTTTGTTAATGTGTTAAAATATCTCATTCACGTCCTCCTTATTCAGCAGCTTCTGTTACACGGGCAAATTTAGTAGCATCAAGAATACCCCAACCAAGGAACAATTCAGCGCGAATATAAACTTGGTTATATCCTTTAAGGTCAAGACCTGAGTTGTCTGGGTCACCATATTGGATAACTTCGAGCGGAACTTCTTTCGCGTAACCCCATTTGAAGCCGTTAGCAAAGTCGCCGACGATTGCACGGTCGTTTTGCGTTGATAATGCTGAAACAGTTTCGTTGACATCTACTGGCAATCCGTTGATAGTGTCTGGCGCAGAACCCCATTTCAACTCAGGGAAAAGTGCGTTTCCTTGTTGGTCTTTTTGTTTAGCAAGAGCTGAGCGGAACGACGGGTTGATTGCTAAACCAGTAGCTACTGCGCTTGAACCAGTTAATGCTTCAATAGCACTCTCGATTGCTCCGTTGGCATCTGCCATACCTTTTGGCGCTTCAATTTTTTGCGTGACTTTAGAATCAAAGTTGTTTTCTCCGATAACGGCTGATGCTGTTCCTGAACGCGGATTTACACCGTGGAATGCCATTAAGTCAATACCACGAGCAACTTTTTTGGCGAAACCGTCGTTGAAAGCTTGTAAGATGTTAATCTTCTCTTCATCAGATGCGTACATAAACTCGTTTGAAATACGCGCACCATACTCAACTTTGATTGGCACCATTGTCTGTGGTGTTAACGAGATACCACCATGAGTTTTTTTGCCACTCTCTGCAACGACGTCAATTTCTGAATCCATTGTGAAAGTGAAAACTTTTTCGCCATTAAATGGGATAGCTTGTTGAGCTGACAAGCGTGCGATTGAGCTTTTTCCAGCTACTTTGCTGATTAGGTCTGTGACCAATTCTGGGTCAAATAAATTTGCTTTGTTCAATACCATGTTGTTATTCTCCTTCTAAGTTTAGTCCTTCGACTAATTTACGATAAGCTCCATCTTTTCCGTCACCCAAATTTGGTTCAACATCTTTAAGTGGGGCAGGTGGAGTTTGTGGTTTAATGAATCCGCTGAAACGTTCAGCATCAGCTTTAAGTGATTCTTCATCATCGCCTGAAAGTCGGTCAGCCAAATCTAATGGCAAACCAGCTTTAATAGCAATGGATTGTTTGAGTTGCGTTGTTTTGTAACCACTGATTTGTTTTTCATAATCAGCTTTTTCTTGTTCCCAAGACTTTGATTCTTCAATAGTTGCTTGATATGCAGTGTTATCTGCTTCAAGTGCAGCAATTTTAGTTTTGAGTTCATCATAATCAGCAAAATTAGCTTCAATTGTTTCTTTTTGGCGTGCCAATCTTGTTTCAATGATTTGGTTTAACTCTTCTTGCGTTTTTGGTAAATTGTTTTCTGACATAGTCAAATCCTTTCTCCTGCTTGCCCGGCAGTTCGGTAATTTTTGGTACAAAAAAACGACTTAAAACGTCGTCTAATACCGTATTTGTTGTTTTTTCTTCGGCTTGTTATTGCTACAAGCCCAATGCGCCAACAACGCACTGTCCATTAAACTGATATCCATATCATCAAATTGTGATTTATATCCAAATCCACCACTAGTACCGATATTTCTCTTGTCACAGTTAGTGACCACAGTAGCAAGTGAAGGTTGTCCAGAATGGCAAAAGCTTTTTTGAAAAATTCCTTGTTCCCATAGGGAATTAGCATTGATAATTTCTTTTACAGTTGGTAGTATCGGTTCTTTCAATTTGAAATCTTTCATTTCACTCGTTAAGATACTTTGACCACTTTGACCATCAATAACAACTTTTTCAACATCTGCTTTCTTTAAGAAATTGATAATCCATTGGTTGCCATTCCTTATGGACTGACAATCAATTGTTTCAACAAATACCTTTCCTGATAGTGTTTTAACCGCAATACTCATTGCAACATTTGCACCATCATTCCCATACTTAATACCAACAAAGAGCTTCCCTTTGATAACTGGCAAACGATTAACCTTGAGCGCATTCCATTCTTGTTCTGAAATGACTGATTTCTGGTTATATTTTGGCCAATAACCAAGACGTTGAACATTATGGTCCAACTTATCTTCACCAAGCTCGGCTTCAATTTTCCGTTCGTTTAAGTGATAGCCCATAGATGGATTAGAATTGTACCAGGCTTCGACATCATGAATGTCCTTGACATCTTCAACCGACCACTCCGCCCAACCTGAATACTTTGCTTTCCCAGCTAAGGTATTATCTCGATAATTTGTAAAAACAGTTCCACTTGATACTGGTGTTGGAGGTGTTCCACACATTATAGTCATTGGATTATCACTATCAGTAACAGTATATTTCAATGCTGATTCTTGCTCAGTAGTATATTCCTGAGCTTCATCAATCACTAAAATGTCAAATCCTTCTCCAAGACCACCACTTGATGTTCTTGTTCTGAACTGAATTACTCCACCAGACTCAATTAATTCTAATCTTTCTTGACCTTTAGCTTTGATAGATTTGAAATCTTCTCCTTCAACATAACCACTATCTTCAAGATATTTTTTTAATTTCTCGTAAGATGAATGGGATGTACTGATTCGGTGCGCTGTATGAAGAATACTTAAGCCTTGTTCAAGTGACCATAATTCAAGGATGTATACAATTTCTGTTTTACCATTCCGCCGTGGTATTGAATATCCAAACTTTTGGTGTGTCCATAAACCATCTTCATCAATGGCCATAACCTCTTTCAAAAGGTTCTTTTGCCATGGATAACACTCATGTTTTGATTTTTCGTAAATCTCAATAGCTTCTTGATATTTTGTTTCAGTAAATGGAAGTATTACCGATTGAGTAGGATACTGATTGCCAAATTTTTTTTCAGCAGTCATGTTACTCCTCCTTCAATCTAAATGCATGATAACCCTGTCGCTGGGAGCTGTCCCTCCTAATCTCTCATTGTTTCAAGTATTTGCTGCTTGGCAATTTCTATAAGCCCTATAGTTTCAAGGGAATTATTTTGCGTATTGAATGTTTCCAAATCTCCATTCGGGAAGCGACCAGTTACTAAGATACAATCTGCTTCAATAAAAAACTCAGATACTGACTTCAAAAAATCTTCGTTAGAAATACCACGTTCCACTTTCCGTTTCTGTTCTTCAAATTTTTTTATTTCAGCCACTACGTACCTCTTTTCTTCAAATTCAAATTCTTACGTTCAGCAATCTTTGCATCTTTATCTGGGTCAACCCAGTTTTTAGACCAAACATCCTGACGCTTTTTATCAATATCTCTAGGATCGTATTCTACTGTGCAACGGCAACGCTCATGGCGATGATACACATCGCTTGGAACATTAGGATAATCATATGAACCTGCCAAATTTCTACACCAATCGCATGCTTTACCAACTAACTTTCTTACAATTTTGGGTTTTAAACCTGCTTTTGCTTGAAAATCAATATTTTTCTTAAGCGTATCATCAACAACACTCTGGCTAAATGTTACTATTGGCTCTTTCAAAAGCCAAAGTATTTTTTCAAAATCATCTTCACTAGAAATACGGTTAACAATGCCATCAATTCTATCTTGGTTTAATTCTGGCACTTGTGATTTTAATTTAAATCCAGCTAATTGATTGAGTTCGCTCTGAACATCTGTTGAATAACCTGAAATTAAATCAAAATTTTTCTTCAATATGGAATTTAACAATCTATCTGCAATGTTGAAATACATTTTTCCGTCAGGTAAAACATCTACTGTTACATGAGTTCCCAAAACATCAGATAAAATTTGACCAACTTCGACACCAAATTCATTTGCTTGAATATAAGTTGCTTTTTTAGTTTTCAACAATTCCATTGATTGCTTCAACTTTTTACTATTTGCTGCTCTTTCATCAAAATCTTGATTTATTTTTTCTAAAAGAGGTGGTAAAATGTCTTCCATTATTCAGCTCCTTTAATTCCAGTTAAATCACGAATAGTATCTTTATTGATGAATTCGGGAATTGCTTGATTGAGTTTAATTGCTCCATCTCCAATAAGACTTAACATGCTTGCATCAGCTTCAAACAATGGTTCCCATTTCGGTTTTGTTTTGCTAAACTGTTCTCTTAGATAAGGTACATCATCACGCAAACATGCTGCAAGATAAGCTACATTTAGTAATCCTGCTCCCAAACTTCGTTGAGCTTTTCTACCAGCCAATCTTAAATTTTCATGACTTGCCTTAATTGCTTCAACCGATGATGGATTATCAGAAACGAATCCTAAATCATCAAGAGTTAATCCAGTTTCACCAGCAAAACCAGCTGCTGCAGTTCTAAGTTGTTCAGTAAATGGCGACATACTTGGTTGAGTAAATTGTCCAAGAGTTGGTTTATCGCCATCCTCGTCTTTTGTAAATTGCAACATGCTTGAAACTGTTGCTTTCCAAGTTTCCATTGGCTCCGCATCATCACTTAATCCAGTTACATATTTTTGAGGAAAAGAATAAAACTCAGCTGTTACATCAGCTCTTTCAAGTGTTCGTTTTGCATTGCTTTGCCAATACATTCCTGAACGTGTAATACGAGAACGCCCAAAAGGACGAACTGCATCAGGACGGTGAATGATAGGCACTAACAGTGGATGACCTGTTGGATTAGCAATCGAAATATTATTACGTGAATCACGATAATAATAATCTGTTCTATCAGGCAAGAAATGAGCTTCAAGAACAACATTATTGTTTTCATCTCGTTCTAAAACTGCATATCCCTCTGTCAGTAATCCAGTAATTGGGTCAATGATTCCTGTTGCGTTAATAGCTTCAATAACTTGAAGTCTTACTGCATCATTTTCACCTTTAGAAATATAAATAAAGCTACATGATGCAATAAGTGATGACAAAACAGCACTATCAAAAAATATATCAGGATTATTTTCCTCAAAAATTTCATTTACTGTAAAGTCATCATTTTCAAATTCTCGAAAAACTAGACGGTCTGCAAGACTATCAACTCCTTTTGCACACCACCCTAATATTGAACGATATTGTTGGCTTAATGCTTGTGGAATTGTAATCCCTTTGAATCTATCAACATATTTCATCGCATATTGCTCATAGCGCATTTCTGCTCTTCGTTTATGAACAGATAGCTTAAATCTCAGGTATCCAATACCTTTTTCAGTCAATTTTTTGCTCCTTTCTAAATTAAAAAGAGATTAGTTATTCACCAATCTCTTAATTTCGTTATATTTTCGCTCGATTTCTTTTAGACGGTTGAACTCAACTTTGGAAATTGTAATCAAGTCAGAACCGCTTGTTAGTTCTTCAATGCTGATATTTGCAAATTCTGCGATTGCTTTAATTCTTTCCGGATTCGGTAGTGATTTCCCCTTTTCCCATTTAGAAACGTTACCTTTAGCAGCATCAAATAATGCTCCAAATTTTTCAAGAGTCATCCCTCTACTAAGCCGGATATTTTTAATTCTTTGCCCGATAATGTAATATTTATCTGTGTTTTTTTCAGCCATTTTCATTCCTTTCTAAAGTCGCGTGAGAAAAAATGTACAGTGACGGCGTGAAGTACGGAGTGACCCAGAGGGAGGGGGATATGCCCCCATAGTTTAGCTCCTAAGCTCTTTAAATTATTTTTAATAATATTTATCATAAATAAATTAAGATACATAAGAAGACCAATCACGGCTTTGTGGTAAGTTACGATTACCTAATACCTTTGGCTCTTCTTGCTTCACATTGAATAGCTTGTCAGACTTCTGACGGTTGCAAGTCCAGTGAGCAAGCTGTAAGTTATCCATCGCTGAAGGATGACCACCTTTGTTAATTGGAATGATGTGGTCAACAACTGGACTCAATGGATCAGGAGCTTTCAATCTCTTATCGATTGGCTTGCCACATATTCCACAAGTGTTCTGTGTCTTTAAAAGAATCTTTCTATTCTTATCAAAGGCTACACGATGCGCACCAGTACGGTCAGCACGTAATACTATGGGAGGTCACCTCACTTTCGCCACACAAAAAGCCAACAGAATATATCTGCTGGCTTTATTTGTTTTATTTGATGATACTATAATACAACATTTATCTTGTCAGTTTTCGCCCAAAAGGTGACAAATTACCAGAAGCCGTCACATATCTCATCATACTTCTCAAGTATTGCTCTTCTCTTTCTAAAGTATTGGCGCTCAGTTATGTGACACTTATCAGCTATCTCTGGTACTGTATAACGTTTACCAGATAACCAACGGTAATGAAATACCAATTGCATATCTTCATCATCTCCAAACCAATCTTGTAACTCATTGATTCGGTTCTTAAACTCATATAGACTTTGGAGTTTACTGTCAGCATCCCATTTCATAACCATATCTTCTACTGGCTTTGAGACTATACTTGACCTACCGCCACCTATATTATTATCATGTGATTGTTTAACTTCTAACTCATACTTGCGATATTGAATAGCGTGGTCAATTCGTTGACACATAAAGAGCTTCTTCTCTATAGCTTTCAAGTCGCTGTCAGTAAGGTTATATCTTCTACTCATAGTGTCTTAAC
>SKET01001595.1_pt1 | contig 15198 bp, 9 predicted proteins | sample 4841461 | NCBI WGS metagenome assembly SKET01 (sample SAMN11008802, study PRJNA524170) | human gut metagenome | biome: Human fecal sample; material: Feces; isolation source: fecal sample from pouch patient p5 | host: Homo sapiens | place: Israel: Tel-Aviv | collected 2014-02-13
GCATAAATTTGGTGGCAGTAGTCTGGCTGATGTGAAGTGTTATTTGCGTGTCGCGGGCATTATGGCGGAGTACTCTCAGCCTGACGATATGATGGTGGTTTCCGCCGCCGGTAGCACCACTAACCAGTTGATTAACTGGTTGAAACTAAGCCAGACCGATCGTCTCTCTGCGCATCAGGTTCAACAAACGCTGCGTCGCTATCAGTGCGATCTGATTAGCGGCCTGCTACCCGCCGAAGAAGCCGATAGCCTCATTAGCGCTTTTGTCAGCGATCTGGAACGCCTGGCGGCGCTGCTCGACAGCGGTATTAACGATGCGGTGTATGCGGAAGTGGTGGGCCACGGTGAAGTGTGGTCGGCGCGCCTGATGTCTGCGGTACTTAATCAACAAGGATTGCCTGCGGCCTGGCTTGATGCCCGCGAGTTTTTACGCGCTGAACGCGCCGCGCAGCCGCAGGTTGATGAAGGGCTTTCTTACCCGTTGCTGCAACAGCTACTGGTACAACATCCGGGCAAACGTCTGGTGGTGACCGGGTTTATCAGCCGTAACAACGCCGGTGAAACGGTGCTGCTGGGGCGTAACGGTTCCGACTATTCCGCGACACAAATCGGTGCGCTGGCGGGAGTTTCCCGCGTAACCATCTGGAGCGACGTCGCCGGGGTATACAGCGCTGACCCGCGTAAAGTGAAAGATGCCTGCCTGCTGCCATTGCTGCGTCTTGATGAAGCCAGTGAACTGGCGCGTCTGGCGGCCCCCGTTCTTCACGCCCGTACTTTACAGCCAGTTTCTGGCAGTGAAATCGACCTGCAGCTGCGCTGTAGCTACACGCCGGATCAAGGTTCCACGCGCATTGAACGCGTGCTGGCTTCCGGTACTGGCGCGCGTATTGTCACCAGCCACGATGATGTCTGTTTGATTGAGTTTCAGGTGCCCGCCAGTCAGGATTTCAAACTGGCGCATAAAGAGATCGACCAAATCCTGAAACGTGCTCAGGTGCGCCCACTGGCGGTTGGCGTGCATAACGATCGCCAGTTGCTGCAATTTTGCTACACCTCGGAAGTGGCCGATAGTGCGCTGAAAATCCTCGACGAAGCAGGATTACCTGGCGAACTGCGCCTGCGTCAGGGGCTGGCGCTGGTGGCGATGGTTGGTGCAGGCGTCACCCGTAACCCGCTGCATTGCCACCGCTTCTGGCAGCAACTGAAAGGCCAGCCGGTCGAATTTACCTGGCAGTCCGATGACGGCATCAGCCTGGTGGCAGTACTGCGTACCGGACCTACCGAAAGCCTGATTCAGGGGCTGCATCAGTCCGTCTTCCGCGCAGAAAAACGCATCGGCCTGGTATTGTTCGGTAAGGGCAATATCGGTTCCCGCTGGCTGGAACTGTTCGCCCGTGAGCAGAGCACGCTCTCGGCGCGCACCGGCTTTGAATTTGTGCTGGCAGGCGTGGTGGACAGCCGTCGCAGCCTGTTGAGCTATGACGGGCTGGACGCCAGCCGTGCGCTAGCCTTCTTTAATGATGAAGCCGTCGAACAGGATGAAGAGTCGCTGTTCCTGTGGATGCGTGCCCATCCGTATGATGATTTAGTGGTGCTGGACGTTACTGCCAGCCAGCAGCTTGCTGATCAGTATCTCGATTTCGCCAGCCACGGTTTCCACGTCATCAGTGCCAACAAACTGGCGGGAGCCAGCGACAGCAATAAATATCGACAGATCCACGACGCGTTCGAAAAAACCGGGCGTCACTGGCTATACAACGCCACCGTCGGCGCAGGTTTGCCGATCAACCATACCGTGCGCGATCTGATCGACAGCGGCGACACTATTTTGTCGATCAGCGGGATCTTCTCCGGCACGCTCTCCTGGCTGTTCCTGCAATTCGACGGTAGCGTGCCGTTTACTGAGCTGGTGGATCAGGCGTGGCAGCAGGGCTTAACTGAACCTGACCCGCGTGATGACCTCTCCGGCAAAGATGTGATGCGCAAGCTGGTGATTCTGGCGCGTGAAGCGGGTTACAACATTGAACCGGACCAGGTGCGTGTTGAATCACTGGTGCCAACCCATTGCGAAGGTGGCAGCATCGACCATTTCTTTGAAAATGGCGATGAACTTAATGAGCAGATGGTACAACGGTTGGAAGCGGCCCGTGAAATGGGGCTGGTGTTGCGCTACGTGGCGCGTTTCGATGCTAACGGCAAAGCGCGAGTAGGCGTGGAAGCGGTGCGAGAAGACCATCCGCTGGCATCACTACTACCGTGCGATAACGTCTTTGCCATCGAAAGCCGCTGGTATCGCGACAACCCGCTGGTGATCCGTGGGCCAGGCGCAGGGCGCGACGTCACCGCCGGGGCGATTCAGTCGGATATTAACCGTCTGGCGCAGTTGTTGTAGTGATTATTGAACAAAAGCTGGCAGTTGCCAGCTTTTGTTGTCACCTCTAAACCACCTCCTGCGGAGGTGGTGATTGATTGTCATTTTGCCTTTGGTCAGTGCCCCGGTAATAAGGGGGCTTTTGTGTTGAGCGATGAATTCACAGTGTGAATGGTGAAGTTATTTATGACAATTACAAAATGGCATTAAGTAAAAATATCTAAAACATCACCTGATTTAAAATTGATAACCAATAGTAGTATAGGTTCCCCATCCTGTGTTTTTTAATTCAAATGGACCATCTCCGAAGTTAACTTTCTCCCCAGCATTCCATTGTCCACCGTTGTGAAAATAACGTAGTGTAAATGCAAATTTCCAGTGTTCATATAGCAGGGAAAGGATATGGCTTGAAGCAATAGCATTACTGGTTCGTTTATTATTGTGTGATTTGTCCGCAAGATCGGATCCAAAATCAAAGTTAGTAAAACTATTGTATACCAATCGCCCTCCGAATAAATGGGTAAGAGGAATGCTATATTTTATTTTGAATCGATATCCGTCCCATTCATTTTCATTAGCGGCACCATAGTTTTGCCACTGATACTTGGCGTATATATTGGCAGAAAGCTTAATTGGTAGACCCGTGTCGATATCTGTACCAAGCCCCATATACCATGTACTTTGCCGGGATGACTGGTTGTCACCCATATCATAGACATAGTTGTTTGCAATGAACCATTCTTTAAAAGGGCCGAACGCAAGATTTAATCCGGTCAATTTGTCAATGGAAAACCGAGGTTCTATTTCCGTAAATAGTGGTGAGCCCTCATCCCAGATCCCAACATCATAGTGACTGCCGACGCCAAAGAATTTTGGTAGATCAACATAACCATAAAAATCAAACCAGTCTTTTCTTCCTGCTACAGTATATTCAGGGTAGAGGTCGTTAGTCAGCCTTGGGCCAAAGCGAGAGTCTGTGCGACCAATGACATTCAAGCTTTGATGTAACCAGCCTTCCTCACTTTTAATTTTCTGAGCGTTTCCAATGCAAGGTATTAATAGAATCGATAAAGCTATCCCGTGCTTTTTTATACACATAAATATATCTCATTATCTATTGTTGATTTAGAGAAAATAATGCCATTCAGTGAATGAATGGCATTATAATTTTTTTATTATTTGCTAACGTCCACCCGCATTTCATTTACCTGTGCAGGCGTAATCTTGTGGCCTTTCTTCAAATAATCGATCACGACATCGGACATGTTTTTTCCGGCGCGGACCTGAACATTTTTCCCTTCTTTGAATGCCAGAAAACCATCGCCCCCCAGTGCAAGGAAAGTCGTTGTTGCAACATGGTAAATATTCGTATCAACGATCTCTTCACCATTAATTTTAAAAGATACTATGCGCTGACCTACTGGTTTCTGCGGGGTATAGCGCATTTCTGCGCCTTTTGACATTTGCAGGATGCCATTGGTAAGCGATGCCCCGTGTTCCAGTAGGTTACGCAGATCCTTACCGCTGAGATCCATTTCAGTAAGTTCATTCTTGAAGGGGAATGTACTGGTAATGTCGCCAAAGGTAATCGTGCCTGCATTTATATCCGCACGTAAGCTGCCGGAGTTTATCAATGCAATCTGTGCAGTCGGAGCAGCGACAAGCATTGCATCGGTAAACAGGTTGCCTAGTTGCGATGACTCACCATAGGCGCGAGTTAATGCAATCGATGATTCACCCACTGGTTGGCGTACAATATCCGCCAGTTTTTTATTCCAGCCATTGATAACTTTTTGTGTCGTTGGATCGGGTATCCATTCATCGGCATAAACTGTTTTCAGCTCAAAGCTCTTCATTTTATGGGTACGAGCTGTAGGGTTGACATCAAGGACTAATTTACCAATATCGATACCGCCACTATCAGTCGAAAGGATTAAGGTGTTGCCGACTTTGATTGGTTCTGGCGTTCCGACGTGGGCATGCCCGGTAATCAGAATATCCAATCCTTTCACCTTGCTAGCGGTTTGAATATCTTTATCAAGAGCGCGTCTAACATCTGTATTGCCAATGCTGGACTGACGCGCCGGAACGCCTTCATGAACCAGCGCCACAGTGAGGTCAACCTTATCACGTAACTCGTCGATATAATGCTGCAAATACTTCACTTCATCACGTGCTTCAATCCCCTGATTCTTAAGGGTCTCGGAAGATTTATCAAAGCGGTTATTATTGTCATTATCGAGTCCCTGGAGAGAGAGCTCCGAGACCGTATCATTAAATGCAAATACGCCGTGTAGCCCAATAATACCAATCTTGATGCCATCTTTTTCCAGGATGGTGTAGGGCTTGTTCCAGAAGGGTTTTTCACTCTCTTTATGATAAACATTGCCCAATAAAACAGGAAAATTCGCTTTGCTTAATTGTCGCAGGGCATTATCCCAGCCATGGTCAAACTCATGATTACCGATTGATACTGCGTCAAAAGGCATGGTATTCATAATGTCAATTATTGCTTCGCCCTTTGTCAGACTGCTGATATAAGGGCCGGTGAAATAGTCTCCAGCATCAAAATAAAAGGTGGCTTTATTTTTCGCTTTCTCTTGTTTTACTAAAGTAGATATATTGGCAAAGCCGCCAATGTCGCGTTTTCCGTCTGCGATATACGGCACTTTATAAGAATCCACATGAGCGTGAAGATCATTTGTATAAATAATCGTGACATCCTGCGCCATGACCGAGACCGAAAAAATAGTCAGCAATGTTGCGGCAAGTAAAGTACGCTGCACTGTTTTCATTCGCATTCCTTGTTAAATAAATAGACTGATAAATGATATTTTATTTGGCGACGTCCATGACTCGTTTAGTTAAGTCTGGGGTGACAGGTTTATGATTTTTGAAATAATCGATGATAGATTCCGCCGAGGTTGTTCCCGGTATCGTCTTCACATTTTTTCCATTCAAAAATGCTTCAAAACCGTCACCACCACTGGCACAAAAGGAGTGCGTGGCAATACGATATGTTTGATTATCTTCCACGGGTTTGCCGTTAATGGTGAAAGAGATTAACCGTTGGTTGAGTGGTTTTTTGCTGTCATAGACAACCGCAACGCTTTTTGAAACCTGTAACACACCGTTAGTTAGATTGGTTGCATGCGTCATCAATGATTTGAGATCGCGGCCCGTCAAATCCATCTCGATGAGGTCATTATTAAAGGGGAATGTGCTAATAACATCTCCCAGTGTGATATCACCTTTAGGAAAATCAGCTCGCATCCCACCGCTATTTTGAAATCCGGCAATGGCATCAGGTGTTTTTTCCATCATTGCATCTAGAATAAGGTTACCGGTAGAAGAAGAACTGCCATACTCACGTGTTAAAACTACGGGAGAATGGCCGACAACTTCCTGTGTTATTTTGTTAAGCTTTATGCTCCATTTATCGATAGTATTTTGAACGATGGTGTCAGGTTTAAATTGATCTGCAAAGATGGTGATTAACTCACCATTATAACTATCAATTTTCTTTGTTTTCGGATTGTAATCAAGCACAAGTTTTCCGATGTCGGTGCCGTATGCATCGGTAGATACAATTAATGTGTTATTAACTTTTATTGGTTGCGGTGTTCCGACATGTGCGTGACCGGTAATTAAGACATCAACACCATTCACTTTTTTAGCTGTCTCAATATCTGCCTGTAGTAGCCGCTCCACATCTTTACTACCAAAGCTTGATTGACGCGCCGGAACACCTTCGTGAATTAGCAAAACGGTAATGTCGACTTTACCTTTTAATTCTGCAAGTGCTTTATTTAAATATTTAATTTCGTCTCTGGCTTCTACGCCTTCACGTGCTTTTGCCGCGACTGTATCATAGAAAGCGAATGCACCATGCAATCCAATCACACCAATCTTTAAACCATCTTTTTCGATAATGGTCCACGGATGATCCCAAACTGGTTTATTTGTATCGGTGTAGTAAATATTTCCCAGCAGAATGGGGAATTTTGCTTTTGATAACTGAGATACCATATTGGGCACGCCGTGATCGAACTCGTGATTACCAACGGACACCGCATCAAAGGGCATGGTGTTCATGATATCAATAATAGCTTCACCTTTGGTCAGGGTACTGATATACGGACCGGTAAAATAGTCGCCTGCATCAAAGAAAAAGACATCTTTGTTTTTTTTCTTCGCTTCATTAACGATGCCTGCAATATTAGCCATACCACCTACAAGTCTGTTCTTATCAACAGCGGGAATTTTTGCCGGATTGACATGTGCGTGAATATCATTCGTATAATAAATAGTAACGTCCTGAGCTAGTATACTGTGAGAAAACATCACGCTGAATATGACTGATAAAGTCGTAAATACAGTTCTCATCATCCCTCCTTGATAGGGGTTGTTACATTGGTTGAATTATTTAAATAAAAGGAACACCGTGTCTTATTTTTATGTAAACATAGGTCAGGAAAGTATTATGTGATCTTAGTAACAAATAATGTTATTAATTAAACATTGACTGTGATTATATTTTTCAGTCATACATTCATATATTTAATTAAATGAGAAATAGTGATCCCATTAATTTATGGTCGTTTGTCGAGTGTATTGACTAACAAGATGGAGTGAGCGATTCATTGTATTTTAACGCCAGTGAGGTCAGCATTTTCGTTACGCGACCTGCGGATAATAACGCGCTTTGGGTAAAGTCGTGTTGGTCTGTCAGCCATGTGATAAAGCAACGACTGGTTGCCAGAGAAACATTTGCGCCCCTTTCTAAGGAGACTCCTGTGAGCAGGCAGACCATCTTGCTGTTATTCCCCTGCCCCCAGCGTTGCCACTGATTTTGCCACCAACCATGGTATGTCGTTCCCTGAAAATGCCAGGGAATATCAGCATTACGGTCGCTGATTTCTTCCTCTACGAACCAAAGTTCGCCTTGTTGTTGGCGGAACTGATCTGCCCAGGCTGTAATAATTGCGCCTCTCAGAAAACATTCGTGTGAAATGATATGCGTTTTGACATGTGGAAAGCGGATTTTCAGTATTCTGAAATGCCCGTGTGCCGTGATAACCGGGCGTAGTATGGCTCCCTTGCCGTTGCGCTTGAGCACAGCACTGCCATACTGAATTTCATCGAACTGGCTCCGGCGCAAGAATTGTGCTTCACGCATATCTACCCTCTGCGCAATATCGCTATGGTGCTCAGTTGGTTCTGTATTGCCTCTGTAACTGTACCGCAGACTGTCTCCTGTCTGATGTTGCGTATAATTCGTGGAGAGATGAAGGATGTTGCCACGAGTGGCGTCAAGACTGACTAAAACATAGAGCTTTTGTACTGCGCTGGCTCCTTGAAAGGGCATGAACAGTTGAACGGTTTCAATGGACTGGGGATACGTAATTTCTCTTGCTGGCTGCTGTTTCGGAGTCCAGACTTTTTTGCATGAACGGCATTGAACGCGTTGTGTTCCCTGCGGGTTGTGGCCATAAAAAATCTTTTCTTTACAATAGCATGATGGACAAAAATGCCCTGTTTCTATGGCACACGCAGTCATGTGAACTGACAACCAGTCACGAAATTGTTGTTCATCAAACAAAGGGGGGTAACTTCCGCATGCCTGGCAGTGCAGTGCCGGAAAACCCAGTTTATAGTCTGGCCAACTGTAATCTTCCGATGAGGCCAATCCCAAATTTCGACAACCGAACGTTTTACAGACATTAATCGCAAACAGATTTGACATATATCACCAACGATTTCATAAGGTCGTTGATTTTGTCCTACAGTTATCGCCTCTGGATGTGAGTATTCTCACATAAAAAAGCCTTTCAGAACGTAATGTAGCAATCCTTTATCTCACTGGAAGGGATTGTTTATGAAAATTAAAATGCTTGCTGCGGGTATCGCATTAACACTGCCGTTTTGGGCTTGCGCCAAAGATGTCACCATCATTTATACCAACGACCTCCATGCACATGTAGAGCCTTATAAAGTGCCGTGGATTGCTGACGGTAAACGAGATATTGGCGGCTGGGCAAATATCACTACGCTTGTTAAACAAGAAAAAGCTAAAAACAAAGCGACCTGGTTTTTTGATGCGGGTGACTATTTTACCGGGCCGTATATTAGCAGCCTGACTAAAGGCAAGGCGATTATCGATATTATGAATACCATGCCGTTCGATGCGGCCACTATAGGTAATCATGAATTTGATCACGGCTGGGACAATACGTTATTACAGTTGAGTCAGGCAAAATTCCCGATTGTGCAGGGTAATGTTTTTTATCAGAACAGCAGTAAATCATTCTGGGATAAGCCCTATACCATCATTGAAAAAGACGGCGTGAAAATTGGCGTGATTGGTTTGCACGGTGTATTTGCCTTTAATGATACGGTATCTGCGGCAACGCGAGTGGGTATTGAGGCGCGTGATGAAATTAAATGGCTACAACGTTATATCGATGAACTCAAAGGCAAGGTTGATTTGACCGTTGCGCTGATTCACGAAGGTGTTCCGGCCCGCCAGTCCAGTATGGGGGGCACAGATGTGCGCCGCGCACTGGATAAAGATATTCAGACGGCAAGTCAGGTGAAAGGGCTGGATATTTTGATCACCGGGCATGCACATGTGGGTACGCCGGAACCGATTAAAGTCGGCAATACGTTAATCCTCTCCACTGACAGCGGCGGGATTGATGTGGGTAAACTGGTTCTAGACTACAAAGAGAAGCCGCACACTTTTACGGTGAAAAACTTCGAGCTTAAAACCCTTTACGCCGACGAGTGGAAGCCCGATCCGCAAACAAAACAGGTGATTGATAGTTGGAATAAAAAGCTGGATGAAGTCGTGCAGCAAACGGTGGCGCAATCGCCAGTTGAATTGAAACGTGCCTATGGTGAATCGGCTTCTCTCGGGAATCTGGCGGCGGACGCTTTGCTGGCAGCGGCGGGTAAAAATACCCAGTTGGCGTTAACCAACTCTGGCGGTATCCGCAATGAGATCCCGGCGGGTGCAATTACGATGGGTGGCGTCATCAGTACCTTCCCGTTCCCCAACGAACTGGTGACGATGGAACTCACGGGTAAACAATTACGCAGTTTGATGGAACACGGCGCAAGTTTAAGTAATGGCGTTTTACAGGTATCGAAAGGCCTGGAAATGAAGTACGACAGCAGCAAGCCGGTTGGTCAGCGGGTTATCTCGCTGACTCTGAATGGCGAACCGATTGAAGATGCGACGGTTTACCACATTGCCACTCAGAGTTTCCTTGCTGATGGTGGAGATGGTTTTACCGCGTTTACCGAGGGTAAAGCGCGCAATACGACGGGCGGTTATTACGTTTATCACGCGGTGGTTGATTACTTTAAAGCGGGTAATACCATCACGGATGAACAGATCAACGGTATGCGCGTGAAAGATATCAAGTAAAAGTACGTATTGAGGCTGCCTTATCCGTATATGCAATAACGTAGGCGGATAAGAGCAGCTGGAATATGATGTATTACCAACCAGAATCGCATATGGAGATGCCTGGAGCCTTCTTCCCTCTTCTTTTAAGTAAAACGACATAGGTGGTCTGCGCTCAGTCTAAAAAGTGGCAGGGTGCGGACGAGGTTTTCCCTGCGAAAATCATCGCATGATGAATTTGCGGGGGAAGCGCATGATAAATAACGATCCACTTTTTGCATTGATTAACCAGGAGCAACAGCGCCAGCAGCAGTCGCTGGAACTGATTGCCTCGGAGAATTTCGTAAGCCCCGCCGTTCTCGCGGCGCAGGGGTCGGTGTTAACCAATAAATACGCCGAAGGTTATTACCAGCATCGCTATTACGGCGGCTGTAAGTTTATTGATGAGGTTGAGATGCTGGCGATAACCCGCGCGCAGCAGCTCTTTGGCGCGCGTTACGTCAATGTGCAGCCTCACTCCGGCAGCCAGGCGAATCAGGCGGTCTATCTGGCGTTGCTGAAGCCCGGCGACAAAATTCTTGGCATGAGCCTGCAATGCGGCGGGCATCTCACGCACGGTTCTCCGGTCAATCAATCCGGCAAATGGTTTAACGCCTTTCACTATGGCGTCGATGCCCATAGTGGCCTGATTGATATGGATGAGGTCGAGATGATCGCGCTACGCGAGCGCCCACGGTTAATTATTGCCGGAGGATCGGCTTATCCACGCCACTATGATTTTGCCCGTTTTCGCCGCATTGCCGATGCCGTTGATGCCATTTTGCTGGTGGATATGGCGCACTTTGCCGGGCTGGTGGCGGGCGGCTGTTTTCCTTCGCCGCTGGCGTATGCTGATGTGGTCACCACCACCACGCATAAAACGTTGCGCGGGCCGCGCGGCGGCATGATCCTCACCAATGACGCCAGGCTTGCGAAAAAAATCGACAGCGCCATCTTTCCCGGTTTGCAGGGCGGGCCGTTGATGCACGTTATCGCGGCGAAAGCGGTGGCGCTTGGCGAGGCATTACAACCAGAATTTAAACGTTACGCCGGGTAGGTTATCGACAATGCGCAGGCGATGTGCCAGCAACTGGCGCAGCGCGGTCTGACGCTGTTAACGGGCGGCACCGACTGCCATCTGGGGATTATCGACCTGCGCCCGCAGGGGTTAACCGGCGCACAGGTGGAGTACTTTCTCGAACTGGCGGGGATCACGGTCAATAAAAACACCCTGCCGGGCGATCCGCAGCCGCCGTCGATTACCTCCGGGGTCCGTATTGGCAGCGCGGCCTGCACCACGCGTGGGATGAAGGCGGATGATTTTGTGCTTATTGCTGACTGGATAAGTGAAATCATTTTCGCCATCAACTCGTCAGATATCGCAGGCATTTGCGCCGATATTGAGCAAAAAGTAATACAACTAACCAACCGCTACCCGTTGTCTTATCAATGATGACTTCTACTGAAATCCAGGCGGCGTGCGGCGTTATGTGCGTCAATCTCGCCGCCATCGTCGATAATTATCGCACGCTGGCGCGCCATGTTGCCCCTGCGCAATGTGGCGCGGTGTTGAAAGCCAATGCCTATGGTCTGGGGGCGGAGGCGATTGCGCCCGCCCTGTATGCGGCGAACTGCCGGATCTTTTTTGTGGCACAGCTTTCGGAGGGCGTGGCGCTGCGTAAAATCCTGCCCACTGATGCGATGGTGGTAGTGCTTAATGGGGTTATGCCGGAGGCGATGGCGTATTGTTACGCGCAGCAGATCACGCCATTGCTCAATTCCATTGACCAGGTGATGGCGTGGCTTACGTTACTGGAAACGCGCCAGCAGCGGCGTGCGGTGATGATCCAGCTCGATTCCGGTATGTCGCGGCTGGGCGTGATGCCGCAACAACTGATGCGTCTGGCGGCGATATTTCGTGAGCGTAACTGGCCTGCGCCGGACTATATCATCAGCCATCTGGCGAACGCCGACAGGCCGGATCATGCGTTAAATGTGGCGCAACACGCGCTATTCCAGCAGGCAAAAACGGTTTTCCCCAGCAGCCGATTTTCGCTGGCGAACTCCTGCGGAATGTTTTTGCAACCAGGTTGGCGGGAAGATCTCTGCCGTCCGGGGATTGCGCTGTTTGGCGTCGCCCAGCCGTGGTTTTCCAGGCCGCTAAAACCGGCTTTTACGCTGACGCTAACTATTCTGCGCGTGCAGGATGTCCCGGCGGGAACGCCAGTTGGCTATGGCAGTACGATTACCGCCACGCGTCCGCTGCGTATCGCTACGATATCCGCGGGTTACGCGGATGGCGTTCCGCGAAATATGCGTCCTCCGGCGGGCGTATGCTGGCGCGGCGTGCGGTTACCGGTATTGGGGCGGGTTTGTATGGACAGCTTTATGGTCGATGCCAGCGCCGTCACGCCGACAGCGGGCGATAAGGTGGAATTTATTGGCGCAGGCCAGACGCTGGAACAGGTTGCCGCTGCCTGCAACACCATCCCGTATGAGATTATGACCCGGCTGGGCGCACGTTTTCAGTGCATAATGCAGCCCGCAGACGCTTGACGCCCTGTTCAATCTCGTAGGGGGTAAAGGCGGCAAATCCCAGCAGCCAGCCCGCGGGCGCGGGGTGCGTCAGCCAGAACTGGCGCATTCCGGCGATGTTTAACCCGGCGCGGCGCGCGGCATTTAGCGTCTGTTGCTCATCAATACCTTCATGCAGCCAGCAGGGCATTTGTAACCCACCGGATGTCACCACTGGCGTGACCCATTCACTTAAGTGTTGATGAATAGCCTCTGCCAGGCTCGCCTGTCGCACTGCGTACATACTGCGCATGTTGCGAATATGGGCGGCAAAATGACCGGACTCGATAAATCGCGCCAGCGTTAGTTGGGATAACGCAGGCGTTGCGCCATCAAGCAAATTACGCGCGGCGGCAAAGTGCGCAGCCAGCGACGTCGGCACCACCAGATAACCGATGCGCAGGCCGGGATAGAGCGTTTTGCTGAAAGTGCCGACATACAGGGTGCGTTGCTCGCAGTCTAACCCTTGCAGACAGGCGACGGGCGCGCTGGTGTAGTGAAATTCGCTGTCGTAGTCGTCTTCGATAATCCATGCATTGTGCGCCTGCGCCCAGGCAATCAGGGCATGACGCCGCGCCAGCGTGAGCAAATGACCGGAAGGAAACTGGTGCGAGGGCGTGACGTAAACCAGCGGCGCGGGCGGCAGTTTATCCACCCGGATCCCGGCGTCATCCACTTCAACGGGAAGAAGATTAAGCTGTGCGGCAGAAAACGCCTGACGCGCGCCGGGATAGCCCGGATTTTCCATCGCCACCGACTGTCCGGCCTCTGCCAGCAGTTGCCCGCACAGCCAGAACGCCTGCCGTGCGCCGCTGACAATCACAATCTGCCCGGCATCTACCTTCGCGCCGCGTTCAAAATTAAGGTAATGCGCAATTTGCTGGCGCAGCTGTGGCTCGCCCTGCGGATCGCTATTTAACATCAGCGTATGCGCCTGCTCACGTTGGATCTGGCGGGAAAAGTTCTGCCAAATGTTTAGCGGGAAGTTTCGCGTTTCCGGCAGGCCAAGCGTAAAGGTCTGCATCTGGCGGGCATCGAAAGAGACTGCGCGATCGGCAATTGGCTGCCAGCGAGCGCTTAAAGCCGGTACTTGTCCGGGCGAGGGTGGTTGCGCATGCTGGCCCTGAATATGCGGTATCCCCTGGCGGCTGGCGAAACTCCCGGCCCCCTGCCTGCGAGCCATAAAACCGTCGCGGTGGAGCTGGGAATAGGCATTTTCGATGGTATCTCTGGAAAGGTGCAGTTGCTGGGCCAGTGCGCGAGCGGACGGCAGTTTTGCGCCATCAGACAACGCGCCAGAAATCACCAACTGACGAAAAGCCTGATACAAACGCAGATGCAGCGGCAGGCTACGCCACTCTTGCGCGGCGATCATGATTTGTATCGACTCGAAATTCCCAGTGTTCATCAATACGTTTTTATTCCTTGCGTTAAGCAATTCATTAGCTTGACTCGAGCATAACTTCTTGTCCTGAAATATAATTTTTACTCATAAACGAATTATTCTGCGATAAGAAGTATAATTGTCTCCAATGTCATCCATATATTCTAATTCGTCCGTATGTTTATTATATCCTTTGTAATAAGTTGCCACAGGCAAGAATCCTAATACAACATTAGCACCTCCGCAGAGATTGCACCCACCATCGCCACCTTTCAGAAGAATATCTTTATCATTAATAATTTCCTGAAGATAGGGATCAAATGCAATCTGCAACCCAAACTGATTAGGCCATTCTATATCCCAGGTTGTTGGTTCTTCTGAAGTAATAAATGGGATTTTCATTTGATAGTCGAAATTATTCCCCCAGCGCCAGAGTGTCCTGGAACCACCGCCACATAAATATTCCCATTCATCTTCGCTCGGAAGATCAAAACTATTGCTTTGGATATTTTGAAGTAACTCATCATAGCTAATTGATTCATATATTTGTGCAAATAAATCCCCATCTATATATTGTAATTTCAATCTTGCGTTTAATTCGTGAACTCCAGGATTAATTTTTTCCATATAATCAGACAGAAATTTTTGCAGCATGCTGTTCTCTGTGATGCGGGGGTCCGTAAGAGATACTTCCTTCCAACTTGGTTCGGCGTGAACGTTTCTTTCAACCAGCATCGGGGAAATTGTAACCTTCCTGACAGGTGTGCAAGAGTCGGTGAGATAATTATTCAAATCTAAACCTTCTGGTTCCAACATCTCTTCAAATTCTTGTTTTGTCGGACCATCCATATTATTGAGACTGGCATCCCACCCTAATATTACTGTATCCCCGGGGACAACAACAAATTCATTGCCATCTTTATATTTAAAAACACCTGTTTCAGTAGATTGTCCAAATGCTGAAAATGTCTCTATTCTGTCAAAAGTAAAATCAGTTAAATGGGCTAGCTTTTGTAACAACAGGATCTTTTTTTCATCTTTATTTAACTTATTATATTGAACTTGAGTATTAAGATACATGCGCTATTCCTCTGGTAAATAAAATTATTTCATAAATTATCACTGTTTGTATAACCGTGACTATTGATATAATCCTAAAATTACACGCTTTAACACTCGTTGCACCGGTTAATAGAAAAAATAATTAAACAAATAAATATCATCTTAAATGAGGTATATTCCACATGTTCAGGTACGAGGAACTTTGGCCTTTATCCTGAATTTTTTTCATCTTCCCTGATTTTTCCTCACCATCATTGGTCATTTTTCGGTTGACGCCCTTCAGCTTTTCCTTCATCTTTACATCTGGACGTCTAAACGGATAGATGTGCACAACACAACATATAACTACAAGCGATT
>SKET01001602.1_pt1 | contig 15111 bp, 12 predicted proteins | sample 4841461 | NCBI WGS metagenome assembly SKET01 (sample SAMN11008802, study PRJNA524170) | human gut metagenome | biome: Human fecal sample; material: Feces; isolation source: fecal sample from pouch patient p5 | host: Homo sapiens | place: Israel: Tel-Aviv | collected 2014-02-13
GAAACTGCCCGGAAAGAATATGAAAACATTCCGGCAAATGATTATTATAAAGACGGGTACAATTTATTCCTGAGAATGGAGAAATACATGCACAACCATCTGTTGTTCCTGCATGATATCCGGGTACTTGCCACGAATAATGAAGCCGAAAGGCTTCTAAGGAATTATAAGCGGAAACAGGCGCAGGCCGTGACATTCAGAAGTTTCGAAAACATCGATTATCTCTGCCAATGCATGAGCATGCTTGTTTTGATGCGCCTTGAAGATCCGGCCAATATATATGACAGAGTGTCCAGAATATTTGGATAAAGAAAACCGATGGCTTTGACTGTTATCAGTCTACACCATCGGTTTTCTCAAGTCCAGCTAACCCTTGAACAGTAACGGTGATACAGCTGGAGTTCCTTTTTTTATGGAAAAAAAGATAATTAAAATGTATAATAGACTTATAAAAAAGGTTAGTAACGGGTAATACTTGAAAAAAGTTATAGACGAAAATAGATGATTGTAAAAAGCATAGGGGGCTGGAATATGAAGGGTGAGAGTAAATTAATGGATCTTCCTTATTTATCGAATTGGTATGTAGAGGATGAAGAGATACAGAAATTCCAAGATGCAACATATAGAGAATTTGTAAAACTCTGTAAAAATGAAGACGGAATAATTGAAATGAATTCTCTTTTGAATTCTGAGTGGATGTTGAGAACGTATTGTGCATCTAAAATGATAATGGCAGCTACATTGCTTTTAAATTCGGCAGAGTATTCTATAGAAAAAAATCTGTTAATTACTGTACCATATCTTCAATACTATGCAATGTTTTGCGCTGCAAGAGCATTTTTATATGTTTGTCCATATAGAAATACAAGTGATATTCCCAACTTGATGGTAACATCTCATGAAAAAGTTCTGAAGACAACATACAATGAAATTAAAAATCATTTAAATAAGAAGTTGGCAGAAAAAATAGAAAAGATGCTATTCACACTTAAGGGACAAAGAGAATTGTTTTCATATAAATTTCCAGCTACAGGACTTCAAGAATTAGTGGATTATGAAGATGTGGTGACATATTGTGCAATATTGGCAGAACTTACTGAATTAGAGTCGGAGCAGATTGAGAAGGTATATAAAAAAAAGATTCTTTCAAATTCTAATGGTGATTGGATGATATTGGATGAAGATATTATGAAATATACTTTTACATATTTTATAAATTCTGAGAAAAATAAGGTTTTGGAAGTGGTTGACTGGGATGATTTTTATCGGGTTGCGAGACATTGTAAATATCCTCAAGCGATTATTAGTACAATTACAGAGGGAATGGCAGAAGACTTTTTTGGTGCTTGGGCTAAAAATGAAGATGATACGGAAGATATTTTTAATCCCGATGATAATTGGCAAAGAATTTTTCCTCTTCCATAGAAAAGAAAGAAATAATAAATTTCAAATAGAAGATTGGCATTAGCTACAGTATTGTGCAGAATGCTAATGCTGTAGGTGAGAGGATTATAGGAAGGGGAAGACAAGAGATGGATGAGCGGTACTTAAGTGAGAGCAGTATTCTAAAAGAAATTAAGTATTATATAGATACCAATTTCTATAATTATGCTGTTATGATTGATGGAGCATGGGGAAGTGGAAAAACATATTTCGTGAAGAATGTGTTATTGAAGAAAATTGAATCTAACGAGAAGAGAGTACTGTATGTATCTTTGTATGGCATTTCTAATATTCAGGAGCTAGGAAAAAAGCTATATTTAGATTATCTGCTTAAGGATAAAAGTAAACTTGTGACAGAACATACAGAACTGGTTGAAAATGTAATTGGAACAATAATTGATATTGGATCTCCCTTTATGGGAAAACTGGGTGATATTGATATAAAAGAAAAGAAAATTAAAAACATAGTTCAAAATACCGTTAAACATATTTGTCCAATGAAAAAGTGTGTTCTGATATTTGATGATCTGGAAAGATGCGATTGTTCCATACAGGATATTCTCGGATATATTAATGGATTTGTTGAACAGGCTGGAATGAAAGTCATTATAATTGCCAATCAAGAAGAACTCAGAAAAAAGATAGATGCACAGACATTAGCATTGCAGATTCGTGCAGTTATTGGGAAGGATGAAACACTTGATTTTACAGAACCTGGAAATGGACAACTTGTAAAATATCTTATGTCCATGCAAAATAAACAGCCTGAAAATGAAAAAATAAAAAAGGTATCTTTAAATGTGGCAAAAGAGCGTGTTGCCAGAGTATTTGGTGTGGAATCAGAATATGAGCATATTCGGGAAAAAATTGTTGGTACTGTATTTCACTATAATCCTGATACTAAAAAAGTTATGAGCAATTTAATTCAAAAAAACTTTACATATAATACGAATGACAGAAGACAGCTTGAAAAAAATATTAATTATCTGGCTGAAAGTATGGAAAAAGCGAAACATGTTAATTTCCGTACCTTCCAATTTTTTTTACAAAAAATGGATAAGTTGCTTCAGGTATTGGACGGTGAGGATTACGAAAATAAAGATTTTATCTATAAACGGGTTATCCTGTCATGCTGGGATAGCTGCATTTTATTTAAAACAGGAAAATTAAAGGATGATTGGAACGATGCTGAATATATAGAAGGAGTGAAATTTCGGGTTCGAGTCATAGAAGATTATATAAAGTATAGTTGGTTGAATGTTGAAAAAGGAAAGATAGTTTTTAAAAAGTTTGATGTGGAGGAAACCAGAACAAAATTACTCAAAAATGATCCTGTTAATTTATTACAAGATAAATGGTATAGAGCAGATAGTGATGATTTTATAGTGAATAATATGAATGCTGTAATAGAAAACGCGCGAAACGGAATGTATGATATTGGCTCCTACGACAAAATTTTACAAATTTTTTTACAAATTTACACGGCTGGATTCGATATTGAATATGTAGATCGATTAATTAAAGCAATGTGTGAAGGAATTGAAACCAAAAGTGCCACTGGAATTTTAGATTGTATAGGTACAATGTCCTGGGAATTAAAGAAAACTGAACAATTGTATAAACAGTATATTCGAAAATTACAGGAAGTTTATAATAAATCCATGGAGAAAAAATCAGAAGATGATTTAAATATTTTTTTGAAAGAAGATAATTGGGCACAAAAAATATATGATTATTGTTTAAATGTGAAACATCCCCAAAAACAGGAGGATTACACAAAAAAATTATCTCCATTTCTTAAGGCTTTGGATGTGAAGACACTTATTAGAAAGCTTGAAACTTCGAATGGAGAAAATTTGCAAAAATTTACTTCTGTTCTTCGTTTAGTATATCCACTACAATATAATCCAAATGCTTTTATTGAAGATAACGAAGAAAGAAAAAAATTATGCCTTGCAATGAAGCATTGTAAAGAAAATGAAACACAGTTGATTAGAAAATTTCAGTATCAAATAATTGAAGAATACCTTTTGAAGTTTACAGATTTTGAAGAAAGTACAAAAGAATAGCAGGATTTATAAAGTGGCAATTTTGCGAATAAATAACGGGCTCACAATTGATTCTTTGAGGAATACAAGAATGGGAAGATTGGGATGTTTTTCAGCTGATATTATTTTACGATATAACAGTAGAGACTTGAATGGTAACGAAGAAGATTCCTCCGAATTTATAATGGGGGTAAAAGAAAACATTTTTTGGAAGAAAGCTTACACTATAAATGAGCCATTGGAAGATTATCCAGGAAACAGCATAATAGCTCAAGAGGAAATGCAATTTTGTTTAAGTTGTGGCTGGCAGAATGAAGAGAGAACATTACCAGAAAAATATTTTTCTTTAAGGGTAGAAAATATTGTAGCGCATGAAAAAACGGAAGCCTGGGGAAAAATTGAAAATAGTTTATTGGATATATGCAGAACGCTTAGCCTTCAGTTGAATATACATAATTGCAATAAACAAAGTTTTCAGCCAAAGGTGCAATGGGAGAATGATAGTATAAACTGGAGTGTTAAGCCGTATGAACCATATGAAAGCTTACTGGATAAGTTAAGTGAGCCTGTGGAATATGTAGATCAGAATGGAATGAAACATATTTGCATTCAGGTTCAATCTAAAATAGAAATGAAAGTAAGCACGTCCTGTATATTATATGGATATTTGGATAAGAATGAGTTTTTATCTCTATTAAATTTGGAAATAGATGAAAAATTGAAATTTCTTATTGAGGAATATTTTATTGCACTTGGTTCCGAGAATATGAACAGCAAATTTTTTCATTTATTTGCTATTATTGAATTCATAGAAAAAGAATATGCTGGATTGGCTGGTGCTAATAAAATGCTCTCTGTTGAGAATGTGAATGAAGTGCTACAGGAAATTAAAGGAAAACTTCATTCTGAGGCTGATAAATCCAAACAAATTTTGAGTACACTAAAGGGAAATTTGAGCAGAATGACGGATATTGGACGTGCACAAAAGCTAGCAAATATATTGAACAGACTGAAAATATGTAATCTTCAGGAGTGCGGTAATGAAGTAGCAATCGATAAAGGAAGTATGCAAAAGTTAATTGATTTGAGAAATCACTATTTTCATGGTGACTCTGGAAAAGAAAATGAAAAACTCTTAAAAATAGATATTGCTGTGGCAGAATTGATGGAAATATGCCTCAGGGTGATTCAATACAAAATTTCGGATATCCAACTGCAAAATGAAATTGTATAATATAGAAAAATAAATGATTGGATAACAAGATTTGGTTAGCGTCTATAATCGGTATAAATCAATACTAACAATATTTTTGTATGTAAAACTGATCACACGTCATGTATGGGAAGAATACATGGAAGTGGCAGAAGACATTCGGCACACGATCGGAAACAGACAGATCTACCAGTTAAGAAAAGAAACCATAGAACGGATCTTCGGTACAGCGAAAGAACAGCATGGATTTCGATATACGCAGTATGTAGGAAAAGCACGGATGGAAATAAAAGCCGGGCTTACCTTTGCATGCATGAATTTGAAAAAACTGGCAAAGATCCTGGAAAAACGAGGTTGGAACACAGCCAGATTTTTGTTGATTTTGAAGAAAATAAAAAGAAAAGAAGTTTTAAAAGAAAAATAGTGCTGGGCATAATCCCCAACACCAAGTTTGTCTACAGTCTGAAACTGCAGAGCAGTTATTCAGTTATAAACAAGCAGTAAAGCAGATGATTTTATCCACCTGACAATTCAGATATGAGGAGTGACAAGTGAAGACAATTACACGAGACGAGGCATTTACATTATTAAAAAAATACAACAAGGATCCATTCCACATTCAGCATGCCCTGACTGTAGAAGCAGTAATGAAATGGTATGCCAATGAACTTGGCTATGGCGAAGATGCAGAATACTGGGGAATTGTAGGGCTCCTCCACGACATCGACTTTGAACTATATCCGGAAGAACACTGTCTGAAAGCTCCGGAAATGCTCCGCGAAGCAGGCGTAGGCGAAGACGTAATCCATTCAGTTGTATCCCACGGCTACGGTATCACAGTAGGATGTGGCGCAACTATTGACGTAGCACCGGAACACGAAATGGAAAAAGTACTCTTTGCAGCAGACGAACTTACAGGACTTATCTGGGCAGCAGCACTTATGAAACCATCCAAAAGCACAAAAGACATGGAACTCAAATCCCTCAAGAAGAAATACAAAAGCAAAGGCTTCGCAGCAGGATGCTCCAGAGAAGTCATCGAGCGAGGAGCCGAACAGCTCGGCTGGGAACTGCAGAAGCTGCTCACTATGACACTGCAGGCAATGGCAGATTGCGAGGATGAGATTAAGGCGGAGCTGGATGCGGAAGCATAACGAACTGCAGAATAGGGATAATACGTAGACACGACCGAAAAAGTTAGATTGTATTTAAAAGAATATCTGAAAGCATAAAAATATATCAGGAAGAGCTGCATAATCAAAACAGCCCTACAATTGGAGAAAACTTCAGTTGTGGGGCTGTTTTTCGACAGATGCAAATCAGTTCCGGTTCATGATGAAGATTTTAAAGTGAATATTAGAGTGCATTTGTATGTTTTGAAAAAGAAATGAAATAATAAATGTGAAATAAAAATATAAAACGATACAAAAAGTATCAAAAAGCAAAATGAAATTGTATAATTGAAAAATTAATGATACAATGATAAAAAGCTTATATATAAATGTAAATATGCAAATTGGTTTCCATATGGAGGTTATGATGAATAGTCAATTTGTCAGAATAGAAAGTATTACAATAGAAAACTTCAAGAACGTGCGAAAAGGAGTTCTTGATTTTGAGAACAGAAGAAAGAAATACAGAACAAGCATCGTGGGTTTATATGGTCAGAATGGTTCCGGAAAAACGGCTCTGATTGATGCAATACAATTGCTGAAATATTCTTTGTGCGGGAAATCAGCCCCAAACAAATATGCAGACTATATTAATGTAGAGAAAGATTTTGCTACATTGAAATTTCAATTCAAAATGCAGAAGGCTGAGGAAACCTATGATATTTGGTATCAGTTTTCTATTAAGAAAGTACTTGATTATTCAGATATGGAAGGTGACGCACTTGTAGAGTCAGAAACAAGATATAAGATACAGATTTTTGACGAAGTATTAAGCTTTACTTATTTATCAGATAAAGAGAAAATCCGCAAAAGTGCTCTTATTGATACAAGAACAGCGGGTGTGTTTGTTCCTAAATCAAAATATAACGAACTTTTAAAGAATATAGATGAAGACGTTATGGAACTGCTTCTGACAAAACGTCTGGCTCAGGAACAATCCAGATCATTCATATTCTCAAGAGAGATGATGAATCGCTTCAGGAAAAGCTGTGAAATAGAAATTTATCTCAATATTCTTAATGGGCTGTCTACATTTGGAAATAGAGAACTTTTTATTATAGATACACAGCATGAAGGCTTGATCAATATGAATGCCTTGCCATTAGCTTTCAAATATAAAGAAAAGAACTCTGAGGCAGTGGGAAATCTCTTGCTTCCATTGAATAAACCGGCATCAATTCCGGAAAAAGCGATAGAACTTGTAAAGAATATTATCGACAACATGAATATTGTTTTGCAGCAATTAGTTCCAGGTCTGACAATCGGTGTGGTTGATTTAGGGCCAGAAGTTTCAAAAGAAGGAAAAATTGGCAGACTGATTCAGTTAATGTCGTTGAAAAATGAAAAAGCTATTCCGTTTCAGTATGAATCTGAAGGCATTAAAAAGATTGTTTCAATTTTACAGTTACTAACTGTAGTGTATAACAATCCGTCCATTACCGTAGCGATTGATGAATTAGATTCAGGAATTTTTGAATACCTGCTAGGAGAACTTTTAAATATCATTTCTGAAAAAGGAAAAGGCCAGCTGATTTTTACATCACATAATCTCCGTCCCCTTGAAACAATTGATAAAGGTTTCATAGCCTTCACAACAACCAATCCGGATAACAGATATATTCGGATGACGAACGTGAAAGTGAATAATAATTTAAGAGATTTTTACTATCGGGATATTGTACTGGGGGAGCAGAGCGAACCAGTATATAGTCCTACTAATAATTATGAGATTGCGCTAGCGTTCAGAGAGGCAGGTGAGGCATTTGGCTCGTAAAAAATGTACTTGTCATTGTAGAAGGTCCTTTTGATGAGACTGCATTAAAAGACCTCAATAGACAAATATCAAGAATATTATAACAGGAATGCGTCAGTATAAATGTGGCATATAATATCGTGCAATATCAAACAGAAATGATTGCTGTTTATGTTGAAAAAGAGTATAATATGACGTAAAGTAGTCAACTTTATCAAGTGACTCAGAACGTGAGAAATAAAAATGTAATGCCAAAGATAAAACAAAGGAAAACGGGTGTCTAACAGACATTTGAAAATTGGGTAGATATGATGGATAAGACCTTAAACTACTATAATGAAAATGCACAGTCTTTTGCATCTGGGACTGTTTCTGTGGAGTTTACAGAAATGCAGGACAGATTCCTGGAAAAACTTGATCCGGGAGCATATATCCTTGATTTTGGCTGTGGCGCAGGAAGAGACACGAAATACTTTTTAAGTCAGGGCTATCGGGTAGATGCAATCGACGGCTCTGAACAGTTATGTCGGATTGCAAGTGACCATACCGGAATCAAAGTCAGACAGATATTGTTTCAGGAATTGGAAGCGAATGAGAAATACGATGGCATCTGGGCCTGTGCTTCCATTCTTCATTTACCGAAGAAAGAACTGAAAGAGGTTCTTAAGAAAATGCTCACAGCATTGAAAACTGACGGATGGATTTATACCTCTTTCAAATACGGAGAATATGAAGGAAATCGAAACGGACGATATTTTACAGACTTTACAATAGATACCTTTACAGACTTTGTGCAGGGAATACACAATCTGCGAATAGAAGAACACTGGATCACAGGAGATGTCCGACCGGGAAGAGGTGAGGAAAAATGGCTGAACTTAATTCTGCAGAAAAAATGAATATCGGATATGAAAATGAATCTTCTACAGATGTCATGACCGGCGGCCCGGATAGAAGAAGACAACTGTATTATCAGCTGATTGCGAGCATGAAAAAAGCAGAAAGTGTGGATATCATTGTTTCGTTCCTCATGGAATCCGGAGTGAAAATGCTCCTTAAGGAACTGGAAAACACTCTGAAACGTGGAGCCAAAATTCGAATCCTGACAGGAAACTATCTCGGAATAACACAGCCGTCTGCATTATATCTGATCAAAAGAAAGCTGGGTGGCAGAGTTGATCTTAGATTCTACTGTGAAAAGGGACGCTCTTTTCATCCAAAATCATACATTTTCCATTATGCAAATCACAGCGAACTTTATATTGGATCATCCAATATTTCAAGAAGCGCGCTGACTTCAGGAATAGAATGGAATTACCGCTTCAGCAGCAAAAAAGATCCGGAAAACTATGAAGATTTTTTTCATACATTTGAAGATTTATTTGAAAATCATTCCATCATAATCGATGATAAGGAATTAAAAAGATATTCACAGAACTGGCATCGCCCTGCAGTTGCAAAAGATCTTGAGAGATATGACTTTGAACAGGATACAGAAGATAAAATCAAACCATTGTTTGAACCAAGAGGAGCACAGATTGAAGCGCTCTGTGCACTGGAAGACACAAGAGCAGAAGGTGCAAAGAAAGCACTCATCTACGCTGCAACAGGCATTGGGAAAACGATTCTGGCAGCGTTTGATTCAAAAGCATATAGCAAAGTTCTGTTTGTTGCACACAGAGAGGAAATTCTGAAACAGGCAGCAGATTCCTTCCGAAATGTAAGAAATTCTGAGGACTATGGATTCTTTACAGGAGATGAGAAATGTACGGATAAATCTGTTATCTTTGCTTCTGTGGCAACTCTCGGAAAAACAGAATATCTGAATGAAAAATATTTTGCACCGGATTATTTCAACTACGCAATAATTGACGAATTCCATCATGCAGTTAATGATCAGTACAGAAAAATCGTAGAGTATTTTAAACCTCAGTTTCTCCTCGGACTGACAGCAACTCCTGAGAGAATGGATGGCAAAAATATATATGAAATCTGCGATTATAATGTGCCATATGAGATTTCATTAAAGGATGGGATCAATAAAGGAATGCTGGTTCCATTTCACTATTATGGTATTTACGATGAGACAGACTATACAAAACTGCATGTGGTCAGAGGAAAATATGTAGAAGAAGAGTTGAATAAAACATACATAGGAAACGCTTACAGACATGATCTGATTTACAAATACTATTGCAAATATGGTTCAAAACGAGCATTAGGATTTTGCTGTTCCAGAAAACATGCAGAAGAAATGGCAAAGGAATTCAGCAGAAGAGGAGTTCCATCAGCAGCAGTTTACAGCAATGCAGATGGAGAATTTTCCATGGACAGAACAGAGGCAATTGAGAAACTGGAAAGCGGAAAAATCAAAGTTATTTTTTCAGTGGACATGTTCAATGAAGGTGTAGATATCCCATCTGTAGACATGGTAATGTTTCTTCGACCAACAGAGTCTCCTGTTGTATTTTTGCAGCAGCTTGGAAGAGGACTTCGAAGAAGTAAAGGAAAAGAATATCTCAATGTCCTGGACTTCATCGGCAATTATGAAAAAGCAGGAAAAGTCAGATATTTGCTGACAGGAAAAAGTAAAGCAGAGAAATCAACCTATTCTGTGGCAGATAAAACGGATTATCCTGATGATTGTTTGGTTGACTTTGATATGAGATTAATTGATCTGTTTGCAGAAATGGACAAGAAACAACAGACAATCAAAGAACAGAGCAGAAGAGAATATTTCAGGATAAAAGAATTACTCGGCAAACAGCCATCCAGAATGGATTTATTTACATATATGGATGATGATATTTATCAGAAGGCAATTGCACGTTCAGGTGAAAATCCATTCAAAAAGTATCTGGAATATCTGGATGAGTTAAATGAACTGACAGAGGAACAAAAAAGGTTCTGTCAGGGAATAGGAAAAGAATTTATAAAATTGCTGGAAAACACCAATATGACCAAAGTATATAAAATGCCGGTATTGATGGCTTTCTATAATCATGGTGACGTAAGAATGGAAGTAACAGAAACCGAACTTCTGGTAAGCTGGAAAGAATTTTTCTCTACAGGAACAAACTGGAAAGATCTGGATACAGAGATTACATATGAGCAGTATTGTAAGATTTCGGATAAAGATCATATCAAAAAGATTATCAAAATGCCAGTGAACTTTTTACTGAAATCAGGAAAAGAGTTTTTCGTGAAAAGAGAAGGATCAGTGCTGGCGCTAAGGGATGAAATGAAAGAAATCATAAAGCATCCGGTGTTAGCAGAGCAGATGAAAGATGTAATCGAGTATAGGGCAATGGATTATTATCGGAGACGATATAAAGAACGAATGACAGCTCTTTTACAGTGATGGAGAGATGTGTATGGAAACGGAAAATTATGTATATAAGAAGGAAATAGACTGGTCTACATTAATGGAAGGATTCACATTGCCATTAGATAACCAAGTAATCTTTTTACACAATATGAAAAACTTTTTGCAACGTGGAGAGTCTAAAATTATTCATTTTTTTATGAATGGAAAAACGTATGATGCGAAAATAGTTAATGTAAATAATTCGGTAGAAAAGAGAAAAAAAGATGCATATCAAATCAGGTATACAAGAAATGGAGAGTTGGCACAGGCGTTGCAACAATATTTTTTCAAAAGTATAAGTTACATAAAGATGATTCGTGAAAGCAGAGATCCGAAAGATAGAAGCTATATAAAAGTGCCGGTAGATTTGAGAGAATATCTTGCGATTTATACTACTGAATATGAGGATACTTTTTTACTTGAACCAATTGTACAGGATGATTTTCAGGTTATGAAAAAAGCAATTCGGGGAATGCAGGAACGTTCTGTAGAGAATGAAATAGAATATGAACTCGAGGACAATAATAGCGATATAGAAAAGAAATTGCAGATTGTCAAGATTCGCAAATTGAACAGAAAGATAGGAGAAAATCTGAAATTATTATATGGGTACCGTTGTCAAATATGCGGTCAGATAACTGGTGAGAAATATGGTTCGCACATAGCGGAGGCACATCATATTGATTATTTTGTTAATAGCTTGAACAATGATGCTAATAATCAAATGATTGTTTGCCCGAACCATCATAGTGTTATACATGACGCGAATCCGGTGTTTGATTGGAAAGGACTACTGTTTAGATATGATAATGGAATGGAAGAGAAAATTAAGGTTAACAGGCATCTATAGGAGACAGGAAAGTAATTTATACAAACTAAGAAGTATGTAAGATGGTTGCGGAAGTAAACGATTGTTGCTAAGAAGAGATGTGAGGTATATTTTGAGTAAAAATGTTAGAAAAAGTATGAAAAAAGTAGAGATAATCGGAACTATGGTGTGTATAGCTTTTGCTACCTTTGGTTTTGAAGCATCTGCATCAAATAAAGAAAATGACATAATGATAGAAAAATTACAGACTTATGATGAATTGCAAAATATTTTTTTATCAGTTGATAAAGATACTACGGAAGATGATATTTTGAATTTAGTTGAAGAGTATGGATTAGAATATACTGTTGAAGAGTACAATGGAAGACCGAAAAGTCGGAATTATTGTATCGCATTTGAGGCTGACGTAGCGCTTCAGAAGTATGCAGATTCTGGAGATGTTTTAGAAGTATCTTTTGATAAAAATGATGGTTTGATATTATATGCAGAATATTTTAATGAAGAATCTTTTAAAAATGCTATTTATTATAATTATGGTACGTATTGGGATTTTAGAGAAGATGCGCCGGATAACGCATATACAGGATATTATTACCATAAACCGGGAGATACTAAAGGTGGAATTACTATAAAATATAGTAATGGGAATAGCAAAGAAACGGGTTATTATAGTGTTGACAGTGCTGAAAAAGCATTATCACATATATAATAATTTGTATTTGAAAGAATCGGTAATTTGTATCAGAAGGAAAGATGAACCAGAGACTGTTTTTCTTATAGTATGTTTTGGGTATTAGTTAATACTGTAAATTAAGCCTTGCGTAGGAAAACAAGTTATAAGTGTACAGAGTTTCCAAACATGTTGGATAGCAAGGAACCTTATGAATAAAAAACAATAAGAAGAGGAAGTAAATGGATATGGAAAATACATTTGCGAAAAAAGTTCAAAAAGCGATGGGAAGTGCAATTCCGAATTGGATACCAAGAGGAAAATGGCGGGGGGTCAGTTATGGTCACATTTTGACAGATATGAGAAACAATTTCATTGATGGATGTTATCCTGTAAAATGTTGTATAAAGGGAAATTTATCGGAGGGTGAGATTAAATATCATCAGGGAGCATCACATCTAAATTCTTCTCAGGTTATGTGTATCAATTTTTTTAAGAAATTTTTTGAAAAGGAAGAGTATGAAGGTTATCTTCTTGCAGTTCTGCAATGCTGTGGTATTTCTATAGAAGGATATAAAATAGAAAATGCGGTTTTTGAATATGAACCAGATCACGAGGAAGGTACAAACTTTGACTTTTATCTGATTCTTGATGATGGAAAGAGAATTTCTTTTGAGTGTAAGTATACAGAGACAGAATTTGGTGGTATTTCATCCGATAAAAGAGATCCTGATAAATATAACCGAAAATGGGATCACATATATAAAAATTTAATAGCAAGTAGTACCTTCCTTTTTACAGATAAGAAAGAGTTCTACAGACATTATCAAATTAACCGAAATATTGTATATGCCGACAGCAAAGATTATGTCCTGTTTTTAACGCCGAGAGCAAATGATGCAAAGGGAATCTGCGATGGACGGGAGTATATAGATAATATGGAAGACCAACATATACGAAATATATATTGGGAAGATATGATACAAATTACACTGCTGACAGTTGCAGAATGTGAACCATTGAAGGATTATTATTTCAAATTCAAGAGTAAGTATTTGGATTCATGGAACGAAGAACATTAAAGTAAATTATATGTAGCTACATTCAAAAGCAGATGATGGAAATACAGAGGTGTTCTATTTTAAGAATGCAATAGCAATTTTTTCATCATTTACACATGAACCGGAAGTTGAAAGGTTCTAAAGAGCCACAGAAATATAACAAAGAAAAAAAATGAAAGGACATAAAAAGATATATGATTAGTTTTTATAAAAGTATTGTTGACCAGGACAGGGCTTCGATTGTTATATGTAATCTTAAGCATGAGATTATCTACATGAATCCGGCAGCTGTTAACAGCTATGCGAAGCGAGGCGGTGATAAACTTATTGGAAGAAGCCTGTTAGATTGTCATAATCAGGAATCCAGGGATAAAATACAGAAGGTAGTGGACTGGTTTGCGGCAGATGAGAGCCATAACCTTGTCTATACTTTCCATAATGAGAAGCAGAATAAAGATGTTTATATGGTTGCACTCAGAGAAGAGGGAAAACTGATAGGATATTATGAAAAACATGAATATCGAAACGCAGAAACTATGAAACAATATGATTTGTGGTGATGTTATGGCACAGGACGAATGGTGCAGGCAGTTATTCAAGAATGAGGAAATACGACAGGAACTTACCCGTGTGGTAAGAAGAAAAAATGGAATGAGGTAAGCAACAATATGAAATCAAAACAGAAAAGAACAGCTCTTGTCACCGGCGGAAGTTCCGGAATCGGACGATGTACTGCAGTAGCATTGAGTAAGGCTGGCTATATAGTCTATGAGTTCAGTCGCCGGGATGTTCCTGTAGAAGGCGTGAGGCATATGTGTGTAGATGTGACAGATGAGGCTTCCGTGCAGGAAGCTGTTGAACAGATCCTTTCGGAAAGAGGAAGTATCGAGATTCTTGTAAACTGCGCAGGTTTTGGTATTTCAGGTGCGGTGGAGTTTACAGAATCAGAACAGGCGAAAGCGCAGTTTAATGTGAATTTTTTTGGAACTGTCAATGTAAGCAGAGCTGTTCTTCCATCTATGCGCAGACAGCACAGTGGACATATTGTCAATATCAGTTCTGTGGCAGCGGTGGCACACATTCCGTTTCAGGCATTTTATTCAGCCAGTAAAGCAGCAGTGTCTTCTTATTCCTGCGCGCTTGATAATGAAGTAAGTCCTTATGGTGTTAGGGTAACAGCAGTAGAACTTGGAGATATTCATACCGGTTTTACCCAGGCCAGACAAAAGACAGTTTTGGGTGATGATGAATACGGTGGCCGTATTTCACGCAGCGTCAGTCAGATGGAGAAAGATGAACTGAGTGGGATGTCGCCGGAGGTTATTGGTACATATATTGCGCAGATCGCACAGAAAAAGAACTGCGCACCAATTTGTGTGGCGGGTGTGAAGTATAAGATTCTGAGATTGTTATGTAAAATTCTGCCATGTACATTACGGGGAAAGATTGTGGGTTCTATTTACGCAAAATAACTGAGATTATTTTATAGAATCCCGATATAGCCCGGGTGTCTGGATATATAACAGTTTTTTTCAGCTTTACGTTAAAATAGTTT
>SKET01001622.1_pt1 | contig 14987 bp, 19 predicted proteins | sample 4841461 | NCBI WGS metagenome assembly SKET01 (sample SAMN11008802, study PRJNA524170) | human gut metagenome | biome: Human fecal sample; material: Feces; isolation source: fecal sample from pouch patient p5 | host: Homo sapiens | place: Israel: Tel-Aviv | collected 2014-02-13
TGTAAAATAGATAATTTCTGCTTAAATTTAAGGTATTGCCAAATGCTGATAAAGATTAAAATCGTGAAATTGATTAAAATACTAACTTTAAAGTAAGCTAATGGCAGGCGATATAAGGCAAAAATAACAATGAATAATATACTTAAAAGGATATAAGTTAAATACCAGACGGAATATTCTTTAAAAAATTGTCGAATCATTTTAGAAGGTAGCCAACTCCTCTCACGGTGTGAATACGATCAAAACCTAATGGTTGTGTTTTCTTGCGGAGTCGTGTTATGTTAACACTAAGGGTGTTTTGGTCAATGAAACTTTCATTTTCCCAAAGCTTCTCGAGTAATTCCTCTTTGGGAACGACTTGATTTTGATGTTCAAAGAGAATTGCTAAAATCTTATTTTCTGTTGGAGATAGGGTGATATGGTCGTCACCGTTTGACAAAATCCCGTCACGTGATAGAGAAAAATGTTCTAATTGGTAATTATCCGAGGTAAACTGGTAAGCACGTCTTAAAAAAGCTGAAATTTTGGCATCTAAAATCGTTAGAGAAAATGGCTTTGACACAAAATCATCTCCTCCCATATTGAGTGCCATGACAGTATCCATTTCATCATCACTAGATGAGATAAAAATAATCGGCAATGTCATGCTTTTACGAATTTCTGTTGTCCAATAAAAACCATTAAAATATGGCAACGTGATATCAATCAAGATAAGGTCAGGTTTGATTTCTTCGACTTCCTGCTTGATAGCTCGAAAATTAGTGACACTAAAGACATCATAAGTTTGACTAAGATGTTGTTTTAAAAGTTTAACGATAGTTTCATCGTCCTCGACAATATAAATCTTTCCTTGTTTCATAGTCTTATTGTAACAAAAAATGGTCATCACGACCATTTTTTAGTAAAAATTTTCAGACTCTTTCAAATGACTGTTCGAAGATAGGAGTTAACGTTCAATAATTTTATAGTAAGTTCTACTTGTGAATTTATAGATGAAGAAATAGATTATGGTGATGCTTAGTATTGTAATACCACTGACGGTATAAATCATACTTGAGCTTGTTACTCCAAACAAGAGCAACATTTGTTTTAGCATGACAAGCGCTACGGCGAAGTGTAAAACTGCAAAACCGAGTGGCATAAAGAATACGAGTAGAATTTGAGAATTAATTGCTCGTTTCACCTCTTTTTTGCCCATTCCCACCTCTTGCAAAATTTTATACGATTTTTTATCTTCAATCCCTTCAGAACGTTGTTTATAGTAAATGATTAAGGCTGCACCAAGCAAGAAACTAATACCAAGTAAGAATCCTGTAAAGAGAAAGCCACCTGTAAAGCCATACATGCCCTCAAGGAAAGATGATTTGGTATCGACAATTCCTGTTGCTGCGTTGCCATCTGAATCAAGATATTGACCTGTTTCGTCTGAAATGTAACCGTCATTATTTGTAATTTTAGCGATTTCGGCTTTAGAAAGGTCAGCATAACCAGTGAAATTACTTCGGAATTGGAGATTATGTTGAGTAAAGAGCTCTTGAAGTTCATTTAAAACATTTTTATCACTAACGATTAACAACGCTGGATTATAAGTATTAGCAATATCAGGGAATATAACACTTCTTAGATTTTCGACATTGTCAAATTCTTTTCCAAAAAGAGTTAATTTTTCCAGTTGGCTATTTCCTTTTTGAACATAGAAAGCAGTTTGATTTTTCTTTAAAGTTGGTAGGCTATTACCTAAATCTTTAAAATCATCTTGGGTCATGATATATATATACCCCATTTTTGCCAAATCAGGAGTTTCTACATCTTGGTCTGTTATTGTGATTTCTTTATCGGTTGATACTGGAATATCTGAGAAGCCAGTATAGTAGGTGATGTAGTCACTTTCTGGTTTATCTAATTTATCGATAACTGCTGTTTTGAAAAAAGCTTCCGCATCTGTATCAGGCGTTGAATAGATTGTAATTTGAGTGTCTTTTGGGAACATATCGTCAGCTTGTTTTTGAGTATTGACATACAAAGACGTTGTTGTGGCAATCGTTACAAAAGCCATAACGGCTAGTAGCGTAATATTAGCAAGTCCGACAGCATTTTGTTTCATTCGGAAAATCATTTGTGCTGTGGTTACGAAATGTTCAGGTTGGTAAAAATATTTTTTGTTTTTACGACGGCGTTTTAGGTACCAAGTCATAAAACTGATGTAAAAAAGGTAGGTTCCAATGATAACAAGAACAACCGCGATAAAGAAACGATATAGGACGACAAGCGCAGCTATTCTCGTTGAAGAAATTGAAAGATAATAACCTGAACTTAAGCAAATGATGCTTAACAACGCAAAGAGAATATTGCCGCGTGGCTCTTTTTCACCCTGTTCTTGCCTCCTAAATAAAGCTAGTGGCGATGAACGACGGATATTAAAGAGGCTGATAAGTTCTAGGAAAAAGAAGATTGCAGCGAATGCAAACGCTGTGCTAATAAACGCTGCTGGTGATAAAGTCATTACCAACTGATTATAGTGTAAAAGATTAATAAAAATCAAATAAAACAATTGTGAAAAGACAGCTGATAAAAGGCTTCCTAGGATAATCACACCCACAAAAATAACAATCAGTTCAATAGTCGATACAAGACTGATTTGAAACCTGTTCATCCCAAGGATGTTATAAAGCCCGAATTCCCTACTTCTTTGTTTTAAAAGGAAATTATAACTATAAATCTCCATGATAATCGAGAAGATAAAAAGGACAACAATGGATAAGCCGAGTGTTACGGCACCATATGACATACTTTTTCCAACAGGGCTAAATAAAATCAGCAAAGTTGAACAATTTAGAAGAAATAAAATGGTGCTTGTGAGTAAAAATGGTCCAAAAATATTGACAGATTTTTTGAGGTTTGACCAAGCTAATTTAGCATAGAACATATTACTCACCTCCAAGAAGTGCGCTCATTGCAAGTGAAATATCCTTGTTGAATTCTTGATTGGTTTTGTTACCACGATAAATTTGGTGGAAAATGCGACCATCTTTGATGAAAAGGACACGTTTAGCATGACTAGCGGCGTTTGCTGAGTGTGTTACCATAAGCAATGTTTGACCGTCATTATTAATATCCTCAAAAAGGTTTAGAATATCTTCAGAATTGCGATAATCTAGTGCTGCTGTTGGTTCATCAGCTAAAAGTAACTGCGGATTTGTGATAAGGCTACGAGCGATAGCAACACGTTGTTTTTGACCGCCAGACAATTCAAATGGGCGTTTTGCTAACAAATTTTCAATATGAAGTTTTGGAGCGAGTGTTGCTAGTCTATTTTCCATTTCTTGGTAGTTAACACGACCAAGTACCAACGGTAAGAAAATGTTATCCTTGACAGAAAGCGTATCCAATAAATTGAAATCTTGAAAGACAAATCCGAGATTGTTTAAACGAAATTCTGCTAATTGGCTTTCTTTGATTTTTGTGATTTCTTTCCCATTTAGAATAACAGAACCTTTTGTTGGCTTTTCCAGAGTTGCTAAGATATTAAGCAGGGTTGTTTTCCCAGAACCAGATTCTCCCATGATAGCGATAAATTCATTTTCATCTACTTTGAAATCAACATCTTGTAAAGCACGTGTTACCTCTTTTGAAAAACGTGTGCGAAAAACTTTTTCTAAGTGATTAATCTCCAGTAACATAATTTCTCCTTTGTTTCATTATACCTTTTTTCGATTAAATAAAAACTCTAATTGGAATGTTTTTGCTAAAAAGCAATTAATTTAAATTTAGTATTTTAGTACTAAGGGTGTTTTAAAGGCTTTCTTCCACTCCAATACCAAAGAGCGAGACTTATTACTCCCACTACTACGATAAGGAGAATTGTAATAAGACTATAAAAAACTATCATTTTAAAAACCTCCTCCTATTATTTTGTGATACGGAGGGTGTACCAGACCATATAAGTAATGGAACCTAAAATAACCATGACTAACCAAATTAGAAGATTACTCCATAAATTGATATGTTTTTTGATTTCTTGACTCATATGACTGCTCCTCTCTTATTGACAAGTTTATTTTATCGAAAATTAGGTAGTTACTTCCTTACAATTTGAACGTCAAATCTTACAAAAATGTAAGGTTGCTTTCTGGCAACAAAAAAGCCCAAAACAAACGTTTTAGGCTTAACAGTTACTACTTACTTACCCATTGATTGCTTGTGCTATTTTTGTAAGGTATGCGTGGCTTTCAAGTTGTTCAATGGGTTTGTTTAAATCTTTTAAAATACTTGTGGCATGTTCGTTGAATAACGGCAGAGATTCTGCCCAATAGATTTTTCCTTGACCTAGTGTCAAACTATCATGTCTTTTACCTAAAGAGTCAACTAAATGATAGTGAATAATAGTCTCTTTCAAAGTTTCTAGTGAGCGTTGTAAAGCTTTATTATCCCCATGCAGATAAATGAAAGCATGAGAAACATCATAAGTAAGTGGATAGCCTTTTTGAGCTAACAACTGGTCGAATTCAGACTTGCCAAATGAAAATAGTTTTGAAATACCATTTTCAAAGATATGAAAATTCAAAGACATCTGGGTGATATTTTAGGCGACTTTCCATTTGCTCCAAGTCGCAACTAGCTTTTAGTCCTAATTGAATTGGAAACATTTTGTCACCTCTTTTAATATAGTATTGGAATACTAAACGTTAAGATAATCTTGCAAATCGTTTAAAGCACGTTCAGCAACTTTTTCATAACGTTCTTTTTTATCACGGATACGTGGTCCGTCAAGCTCTTTAACAATACCGAAGTTAACATTCATTGGTTGGAAATGTTTGCTTTCGGCATGTGTAATGTAATGTGGAAGAGAGCCGATAGCAGTCGTTTGCGGGAAGATAACCACTTCTTCTCCTTTAAAACGACGTACAGCGTTGATACCAGCAACTAGCCCTGAAGCGGCTGATTCCACATATCCCTCAACCCCTGTCATTTGACCAGCAAAGAAAAGGTCTGGATTTTGGCGTGTGGCAAATGTTTCAGTCAAAAGATTTGGAGAATCCATGTAAGAGTTACGGTGCATTACGCCATAACGGATAAATTCGGCATTTTCAAGACCTGGAATCATGCGGAAAACACGTTTTTGCTCACCCCATTTAAGGTGTGTTTGGAAACCAACGATGTTAAAGAGACTACCAGCAGCATTATCTTGACGTAATTGAACAACGGCATATGGTGTCTTGAATTCACCGTCACGAGGTCCTTTGTAGTCATCTGGGTATTCTAAGCCAACAGGCTTCATTGGACCATAGAGCATTGTTTTAATGCCGCGTTTTGCCATAACTTCAATCGGCATACAACCTTCAAAATATTTTTCTTTTTCAAAGCTATTAAGCGGAGCTTCTTCGGCATTGACAAGTGCTTCATGGAACGCCATAAATTCCTCTTTGGTCATTGGACAGTTAAGATAGGCAGCTTCTCCTTTATCGTAACGTGATTTCAAATAAACCTTGTCCATATCGATAGAATTTTTATCAACGATTGGCGCTGCGGCATCATAGAAATAAAAACCGTCGCCACCGTTTAATTCATGAATTTTTTCAGCAAGTGCATCTGATGTTAAAGGACCACTAGCGATAACAGTAATGGCATCAGTTGGAATTTCTGTGATTTCTTCACGAATGACTTCGATAAGTGGGTGATTTCTCACTTCATCTGTCACCATTTGTGAGAAACCGTCACGATCAACCGCTAAAGCACCACCAGCGGGGACGCGCGTGCTTTCTGCTGCCTTCATGATAACAGAGTCTAGACGACGCATTTCTTCTTTAAGCAGACCGACAGCGTTTGTTAAGCTATCACCGCGCAGCGAATTTGAGCAGACCAATTCCGCAAATTTATCTGTTTTGTGTTGTGGTGTTGCTTTCTTACCACGCATTTCATAAAGTTTTACTGGAATGCCACGTTTAGCAATCTGATAGGCAGCTTCAGAGCCCGCTAAACCAGCTCCAATAACGTTAATGTATGATGATTGAGACAATATACTAATACCTCCAAAAACAAGCTTAGGAAGTCCTAAAACTCATTTTCCAGATAAGGGAGAAAGCCCTTATCCAAATCTTTCTAATTTTGATACTTGATTATCATAACATAAAATTTGTGAAACTCAAATAATATTATATAATTTATTTACATAAATAAAAATACGTAAAAAAACTATTGATTATCCTTTTTAATCATATTCTGATATTGTAAGTGAATACCAATGTGACCAATTCCCAAAATAATTGATGCCAAGGTCAGAAATGGATTTTTACCATAGATGGATATGCATAGAACTGCCAAAACTGGCAAACTTGCTCCGGCTACTGGAATTTTTAAAAATGTGGTGCACAAATCTGGCATTCTTTTTGGTCCCATAAAATAACGAATCCAAAACATTTCATAAAGAATCATGCAAAAACTAGCAGCCATCAGCCACCAATTCCAATTAGTCCAGGGCTGCCAGTTAAAATCAGAAAAGATGAGAATCAGACAAGTCACAAGTACTTCTCCGATACGTTCAAGTATGGATAAGTATTTATTTTCTTGATACTGATAATGTTCATAATCTTTAGGTTTATTTCGTGTCCAAATAAGATTTGGTATCATTAGTAGCATTAAAAAGATGAATCCAACATAAGAAAAGCCAAAATGCATAGTCAGTCATCCTCATTTAAAACAAACAAATCCAAGCAGATAGTAAAACACTTAAAATACTGAAAAGTGACCCAATGAGATAGTATTCTGCAAATGTGGGGCTTTCGGAAATTTTATTATAACGAGCGATTGATTTAGCAGTAAAAACAAGTCCGATTGAGGCGAATTGATTGAAAATGATACAAATACTCATCACACACAATACGTTCCAAAAGTCCAATCGTTGCTCCAGCACCTAGAATGGTATCCATTTTTTGACTGCTCTCTGGCTGGTATTTTTGAAAGAAAATCTTGAAAAAGACATTAGTCGGTTTTGTAATCAAGACGATAAATAGAATAATATTAAGCACTTCTCTTGTTAAGATATTTGGCAAAACTACACCTTTGGCAAGCGGGGCAAGTAAAAGTATAATTCCTAGATGTAACATTTGGTCCAAAAGGAAAGTTACCAACGGATTTAGCTTGAAACTATTAGCCACATGAGGTTTTCCAAAGTCAATAATAGAATGACTCAGCAAAATAAGCAAGCTAATGCCCCAGATGCTTGGGACAAAAATAGTTACCAAAATTAACGGAATAGCTACCCAAATGAGATGAATCAAAAGGTAAGTTTTATCGGTATTTTTACGGTCGGCAACTGAAAGTCTGACAAAAAGTGACAAATCAGTAACAGGGTTAATATAGGATTTTGGCTAAGATAGTGAGAAAGACCTGTGATTGACATTAGTTTAACTCCTCTCCAGCGTTTTTAAGCAGATTTAACGCACAATTTCGTGTTCGTAGGTAAACTTTGATATTACTGCTTTTCAATCGTTTTGACAGCGCACTTGTGCTTAATTCGAGCTGTTTTCCCAAAATTTGTTGGTCAAAATGCTCATCATAAATACTAAGTTTTAAAAGTTCCTGCAAGATAATTTCTTGGCTAGCGCGCCAATTGGACTTAATTGCTTCGCTACTGGCAATCAGTGTATTAATAATGTTTACCTTGGTGTCATCTTCAAAGGAAACAGCGATTTGCGTATTGCCGTAATCATTTTTTTGGTGGATGTAATTGATTGCTTTTCTAGCGTGCCAATAAGCGGGACCGTCAGCGCCAATGCTTTGCTCTGGGTTAATATCTGTCAGAATTTCTCCTAAGCCAAGACCAAAACGTACTTGATAAGGCTGCATTGCGAAGTTAATACGGTCAATTATTTGAAATAAAGGGGCATCCAAGGTTAACAATCCTTGAAATTCATCACCTAAAGTGATAGATAATTTTGAAACCAAGACATCTTTAAATTTAATATTTAACTCGTTTAGGCAAGCCTCCAATGTTTTTTGGACTTGGTAATGATTATCGATTTTTTTGGAATCAATAATATCTCCAATTAATGCAAAATAATTCATAGCGTACCTCTCATAAGTCTATTATAACAGACTTATCAAAAAAAGTCCGTTATAACGGCAATTATTTAAAAAGTCCATTATAGTGGAAAACATATTTTCCATACAATCAAAAAGAAACTGAGCATCTCTGCTTCAGCTTCTATCGTTTTATTTAATTTTTGCTTCTTCGTAGTCGCATTCTTCATTGCTGCAGACGACTTGTTTACCACCACCGCGGATTTTCTTCTCAACTAAGAAGTCTCCAGATTTTGGACAAGAACGTCCGACAGGTTTATCCCATGATGTAAATTCACATTCAGGATAACGGTCACAACCATAGAAAATACGATTACGTTTGGTTTTACGCTCAATTACTTGACCTTTGCCACAGACTGGACAAGTCACGCCGATTTCTTTAGTGATTGCTTTTGTATTGTGACACTCTGGGAAATTGCTACAAGCGTAGAATTTACCATAACGACCTAACTTGATAACCATTGGGTGTCCACAAACATCACAATCAAAGCCAGCTGGCTCATCTTTGATTTGAATTTTTTCGATTTCTGTTTCGGCTTTGGCAAGTTCTTTTTCAAATGGTTTGTAAAATTCATCGATAACTTTTTGCCATTGCTGTTTGCCTTCTTCGACTTCATCAAGTTTACCTTCCATATCAGCGGTAAATTTGACATCAACAATATCAGGGAAGAATTCAACAATCAAATTATTAACGATTTCACCAAGTTCCGTAGGTTCAAAACGTTTCGCAGCTAAGCGAACATAGTAACGTCTTTGGATAACGTCAAGTGTTGGTGCATAAGTTGACGGACGCCCAACTCCATTTTCTTCCAATGTTTTAATAAGTGTTGCTTCAGAATAACGAGCTGGTGGTTGCGTAAAGTGTTGTTCAGGATTTGTTGATACTTTCTTAACAATATCACCTTCAACCATGTCAGGCAACATTTTATTCTTGTCAGAATCGTTATATACGGCTAAGTAACCGTCAAATTTTACTTGACTACCATTGGCAGTAAAGCGTACGCTATTTTGCTCCAAGTTAACTTTCATTGTGTCAAAGACTGCTGCTGTCATTTGACTAGCAACAAAACGATTCCAAATCAATGTGTAAAGTTTTAATTGGTCTTTATCTAAGTGCTTAGCGATTGATTCTGGTGTTAGATTGACATTTGAAGGGCGAATGGCTTCGTGAGCGTCTTGAGCTCCTGAAGCATTTTTAACACGGCTACCGTGTTTAGAGTATTTTTCACCGAAACGTTCTGTGATAAAGTTTGCGGCATCATTTTGCGCAATTGGACTGATACGTGTTGAGTCAGTACGCATATAGGTAATCAAACCTTGCGTTCCGCTCTTACCAAGACTGATACCTTCGTACAATTGCTGTGCAACCATCATGGTTTTACGTGTACGGAAGTTGATTTTATTAGCAGCATCTTGTTGGAGAGATGATGTCGTATAAGGAAGTGGTGCATTGCGACGACGTTCTTTCTTTTCAACCTTAGCTACGGTAAATTCGTCACTAGTCAATAAAGCAAGAACTTTTTGAACATCTTCATTCGTTTCGAGTTTTAATTTTTTGCCATCAATGCCATAAAATGAAGCTTGGAATTTCTTCGTTCCTTTTTTAAAGAAACCGTCAATTGTCCAGTATTCTTCTGGTTTAAAGGCTTTGATTTCATTTTCGCGGTCAATGATTAGTTTTAATGCAACGGATTGAACACGTCCTGCTGAAAGACCTTTTTTAACTTTTTTCCAAAGCAATGGTGAGATAGAATATCCCACGATACGGTCGAGAACACGACGCGCTTGTTGGGCATCTACTAAATCCATATCGATTTGGCGTGGTTCAACAAAAGCATTTTTGACAGCGTCTTTGGTGATTTCATTGAAAACAACACGGTTTTTGTCATTCTCATCAAGATCTAAAATATGGGCTAAGTGCCAAGAAATCGCTTCTCCTTCACGGTCCGGGTCACTTGCGAGATAAACTTTTTTAGACTTTTTCGCTTCTTTTTTAAGGTCGTTAATCAATGGACCTTTACCACGAATATTAATATATTGTGGTTCATAATTATTTTCAAAATCAATAGACATGCTTGATTTTTTCAAATCGCGGATATGTCCTACTGAGGCTACAACTTTATAATTACGTCCGAGATATTTTTCAATTGTTTTTGCCTTAGCTGGAGATTCCACAATAACCAAATTTTTCTTGGCAGATGTTTTTTTCTTTATTGTTTTTTTGCTTGATTTTTTAACAGCTGTTGGGGCATTCGTAGTAGTAGTCGTTGCCATAAGCTCACTTCCTATCAGTAATAAACTTATAACATGATAACCCGCTTTTCTTAAACTGTCAATAAAAAAGTTATATTGGATGTGGTAAAATTTTTTAGAAAGCTCATTAAGCCTAAAAAAGTAGGGAATAAACACTAAGTATTGATGAGGGAGATTTTTGAAGAGATGTTACAGTAGCTAGGGTGGTCTTATGACTGTCCTCTTCTCATTGACTAAGCCTGTAGGCAAGTTGACTACAGGTCTTTTAATCAAAAATGCCTCCTTTGCTTTTGACAAGAGAGGCATTGATCGCTTATTTAGGTTTACCTTATTAGATGGGGGGGAACATCTGTATCATATCTGTTTCTTTATAGAAAAAACTTGCTTATATTTGATATTCCGAAAGGATATCTAAGCCTGATGTGACGCATTTTGCGCCCTCTTTTATCAAATGATGACAGCCATCAGATTTTCCATCTAAAATATTTCCTGGAATGGCAAAAACGTCTCGTCCTTCTTCCAATGCTCTTTCACACGTAATCAAACTGCCTGAGCGCAGCTTAGCTTCTACTACGATAACGCCTTGTGATAAACCTGCAATAATACGATTTCGCTCTGGAAAATGGAATTTCAGCGGTGCTTCTCCTGCTACGTACTCACTTAATACGAGATGATTTTTAACCATGTACTCCTGCAACTGCTTATTTTCTTTGGGATAATAAACGTCCAGTCCGCAACCGATAACGGCAATCGATGCACCACCGTTTTTTAGAGCTGATAAATGCGCACTGGTATCAATGCCACGCGCCAACCCACTAACGATAACAAAATGATTCCCGAGTTCTTTGACAATTTTCTGTACAGATTTTGTCCCTGTTGCTGATGCTGTTCTTGCTCCTACTACTGCCATTTTTGGGCGATTGAGTAATTCTAAATTTCCTTGATAAAACAGCAAAACAGGTGGATTATAACAATGTTTGAGTTCTAATGGGTATTCGTCATCTAGTATGGAAATACTAGGAAAACAATTAAATTCTTTGCGTAATTCTTTGGTGTTCAGTGCTTTGTATTTTTCCATAAAAAGGATAGGATTTTTACATTTTGAGACGACTGCCATATTACGCAAAGATAGTGATTTCTCTTGCTTTTCTTGATAATCCAAAATAGCTAAAATATTAAGATTTGTTAATCCTGCTTTTTTTAATTTAAACAATTCAAAATTATTCATGTTTTCTACCTCACTAATTTATTATTCGAAAAAAAACCTGAAAAACAGGGCTTAGTGAGTGTATTTTGCTTATTAATCAAGTGTTTTTATGATTTTTGCAGGATTTCCAGCGAGAACCACGTTATCGCCAAAAGATTTTGTGACGACTGCGCCAGCACCAACGACAACGTTGTCTCCTAAGGTAACCCCAGGTAAAATAGTCACGCCGCCGCCAAACCAAGCATTATCTCCAATAGTGATTGGTGCACCGTATTCAAGACCTGAAATACGTTCTTTGGCATCAAGTGGGTGTAACGGTGTTAACAATTGACAATTTGGTCCAAACATTGCGTTGTTGCCAATGTGAATCTCGCAGACATCAAGCATGGTACAGTTATAATTGGCATAGAAATTCTCACCCACATAAATATTTGAACCATAATCACAAACAAAACACGGATTCATTGTTAATTTTTCACCTGTTGACCCAAACAGAGATTTTATGATCTCTCTTTGCCTGTCACGGTCGTCCTCGTTATTGAACAACTTCATTTTTCGGCGTGCTTCCAGACGCATAGCAGTTAGTTCTGCATCCCCAGCATCGTATAGTTGCCCAGCTAACATTTTTTCTTTTTCGCTTGTCATATTAAGACTCCTTTAGCATGGATTTTATTGGTTCGAATGTTTTACGGTGAATTGGTGTGATGCCATATTTTTTTATGCCTTCTAAGTGCTCTTTAGTTCCATAGCCAACGTTTTTTTCAAAGGCATACCCAGGATAATCATTGGCATAGTCAGCCATCATGCGGTCACGTGTTACTTTAGCAACGATAGAAGCCGCTGCAATTGATAAGGAGTTGGCATCACCTTTGATGAGTGATTGTTGTGGGATCGAAGTTTCCAAATGCATGGCATCAATTAAAAGATAATCAGGTTTTGTCACCACACCTTTCAGTCGATTAATGGCTTGCAACATACCGACTTTTGTAGCATCGTAGATATTAATCTGGTCAATGACATTATTGTCAACGATTCCGATTCCAATTCCTAAAGCACGCGCAAGGATTTCTTGATAAATTTCCTCATGGTGCTTCTTAGGAATTTTTTTAGAATCATTGAGGTATTTAATTTTACAATTTTTTGGAAGAATAACGCACGCTGTGACAACAGGTCCTGCTAATGGTCCTCTACCAACTTCATCAATCCCAGCAATGGCTTGGTAACCCTGTTGATAAAGTTCTTTTTCGTGGCGCAGCATATTTTCCAAGCGCAAGTCTTCATCAATATCCGCTTGAATGGCTTTTTTACGCTGCTGAATCGCCTTTTGGACACCTGTACGACTATCTGACTCATAAGCTTGCCAGCGTGCGTCATCAAGGCTCTCAATCGCTGCTAGCACTTCTTTGATTTCTTTAACGGTCGCCATTTTCAACTTCTCCTACGACATCCAGAGTGTAACGACCAAGTTTGCCTTCGCGGACATCTTTAACAAAAAGGCTGTAAAAACGGTCATAATCATCACGAAAGCCCAATTTTTGTGTCATAGCCATAATAATCTCAGGCGCTTCTTCTTCTAAGTTGATACCTTTGAAGCGTTCAATAAGACGTTCTGGATAGTATTTTTTAAAGAAATTAAGCCCGAAAATTGTTACTTCATCCATTGGCAAAAGCTGGTCCTTGATAGCACCTGTTAAGGCGAGTTTGAGTCCTACTACTTCATCTTCGAATTTTGGCCAAAGAATCCCTGGGGTATCTAGGATTTCCAAGTCTTTATTAGACTTAAGCCATTGTTGTCCTTTAGTAACCCCTGGTTTATTACCAACAACTGCAATTTTTTTACCTGCTAAACGATTCATTAATGTTGATTTACCGGCGTTTGGAATACCGATAATCATTGTGCGCAAGGTTTCTTTTTGAATGCCACGTTCACGTAATTTAGCTAATTTATCAGCCATTAGTGATCTGGCGGCATCGGTTACCAATTTTACAGTAGCTTGTTCTTTTGAATTAACAGCTAGGGTTTTGATGCCTTGTTTTTCAAAATAGTTACGCCATTCTTTTGTTCGATTGCTATCAGCAAGGTCGGCTTTGTTCAGAATCATCAATTTCGGTTTATCCCCGACGATTTTGGTTAACATTGGATTTTGGCTTGATAGTGGCAAACGAGCGTCAACCAAAATTGTTACAAAATCAACGTGTTTTAGATTTTCCTGAACTTGTCGGCGTGCTTTTGACATATGCCCAGGAAACCATTGGATATTAGCCATGTAAAATAAATTCCTTTCATCGATAAGTGTTAAAACTTATATTTTATTATCATTCTTTAGTTTTTATTGCAATTAAAAGCAACTATCAAATCATTTTCTATTATACCATAAACTATTTCTGATTATGGGGAAAAGCTTGCTGCGCAGCTATTGTCATTAAGAGAAAAAATCTATTCATTCTTGACTATCTTTTGCCAAGGCGATACAATGAAAACGTATCAAAAGGCTTACTAAAGGAGATAAGATGGACGATTATACTGAAATGACAATTGAAACTTACTTGGCGGAACGTTTAACTAAAGAAATTGCTGCTTACGAGAAAAAGAGTCACTTTCACCGTGCGTGGTTTATTGTTTTTAAGGTGATTCAAATCATTGTTTTGGCGCTTGTTCCGATTTTAGCAAGCCTTCCTATTCCTTGCTTTAAATTGCTTGCTGTCATTGCTTCGTGCCTTGTTTTGGTTCTTGAAGCTCTGCTTGCCGTTTCAAATCACAAAGATAAATGGCGTATTTATCAAGCTACATCAAAAGAACTCGCTTCAGAAAAATTCACCTTTGAAACGACATCTGGCATTTATAATAAAGAAAAATTAACCGAAGACCGCTTCGCTCTGTTAGTTGACCGTTGTGAAAATATTATCAAAAATAAAGAGTAAAAAACACCCCTGTATTTAAAACAGGGGATTATTTTTTTAGTTGTAAAAGTAGTATTGGAATACTCATTAGGCTTAGATAGTATAAGATATAAAACCATTCACGGCTTTTCAGAATAAACGTAATTGGCTTATTAATCAATGGTTTGATAGTTCCTTTCAAACGTTTTTTCGGATATTACACGATGATTAGTAATATCAAGATAATCACCGATATAACCCAGTTCATACATACCATATCCTGCAAAGCCGCCTCCAAGACTTCCTACTACTCCTGTTTTTAGATTTTCAGTAGTCGAAGGATTAAGCCCTGCCATTAAAATACGAAGATGGTTGTCTAACCAATGCAAGTAACCTTTAGCAAAAGCGTCTTTTACCCAATCAGGCTGTGCAGATTTATCTTGACTGATTTGCCAGACGGTAGCAACTTTCCCTTTATAAAGAGCTTCCATTATCGCTCCTCCTTTCTTTTTTAACAGCTGTAAAAAATAAAATTGAAAACCCCTATTAACCCAATACTGTTTAATAT
>SKET01001632.1_pt1 | contig 14914 bp, 9 predicted proteins | sample 4841461 | NCBI WGS metagenome assembly SKET01 (sample SAMN11008802, study PRJNA524170) | human gut metagenome | biome: Human fecal sample; material: Feces; isolation source: fecal sample from pouch patient p5 | host: Homo sapiens | place: Israel: Tel-Aviv | collected 2014-02-13
CAATATAACCACAAAGAAAAACAAACCGGCCTGCAGTGATAAGCCGCTATAAACCGTATCGGCCACGCCAATAACCGCTTCTCCGAAAATCAGCAGGACCAGTAGCGAGTAACGCTCACTCAAATGACTAAAATCCACCGGGGCAGCATTGATCGTTCGCCAGAAAAGCAGCGGGACAAAACTGGCCCCCACAACGCCCAAAAAGAAGACCGTGAATGACAGCGAGTATGGGGTTAGGAAAGGCGATACAAGTGCCAGCGCGCCAGCAATTGTTAAGGTCAGACCAAAAATTTTGGGTAAAGCAGCATGGTTTTGCCGCCAGATCAGACCATATTGAATCGCAACACTCAAAAACAAAATGGCGGTGCTCAATTGAAAGGACCATTTTGTTTTAACGAAATCAACGTTGATGGCGGTACTCAAGACGATGACCCAGAACATATTAAAAAGAGTAAAGAGACTTTGGGCTAGTTGGTTGTTAAAATACCGGTTGGCTAAGACAGTTTGGTAAGTCCAAATCACCCAGAAAACAAGTAGCATCATCAAAAACTCACCAAGCATACGCGGAGCAATGAAACCATGTGTCGGCAGTGCAAGCGCTTGCGCCATACGGCCAACGGCATAGGCAAAAATTAAATCATAGAACAGCTCGACCATCGTAACCGATTTATGCGACTGGGTCATGAGCATCCTTCTTTCTAAAGGCAAAGAGACAAGCCTTCGCCGATCTCGTATATATAGTAGCCTATCATTTTCCAGCTTTTCCGGCAAAAATGCAGAGCGGGAAAATGCCCAGTTAGAAGCTGGAACGTAAGCGACCTCAAGCCTAAATGGCTGGGCTTTGGGAGGCCCTTATGTAGAGGCATCTGGGCCTGTTCGCATGTTTCAGTGAGAAAATGGGGATGGTTCGGGTTTTAGTTCTCTTCTAATGAGCTTGTTCCGGAAGCCCGAGCTGGTTAGAGTGGTGGGGCACGACTTCGAGCTAATGCGCAAGGCCAACGCCGTCTCGCCGCTAGGTATTAGTCAAAGCGAAGAAAACTGCTTCGCTTTGACCATTGAGTCCATTGCTATTCCGTTGGTTTATATCAATGAAGTAGAATGACAAACATGAAACTAAGCAAAGCAGCACTATTTGATGCGTTTACCACTCGCCCGCGCAGTCTGGTATACTAGTTGGGTTAAGGAGGCCGTTTTGTGGTTAAATTAGTCCTGTTAAGGCATGGCGAGAGCATCGCCAATCAGAAGAATACTTATACCGGCTGGTCGGATGTGGGTTTAACCGCTGAGGGTAAGGCACAGGCTGAGACAGCTGGGGAAAAAATCGCGTCCACGGGGATCTTGTTTGATCATGTTCATACGAGCGTGCTATCGCGGGCAATCATGACGGCATACATCGTGCAAGATAAGATCGGCCAGAACTACCTGCCGATCACGAAAAGTTGGCGGCTTAATGAGCGGCATTACGGTGCCTTACGTGGTATTAACAAGGACTTGACGCGCAAGCTGTTTGGCCCGGATCAGGTTGCAAGTTGGCGGCGGAGTTTTTCCGCACATCCGCCATTACTTGCTAATCCTAGTCGAACCCGGCGGTACCACCATTATCCAGCCACGATCATCCCGCGCGGCGAGAGCCTTGCCGATGCGAGTCAACGGTTGTTACCGTATTGGACAGCTGAACTGGCACCGCGCCTTTTGTCCGGGAAAAATCAGCTCATTGTCGCTCACGGCTCTACTTTGCGCGCCTTGGTGAAGTTTATGGAAGACATCAGCGATGCTGGCATCAACAAGGTCGAAATTGGAAATGCCCAACCGATTGTTTACACCTTGGATGACAAGCTAACCATTCTGGATAAGCAAACTTTATAAAATTATGGAGGCTGAGCCATAATTCCCTTGCAAGACTTGTGATTCATTAAATTCCGAATAATCGTAGAAAGTCGCTGGGCTAAAACTTTTTTGCCGTGCCAAACTACGCAATCTCCGGCCAGCTGGGGTGGCGACGCGTAGCTAGAGCGGAGACGGCGCTTCGAGCCCGCAAAGCCCGCGGTCTCGAAGTCGCCTAACAACATCAGCGACAAAGCCCGGTCGCTGTGTTGTTTGCACGGCTGAGCCCCATCTGGCCTACGATTGCTCCGCCTTGGCACTACGGTCTTTAAAATCGCAATAAATAATCCATGAGAAGTCAAAAACGAACGGTTTTCCAATAACGGAAAACCGTTCGTTTTTAATAGCTGACTAAGAATTATGACCCAGCCACTTTATTTTGCTAGTATTCAGCCTCCCCAAATAAGTTGCCAAACTTTTCGCGACGAAATATCACGTCATATATCGCAAAAATGTTATAATTAACATTAATGAATAGGAGGTGGCCGTCACGCAACTGACCCAGCGCCAAAATAAAATCATTCAGCTACTGAAAGCGGAAAGTCCGATGACGGGGGAAACGTTGTCGACTAAGCTCAACATTAGTTTGGCGACAATTCGCGCTGATTTACGGCTGTTGACAACAATTGGAATCTTAGATGCGCGACCTAAAGTCGGCTATGCGTATCAAGGCGAGAATCTGTTGCAAATGGATAGCCAAAAGTTCTTTCAGACCACTATTGCTGCTATCTTACTGCCGCCGACGGAGATTAAATTGACAACATCGATGGAAGAAGCCGTCACCAAACTGTTTTTAGCCGACGTTGGTTCATTGTACGTATTGGATGATGATGGTGCTTTAGTTGGCCTCATCTCGCGTAAAGATTTGTTACGGGCAAGCTTTACTAATCGCGATACAACGTTACCAGCGAGCATCGTCATGACCCGCATGCCGAATGTGATTACCGTCACCGCTGATACATCGATCATCGCGGCCAGCAAACTGCTCCTTAAACACAATGTTGATTCGCTGCCGGTAGTCCAAAATGCTGGCGATACCCATGTGATTGGAAAAATTACAAAAAACCGAATTTTTAAATATCTCATTGAAACCCTTGTCCCATAAGCTGTTCGTACATTGTTGCGAGCGGCTTTTTTGTTGTCATTAATGATTCGAAAAATAATTAGGCCAATTTTAGGTGTAAACGCTTGCATTTTGTCTTCAAAAATAATACATTATAAATCGAACATATATCACGTCACATTAAACGAAAGGAAGACTTTATGATGAAACAGATTTATGCATTTGCTGAAGGCAACATGGAGATGCGCGCACTTTTAGGTGGCAAAGGTGCTAATTTGGCCGAAATGACGAATCTTGGCCTGCCGGTGCCGCCGGGATTCACGATTACCACCGCTGCATGCCACAGCTATCAAACCAATCACGGGCTCTCAGATGATTTGTTGCATGAATTAGATACGCACTTGACGGCCTTGGAGCAGGCAACTGGCAAGCAGTTCGATGATCAAACATCCCCGTTGCTCGTGTCGGTTCGTTCCGGCGCGCCGATTTCAATGCCGGGGATGATGGATACAATCCTAAACATCGGCTTGAATGATCAAACCGTTGTGGCTTTGGCAAAACTCACGAATGATCCGCGATTTGCGTATGACAGTTATCGCCGCTTGCTTGCGATGTTCGGCAATGTGGTCTACGGCCTTTCGGAAAAAGCGTTTGATGACGTTCTAACGACCATGAAACGTGATAAGGGGTATGCTTCAGATTTGGATCTGACAACGACTGATTTGCAGTCAATCATTGCATCATTTAAGCAACTGTATGAGCAGGCAGGCAAAACGTTCCCACAGGCGCCTAAGGATCAGATGTTAGCGGCGATTGCAGCCGTCTTTGAGTCATGGAATAACCACAGAGCCGTGATTTATCGTCGGGAAAATCAAATCCCTGAAGATCTTGGGACTGCGGTGAACATTCAGACCATGGTTTTCGGGAATGCTGGTGAAGATTCTGGGACCGGGGTTGCCTTTACACGTGATCCGGCAACTGGCGAACGCGCCTTGTTCGGCGAATATCTATTGAACGCACAAGGTGAGGATGTGGTTTCCGGTGTGCGGACGCCGCAGCCGGTCGCCGTTTTGCAGGCACAAATGCCAGCAGTTTATGTTCAGCTGGCAACCATCGCTACGAAACTGGAGCAACATTATCGTGATATGCAGGATTTGGAGTTCACAATCGAACACGGTCATTTTTATCTGTTGCAGGCGCGTAATGGGAAAAGAACGCCAGCCGCGGCGGTGAAAATCGCGGTTGATTTAGTTAATGAAGGACTGATCAATCAGCATGAGGCTATTCTGCGGGTAGCACCTAAATCGATCAGTGACATGCTGCATCCGGAATTTGATCCTGAAGTGCTGGCCGCGCATACTGTTTTGGCAACTGGTTTGCCAGCTTCACCGGGAGCGGCTTCTGGTGAAGTCTACTTCACTGCCACTGATGCCAAAACGGCGCATGATGCCGGCCATCAAGTTATTTTGATGCGACAAGATACCTCGCCTGAAGATATTGAAGGTATGATTGTCAGTCAGGCAATTGTGACAGCGCGTGGCGGGATGACGTCCCATGCAGCGGTTGTAGCTCGCGGCATGGGTGCGACTGGGGTTGTCGGCATGCACGCACTAAGCGTTGATGAACACGCCAAAACCGCTACGGTTGGGTCAACCGTTCTCCACGAAGGCGATTGGGTATCGGTTGACGGTACCACTGGCAATTTGTATCGTGGTCAAATCACCAAAACGGCGGCGATGGTCAAGGAAAGCTTAGCCACTTTATTGACATGGGCAAAAGATGCAAGTCGCATGGCCGTGTTTACCAATGCAGATACTCCTAAGGATTTGGAGCAAGCACTGGAATTTGGTGCTGACGGCATCGGCTTAACCCGGACTGAACACATGTTTTTCCAACCAGAACGACTGTTGCAGATGCGCCGATTGATTTTGGCCAAAGATGCGGCTGGTCGCAAGACGCCGCTACAAGCGCTAGAAAAAATGCAGGAGCAGGATTTTCACGAGCTATATCGGCTTGCGAATGGTAAAGCAGTGACGATTCGCCTCTTGGATCCGCCGCTGCATGAGTTCTTGCCACATGATAGCCGAGAAATCAGTGAAGTTGCGCAAGATCTTGGCCTGGAGCAAAATCAGCTACGCGAACGGATGGCTGCCCTCAAGGAAGTCAATCCAATGTTGGGGCATCGTGGTGATCGATTAGCTGTGACCTTCCCGGATATTTATGAGATGCAGGTTCGGGCCATGATGCATGCGATATTCCGGCTTGCCGACGAAGGCATGAAGGTCACCCCGCACATCATGATTCCACTGACCAACTCCGAGACTGAATTGATCTGGGTTCGGAAATTGGTGACAGATCAAATCGAGCAACTAGTCGCAACAAAAGAAATCAAAGTCGATTACGAAGTCGGCACCATGATCGAAACCCCACGTGCTTGCATCACGGCCAATAAGATTGCGAATGCTGCCGATTTCTTCAGTTTTGGGACTAATGACCTGACGCAGTTGACCTTTGGCTATTCCCGTGATGATGTTGGCTCGTTCTTGCCGGACTATTTGAGTAAAGGCATTTTACCAGCAGATCCATTCCAAACCGTTGATACGGAAGGTGTTGGAGCCTTCATGCAGATGGCCGTCGAGAAAGGCCGGGCGACAAAGCCGCAGCTGACCATTGGTGTCTGTGGTGAAGTCGGTGGCGATCCTGACTCTGTGACCTTCTTTAACCAAATTGGCGTCAGCTACGTTTCGTGCTCGCCATATCGGGTGCCGGTTGCTCGTCTCGCTGCTGCTCAGGCAACGTTGCGTGCAGAAAAACAGACGAAGCAGCCTTCATAAAGCCGCTTGCAGTAAAAAGTTTCGAAAAAGTTCGATTTTCTGGTCCACATGACAAGTTTACAAAAAACGAAAATCGACTTGATGGATAAAAAAGAAGCTATATCGCGCCCAGCAGAACGCTGTGCATCAGATATAGCTTCTTTTTAGTGACGCGACTTAATCGTCTTCGTCTTCGGGTTGAGCTTCTGCTTGGGAACGCGTTAGCCGATTGAGTTTGGTAATCGGAATTTTACCAAGAACTAGTGGCACGGTTTCATCGATGGTATCCGCATATTCCAAGCCGAACCATTGCGCGGGTGAAACTGCGATGTGCTGGAGTCGTAGCCGCGCCTGAATGATGGCCTTCTGGAAACCCTTGATCTGGGTCTGCGGTGAAAGCTCTTCGTGCAGCAAGACAAAAGTCCAGTCGCCAACTTGTCGATCCGGAATGGTTGTGTATTTTTGCGGTTGCGTTGGTAATTCACCTTCACGCATCATGTCATTGACAATTTGCCGTAAGAACACGTTGACCTGTTGTTCCATCCGGAAGCCGAGATAGAGTTGGACGTTGACCATATAATCGGTCCCATACGTATCCGTTGTATATTCGGCGGTATACGGTTCATCCGTAACATTGACAGTAACAAACCAGTAAACCCGTGCGCGTTTTGGCCGTTTATCCAAAATTGAGTAGAGAATTTCCTTTTTGATGTAATGGTCATTCGCAATTTGGGTCATGTAAACTAAGTTGGTGGTGTATGTTGGATAATCTGGATCGTTGCGAAGTTCGGACAGTTGATTTTTATAGGCAAAAAGCGAAGCCATTTCGGCCCGATAAGTGTTATCGTCGCGAATTCTGCCACCGTATTGCCAAACATACATCACGGCCAAAATGATAAACGCGATCATGGCGGTGACATAACCACCGTGTAAGAACTTAACCGCGCTGGAGATGAAGAAGACTGTTTCAATGGCACTAAAGAAGATCAATGTTCCGATCGCAATCACAGCAGGCGCATGACGCGAACGCAGGTATTGGTACAACAGTAGGGTGGTCATCAGCATAGTAATGGTGATGGCCAAGCCATAAGCGCCTTCCATTTCAGCACTGGTTTTGAAGTAGCCAATGATCGCTAAGCAAGCCAACCATAAAATGGTGTTGACGACTGGAATATAAAGCTGTCCCTTTAACCTTGTTGGGTAAATGATGTGCAGTCGTGGCAAGAAGCGCAGTTTAATAGCTTCGGAAACCAGTGTATAAGAGCCGGAAATCAATGCTTGTGACGCGATGATCGCCGCCAAGGTTGCTAAAATAATTGCGCCTAACCGGATGCTTTCTGGCAACATCTGAAAGAACGGGTTGAAGTCGGTAATCTTGTTGAACGCCGTTACTTTTGAATTTTGATCCAGCCAGACAGCTTGGCCAAAATAGTTGAGCACTAAACAGATATTGACATATGGCCAGCTGAGATAGATGTTACCGCGACCAACATGGCCCATGTCAGAATACAATGCCTCAGCACCGGTGGTTGCTAGGAAAATACTGCCAAGAATGAAGAGCCCCATTTTATTGTCTGGACTGACCAGTAAATGGAGTGCGTAATAAGGATTCAAGGCGCGCAACATGGACCAGTCCTTTGACAAGGCAATAAAGCCAGCAACACCTAAGAATGTAAACCAGACAAACATGATCGGACCAAACGCCTTACCAATCAGATCGGTACCAAATCGCTGAATGAAGAACAGGAAGGTAATGATCAAAATGGTGACCCAAATCACCTGTTGCTGATTGTCGATTAAGATGTTGCCGTTAATGTGGACACCTTTCAAGCCTTCAATCGCAGTTGTGACGGTCACAGCGGGTGTCAACATACCGTCCGCTAACAAAGCGGCACCGCCGACCATTGCCGGCAGGACTAACCAACGAGCACGCTGGCGAACAAGCGTATACAGCGCAAAGATCCCGCCTTCACCATTGTTATCAGCCCGTAATGCAATCAAGACATATTTAACCGTGGTGATAATGAGCAGGGTCCAGAAAATCAAGGACACTGAGCCGACCAAAAAGTCAGTATCAAAATGTCCCATGCCGCCGTTGCCAGCAACGATTGATTTCATTACGTATAGTGGTGACGTCCCGATATCGCCATAGACGACACCGAGGGTTACCAGTAAAGCCGCGGCAGTAATTTTATGTCGCAGTTTCTTATTAGCAGTCAAGCCTGACGCCATTTTTGAGCCTCCTGAAAAGTAATACCGTCATTGTAGCAGAATCACGACATATTGTAAGGCGAACTTGCGGCATTCGTTCGCCTGAATAATAAATTTAGTTATATTGTCGGCCACTAATGAATAAGAAACAGCGGCATGAGTTACGTTATGTTGTTTTTATTTCATTGATCAGTTTCGTAAAATTCGTTGAAATAAGTATCAAGATCGAGTGGCCCAAGTTTGAAGGGAATATGGTGGGCTGCTAAACCCAACAGTAGTTGATTGAAATGCTCACCTGGCAATTTTTGGATTGGCAGCACCAACATGCCGTTGGGGTAATGTTCCCACGGCATACGTGGTAAACGGCTGGCATTTTCTTCAGCAACCTGAATATAGAGCGGCTGCTGTTCGTGTTGGTCAATGGTTTTGATAATCTTACCGTCACGCATGAAGTAGATGAGGTCGGCGTACCCTTGCAGATTGTTCAGCAAGTGGGAGACCGTGATAATCAGCTTGCCTTCTGCGCGTAAGCCACGCAAAATGCGGGACATTCGGGCAACATTGATCGTGTCAAGTCCGTTCATAAATTCATCCAACAGCATGATTGGGGTGTTGGCCGCCATGACCATGCCAAAACATAATCGCTGTTTCATGCCCATTGAATAGGTACGCACCGGTTGATTGATGTAGTCCCGCATGTCAAGCACATTGATAATCTGTTTCACGCTCTTCGAACGATTGTGCCAAAGCTTGGCATAATACTCGAGGTGCGCTTTGCCGGATAAATCTGGATAAAGATCATCTTGAACTGGGAAAAGGCACATCTGCCGGTGCAGCGCAAGGCTTTGTTTCTGACTACCATAACTTTTACCATCTACCAGCACTTTGCCTGCTTGTGGTTTTAGATCATTGAGAATCAAGCGCAGCAAGGTAGTTTTGCCGGTACCATTGGGGGCGACAATTCCGACGATTGATCCGCCATTCATGGTGAGGCTGATGTCGTGAATGACGTTGGGTTTGTTTTTAAAACTTAATGCAAGATTTTGCAGTTGCAATTCCATGATGTACCCTCCTGTAAAATGCGTACGCATCACGCTGGTTTCTAACCGCGCCAGCTCACGCTCTATTTAACCGTCGCAGCATGTCGGCGATGTGTCACGATGAACAGCATGATTTCTAGCAGGACAATGACACTGCCAATCACGATGACCCCAGATAACGGTGTCATTTGGCCGGTATCGTATCTGAAATTTTGTAGGCCGTTGACGATGGCTGCTGGATTCATGTAACTAGGCAGATAGTAGGCTGTTTGGGGTACGGAGAAGGCTAAACCTTGCATGAAATAGAGCGGTTCGCCAAAGAGCAGTAGGGCGCTGAGAACCAGTCCGATCAATTCGTTGTGAAAGAGCAATTGGCAAAGCAAGTTAAGTCGAATGAACAGCCACATGAGCAGTACAGTCAAACCAAGCATCATGAGTAAAGCAGAACCAAGTGCCAGTGGCTGGACATAAGCGTAAGACCCGTTTTTGGCAAAGTTACTGATGGCTGTGGTTAGTGAACCAAGACCATGGAAGGGGATGACACATACAGCAGTCACACCAATTAGCAGGGTGACTGCCCCGGCGAGGGTACCAAGTACCGTCAGCGTTTTGGTATTGATGGCATGCCACGGACTAAGTGGCAAAGAACGCGCAATACTGCGATGACGTTGCTCGCTGGTCAGCAGATCATTCGCAAGCAGAATGGTGATGAGCAACAACGCTGTCAGCCAGCCACCCAGTGCGCCGCGGAAAAGTGTCTGCCAGAATGTTTGCTGATGAATTGTCGATACATCTGGATGTGCTTGTTTTGCCAAAGGTATTAGTGATTGCGTTAAAACAACGTTAGCGTAAGCAGCATCAGCATCGGGATATTGGCGATTTTCGTAATAATAGGTGAGCGGGTAATGGAACGGACTGCTTTGGGCATCGGGATTAGCAGCATATCTTCGCAAAAAGCCGAGATAGTTGATAGTTGCGCGAACGTAAGCTTTATTTTTTCCTTGCTTTTGCGCTGTTAACATCTGGGTTTCAATCTTAGCAAATTCGCGTGTTGATGGCACCCACACAGCGGTATTAGGCCCGTGCGATTCGTTGACAAAGGCAATATTTTTATCGCGATCACGGCTTAAAACAGTTGCTGTCGGTAACTCGACCGGTGTGGTGTTCGGTGGGAAAAAGACAAATTGGCAGATCAGGGCAACTAAGGCGATACCAATTACCGCTAGATTTTTCCGGTTAGTCAGCAGCTGGTGGAACTGAAAACGAAAATAAGCCATCATGCTGCCTCCTTTTTGACACGTAGGCCAAAGATAAAGAGATTAACAAAGGTCCAGAGAAACAGCAAACCAGTGCCAATGACGACGCTAGCAAGTGGCTGGTTCAAGCGATCCACTAAGGTACCGCTTAATGTCGCGTAACTGTCTAGATATGGCATTGGCAGGAACCACAGGAAATGGAAGAGCTGTGGCAGCATGACTGGCAATAATCCGGCTGCCGTGACGATGAAGGTAGTCAGATAAACGTTGGTGATCCAAGTATTGACTAGCATACTAAAACTGATGAGCCAAATACCGGCTAAGATTGTCAGGCCGCCAAACAAAAGTATGTATTGCCACAATGGCAGTATGGCTGTACCCATGACGGCGATCGGATAATTGAAGTCACCTAGGCCAGCTATCAGGGCTGGTGTCGCAACCATCAAAGCAAAACCGGCAAGCAGCGTTAAGATGTAAAACCCGGTAAGCATTAGTAGGCGGCTGCTCCCCGCAAGGCCAGCTGTCAAAGGACGAGCAGTGATGAGTGTCCGGTGTCGCCGCCGCTCGATCCAACTGTCGCAACTGAGCAATATCGCAGCAGCGCCAGTGATCCAGCCGAGATAAGGTAACACCAAAACAATATAAGAAGCACTTGTGCTAACGCTTGTTGCAGCAGGCCGGCCTTCGGATTTTAAAACGTTCAGGCTCCGCACATCGCCAGTAAGCTGATGCAACGGTGGCAGTGGCATCGTGTTGAGCGCTTTGTAATGATGTTGGCGCATGGCTAGCTGCGCCGTACGTAAACTAAGCAGCCCATTACGGGTAGTGTCAGGCTCATCAAGCTGCAGGCCCAACCCAATAACGCCGGTTGCTGAATTTTGGGCGTCAAGATTAGCCAATAATGGTTTTTGTGCTTGACTCAACGTATCCAGATTATATTCAGCATAGTTGGCCAACGCGGCGTTGGCTGTTGCTTGTGATGTTTGAGTGACATCGAGCCGTTTGGTCCAACTTAAAGCGAAAAACGCCACGATAAAAGCGGCCATGAACAACCCGAGTACGGCCATGTTTTTTCGTGAATGAATGATTTGGCGCCAGTCAAAGGCGAATTGTGTCCCCATACATTGCCCTCCAAAGTGAGCGTTTTCTGAGATGACTCCGGTATCAAAAAACGCGTGGTTACGATGTGTCACCAGAATACCACATTTTTCTTTAATCAAAAAAGTTCGATACGTCAACTAGCAAAACATTTTTTGATGGTTTCGCAAGGGGTTTGCGAACAGCAAAAAGCCTCACGATCATTGACCGTGAGGCTTTGCAATATGACAGCTTACCAATTCGTATGGACTTATTTGGAAGCTAAAGCACCCATTGGATCCCATGGGGCCAGAACGGTTGGTTTGTCGTATTCGTTCTTGATGACGTCTTGCAAGTCAGCTGACAGGTACTTTTTGGAGATGACAACTTGGTAAACGAACTCGTCAAACCAAGAATCACTGGCCACAAAATAGCCTTTGTCACCGACCTTGTCGCCCCAAGAGTTTTCAACCTTCCACTTGGTTGGCTTGCCGTCGACAATGTCAACGCCGGTGAGGACCATTGCGTGAGTCATGAGGCTTTCGCCGTAATCGAGGCGTTCCGCCTTGGTCATGGTGAAGTCGGTGTTGAAAAGATCATCCTTCTTATAGATGTTGGTATCCATGATGCCCAATTGCCGATCAGAACTCTGACCAACATCAGAACCGAACCAAACTGATTCGCCTGCCCTGAGCTGCTTAACGGCCAAGGCTTTGAAAGTATCGATATCGAGGTTCAAGTGCCGAACTTCGCGGCCACCGACAACGTTGCCGAGCATTTCAACCGTGTATAAATGGTTGTATGGCTTGTCGTCAGTTGGCGCATTGATGATACTTTGGTAATCATCAAGGTTCCATGCAACGTACTTCTTGAAGAAGGTCTGCGGGGTGAGTTCGCGGTCAATATGATACTGCTTATCATCATCGCGATATTCGAAGTCGAACTTCGTCGGCGGGTTGCCTAAGGTGTAAGCCAAAATCCGATAATCTTCAGCTAACATTTTCTGCTTAGCTGCTTCAATATCAGCATCGCTTGCTTTATCAGCAACCAGTTTGCGAAGCGCAACGGCGTCCTTGCGCAACTTTAAGTTCAACAAACCGTTCAACTCGCTACTTTTACTTGAGCTGTAAGTTTCCGGCATCACGGACTTAGGAACGATCCCGTATTTTTCGATCAAAGCAGACAACATATCCCACTGACCACCATCCTGTTGTGGTGTGGTCATCAAAAAGGCAACTTTACGGCTGTCGAGTGGTTGATCGGCGGTTTTTAGAACATTTTCATAAAAATAATTGGATTTTTCAAATTTGTCCCAGAAGAAGGTGTAATTCTGAGAAAGTTCGAAGTCTTTGATTTTAAATTGTGCTTGAATGCCGTGACGCATCGTGTTGAGGGCGGCAAACATCCAGCAACGGCCACTTTGCTTTTGGTTGGCAACGCTGCCGGTATCAAGTTCAATAGAAAAAGTCGGGGTCATGGCAACTTTGCTGTCCGTATTCTCAGCAGTTGCGTTGATACCGTTGTTCATGACCGCTTTTTGAAGAGCGGATGCACCGGGTGTGGCTTGGAGATCTTGTTTGAATTGAGCCAGATCGCCAGTGGTAATTTCTGCAGACATTAAAAGACACTCCTTTTTTGTGAGCGCGAGCAGAAGCGCTTAGAGGCCGGAGCATAAGGGGGCTTGAACTCAAATGGACCGAACTTGGCCATTTGAACTCAAGATCCTGATGTGCAGGCTTCTGCGACTGCAAGCGCGTTATGAAGACGAAGACAAGCGCGTTCATGAAAGCATGAGCTAGCATGTAGGTGCACTGCCTTTGTCGAACATCATTAGTCTAGCATACAAGTCCAATTTAATTCAGGAAATCCCAGACAGGTACATTGATCGGCGTTGTTTTGAGTGCTGCTTGATCAGCTGGATCGAGCAGATCTTTGCGAACGACCACTTCATAAACATATTGGTCGAACCAAGATGCATCAGCAACAAAATAGCCATCGTGACCGTTATCTTTGCCCCAAGAATTTTCGACTTTCCATTTGGTGACCTCGCCGTCAACAACATCAGCGCCGGTCAGCGTCATAGCATGCGACATTTCTGCTTCGGTGGTCACAATTCGATCAGTTTTGTCGAAATGAAGATCCAGATCGAATAAGTCACTGTAGTTATACAGCCCGCCTTTAAGCGTGCCAGATTTGCGATCCATATCAGCGAGCACATCATTGCCGAACCAAACGGCTTCACCGGCCTGTAGCTGGGTTAAAGCCAGTTTTTTCAACTGGTCAGGTGGTAGATTCAGAATGGTCAGGGGATGACCGCCGACAACGGTGTTCGCAGAAGCGATGGTATACAGCTGATGATATTTTTTGTTCGGCTCCGGATCACTCGCAACCACAACGTAATCGTCAAAATGCCACTTCACATATTTTTTGAAGAAAGACTGCGGGGTCAGGTTGGTGTCGCGGTGGTACTGCTTCTTATCATCGCGATATTCAAAGTCAAATTGGGTTGGCGGGTTGCCAAAAGTGTAAGCGAGAATGCGGTAAACAACGCTGAGAAATTCGCGTTTTTTAGCGGCAATGGCGTCATCGCCAGCGTTGGCCTGTTTCAACTCACGCAAGACTTTGGCATCTTTGCGCAGCTTCTCATTCAAAACGCTGTTGAGTTCAACCGTTTTTTCGCTGTTGTAGGTTTCTGGCATGATTGACTTAGGGACTAGACCGTATTTTTCGATCAGTGCTTCAGCCTGATCATAGTGACCGCCATCCTGATCCGGGCCACTCAGATAATCGGCAACTTCGCGGTCATCAAGCGGTTTATCGGCCGTTGCTAAAATGTTTTCATAAAATAAATTAGCTTTTTCCAAACGATCAAAGAAGGCGTTGTAGTTTTGTGAAAACTCGAAGTCCTTAATGCCGAATTCATCAGCAATGCCGTGGCGAACGGTGTTGAGGGTGGCAAAGAGCCAACAGCGGCCACTTTTCTTTTGGTTAGCAACGGTACCGGTATCAAGATCAAGAGAAAAGACCGGTTTCATATCTTCACCGTCAATGGGTTCGCGACTTGCAGCTTGTGGGCCAACGTTTTGCACCGCACGAGCTGTGGCGCCGGCAGCCGGCTGTTTGGCTAGTTGGGCTTGAAAGTCTTTAATTTGATCAAATGTAATTTCTGACATAGGCGATCTCCTTTTTATTGCATTAAAGAAACCTTACCTCATTTTAATTTGAATTTAAAGATGGAAAACCAATGGATCATTGAGTGGCACAAGCTCGTTAATCTATTCAACAAAATGCTGCAGATTCTCAGAAGAAGAAGTTTCGGGGTATTTTACTTTTAATAAGCACTTACTAAAAGTATAATTTAGACTATGTCCAGTATTATTTGGACATACAATTATCTAGTTAGGTGGGTTTAAGCTTATGGTTAAGGCATATCAGAACTATTTTAAGCATTTAGGCAACTTTTCTGGGGTCTACACTTTCTGGTGTTGAGAAATAATCAACACTGAACGTGTAGGCCCTTTTTGGATAACGCAAAAAGACACCTACTCAGTGTCCATGCTATGCTTGTTA
>SKET01001642.1_pt1 | contig 14790 bp, 10 predicted proteins | sample 4841461 | NCBI WGS metagenome assembly SKET01 (sample SAMN11008802, study PRJNA524170) | human gut metagenome | biome: Human fecal sample; material: Feces; isolation source: fecal sample from pouch patient p5 | host: Homo sapiens | place: Israel: Tel-Aviv | collected 2014-02-13
GATGTGATTCACTGTTATGTTCATACAATGACAATAGTAGATACAGTTGCAATGATTATTTTCCTTATTGTATTGATCTGGTTCGGTGTTTATACAAGAAATCTCAGAAACAGATATTATTAAAAATGTCAGTTCCGTTTCTTTTTGCTGACAGAATGGCAAAATCCACATATTTACAGTTGTAAAAATGATGTGGATGGAGTATAATAGCAATAGGTTAAGAAAGAAGAAATACCTGAAATGTGCGAGAACCCTGATATTTTGAACCTACATTATTTAAAAAGGGATTCCGATAAGACTGAGTAATATGCCAGGCCTCCGTTTTAGCAGTGGACGGCAGAAAAGCAGGATGAGGTTGCCCACCTAGCTGTGGCTAGGACTCAAAATACAGGGAACGGCATTTTGGGGATTAGACAAAAGATAAAGTTAAGAGACAGCTGAAGAGATTCGGCTGTCTTTCTTTTTTGCTTGAATATTGAGAATAGTTATGGTATTATCCATGAAGTAACAATTTCGTGACGGCTGAGAAGAAACATAAGGTTACTGTTCACTCCCGTGTCAATCACTCCGCTGATTGACACGGAGGATGCGTGTTTTAACCTGAATGCATCTCGCCCCATCGCCAAAGGCGATTTAAAATGGCGAGATGCGTTGCTGGTCGCACTTCGTGTGAACAGTAACAATATAAGCTGTCCTGAGTATTTAACCTGGGGAGTTAAAGAAAATGGAGAAATTTAATAAGATAAAAGAGCGCGGATTGCGAATTGCAGCTACCGTGAGTTCGCATCATACGGGAGCTTTCGCAGCACAGGCGGCATATTTCTTTGTGCTTTCATTGATTCCTATCTTTATGTTGCTTTTAACAATGGTACAATTTACACCAGTGACGAAAGCGGATGTGATGGAGGCTGTACTTCCGGTATTTCCATCCACAGTCAGCCCAATGATTGAAAGTATTGTGAATCAGGTATATATGACATCTAGTTCAATCATCCCTGTGACGATTTTAGTTGCATTGTGGTCAGCTGGAAAGGGTGTACTTTCAGTAACCTATGGATTGAACTGCATTTATGAAAATACAGAGACAAGAAATTATTTTTATCTGCGTGCAAGAGCATGCCTTTATACATTTTTGTTCCTTGTGGCAATCATGCTTTCACTGGTACTTTCCGTATTCGGTAACAGTATCAGTGTTGTGGTTTATGAACATGCACCGCTTATAAGCAAAGCAATTCATAAGATTATACATTTGAGGATTTATTTCACACTTCCGCTTCTGACTTTCTTCTGGGATCTGGTATACAAGTATCTTCCAAATCGTGGTGCGGAAGGAAAGACGACTCTTCGGAAACAGCTGCCGGGCGCTTTCTTTACTGCCTGCGGGTGGATGGCACTTTCCTTTATCTTTTCCATCTATTTGGATATTTTTAAAGGATTCACTAATATGTATGGAAGCTTTACAACAATCATTCTTGTTATGTTGTGGTTATATACGTGTATGTATATTATTTTGCTGGGGGGAGAAATCAATGCAATTTTAGAAGGGGTTAAAAGCAGAAAATAGTGGAAGAATATCAGCCAGATAATCCAAAATGCTAACTTTAAGAAAAGAATATGAAAAGAATGTGAAAGAAAAGTGAAAAAACCATTGACTCTTTCATTTAAGGGGAGTATCCTTATTATGCATAGGTTGACAGCAGAAGGATATGACTAATTGAACAATATAAAGAGAGGAAGGAAAATTATGAAAAACAAGTCGTACAAGAAAATACTTGCACTTACCTTGGCTGCTACTCTTGTAGGTGGGAATGCTGTAGCAACATTTGCTACAGAAAGTACAACCGATACAGGGGTGACAGCTTCAGAAGACAGAGATTTAGAAGATTCAAATGAAAAGCCAATTACGGTTACATTTAAAATGTCTGATGAGGGAGGCAAAGCATATTTTAAGGCAACAAATACAGCAGAAAGTTTTTTTGATGAAGTGGTAGTTGGGAAATATAGTTACCTTCCTAAAATAATCTTACCAGAAGATTGTGAACTTACAGGATGGGAAGTTTCTAGTGATGATGAAGTTAAACAGCCTGTTAAGACATTAGCAGCCGGTCAGACAAGGTATACTTATGATACTGTAAAAGGATTGAAAAATCCAGTGATCACAGCAGTTATCAAGAAGAAAGCAGAGACAGCTCAGAAAACAGTGACTGCTACTTTTAATGCACCAGAAGGAGCTACACTTGTTAAAGCAAGTGAAAATGGTGGAGAATATGTAGACGATACACATACTGCTATTAAATTCACAGCAACTTCTAATGATCAGAAATTTAATCTTCCGACAGTGATTACACCAGAAGGTTATGAATTTACTGGTTGGACTGGAGATACAAATGCAGGAGAAGTTACTCTTGATGCGGGTGCTACAGAAATTCAGGGTCTTATGGATTATGGATTCTTCAATGATGAAACAAATGGATATGTTACATTTACTGGAACAAGCAAAGAGAAAGAAACTGTTAAAGAAGCTAGAGATGTAATTGTAAACTTTAATGTAGATCCAGAGAAAGGTGAATTCACTGATCCTGCAGACGCCAAGGTTGTAACATTTACAATCAAAGAAGATGACGAAGAGCAGTATAACGTACCAACTGTAAAAGCGAAAGAGGGCTATGTATTTACAGGATGGGAAGTACAGGGAGAAGAAACAGGTCACTGGGATGCAGATGCTAAGACATTTGGAGTAGCAGGACTTGCACATTTCCCAGAAGGATCAGATGAAGGATATGTTACAGTAACAGCTCAGTTCGAGAAAGCTAAACCAGAAGAAAAAGAAGCTAGAGATGTAAAAGTAACATTCAACGTAGATCCAGAAAAGGGAGAGTTTACAGATCCGGCAGGAGCTGAGTACGTGAACTTTACAATCAAAGAAGATGACGGAGAGCAGTATCTCGTACCAACTGTAGCAGCTAAAGAAGGCTATGTATTTACAGGATGGGAAGTACAGGGAGAAGAAACAGGTCACTGGGATGCAGATGCTAAGACATTTGGTATTGCAGGACTTGCACACTTCCCAGAAGGATCAAATGAAGGATATGTTACAGTAACAGCTCAGTTCGAGAAAGCTGAACCAGAAGAAAAAGAAGCTAGAGATGTAATTGTAAACTTTAATGTAGATCCAGAGAAAGGTGACTTCACTGATCCTGCAGGTGCTAAGGTTGTTACATTTACAATCAAAGAGGATGACGGAAACCAGTATCTTGTACCAACTGTAGAAGCGAAAGAAGGCTATGTATTTACAGGATGGGAAGTGCAGGGAGAAGAAACAGGTCACTGGGATGCGGATGCTAAGACATTTGGTGTTACAGGACTTGCACACTTTCCAGAAGGATCAAATGAAGGATACGTTACAGTAACAGCTCAGTTTGAGGAAGTTAAACCAGAGGTTGCAGTAGCAAACGCAAATGTAGTTGTAGATCCAGACAAAGGATCTTTCGACGGATACGATGGAGCAACAACACTTAACAACGAGCATCTTGAAGAGGCAGATTATACTCTTGGATACCTTCCAACAGTAACTGCAAATGACGGATATAAGTGGACAGGTTGGGTTGTAACAAACAAAGCAGGCGAAACAATCCTTGATCTGGATACAAATGCATCCTCAATCGCATTTGACTATGGAGTAGCAGATACTTACACAGTAACAGCTAAGTTTGAGACAGTTACACCGGAGCAGCCAGGTACACCAGAGCAGCCAGAGCAGCCAGGTACACCGGAGCAGCCGGCTAAACCAGAGCAGTCAGCTACAGATAACAAGACTGATAAAACAAACAAAACTGATAAGAAGACAGATAAAAAGACAGACAAGAAGTCAGACAAGAAGTCAGACAAAAAGAAAACTCCAAAGACAGGTGATGTAAGTACACCGATCGTATATATGGTAACGCTTATTGGAGCAGCAGTGGCAGCAGTTCTTGCTCTTATCAAGAGAAGAAAATTCTAATTTTTTCGAATTAGTATATGAAATCGAAGAGACGTAAACGTCATTCGAGAAACAAGAATCATATCCTGATAATACTAATCCTATGCATGGTTATTGCGGCTATAGCAATTTTTGCTATTGGCCGCATAGCCAATAAAGAAACAAATAATCAGAAAAAACTGGATGCACTTACAATAGAATATCAGACGGTTACGAATGATAGTCTTAAGAATGTGATAAATAGCGCAGGTGATATTGATGTGAGTGTCTATACAGATGATTCGGTTAATGTGCTGAATGAAGCAATTCAGAATGCAGAGGATACAATTAAGAAAAATGCAAGTCAGGATGAATTGGATGATTCTTATTTGAACCTTATAAAGGCTATACAGTCACTGCAAAAAAAATAATTAAAAAACCATATAAAAAGGAAGTTGTTTGTCAAAGCGGACAATTTAGAAATGCATGTATTCTTATAGTAAGTAAAAAGACGGTTGAAGCGATTCATCTGTCTTTTTTTGTGCGAATATCCTGAAGTCTGGGACTTGACAAAAAGAAATGCTGTGTTAAAATAGACTGGTAAATTCACTTAGAATATGAAAAGTTTATTAGATTTGAAAAGCGAAGATCGTGCACAGTAGAGACCTGTTTTCTTGCAGAGAGAGAGAATCATCGGCTGAAAGTTCTCTTAAGTTCAGATAGCGATTGAAATTCACACGTGAGCTGCATTTTTGAAAGGAAGCATCTAAGGGACAGTCAGGAGAAAGGATATGTCCGGATGTGAAAAGTAGAGAATGCCGTATGTTGTACGTTACACAACTTAGAGTGCCTGTAGATCAGACTGCAGGAATCAGGGTGGTACCGCGAGTGATTCAGACCTCGTCCCTTTTGGGATGGGGTCTTTCTTTATGAAAACGTTCGTCCCTGATAAGTGAGTTAAGAAAGGAGAAAACGATGAAAGAAAGACTGGAACAGATTAAAGCGGAAGCAGTCGCAAGAATTCAGGAGGCTGACGTTCCGGAGAAACTCAATGACGTGCGTGTAAAGTTTCTTGGTAAAAAAGGTGAACTGACAGCCGTATTAAAAGGAATGAAAGATGTTGCACCGGAGGAACGTCCGAAGGTTGGACAGCTTGTGAATGATACAAGAGCAGCAATTGAGGAACTCTTAGAGGAATCTAAGACAAGAATGGAGAAAGCGATCCGTGAAGAGAAGCTGAAAGCAGAAGTGATCGACGTAACACTTCCATCTAAGAAGAACAGTGTAGGACATAGACATCCGAACACAATCGCACTGGAAGAAGTAGAGCGTATCTTCGTAGGCATGGGATATGAAGTTGTAGAAGGACCGGAAGTTGAGTATGATCTGTACAACTTTGAGAAGCTGAACATTCCGGCAGATCATCCGGCAAAGGATGAGCAGGATACTTTCTATATTAATAAAGATATCGTACTTCGTACACAGACATCTCCGGTACAGGCCCGTGTGATGGAGCAGGGAAAACTTCCGATTCGTATGATCGCACCGGGACGTGTATTCCGTTCTGACGAAGTAGATGCAACACATTCACCATCCTTCCATCAGATCGAGGGTCTTGTGATCGACAAGAACATTTCCTTCGCTGACCTGAAAGGAACACTTGAAGTATTCGCAAAAGAGCTGTTTGGACCGGACACAAAGACTAAATTCCGTCCACATCATTTCCCATTTACAGAGCCAAGTGCAGAGGTGGATGTAAGCTGCTTCAAGTGTGGCGGCAAGGGATGTCGTTTCTGTAAAGGATCAGGCTGGATCGAGATTCTTGGATGTGGTATGGTTCATCCACATGTTCTCGAGATGTGCGGAATTGATCCGGAAGAGTACAACGGATTTGCATTCGGTGTAGGACTTGAGCGTATCGCTCTTCTGAAATACGAGATCGACGATATGCGTTTATTATACGAGAACGACATTAGATTTTTGAAACAGTTCTAACGAGCGCGATAAAATCCGTTGGATTTTAGAGCCTCCCTTTTGAACAGAACAAAAATAGAAATAAGGAGATATAAAATGGATACTTCATTATCATGGATCAAAGCGTATGTCCCGGATCTTGACGTGACAGCGCAGGAATATACAGATGCAATGACTCTGACAGGAACAAAGGTTGAAGGATTCGAGGAGCTGGATGCAGACCTTGACAAGATCGTTGTGGGTCAGATTGAGAAAATTGAGAAACACCCGGATGCGGACAAGCTGGTAGTTTGCCAGGTGAATATCGGAGCTGAGGTTATTCAGATTGTAACAGGTGCAAAAAATGTGTTCGAGGGAGCGAAAGTTCCTGTTGTATTAGACGGCGGACGCGTTGCAGGCGGACATGAGCCGGGACAGAGAGTTGCCGGTGGAATTAAGATCAAGAAAGGAAAACTCCGTGGAGTTCCAAGTTACGGAATGATGTGTTCTATCGAAGAACTTGGTTCTACAAAGGAGATGTATCCGGAACAGCCGGAGAATGGTATTTACATTTTCTCGGAGGACACAGAGGTTGGAGCAGATGCAGTAGAGCTTCTTGGTCTTCATGATGTTGTTTTCGAATATGAGATCACATCAAACCGTGTAGACTGCTACAGTGTAGTAGGTATCGCACGTGAAGCAGCAGCTACATTTAATAAAGAGTTTAAACCACCGGTTGTGACAGAGACAGGAAATGATGAGGATGTTAATGACTATGTAAAGGTGACTGTAGAGAATACGGATCTGTGTTCCAGATACTGCGCAAGAGCGGTTAAGAATATTAAGATCGGACCATCACCAAAGTGGTTACAGCGCAGACTGTCATCTGTTGGAATCCGTCCGATCAACAACCTGGTTGATATTACAAACTATGTAATGGAAGAGTACGGACAGCCAATGCATGCTTATGATCTTGATACACTTGCAGGACATCAGATCGTAGTTAAGAATGCACAGGATGGAGAGAAGTTCGTTACACTGGATGGACAGGAAAGAACAATGGACAAAGATGTTCTGATGATCTGTGACGGAGAAAAAGCTGTTGGAATCGCCGGAATCATGGGAGGAGAGAATTCCATGATCACAGATAACGTGAAGACAATGCTTTTTGAGGCAGCTTGTTTTGACGGGGTGAACATCCGTAAGTCCAGTAAGCGTGTCGGACTTCGTACAGATGCTTCCGGTAAGTTTGAGAAGGGACTTGATCCGAACAATGCGATGGCAGCACTGAACCGTGCCTGCCAGCTTGTAGAAGAGCTTGGAGCAGGTGAAGTTGTCGGAGGAGCAATTGACGTATACAGCAAGAAGAAAGAGCCTGTACGTGTTCCATTTGATGCAGAGAAGATCAACCGCATGCTCGGAACAAATATTTCTGAGGAAGATATGCTTGGATATTTCAAGAAAATCGATCTTGATTACGATGCAGAGACAAAAGAAGTGATCGCACCGACATTCCGTCACGATCTGTTCAGATTAGCTGACCTTGCAGAGGAAGTTGCAAGATTTTTCGGATATGACAATATCCCGACAACACTTCCGTCTGGAGAGGCTACAACAGGTAAGCTTCCGTTCAAGCTTCGTATTGAGCAGGTTGCAAGTGATATTGCTGAGTTCTGTGGATTCAGCCAGGGAATGTCTTATTCCTTCGAGAGCCCGAAGGTATTTGATAAACTTCTTCTTCCAGAAGATTCCAAGCTTCGCAATGCGATTTCCATTATGAATCCACTTGGAGAAGATTACAGTATCATGCGTACAACCTCCTTAAACGGTATGCTGACTTCTCTTGCAACAAACTACAACAGAAGAAACAAGAATGTTCGTCTGTATGAGATGGGTAATATTTACATTCCGCAGGAGCTTCCACTGACAGAGCTTCCAGATGAGAGAATGCAGTTTACACTTGGAATGTATGGAGATGGAGATTTCTTCAACATGAAAGGTGTAGTGGAAGAGTTCTTTGAGAAAATCGGTATGAAGGGCAGAGAGAAATACGATCCGAATGCAGGAAAGTCATTCCTTCACCCGGGACGTCAGGCAAACATCATTTATGATGGAAAAGTAGTTGGATATCTTGGAGAAGTTCATCCGGAAGTTGCTGATATCTATGGAATCGGTGAGCGCGCATATGTTGCAGTTCTGGATATGCCTGAAATCATCCCATATGCTACATTTGACAGAAAATACACAGGAATTGCAAAATATCCTGCAGTGACAAGAGATATCAGTATGGTTGTTCCGAAAGAAATCCTTGTTGGACAGATTGAAGATGTGATCGAGAAAAAGGGCGGCGCTCATTTAGAGAGCTTTAACCTGTTTGACATCTATGAAGGTGCTCAGATCAAAGCAGGATTCAAGTCAGTTGCTTATTCTATCGTATTCCGTGCAAAGGATAAGACACTGGAAGAAGCTGAAATTACAGCAGCAATGGATCGCATTCTTTCCGGTCTGGAAGAACTTGGTATTGAGTTGAGAAAGTAAGAAGAGAGGGTAAGAGCATTGAAAACAAGTGATTTTTATTATGATCTTCCGGAGGAACTGATCGCACAGGATCCTTTGGAGGACCGCTCTTCCTCCCGCCTTATGATACTTGATAAAGAGACAGGGAAGACAGAGCATCATGTATTTCGTGAGATTATCGATGAACTGAATCCAGGAGATTGTCTGGTTATCAATGATACGAAAGTAATTCCGGCCAGACTGATCGGAGCAAAGGAAGACACCGGAGCAAAGATAGAAGTGCTTCTTTTAAAACGAGGAGCAGATGATGTCTGGGAGACATTGGTAAAGCCTGGAAAAAAGGCAAGACCGGGAGCAAGAATCAGCTTTGGAGACGGCCTGCTTGTCGGAGAAGTTATGGATGTAGTGGAGGAAGGAAATCGTCTGATCCATTTTGAATACGAAGGAATCTTCGAGGAGATTCTGGACCAGTTAGGACAGATGCCGCTTCCACCGTATATTACACATCAGCTTCAGGATAAGGACAGATATAATACTGTCTATGCGGTACACTCAGGTTCTGCGGCAGCACCGACAGCCGGACTTCATTTTACGCCGGAGCTTCTGGAAGAGATTCGTGCAAAAGGGGTAGAAATCGCACCGGTTACACTTCATGTCGGACTTGGAACGTTCCGTCCGGTGAAGGTAGATGATGTGGAAAAGCATCATATGCATTCAGAATTTTATATGATTACTGAAGAGTCTGCACAGAAAATCAACCATGCAAAAGAAGCAGGACATCGTGTCATCTGTGTCGGAACAACAAGCTGCAGAACAATCGAATCCGCTGCCGATGAGAATGGAAGATTAAAAGAATGCAGTGGTTGGACAGAAATCTTTATCTATCCGGGATATCAGTTCAAGATTCTGGATGCGCTGATCACGAACTTCCATCTGCCGGAATCTACACTGATCATGCTTGTTTCTGCATTAGCCGGAAAAGAGCATGTGATGGCAGCGTATGAGGAGGCAGTAAAAGAAAGATATCGTTTCTTCAGTTTTGGGGATGCGATGTTCATACGATAGAAAGGGACAACCTATGTCAGAAAATGATTTTATCATTGTAGATGAAGAAGAGACAAACAAGGAAGACAACAGACAGGACACTGGCAGGGAAGAAGAAAAAAAAGAAGTGACAACTTCTGACCATTCTGAAAAAGATGATGACGGATATGAGAGAATATGTTTTATTTGTCATCGCCCGGAGAGTGTGACTGGGAAGATGGTTGAGCTTCCGAATAATATCGCAGTATGTCCGGATTGTATGCAGAGAAGCTTCGATATGATGAACAATAGTTCTATGGATCTAAGCAGCATGATGAACATTCCGGGGGTACACTTTATGAATCTTTCTGATCTTGATAATCTGCAACCGAAGGCACAGAAGATCAAAAAGAAAAGGAAAGAGCCAAAAGAATTCAAACAGCTGGATATTAAGAAAATTCCGGCACCACATAAGATCAAAGCACGTCTGGATGAATATATCGTTGGACAGGAGTATGCAAAGAAAGCAATCTCTGTTGCAGTTTATAATCATTATAAACGTGTAGCAACAGGAACAATGGATGAGATTGAGATAGAGAAATCAAATATGCTCATGATTGGGCCTACAGGATGTGGTAAAACATATCTGGTTAAGACACTGGCGAAGCTTTTAGATGTGCCGTTGGCGATTACAGATGCAACATCTCTTACAGAGGCAGGATATATCGGTGATGACATCGAAAGTGTTGTTTCCAAGCTTCTTGCAGCAGCAGACAATGATGTTGAGCGTGCAGAACAGGGAATTATTTTTATCGATGAGATCGATAAGATTGCCAAGAAAAAAACTTCCAGTCAGAGAGATGTGAGTGGTGAATCTGTGCAGCAGGGAATGCTCAAACTCTTAGAGGGGAGTGAAGTTGAAGTTCCGGTAGGCGCGAACAGCAAGAATGCAATGGTTCCACTGACAACAGTGAATACAAAAAATATTCTGTTTATCTGTGGAGGTGCATTCCCGGATCTTGAAGACATTATCAAAGAGCGTCTGCAGAAGAAAACGTCGATGGGCTTCAATGCGGAACTGAAAGATACAGTCGAGCATGATGAAGAGCTGCTCTCTAAGGTGACAATTGAGGACTTAAGAAAATTCGGTATGATCCCGGAGTTCTTAGGACGTCTTCCGATTGTATTTACATTAAAGGGACTCGACAAAGAGATGCTTGTCAAGATCTTAAAAGAGCCGAAAAATGCAATTTTAAAACAGTATCAGAAGCTGCTGGCATTAGACGAAGTGAAGCTTGAGTTTGATGACAGCGCATTAGAAGCAATTGCAGAAAAGGCAATGGAAAAAGATACCGGAGCCAGAGCACTGCGTGCGATCATTGAGGAATTTATGCTGGATATTATGTATGAGATTCCGAAAGATGATAATATTGGAGAAGTAACAATTACAAGAGCTTATATAGAAGGTACCGGCGGACCGGTTATTCAGTTGAGAGGCCAGGCAGTACCGAGATTAGATGGATAAAGTGAGATTTTAGAAAGAGAAGTTTTGTTCAAAAATCTGAAAACTGATTGGGGAATTAGTTTAAAAAAATCACAAAAAGGAAGAGAGAAAAATGGACACATACAGATACTTACTGGATTTAGCAATTATTCTTATATCTACAAAATTACTTGGACTATTAACAAGACGAGTACAGATGCCGCAGGTTGTTGGCGCACTTCTGGCGGGATTGATCCTCGGACCGGCAGGATTTGGAATTCTGTCAGAGACTTCATTTATCCATGAAGTTGCAGAAATCGGAGTTATTGTTCTGATGTTTACTGCAGGTATGGAGACGGATATCAAAGAGCTGAAAGCAAGTGGAAAAGCTTCTTTTATTATTGCTCTTTGTGGTGTGATCGTTCCACTGATCGGAGGTTATGGTGTTGCCTGGTTCTTTAACCGTCCAAGCATGGCAGGAAGTAACCTGTCATCCCCTGTAGTTCTTCAGAATGTCTTTATTGGAGTTGTACTCACAGCAACGTCTGTAAGTATTACAGTAGAGACATTGAAAGAATTAGGAGCATTGAAGAGCCGTTCAGGAAATGCAATCCTTGGTGCTGCGATCATTGATGATGTTCTCGGTATTATCGCATTGACAATCGTTACAAGTCTTGCAGATGATTCTGTAAAGATTGGAATGGTTCTGATTAAAATCGTGGGATTCTTCGTATTTTCAGGTGTTGTAGGATTTGTTTTCTATAAGATGTATAAGAAATGGGTTGACGGAGCTGAGAAGGAACTGCATCGTCATACGATTATTGCATTTGTATTCTGCCTGATTATGGCATTTATCGCAGAAGAAGTTTTCGGTGTTGCAGATATTACAGGTGCATATATCGCAGGATTAATTATTTCCAACGTACAGAGATCTACTTATCTGGAGTCTAAGTTTGATACGTTGTCTTACCTGCTTCTGTCACCGGTATTTTTCGCAAGTATCGGTTTGAAGGTAAACCTTCCACAGATGTCAGTATCCATCATTATGTTCGCAGTTGCTCTTACAGTTGTGGCAGTTCTTACTAAGATAGTCGGCTGTGGACTTGGTGCAAAGATTTGTGGTTACAAGAATTATCAGGCGAAACGAATCGGAGTGGGAATGATCTCCCGTGGTGAGGTTGCCTTGATCGTAGCAAGTAAAGGTTCCGCACTCGGACTTATGAGTTCTTCCATCTTAGGACCGGTTATCGTAGTGGTTGTTATTACAACAGTCATCACACCGATTCTTCTGAAAGTAGTGTTCGCTCCTGGAACAGGACCGTCAACACAGGTAGAAGATGCTAAGAAGGTTACAAGCTACTATGAGAATCGAGAAGATAACAGATAGAACAAAAGAGAAAAGAATCGATAAAAGATACTGTAGAAACTTTGAGGTCATGGGACAGTTAAAGCTGTCTCATGACCTCAAATGTGTTATAGAGGTTTAATTGTCCGTATCCCCACTCACGGTTAGGGTATTCCATACTGTCTGGTCGGATGGCTCCAAGAATAAGAAGGCTTTTGATCTGGAATACGTCGATGCCGGGCATTTTGCGTTCATAGAGCTGCCATTCTAACATAAGTGCGACTGCCCCGGCGGTGATAGCGGCTGCGGCGCAGGAGCCGCTGCGCACGGCAAAACGGTTTCCTGGAAGAGCTCCTTTGATATTAATCCCGGGAGCAGTGATGGAAGGATTTTCAAATCTTGTTCTTGTATAGCCGCGTCCGGATGCCTGGGCGACTGCACCATTGCTGCCGTCGTAATAGGAGACCGTCAGAGGACTAGGGGCATTGGCCGGGTTTGTAAGAGTCGTGTAAGGATCTGATTCAAGGAAATAGACTTCTCCGTCTAAAAATTCTGTGACAGGAAGCCAGATATGGAAATCACCATTAATCAGGCGGGTCGGTTCTACGATGATTTTCCAGATGCCTTCTGCCGGGGCACGGAAACGGAAGAAGATGAGTTCAGAGCTTGCTTTTTCGACCAGAAGCCGATAGTCAACAGAGACGCGGGTCTTTTCAAAGAGAAAATCAATGTCTGCGCTTGTGCCTACATGAAATGGAATTTTGGATGTATTTTCCCCGGACGGTGAAATAATTGAAATTGAGAAGAGATTGGGGATCAGTACCCAAAGTTCCAAAGTGAAACCGGATACATTTTCACCAACCCGGATCTCTACAGTTTTACGGTCATTTTCTGACTGGATCGTATTGAAATAATGATGACGTTTGTCTGCTTCATTTCCCGTGCCGACCACAGCAATCCGGTCGGGCATCAGACTGTAGCTGCCAAGTAATGCGGGAAGCGGAAGCGTGCCGACATGACCGCCAAGATTAGAGCCTATAGTGATACACATGACAAGTGGAAGCCCCAGTTCATCTGCCAGATCATTCAGATATTTTAATCCAAGGATCAGATCTGTTTCCTGATAGCAGACGGCTGTTTCCGTGATGCAGTAATAATCCCGCAGATATTGCTTCGCTTGTTTTAATTTGACAACAGCGAGAGTAGATTCCGGAGCGGCTCCCAGAAACTGTTCGTCAGCGTCAGCATTTCCGGCAGCGAGACTGGCAATATAAGTTCCATGTCCGTCGATATCGACAGAAGGGACCTGTGACAGTGGGGAATCAGAAGAAAGTGCCAGATCAATCTCTTCCTTACGGTATTCACTTCCGTAGAAGAAGTCTCTGGGTGGAGTTCCGCTTTGGATAGTCTGATCCCAAAGTGCCGCAATTCGCGTGGTACCGTCCAGATTGCGGAAAACTTTGTTTTGATAGTCAATCCCGCTGTCAAGAAATCCAATCAGAACGCCTTTTCCTTTTAATTGAAGTGCCGGATAGTTCTGCACAGGAAGGATGCCGGTCTGGTTCAATGTTTCCATAGCGACAGGAGCAAAACAATTCGGAATGGAATTGTAAGAAAAACGCGTCAGAGAGATTGGCTCTACAAGTTCTTTGGAAAAGTAAATGCACTGATATCCAAGCCCGGCATCCTGGATACATGGATCTTTTTTCAGAAGTTCATTGAACAGTGGAGTGCGCAGCGGATTACTGATGAAGTCGCGTGTATCTTCGGAGAGTATCTGTTCCCTGCAAGTTTCAAGATCATTCATAAGATGACTCCTGAGTTGAGTTGTAGAAAGGATATGCAAGAAGGATGCTATTTATGAAATTAGTCTAAAAATAATAGAAAATGACTTCAAAAACTGGAAGAATACGATATAATAAGACCAAGAGAAATTGTAGATCACCTTTCTGGTGGTTGAGATGATACAGCAATGATAAGAAGGGAGATTTCAGTATGAAAGATTTTTTTGAAGATTTAGGAAAACGTCTGAGCGAGACAGCAGAGGCAGTGACAGCAAAGGCAGGAGATGCGATTGAGATACAGAAATTAAAAGCACAGATCAGAGAGCTTGCAAGAGGAAATGCAGAAGATCTGATGGAACTTGGTCAGAGTATTTATGATAGATTTGAGAATGGAGAAGAACTGGATGAGGCTTCCAAGGGACTGTGCGAGGCAATTGCAAGCCGCAAGGAAAGCATGGAAGAGTATGAGAATAAGATTGAAGGGCTAAAAGGTGCGTGTGAGTGTACACGGTGTGGTAAGATGGTTGCGAAAGATATGGCTTTCTGCCCATACTGCGGATCACCTGTAGCAGAGGAAGAAGATATTTTTGAAGCTGATGATCTGGCTCAGGAAGTAAGAGAAGAGGCAGAGGAAGCAGAAGAGAGCGTTGCAGAGGCTGCGGAAGCAGCAGTTGAGGCGGTTACTGAGGCCGCAGAAGAAGCAGTGGATGCAGTAGAAGAGTCTGTG
>SKET01001655.1_pt1 | contig 14739 bp, 12 predicted proteins | sample 4841461 | NCBI WGS metagenome assembly SKET01 (sample SAMN11008802, study PRJNA524170) | human gut metagenome | biome: Human fecal sample; material: Feces; isolation source: fecal sample from pouch patient p5 | host: Homo sapiens | place: Israel: Tel-Aviv | collected 2014-02-13
ATGCCTATGTTACCGGAAGAAAAAGCTCGTGTAAAAATTGATAAGCAATTAAGAAATGCCGGTTGGGATATAGTGGCTCGAAATGAATATCTGCCTAATAGTATTGATGGAACTGCTATAAGAATTCAATTTAAGATAAGTGGCTTAAGTAAAATTAAAGATATATTAACAGAAATAAACGAAGAAGGAAAGCATGATAGAAATGATGGGTTCAAAACTGCATCAAAAGCATCTCAGTTTGATTTTTTAGATTAAGGCGACTTACTTATAGCTTAAAAAGTTTTTCTTGTTCAGGGCGGAAAAATATTTTTATTAAAGGAGATAAATTATGCCTAAATACACAGATGAAGATATTAGAAATATGAGTAAAATAACATGTAAGATAGCGGCAGATTACCTAGGCATATCCCCTATGGCGGTTAGTATCGGCATGAGAAATGATCTTTTACCGATCGGTTTTGCAATTCACAATGAAGAAAGAGATAGAACATATTCTGAGAGTTGGTCCTATCACATAATTGGTGAGAGATTGATTGCATATAAATATGGGAAAACATCAGAAGTACAAGTTCAAAATATAGAAAAGAGTCTAAATACTATAATAGAACAGTTTGAAGAAATGAAAAAAGATTTGGTTTTTCTATTAAGCGAAAACGAGGATCAGCAGAATTAGAGCTTTATGAATATGCGTTTTCGCTGGGAAAATACAAAGATGTTGACAAAAAATATGCAGGAAAGGAGCTGCCAGGATGGAGAATGAAAAAGGAATAGTTAAATTGACTCGTAAGCAGCTCTATGATGAAATATGGGCTCTTTCAGTTGCAGGGGTAGCCAGAAAATATAACTTGAATTATGGTAAACTGATAGCAACTTGTAAAGTAGAAAATATATCTTTTCCTTCTTCTGGTTATTGGACTAAGAAGAATATGGGAAAAGATGTATCGAATGAGATTGTAGAATTTTCTGGATTGGAAGATACAGAAATTTCATTGATAACGAAAGACGCGGTTGTTAAGCGTATTCGGAAAGCTAAGGCAGAAGTAGTAGAGAAAGTGCATACTGACGTAACAGAAGAATTGGACGTAGTAACCGAGGAGGATTTACCGCAGAAAAAAACGGACAACATACCTGAGTGGCCGGATGGAATTCTTGATTATTTGGATGAGACGGAAAGAAATAAAGTATTAGAATATGCATGCAATCTGCAGATAAGTCAAAGTACACGATTGCATAAAATGTTGGTCCAATACAAGAAGGATATTGCTGATTATAAGTCAAAGCTGAAAGAAGTACAGAGTAGACCATACTATAATTCAAGACATAACAAACCAGAAAACGAGCCTGAATTCTTTAAGGAAATGTCTGATGAGTGTATGTCACGTGCAATTGCAATATTAGATACCGTATTCAAAACAATTGAATCTTTAGGTGGAAGTATTAATAGTGATTTGTCTGTAAAAATTAGAGGAGATATTGTTAGATTTTGTATGGTTGAGAGTCAAGACCAAGTGAAGCATGAAATGACTAAGCAAGAGGCACAGGCGCTCGTAAAATATAATGATGATATCAAAAATCATAGATGGGCTTCAAAACCGCAAATTAGAAAGTATGACAAGGTATATAATGGTAAACTTCGTATTGTGTTTGGGGCGCGAAGCTACATAAGAGATAACGATTCTGAAAAATTAGAAGATAGACTGGGTGATATTTTGGTTACCCTGTATGAGAAGGCAGAAGAGAATAGAATTGTACGAGAAGCACGTGAAGAGGCAGAACGTAAGAGAGTTGAAGAAGAGAGACGCAGAGAAGAAAATAGACAAAGAAAAGAACAAGAAATTCGTCTTGTAAAAGAACTTGTAAACAAAGCTGAAGACTATAGAATTGCAAAGGAAATAAGAGAATATATTCAGGCTATGATAGATAGTGGAAATGAAGATATTACTCCGGAATGGATTGAATGGGCTCTGAAGAAAGCTGACTGGTATGATCCGTCTATAGCGACTGAGGATGAATATCTGGGAAAACGTCAGCATGAAAAAAGTGCTGAAGAAAAGGAAAAATCTTTACAAGACAGTATCAGAAAGAGCTGGTATTGGTAAAAATGAATGGAGGCAATTTGATGGATAAAGATCCCTTTAAAGAGTATATGAAACAATCAGAACCGAATAAAAGAGACAAAGGTTATGCCTGGCATACAGCTATCGGACTTCAAGCAGTGGATGGATTAAAGACTTCGAAGTATTTGATTGATACTGCAATAAAGAATATTGAAGGTGATATTTCGATTGATGAAGCGCAAGAACTTCTCAACACGTATTATGAAGAAAATCCAAAAGCAGATATAGAAGACCGTACGGAAGAGGCCGACAAAGTTGCCGTTAGAATAGCAAAAATTTTGTCGGAGAAAGCATTTAGTTTTACTCCGAATGAGTATATCTCTATTCATAAAAAGTTATTTACAGGGATTTATGGACATGCCGGAAAACTTAGAGATTATAATATCACAAAAAAAGAGTGGGTGCTGAATGGAGCAACGATTCTTTATGGAAGTGCATCAGAACTTCGTGCAACCCTGGACTATGATTTTGCAGAGGAAAAGAAGTTTAGTTATAAAAACTTGAGCATGGAAGAAATTATTCACCACCTGGCGTTTTTTGTATCAAGATTATGGCAGATACATGTATTCGGAGAAGGAAATACACGAACTACGGCAGTATTTTTTATTAAGTATCTTAGAACACTTGGATTTGATGCAACTAACGATATTTTTGCGGAGAATGCATGGTATTTTAGAAATGCACTTGTTAGGGCCAATTATAACGATTTGAAAAATGGTGTTCATGAAACAACCGAGTATTTGGAATTGTTTTTAAGAAATTTATTGTTGGATGAGAAGAATGAACTTCATAATCGTACGATGCACATTAGTGGAAGGTTTGCAGAAGTGGACATTGAAAGAGTAAAAGTGGACATTGAGAGTGGAGAAGTGGACATTGAAAGCACAAAAGTGGACATTCGAAATAAATTACTTTCTTTCTCAGATACGATTTCAGAAAAAACAATAAATCATACAGTAGAAATATTTTCAAAATGTGGAAAAGAAAATTGTTTCGGAAGAACGATAGTTGAAGAAATTACTGGATTAAAGCCATCAGGAGCTTCCAAGTTAATAAAACTGTTGGTTGATAGTGAGGTAATCGTACCTGTAACAGGACATGGAAAAGGAAAATATCGGTTTCAATAAAAGTGAACATTGAAAGGGTGTTAATGCCATTCGCAAAAATGTCCAAAACAAATCGGCGTACTGATATATTACCAAATTTGGTAGCAGTATTTAGAATAATTTTGTATTATAAAAGTGTTACAAAATATCGGCGTACTCGCCACACGTTTACAAAGTTAAACGGTCTGTACGCCATGTCTTAACCTTATGATTGCAGATATTAGCAACCTGTCAAAGGGTGTAAAAACTCAGTAACTATGCGGGTTCGCGTACTGTTAAAGCAGTGAAAAACGACACCGCACGTCGAGACGGTAGTTTTGATGTCAAAGGTGAACCCTAACAAGTAAATATAGTGTAGAAAACAAAGGACTTTCTCAAAGACTATCGTTAAAAGGTATATGAAGTCTTGTGGAAAGTCCTTTTTTGGTGCTTGAAAATAGTTAAGTGAGAACTAGTTTACTTGAGAGGGTTGACACTAAGGAATGGTTAGAAAATACATCGAACAGATAAAGATACATGAAGATAAATTCACGATTTGTTTTAAGGCAAAATTGGAGATTGATATTGAACGATAAGGAAGACTTACATTTGGCAGGGTGAATCCCTGTCTTTTTGTTATATATATGAATTGATTTTATTCGTAGTTTGGAATATACTGTTGCTAGTGAGTGCAACTGTAAAGTTATTTACGGAGAGATTATGATGGAATATTTATCAATAAAGCAAACATCAGAAAAATGGGGTATTACAGTTAGAAGAATACAGGTTCTCTGTGCAGAGGGACGTATACCCGGTGCCACAAAGATTGGATCATATTGGGCTATTCCGGCAGATGCAGAAAAACCAAATGATCAAAGGATTAAGAGTGGGAAATATATAAAGAGCGTGGAAAACGGTAGGTAGAAAAACATACAAGAAAGGAAGCACTTAAAATATGGAATATACAATAGAAGAAAAAGGTATATTAGATTTAATGGGAAGAACAGATTTTAGGAATCTTTCTAAAGGTGATGTTATCAGTTATGCATCAAAATTGGCAGAACTGCGTCCTGAAGTTGCAAGGGATGTTTTGGCACAGTATCCACAGTTTGTGGATCTTATGAAAACTGCACTTTCGGAATACCGTCAAGAAATAGATAAAATCATTGAAAATGATGATGCAAGTATTGAGCATTATTACACATATACAGAGAAGGATCAAGCTGAATCGTCAAAGAGTCGTACAGAGTATTATGATTTTTTGAAACAAGTGCAGGCAGACTATAGCAAGTGTTTAGATAATCCTAATTTAACACCTGAACAGATGATGGAAATGCTCAAAGAAGAAACGAAGCTTGCAGAGATGGCTGCTGCAAAAGATAAAGAAATCAGAGAGCATGATGAGAAAATAGAAGAAAAAGTAAATGCTAAAGATAGTGAAAAAAGAGCATTTAATTGGAAACTTGCTGGAGGCGCAAGCTTAGCTTTGGCTGTTACAGTTGGTATTGCAGCGAGTGTTTTGGGCGGAGATTTTAACTTCAAACTGCCTACAAAAAAGATCTGATAGGAGGAGCAAATTATAATGGCGAATGAACTACAACCACTATCGTTGCTATTTCAAAATAGACTATTCAGAATACCAGACTACCAGAGAGGCTATGCTTGGCAACAATCACAGTTGATTGATTTTTGGGATGATATCATCAATCTCCAAGATGATAGATACCACTATACCGGTCTCTTATCTTTGAAGGAACTGAAGAAAAAAGTTATTTCATCCTGGGGTGAGGATATATGGATGGTAGATGCCGGATTCAAGGCATGTCATATTGTAGATGGTCAGCAACGATTAACTACCTTTATTGTTCTGCTGAATGAGTTGATAGAAATAGCAAAAGCTGAAAATAAAGATTTAACTGAGAATGATATTGTTTTGGGTTTTGAAACTTTGAAAGATATACGATCAAAATATATTTGCCGCCATCGTCCACCGAATAATCAGATTACCACGTATCTCTTTGGATATGAGGTGGATAATCCTAGTGCAGAATATTTGAAGTACAGAGTGTTCAACGAACCGTATTCCGGTAGTGTAAACGAAACATATTACACAAAGAATTTAAAGTACGCTAAGGAGTTCTTTAAAAAGAATATATCGGAATTGTATGCAGATGAAGGTATGGAAGGACTCAGTAATCTGTATCTGAAACTCACGCAACGTCTCATGTTTAATATACATGAGATTGACGATGACTATGATGTTTTTGTTGCGTTTGAGACAATGAACAACAGGGGTAAGAAACTTACAAACCTCGAACTTTTAAAGAATCGTCTTATCTATCTGACTACTTTATATGCCAATGATAAATTTGATGAGTTGGATAAATCTAATTTGAGAAAGCAAATTAATGATGCCTGGAAAGAGGTTTATTATCAGTTGGGAAGGAACGAAAAAACACCGCTTTCTGATGATGAATTCTTAAGGGCTCATTGGATTAGCTATTTTTCCTATTCACGTAAAAAAGGCGATGACTACATAAACTTTTTGCTTGGTAAATTCTCTGCGAAGAATATATTCAAGAAAAAGACGATATATCTTAGCAGTGGTGAAGAGGAAACATCTGATTTAAATTATGATGAAGATGATCTGAATGTTGAGATAGAAGAAACGGAAACAATGGAAGTTTCCAAATTGGAACCATCTGAAATATCGTCATATGTTAACAGCCTTAAAGATTTAGCTAAGTATTGGTACGACACATATTTTCCGTTGCAGAGTGAAAATCTTACCCAGGAAGAAAAACAATGGGTTGATAAGCTGAATAGAATTGGTATCGGATATTTCAGACCGCTTGTTATGGTTATCATCAGCAGAAGAGATTTTTCTGAGGAACAGAGACTTAAAGCATTCAAAGCAATCGAAAGGTTTATTTTTATATGCTTTCGTCTTGGAACATATCAAGCAACCTTTCGCAGCAGTGAGTATAACCGTGCTACAAGAAGCGTGTACTTGCATGAGATGAATCTTGAAGATTTGATTGAAGACATTGAAGACACTACAAATAGCAATATCGAGTATGCTATTCCGAACTTCGTGACAAGAATTGAGAAGAATTTTGATAATAATACTGGATTCTATACCTGGAACCCAATTCGATACTTCTTATATGAGTATGAAGTTTTTTTATCACAGAAGAATAACATTGATAAATTAAACTGGATGCTATTTACGAAGAGCGAGAAGGATAAAGTTTCCATTGAGCATATTCTTCCGCAAACACCGTCAAAGTATTATTGGAAGAATGCCTTCAGACAGTTTGATGAAGATGAAATCAAATTGTTGTCCGGAGCACTTGGAAACTTGCTACCGCTGTCACAGAGCATCAATTCATCACTTCAAAATGATAGCTTTGAAGACAAGAAAACATCCAAATCTAGCGGAAGACGTGGATATGAAAACGGATCTCATTCTGAAATTGAGATATCCAAAGAATCTGACTGGTCTGCGGATAGAATTTATAACAGAAGTAAACAGTTACTTGAGTTTATGGAAAGACGTTGGAAGTTCAGCATGACCAAAGAACAGTTGGATAGACTTGTTTATGTATCCTTTGCAGTTGATGGGAGAGAAGTTCCTGATGAGTTGCCTAAAGAAAAGTTTGTAGAAACGACTGTAAAATCTAATGATGCACAGAATAAAGAGTCAAATGATGAACTTGGAAACAAACAATTACAATTCTGGACAGCATTCGTTAACTACTGTACAGAGGAAGGCAGAGGTGATATAGGTGCAAGAAAGCCTCTGCAGCAAAATTGGTACGATATTGCTGTGCCTAATGCAGAATTTCACCTGTCATTTACAGTTACGAGAAGTAAGTATATAACACTTTTGCTGTATGTATATAATCCCGAAGCTTTTGCTCAGTTGGAAGAGAAGAAGGACAAGATAGAATCCCTGTTTGGTGATAAGTTTGACTGGTATTCATCAAAGGCAGGCAGCATCGCGAAAAGAATTCTTTACCGAAAGGAATATGATATTTTCAATCCGTCAAAGCATACAGATATTTTTGAATGGATGATTGAAAAATATGATTTGTTGCATAATGCATTGATAGCTGTCGGAGAAATCGATGCAAACCAGCGTACGGAAAAGAAGTTTGATCCCTTAAAGGAATTTTTGGTTAACTCGACTGAAGCTGAAATGACCCTATCGTTTAGGCAGATAGAGGATATCATCGGTGAAACTTTGTGCAAGTCAGCGTATAACTACAATGCATATTGGAATCCATCTGCGACACATATTCTGCCTCATACAATTATTGAAGCTGGATACGAGATTGTTAATGTGGATTTGATTGGTAAAAGTGTGGAACTGAAAAAGAATAAATCGTGTAAAATCAAAACGAGGAACACAGTTCAGAATTTGGGCATATTCAATTAAATTAATCGTAAAATACAAGCGGCTTCTGGCGATGAACCGGAAGCCGCTAATTTTTTAATCTTTTTTATAAAATTTAGTCTCGTAGCCGGCGCCTCGGATCAGGATATCCGGCATCCAGGCGGGAGATTGACCCATGATGGAGGTAATGCTGCTGACATAGGTTCTTTTATGGCATGCTTCCAACTTGTCACTTTGTTTGATAAAAATGTGGCATATCCGATTGGTACAATAGAAGATTATACAGTATGAAAATTTGTAAGAAAAAAACAGACTTCGGGCAGGTTCTGTAAAATAAGCTTAAAATATCATGGACGGGTGGTCCGGAGTTGGGGAAACGCATATGCACAGATTTGGCACCAAATCAGGCCTCAAGTGAAATATTCAGTGTATTGCAGGATGCCGACAGATATACGTGATACTCATCCAGAGATTTGAATGAATTCGGTGTTGTGATATCGTAGGCAGAAGTTTTGAAATTTAGTTTGTATGTGAGAGACTGTACAGAGAGGGCACGTTTTTTTCGCCATACGTTCGAAAGAAACTGTTATCTACAGGAATTACTGCCGGAAATTCCTTGCGGATGCGTTTGCAAATAGCAGGTTTTGTAGATAAAATGTAATTTTATGGAAAAAGTTTTTGCAGAGAGACAGTTTCTGACATTTGTGAAACGTATAATAGCGATAGTATGAGCCAATACGGGAGGAGCAAGATGGTAGAAGTAGAATACAAGAATGGCAAAATCGAGCGTGTACTCGGGATATATACGAAGCTATTGAATGGCTATATTGTAAATAAAGCGGCGGAGGCAAATGAATACGGAGTTAATGAACGTAGTATCCAACGTGACATCGACGACATCCGGAACTATCTAGAGTTTGAAGCTGTCAGTAGTGGGTGTATGAATAATGTGATTTATGATAGAGTAAACAAAGGATACAGACTTGAAAAGATACATAAACGGGGACTCACAACAGAAGAAATTACGGAAATATGTAAACTATTGTTGAAAAGTCAGGGGAAGGATAAAGAGGAAGTATCTGAGATGATAGAAAAATTAATTGCCAGCTGCGTACCAAGAAGTAACAAAAAAATAATGGAAGAATTAATTGATATGGAATAAAATTCTGATAATAATACGCTTGAAAGATTTGAAAAAAGAATTTGTAGAATGATTGACTGGAATTGTCGGGAAATGTATAATCGTCTTATAGGTTATCAGAAAAACGGGGAAAATAAATGAGACGGTTTGGAAAAACACAAGATGACAAACAGAACAAAATAATGAACGATAAACGCATTGTAATGTAGCAGTGCGTTTTTTTCTTAAAAAAATCAGATAGACATAATCTGACATTCTCAAAACATATAATGACAGTATAAGAAAACAGACAGGGAGAAAAATGTATGGATGAGTATAAAAATGGTAAAATCGAACGTGTTTTAGGAATATATACAAAACTGCTCAGCGGAAATGTCATTAATAAATTCGATGAAGCACAGGAATATGGTGTGAATGAACGTTCCATTCAGAGAGACATTGATGACATCCGGAATTATCTGGAGATAGAGTCAGAAAAAACAGGCTATATTAATTCCGTCATCTATGACCGCATGAAGAAAGGATACCGTCTGGAACAAATCTACAAAATGAAGCTGACCAACAGCGAAGTTCTGGCAGTATGCAAGATTCTTCTGGACAGCAGGGCATTTACCAAAAAAGAAATGACGGATATGCAGGACAAGCTGATCACATGCTGCGTGCCAAAAGAAAATCAGAAGCTGATCACAGATCTGATTGACAATGAAGAATTCCATTATGTAGAACCAAGACACAGAACGAAGTTCATTGATACCATGTGGAAAATCGGACAGGCAATCAGAGAAAGCCGTTACATAGAAATTCAATATTTCCGGATCAAAGACAAATCGATCGTGACCAGAAAAGTAAAACCAGCGGCAATCATGTTTTCAGAATACTACTTTTATCTGACTGCTTTTATAGAGGATGAAAAAGTAAGAAAAGATTTTGATGTGCTGAACGATGCATTCCCGACAATTTACCGGATAGACCGGATAAAGAAGCTTAGGGTGTCAGAGGAACGTTTCCGCATTCCATATGGGAATCGCTTTGAAGAAGGAGAATTCCGGAAACGGATACAGTTCATGTACGGCGGCAGGCTTCAGAGAGTAAAATTCCGGTATTATGGAAATGATGTGGATTCGATATTGGACCGTCTTCCAACGGCGGAGATCGTTGGAGAAGAGGAGGGAATATATACAATAAGTGCGGAGGTGTTCGGAAAAGGGATTGAGATGTGGCTGAGAAGCCAGGGGGATAAAGTAAAAGTAGTGTAAAAGTTAAAGGGAGGTATTACTCCGTGAATGATAAAATAAAAAAAGAGGACAAATCGATAGAAACAACGGGGGTCGTATATGGAAATGTAGGTGTTGGAACAACCACTTATGAAACAAATAAATTTCATGGAAGACAGGGACATGGATTTGCGGCAGAAAGAGCAGAGCATGTAAGAGATTTATACCATGGAGAAGAAGTAAAAATATTAGGTGATGATAATGCAAAAAATGGAGCAGATCGTCTAGTAAATGGAGTAGAAATACAGTCGAAGTATTGTAGAAATGGTGCGGCATGTATACAGGAATGTTTCGAAAATGGACAATATCGTTATTATTCAAGTAATGGTGAGCCGATGAAGATAGAAGTTCCGGCAGATATGTATGAAGATGCAGTAAAAGCAATGAGGCGCAGAATTTCAAATAACGAGATAGAGGGTGTCATAAATCCTGATGAGGCTGTAAACTTAGTAAAAAAGGGACATTATACATATGCTCAAGTAAAACAAATTGCACAAGCGGGAACAATTGAGTCATTAACATTTGATGCGGCTAACGGAATGATTGTAGCGAAAGATGCATTGGGAATTACTGCATTGATTACATTTGCAACTTCTATTTGGAATGGAGAGGACACTGAAGGAGCATTAGAAAATGCAGCATTAAGTGGATTAAAAGTTGGAGGAGTGTCATTTTTAACAACTGTGCTGACCTCACAGATTGCAAGAACATCAGTAGTTGCAACTGTGAGAGGCGGGACAGATATTTTGGTTTCTAAGATGGGAACAAAAGCAACGGAATATCTGGCAAAAGCATTAAAAGGTGGAACCGATATATATGGTGCAGAAGCTATGAACAATGTATCAAAATTACTTGCAGGAAATATTATTGCGAGTACGGTGTCTTTGGTTATACTGTCTGCAGGAGATATCGTAGATCTTTTCAGAAACCGGATATCAGGAGCTCAGTTTGTAAAGAATGTAACAACAACGGGAGCAACAATAGCTGGTGGTGGTGCTGGCTGGGGGCTTGGAAATACAGGAGGAGCGGCTATTGGCGGCTGGGTCGGAGGTACTATTGCAGGACCGGCCGGAGCTGTAAAGGGAGCTGAAGTAGGAGCGAAAATAGGTGGATTTACCGGCAGTGTAATTGGAGGAGCAACGGCAGGGACTGTGACTCATAGTGCATTAGATGGTATGATTGAAGATGATACAGTGTTCATGATGCGTATTGCAGAACAGGAATTTGCTGCAATATGTGAACAATATCTGCTGACTGAAAATGAAGTTTATTTATGTTTGGAAATGTTAAAAAAACGTTTGGATAAAAAAGAATTAAAAAATATTTTTTCGAGTAGTAATCGTGAATTATATGTGCAGTCGATAATTATGAAGTGTGTAGATCCAGTACTGAAAAAACGGGAATACATTAAAGAATTTGATTCGGAAGATGTTTTTTGGGGAATGCGAATGCTTATAGAAGATGCAGTAGATGGGGAAGGTATTTTTGATAAAAACGCTTATGCACCAAGTATGGCTGAAGTGAAAGAAAATTTACTTCAAAATACAAATGTAAAAGATGAACAGATAAATATGATTATGCAGCCGGTTGTGAGAATGAACAAGACACAAATGAGAGTAGAACGGACAATGCGCACAATAAAAAGAGATAATGAAGAAACTGAGGACAAAATGAATGAAATTCAGACAGAGAGAATGGGATTAAAAGAAGAATTAAATAAAATAATGGAGGAAAAATAAAGATGAGTACAGGATTACAGGTAGTAAAACAGGAGCAACTGTCAGAGAATGTAAGAAATGAGATTGATTCTGAAATTGATAAGATTATTGAAAGACATAAGAATAATCGTTATGAAATAAATAAGCTGGTGTTTGAAAGTGTAGCAGCATTGACAAGTAGTGAAAATTATTCGAATGAGTTAGCATCGCAAGGGATACTTAAAAGATTTTGGGGCGGAATTACAGGCAAGAATAAAGCTTTGCAGGCAGAAATTAACAGAAACCAGGCAGTGGCTCAATATGCTTCACAACAGTCATTGCAAAAATTAGCTGAGCAGAACTTAATGAGTTTTGAATTAATTACTGCCGTGAATAACAAATTGAATGTCTCTATGGTAGAAGTAGAAACAGAAATTAATAACATATACGGAACTCTTGTGACCTTTTTTAAACAGACAAAGAGTGATATTGTGCAGTTGGAAAACCGAGTAGCACGTTTGGAAAGAAATGTAAATTTATTAAACTGGCAGAATTCTATTGAATATCAGATGTGGGATGGAACGGAATATACCGAATTGACGGATATTGAAAAGATAGCGTGTATTGTAAATGATTTTTATGAAATAACACAGGGAAATTATACTACATCAGATTTATTACTTTTAAAGAGTGCAATGACAACAATTGGATTAAATATCAATGAGCTTGTATCATATCAGGAACTAGCAACAAGTATTGAAGAAGATGAACGAATCTCAAATAAGATATTCCATGGAAAATGTGAAAACGAATATGTGGAACCGTGGAGTGTAGTTGTAGCATCAGGCGTACGAAAACTAGAAAAATTTGATAATGAAGAAAAATATATTGTTGATTGCGTCAAAGAGTGTTTAGATGGGAATCAGGAAGAAATAAGTAGAGGCAATATTATTAATAAATTATTCGGAGAATATCTGGAAAATAATTTATTGGTAAGCAAAGATGGAAAATTGAAATTGTACGATATGGTAGTGGAGTTATTGTATAATATTGAACAGTTGAAATACATTCCAGAAAAAACAGATGAAGAGCGAACAGCGGAGGCAGAAAAATTTTTCATTAAAGGTGAATATGAAACAGCATATCATATGTTCAAGAAACTGGCAGAAGAGGGTGTTCCAAGAGCAATGTATTTCATGGGAGAGTACTTAAGGCAAGGGTATGGATATTATTTTGGATTAGATTATGACGAAGAAGAAGGATTTCGGTGGCATCAAAAAGGTGCAGAATTAGGCGATCCATTGTGTATCTTGAATACTGCTTACATGTATGAGGGGGAAGAAAGAGAAAGAATTAAAAATTCTGTAATAAATAAGTTACGAAAAATGTCACAAAGTGGAGATGCATTTGTGAAAAGTGAATTGGCAGACATTGTAGACGGGGAAGAAAAGATTGATTTATTAAAAGAAGCGTCTGAACAAGGATTGGCGAGAGGGTGGTATAAGTTGGGTATGGAGTATAATTCGGGAAATATAGTTAAAAAAGATGATAGTAAAGCACTTGAACTTCTTCTAAAAGCGTCTGAACTTGGAAGTGCAGACGCAATGGGAAGTGTAGGAGTAATGTATGAATATGCAGTAGGTGCGGATAAAGATATAAATAAGGCAATAGAATATTACAATAAAAGTATAAAACGAGGATGTGGTTTTGGAACAGAGTATTTAGGGTTTATTTATGCGAACGGATATGACGTAGAACAAGATTATTATAAGGCATTTGAGTGCTTTAAAATAGGTGCACGAATAGGATATCCAGGTTCAATAAATATGGTGGGATTATATTACGAAGAAGGTAAAGGAACTGAAAAAAATGGATCTAAGGCAATAGAGTATTATAAGAGAGCGGCTGAATTAGGATTAGCAGTAGCACAATCCAATTTAGCTACTTGCTATAAAGAAGGAAGGGGGTGTGAACAGAATTTGGAAAAAGCTAAAGAATGGGCAATGAAAGCTGCAAAACAAGGACAAGAAAATGCAATTAAAAATTTGAAAGAATGGTTTGGAATGGAGATTGATAATTAACTTAAGTTATGATATGTTGTTATAAAGCTATAAAGGAGAACTAAGAAGATATGATTAATGAAAATGAAATAAAAAAATACGCAAAAAAATTATGTGAAAAATATAGTAATGTAAATATTCGTCAAATCTACGCAAGAAATGAGAAAATCATAACGGAATTAATGGAAAGATTTGATATTTCACGTGAATATGCAGAATATTGTTTTTTTAATAACAATAAGTGAGGTGATTTGAATATTAAACGATAAATTTTAATAATAGTTGCGGTTAAAAGCTAAATTTAAATTTTCTAGAAGGCTTGGGGGAAGAAAACTGTTGAAGAAATGTGTAATTTGTGGAACTGCATTAGAGACAAATAAGTCGAAAGAACATATTATTCATAATGCAATGGTGGAAGTCTGATAGATGAGGAAAGTTATTGTAAAAATGTAATGAATTGTATTGCTCAAATCAAGATAAAGAATTTGTTCAGATATTTGCACCTATCATAGATAGTATTAATATACAGAGGAACCGAAAAGCCAAAGGAACGTCATATAAAGCAGTTGCAAGTGATAAAGATGGTGAGATATATGATGTGATACGTAAAAATCGGAAGATAGTAAAGCTAAGTAATCGACTAGGGAGAGGAGGGTGCGGACAAATTGATAAAAATGATTTAACAGTTTAGAGAGAGTGTAAAATATTTTGTGTAAATCTCTTAGATTAATGAAAAAATCATAATGATTTACATTAAATTAAAAAAATGAATTAGGCTTGAATGGCATGATTGCTGTTTAAGCCTTATTTACTATTTAGCATGAATAAGCAGACATGTCGGTAGTGTAAATTATTCTGTGTAAACCTCTCAGATTGATGATAAAATCGTAGGTTTATAGAATACTAAAATATAATGTGATGGGCTGAATGGCATCTCTTGCTGTTCAGCCCGTTGTCTATTTAGTA
>SKET01001664.1_pt1 | contig 14656 bp, 8 predicted proteins | sample 4841461 | NCBI WGS metagenome assembly SKET01 (sample SAMN11008802, study PRJNA524170) | human gut metagenome | biome: Human fecal sample; material: Feces; isolation source: fecal sample from pouch patient p5 | host: Homo sapiens | place: Israel: Tel-Aviv | collected 2014-02-13
GGATCTCCACGCGACCACCCTGAATCTCGACCGCCTGCTGGCGCCCTCCTCGCCGGCGACGGACAGTAGCGCCAGTCAGCAGGGCCAGAGTCAGACGCGACCGCTGCGCCCGGTGATCGCCGACAGCGATGAGCGCGAAGATTACCAGAGCCTGCGCGGCTTCAACGGCCGAATGGCTCTGAGCGCCGACCAGCTGCAGTGGCGCGGTCTGAACTTCACCCAGGTGCAGAGCGAAATCAGCAACCAGCAGGGGCTGCTGACGGTCAGCAAAATGCAGGGCAATCTTGATGGCGGGCAGCTCTCTCTCCCTGGCACCCTGGATGCCCGCGGCGACACGCCGCTGGCGACGTTCCAGCCGGCGCTGCAGAATGTGGAGATCGGTTCGCTGATCAAAGCCTTTAACTATTCCTTAAACCTGACCGGCAAGCTGTCGCTGAGCGGCGAATTTTCCGGAACGCGCATTGACGCCGATGATTTCCGTCGCCACTGGCAGGGACAGGCTCAGCTCCAGATGGCCGATACCCGCACCGAGGGGCTGAACTTCCAGCAGCTGGTGCAGCAGGCCGTGGAGCGCAGCACCAACGTGCGGGCGCAGGAAAATTACGACAATGCCACCCGCCTGGATTCCGTGAGCAGCCGGCTGACGCTGGATAACGGGCTGGTGACGCTGAACCGCCTGCAGGGGCAGTCCGACGTGATGGCGATGACCGGCGAAGGACAGCTCGATCTGCAGAAAGAGAACTGCGATATGCGCTTCAACGTGCGCGTGCTCGGCGGCTGGAAAGGGGAGGGCAAGCTTATCGACCGCCTGAAACAGACCGCTATCCCGCTGCGCATCTACGGCGAGTGGCAGTCGCTGAGCTACAGTCTGCAGGTCGATCAGATCCTGCGCAAACAGCTGCAGGATGAAGCGAAGCAGCGCCTCAACGACTGGGTTGAGCGTAATAAAGGCAGCAAAGACGGCAACGATGCCAAAAAGCTGCTTGATAAGCTGTAATTCCTACCACCGCGGCCCGGAAGTTTCCGGGCTGTGTTTATCGTCAAAGCGTAATGTCACAATGATGCCGGGTGGCGGCTGCGCCTGACCCGGCCCGGGATGTGCGCAATATCATCCGGTTGCGTCGCCACTTAATGTAGGCCTGATAAGCGCAGCGCCATCAGGCAGTGTGGCAGTTACGCCTGACCCGGCCTGGATTATACGGTGGGTGTCATACCCCGATTAGTTCGCCATCCCGTAGGCCTGATAAGCGCAGCGCCATCAGGCATTAAACAGGATACCTGGCTATCAATTTTACGGCCCGGGGTACCCCGGGCCGTTTTATGCCTGACGATTACACCTCATAATCCAGCTCATCCTGCTTTACCGGCGGGACGATCTGCACCTTCTGCACCCGATGGCTGTCGACCTGCAGCGTGCGCAGCGTATAACCGTCAATCTCAATGGTTTCCCCCACCTGCGGCACATGCTGCAAATACTCCATCAGCAGACCGGCAACGGTGTGGTACTCCCGTTTATCATCCAGCGGCAGCGGAACGTACTGCACCAGGTCCTCCAGCGGCATATGGCCGTTGACCGTCCACGAACCGTCCTGATGATGCTGAATATCGTGCCGGGCATCGATCTCCTCCACCTCATTGGGCAGATTACCGGCGATGGTCTCCATCACGTCGCTGAGGGTCACAATCCCCTCGACGGAGCCAAACTCATCGACCACAAAGGCAAAATGGGTGCGGGCCTGGCGGAACTGCTCGAGCGCCGAGAGGAGCGGCAGGCCCTCCGGGAAGACCAGCGGTTGACGCACCAGCGCCTGCAGATCCAGCGGCTCCTGACGCAGGGACTGCTGGAGCAGGTCAATAACATGCACCACCCCCAGCAGATCTTCATTATCCTTCCCGCCGGTGACCACCAGCCGGGTATGCTGATTTTTCTCCACCAGGCTGCGGATCTCTTCCTCCGGCGCGCTGAGGTTGATGCGCTCGATATCATGGCGCGACGTCATAATACTGCTGACGCTGCGCTGATTAAGGTTCAGCACCCGCTCAATCATCAGTCGTTCCTGCGGATTAAACAGTGGATGTTGATCCTGATCGGCGACCAGCGACGCCGTGTCAGCATCCAGTTCAGCTTTTTCTTTCTGCCCGCTCAGCAGATTCATCACCGCTTCGGTAGTGCGCTGACGCAGCGTCATATTGGCGGAGAGGAAGCGACGGCGGTTAAACTGCGCCAGCTGATTAAGCGCTTCAATCATGACCGAGAAGCCAATGGCCGCATATAAATAGCCTTTCGGAATAATAAAGCTGAAGCCTTCAGCAATCAGGCTGAAGCCGATCATCAGCAGGAAGCTCAGACAGAGGATTACGATGGTCGGGTGGCTGTTAACGAAGCGCGTCAGCGCCTTGCTGGCCATCAGCATCAGGCTGATGGCGATAACCACGGCGGCCATCATCACCGCCAGGTGATCAACCATGCCGACGGCGGTGATCACCGAGTCGAGCGAGAAGATGGCGTCGAGCACCACGATCTGCGCCACGACGGCCCAGAATTTCGCCCCTTTGCGCTGGGTGGGGTTATCGCTGTCTTTCCCCTCCAGCCGCTCATTAAGCTCGACGGTCGCTTTAAACAGCAGAAACAGGCCGCCAAACAGCATAATTAAATCGCGAGCGCTAAAGCTGAAGTCGTGAAAAACAATCAGCGGTTTGGTCAGGGTGACCAGCCAGGAGATAGAGGCCAGCAGCAGAAGACGCATGACCATCGCCAGCATCAGGCCAGTGATCCGCGCGCGGTCGCGCTGGGCGGGAGGGAGCTTCTCGGCGAGGATAGCGATAAAGACCAGGTTATCGATACCCAACACCAGTTCGATAACCACCAGCGTGACGAGACCTGCCCAGATTGACGGATCGGCAATCCATTCCATATGTATTAAAACCTGTACGACTGCGGTATGTGTTACCACGATCATGGATAAGATGAGTCTAAAATGCAATAACGACGCGGACATCGCTCTGCCGTGGGTGGATATATTTCCAGCGGATTAAGCGAACCGATAAGAATTATGTTCCGGAAAAGAACAGTGAAAAAATAACACCATGGCGGCGACCATGGAATAAGCTTTCCGATATCAGAACTTTATCCGCTGCGTTTCAGCGAGGGTGGCAAAAGGGCTTACTCGCGCGGTTCGTCACGGTGAGCGCTGATGCGCAGAGCAGAAGCGAAGCGCGAAGCCCGCTCACAAAACCGGCATAATTCATATTATGAAGTGAGTGCAGAATAGGGTGGATCGCAGTTCACAGCCGCGGATTCAGGCTAATATGTCGTCATATCCGGCTGTTTATACTGAAGTATATTGCCTGGCGAAATTTATTATCTATATATTCTTTTCGGGCATACGCGCGGCGGGTCCGGCGTCCAACAGGTCCCGATAGACGGGCATCTCAGCCACATCGTGCGGAGCAAAGGAACGAGCCGCTGAATAACCTGAACGAGAATAAGATTATTCTCAGTTTTAACTGTTGGTAAAAGGGAGTTGTGTGTATTCTTTTACGTGACAGTGAATTTAAGAATTTGGCGGGCATATGCTCGGGCAGTATCCGTGTATTATCAGTTTCAATGAATTTGTGACATGTACAATTTTGCAAAACCGCGTGTTTTGCAACCAAACAGGTGAAGATGAATATGGCGAATTTGAAAGCGGTTATTCCGGTCGCAGGACTAGGCATGCATATGCTGCCGGCCACAAAGGCAATTCCAAAGGAGATGCTGCCGATCGTTGATAAGCCAATGATTCAGTACATCGTTGACGAAATCGTCGCCGCCGGGATCAAAGAGATTGTTCTGGTGACGCACTCCTCGAAGAATGCGGTGGAAAACCACTTTGATACCTCCTACGAGCTGGAAGCCCTGCTTGAGCAGCGCGTGAAGCGCCAGCTGCTGGCGGAAGTCCAGGCCATTTGCCCGCCGGGTGTAACCATCATGAACGTGCGCCAGGCACAGCCGCTGGGTCTGGGCCACTCCATCCTATGCGCCCGCCCGGTAGTCGGGGACAACCCGTTTGTGGTGGTGCTGCCGGATATCATTCTCGATGGCGGCACTGCGGACCCGCTGCGCTATAACCTCGCTGCCATGGTCGCCCGTTTTAACGAGACCGGCCGCAGTCAGGTGCTGGCGAAACGCATGCCGGGCGATCTCTCCGAATACTCCGTTATCCAGACCAAAGAGCCCATGGTGGCGGAAGGGCAGGTGGCGCGTATCGTTGAGTTCATTGAAAAACCGGACGAACCACAGACCCTGGACTCCGACCTGATGGCGGTGGGCCGCTACGTGTTGTCGGCAGATATCTGGGCTGAACTTGAACGAACCCAGCCGGGCGCCTGGGGCCGTATCCAGCTAACCGACGCCATTGCCGAACTGGCGAAGAAGCAGTCCGTTGACGCGATGCTGATGACCGGCGAAAGCTATGACTGCGGTAAAAAAATGGGCTACATGCAGGCCTTCGTCACCTACGGGATGCGTAACCTGAAAGAAGGTACCAAATTCCGCGAAAGCATTAAAAAATTGCTGGCCTGAGCGCCGGCGTAAGAGTGAGCGGCAGGGCAGGGGTATTTTGCCACGCCGCTCATAACGTTATGCAGAAATTATTCATAACGTGAATGTTATAACGATTGTAAAGAAACGTATGGCTTCGGAGACTTCTGGTAGTTTGCCTCTGGCCTCTGTGGTGCAATGGTCGGAGTAGCGGCAATAATGCTTTGTGAATAGTCACTTAGTGCGACAATTCCTAAAGCGCAGGGAAAGCGGTCAACGTCAGCCAAAAATAAAACTTGACTGCGATCATGTTTCCGCTTTAAACATCTCACTTGCATGCATAAAAATGTGAAATGAATTGGCATGCGAGCTGGTACAGACATTACGGATAATCCCTGAGCACGGCAGTGGACATCATCGAAGGATCACAGGTATATGAACTGGCAACTCATCTCATTTTTTGGCGATAGCACCGTTTTGCTGCCCAGCGCAGCGGCGCTGTTTATTGTCCTGATGCTGCGTAAAACGTCACGGTTGCTGGCGTGGCAGTGGAGTTTGCTGTTCGGCATCACCGGCGCCATCGTCTGCGCCTCCAAACTGGCCTTTATGGGCTGGGGGCTGGGTATTCGCGAGCTGGATTACACCGGCTTCAGCGGCCACTCAGCGCTTTCCGCGGCCTTCTGGCCTATCTTCCTGTGGCTGCTTAGTGCTCGTTTTTCCGCGGGTTTGCAAAAAGCAGCCGTCGCCACCGGCTATATTCTGGCCGCTGTGGTGGGGTATTCACGGTTGGTCATCCATGCGCATTCCGTCTCGGAAGTGATCGCTGGCCTGCTGCTCGGCGCTGTCGGCAGCGCTTTGTTCCTGTTGCTGCAAAAACGTACCACCCATTCGGAAAACGTGCGTATTTCCTGGGGGGGCGTCGCGTGCCTGGTGATGGTCCCGCTCATCCTGTTGCATAGCGGTAATAAAGCGCCGACTCAATCCCTGCTGGGGCAAATCGCCACTGCAGTAGGGCCGCTGGATAAACCTTTTACGCGTACCGATCTGCATAAGCAGGCCTGGTAATCGCCATTTGTTTTACAGGGGAAATTAAGTTTTCGCCGGTTAATTGGACAAATAAGAAAATAATCTACTATATGCCAGTCAATTGATAATTCATATTTATGAAATAATGCAGTGCTACTACATTGTTATTGTCAATTCGCGTGGATATAGCCGTGGTCAGACGTTTCTTAAATGTGTTCAGAAAGCACCTGTTCCACGTTGGATGAATAACCCAGTAACGAGAAACTATTAGAAATTGTAGTTGACTATGGCGTCATCATCTGATTTTGGACTGACGTCAGAGTTGCGAGAAATTTTAGTTTTTTCAAATGGTTAGCTGTATCTATGCTGTTGTGGTAGCGCCAGGCAGATGTTCGATAGTTGAAAACAATAAATAATCTTTTATTGGCGAGCCGCTTATTTTTCGCCAATAACACAGCGGATGGGATTAATTGGCAGATATTCGGGAGCAAGACTCCCAATTGTGACCGAAATCCCGTAGACTTAACGCCGCAAAAAATAAAGGCCTGACCAATTTATCACCTACAGGCCGATTAAATACGCCGTTCAGGTAGTCAGTGCGTTGGTAGCTGTTAAGCCAGGGGCGGTAGCGTCGCTGAAACCACGTGCGGCTGCACAAAATACCTTCTCTGAACGGCTATAAAAATCGATGCACTTTGGGTGATTAACGCCATAAGATATCTATGATGCTCATCAGATATCCTCATAAAGGGGTCAGGAGCGGCTGCTGATATCGCCTGTACATCAACTTTCCCATCTTATCGATAGCCTGTACGGTAAAATTCGCCTACATTGTGAGCTGGGTGGATGTTATAAGGGTTTCAAGCAGCTTAGGGTAACTGTACTTGCCTCGCCGGTGTTGCACAGTGAAGTCAGATGGTGCCGCGAGCGCTTTCTATCTTGGTATTCCCCTCATTCTCATTGAGATGCGACAGCGGGGCTGAAAATGGATCTTGTACAATGATAAAAATTGCGCGCATTGCCGTGACGTTGGGTTTGCTTTCCTCCCTGGGAGCCCAGGCTTACGCGGCCGGGTTAGTAGTAAATGACAACGACTTGCGTAACGACCTGGCCTGGCTTTCCGATCGTGGGGTCATCCATCTGAGCCTGTCGACTTGGCCGCTGAGCCAGGAAGAGATCTCCCGGGCGCTAAAAAAGGCCAAACCGTCCTATTCTTCTGAGCAAGTGGTGCTGGCTCGTATTAACCAGCGACTGTCTGCCTTAAAAGCGGATTTCCGGGTTACCGGCTACACTTCAACCGATCAGCCGGGCACTCCGCAGGGGTTTGGTCAGACACAGCCGGCGGATAACTCGTTAGGCCTAGCGTTCAACAACAGCGGCGAGTGGTGGGATATCCACCTGCAGGGTAACGTCGAAGGAGGGGAGCGGATCAGCAGCGGTTCGCGCTTCAATGCCAACGGCGCCTACGGCGCGGTGAAGTTCTGGAACCAGTGGCTCTCTTTTGGTCAGGTTCCGCAGTGGTGGGGGCCTGGATATGAAGGGAGCCTGATCCGCGGAGATGCGATGCGGCCGATGACCGGCTTTCTGTTGCAGCGAGCCGAGCAGGCGGCGCCGGAAACCTGGTGGCTGCGCTGGGTGGGACCATGGCAGTACCAGATCTCTGCCAGCCAGATGAATCAGTACACCGGTGTGCCGCATGCCAAAATTATTGGTGGCCGCTTTACCTTCTCTCCTTTCCAGTCACTTGAACTAGGCGCATCGCGCATTATGCAGTGGGGCGGGGAAGGGCGACCGGAATCCTTCAGCAGTTTCTGGGATGGCTTCACTGGCCATGACAATACCGGGACTGAAAACGAGCCGGGTAACCAGCTGGCAGGGTTTGATTTTAAATTCAAACTGGAGCCAACCCTCGGCTGGCCGGTGAGTTTCTACGGTCAAATGATCGGTGAGGATGAATCTGGTTATCTACCATCGGCAAATATGTTCCTGGGAGGGGTTGAAGGCCACCACGGCTGGGGTAAAGATGCGATAAACTGGTACCTGGAAGCACATGATACCCGCACTAATATGAGTCGGACCAATTATAGCTACCGTCACCATATTTATAAAGATGGGTATTATCAACAAGGCTATCCTCTCGGTGATGCAATGGGCGGGGATGGTCAACTCCTTGCCGGTAAGGTTGATCTGATTACAGAGGATAACCAGCGCTGGAGCACGCGTTTGGTATATGCAAAGGTTAACCCAGAGAATCAGTCGATCAATAAAGCATTCCCTCATGCTGATACCTTGAAAGGTGTACAGCTCGGTTGGAGCGGAGATGTTTATCAGTCGGTTCGTCTGAATACCTCACTGTGGTACACCAACGCTAACAACAGCGACAGCGATGATGTTGGGGCCAGCGCAGGTATAGAGATACCGTTTAGTTTATAAGGCTGAATGCTGAAAACAGGGGAGGGAGGGTGGTAGCTCTGCAGGATGCAGTCAGCTTTTCTCTCTCCACAAGCCGGCAGGGAAGCAACGGCGATGACAGCTGCTCAGGAATTGGCAAATTTTGATTTACTGACGATGTGACATTATGAAGAAAAAAATTGTTAGATTTTCGGCATTAGCGTTGGCAATTGGTTTTTTATCGGGTTGCACGATTATTCCGGGTCAGGGATTAAACAGTCTGCGGAAGAACGTAGTGGAGCTTCCGGATAGTGACTACGATCTGGATAAACTGGTCAATGTATATCCGTTGACACCGGGTCTGGTCGATCAACTTCGTCCGGAAACTGTTCTGGCTCGTCCAAATCCTCAGCTGGATAATTTACTGCGTAGTTATGAATATCGCATTGGGGTTGGCGATGTGTTGATGGTTACGGTATGGGACCACCCGGAGTTGACAACGCCTGCAGGGCAGTACCGTAGCGCCAGCGACACTGGTAACTGGGTCAACTCCGATGGCACCATTTTCTATCCTTATATCGGTAAAGTGCAGGTGGCGGGCAAAACCCTGAGCCAGGTACGCCAGGATATCGCCAGTCGTTTGACAACATATATCGAAAGTCCTCAGGTTGACGTCAGTATTGCAGCTTTTAGATCTCAAAAAACTTACATTACAGGCGAAGTTATGAAGTCAGGCCAGCAGCCAATTACGAATATCCCACTAACAGTGATGGATGCGATAAATAATGCTGGTGGTCTGGCACCTGATGCTGACTGGCGAAATGTTGTATTAACGCATAACGGTAAAGATACTAAAATTTCACTATATGCCCTAATGCAAAAAGGCGATCTATCACAAAACCACCTTTTATATCCTGGTGATATTTTGTTTATACCCCGCAATGATGATTTGAAAGTATTTGTTATGGGTGAAGTTGGTAAACAAAGTACATTGAAGATGGATCGTAGCGGTATGACCCTTGCCGAGGCCCTTGGATCATCTGAGGGAATATTACAAGCGACAAGTGATGCAACAGGCGTATTTGTTATTCGTCAACTGAAAGGCGATAAACAAGGGAAAATTGCAAATATTTATCAATTGAATGCACAAGATGCCTCTGCAATGGTGTTGGGCACTGAATTTCAATTACAACCATATGATATTGTTTATGTGACAACAGCTCCTATTGTTCGTTGGAATCGAGTCGTATCACAACTTGTGCCAACTATCACTGGTGTACATGATATGACTGAAACTACACGTTACATACGGAATTGGTAACAATTATGTTTGATTCTATTCTTGTTATTTGCACTGGTAATATTTGTCGTTCCCCTATTGCAGAGCGAATGATGCGTCAGTTTTTGCCTTCTAAAAAAATTGATTCCGCTGGTGTAGGGGCAATGGTAGGCAAGCCGGCAGATGAAGCAGCATATCGTGTTTCAGAAAAACATGGTTTGTCATTAGATGGACATGTGGCAAGACAATTCACTGCTTCGATGGGGCGTAACTACCAGCTAATATTAGTCATGGAGCACGACCAACTTGAAATAGTTAGTCGGGTAGCTCCAGAAGTGCGTGGAAAGACAATGCTTCTCGGGCATTGGGTTGGCGGTAAAGATATTCCAGACCCATACCGTAAAAGTGATGAGGCTTTCGAGTCTGTTTATCAATTGCTTGAGTGCGCCTGTGCTAAGTGGGCAGAAAAGTTAGGCAGATAATATCCAGGAATAAACTGAATGACAGCAGAAATGACAAATAAAAATTCATCCCAAGAAGCGGATGAGATGGATTTAGGGCGTCTGATTGGTGAGCTAATTGACTATCGCAAATTAATATTTGCGATAACTGTCGGTTTCACTGGGATAGGTATTTTGTATGCGTTCTTTGCTACTCCTATATATCAAGCAAACGCACTTATTCAAGTAGAACAAAAACAAGGCAATGCAATTTTAAGCAGTCTAAGTCAGATGCTGCCTGATAGCCAACCTCAATCGGCACCTGAAATCGCTTTATTACAGTCTCGTATGATTTTAGGCAAGACTGTAGATGATTTAAATCTTCAGACGAAAATTGAACAAGATTACTTTCCACTGTTAGGAAAAGGTTTTTCAAGAATATTAGGCCACAAAGAAGGTAAGGTTTCGATAGGTAATATTTCTTTGCCAGAGAGCAATGAAGAAATTACTGAATTAGAACTGACTGTGGTTAACGACAAAACATATGAAATATCTGGTAATGATTTCTCTGCAATCGGAAAAGTTGGGGAAACATTACAAAAACAAGGCTATGAGATTCTTATAAATGAGATTAATGCAGAACCTGGCACACGTTTTTCAATCTCATACTTATCTAGACTCAAAGCAATCAATAATCTCCAAGAAGCGTTTAATGTCGCAGACCAAGGGAAAGATACAGGCGTCTTAAATTTAACCTTGACAGGTGAAAATCCTATATTAGTTGCAAAAATCCTTGATAGTATTAGTCAAAATTATCTTGCTCAAAACGTTGCAAGGCAAGCCGCACAAGATGCAAAAAGTTTAGAATTTTTAGATCAACAATTACCAAAAGTTCGAAGCGATCTAGATATTGCTGAAGATAAGCTTAATGCTTATCGTAAGCAGAAAGATTCTGTTGATTTAACTATGGAAGCTAAAACTGTTCTTGATCAGATTGTTAATGTAGATAATCAACTTAATGAGCTAACTTTCAAAGAAGCTGAGATCTCACAGCTTTATACACAAGAGCATCCAACATACAAAGCTTTGATGGAGAAAAGAAAGACGCTGCAGCAAGAAAAATCAAAGTTAAATAAAAGAGTTAGTTCAATGCCTTCGACTCAACAAGAGGTATTGAGACTAAGTCGTGATGTTGAATCGGGACGTGCTGTTTATTTACAATTATTAAATAGACAACAAGAGCTCAATATAGCTAAATCTAGTGCAATTGGGAATGTTAGAATAATTGATGATGCAGTGCCTCAGCCTAAGCCAGTTAAACCTAAAAAAATAGTAGTTGTCCTTGTAAGTTTTATTCTTGGTTTATTCTTTTCATTATCATTTGTATTGTTACGTGTCTTCTTACGTCGTGGAATAGAGTCGCCGGAGCAGTTGGAAGATATAGGAATAAGTGTATACGCAGGTATTCCTGTATCGGAATCCTTAAGTAAGGATAACAAGCGCTCTGGCAGTAAGCGTAAACAAGAAAGTTCAGTCTTGCTTGCACTTGAAAACCCTGCTGATTTAGCAATTGAGGCAATAAGAAGTCTAAGGACAAGTCTGCATTTCGCTATGATGGAAGCTAAGAATAATGTATTAATGATTTCTGGTGCCAGTCCTAATGCAGGCAAGACTTTTGTGAGTAGCAATCTAGCTGTCATCATGGCTCATGCAGGAAGTAAAGTTCTGTATATTGATGCTGATATGAGAAAAGGATGTGCGCACAAGCTCTTTGGATCAGAAAAAAACAAAGGCTTATCCGATATTCTCTCAGGAAAAAGTTCAGTGAAGGATGCTATTACCAACCTACCGAATGCTGGTTTCGATTATATTCCTCGTGGTCAAGTACCACCAAACCCAGCTGAACTATTAATGCACCCTCGGTTTGAAGCTCTGCTTGGTGAAGTATCAAAAAATTATGATTTAATAATTGTTGATACTCCTCCAATATTAGCGGTTACTGATGCTGCAGTCATTGGTCGCTACGCGGGTACAACACTCATTGTTGCTCGATTCGAAAAAGATACAGTAAAAGAGATATCTGTAAGTATGAAACGTTTCCAACAATCTGGCACTATTGTTAAAGGTTGCATACTGAATGGAATAGTTAAAAAAGCAAGTAGTTATTATGGGTATGGATACAACTATTATGGTTATTCATATTCTGACAAGAAATAGAAAGTAATAATAGCATGGCTCTTAATTATAGAGCCATGCAAATGAAATCAAATAATGCATTAGAGGGTAATATGACCCATTTTACGAGAAATCTTATCTGCAGTGTAGCGCTAGGCTTAGCAGATTTTATTAGCTTTACAGCATCACTCTATATTGCGTTAGGTGTACTTAAATTTACTCTAACAGGTTTCGATATAAGAATTCCTGGTGATCAAATTGAAGGTTGGATTTATTTACACTGGATGTTAGGGATATGTAGTGTAGCTTGGTTTGGCGTACGATTACGACATTATTTTTATCGGAAGACGTTTTGGTTTGAATTAAAAGAAATACTAAGGACGCTGCTTATATTTGCCGTGTTTGAATTAGCAGTTATGGCGTTTGCCAAATGGAGTTTCTCAAGATATTTATGGTTGCTTACTTGGATATTCGCTCTCGTTTTAGTGCCACTAGCTCGAATGACGATAAAATGGGCTCTTGACTATTATGGTGTTTGGTCAAGAGATACGTGGATAATTGGAAGTGGGAAAAATGCTCGAGAAGCATATAAGGCTATCAATAGCGAAGCAAACATGGGCTTAAAAGTAATTGGTTTTGTTTCAACTGAACCAAGCGATGAGTTAACGACTTCTATCGATAATGTTCCAGTAATTAAGGTAGATGCTGATTGGCTAAGTACTATTAGTCAGCGAATGCAATTCATTGTCGCTGTTGAATCAGATCAAAGCAATATAAGAAATAATTGGTTACGTGAGTTTATGATTAGGGGGTTCAGATACGTATCCGTGATACCAACATTGAGAGGTATGCCTCTTGATAGTACTGACATGTCATACATTTTTAGTCATGAAGTAATGATATTTAGAGTACAACAGAATCTTGCGAAATGGTCATCAAGAATAATCAAAAGGATTTTTGATATTACTGCATCTTTAGGAATTATCATCTTGTTATCTCCAGTGCTAGTTTATATTAGCTTAAAAGTTAAAAAAGATGGAGGGCCAGCTATCTATGGTCATGAACGTGTAGGCAAAAATGGGAAACCATTTAAATGTCTAAAATTCAGATCGATGGTAATTAATTCTAAAGAAGTTCTTGAAGAGGTTCTGGCAAATGACCCTGAAGCCAAGGCTGAATGGGATGAAACATTTAAATTAAAAAATGATCCTCGCATTACTAAAATTGGTCAGTTCCTACGTCGTACCAGCTTAGATGAACTGCCACAATTATTTAATGTCGTCAAGGGTGAGATGAGTTTAGTGGGTCCTAGACCTATTATCACTGCAGAGCTTGAACGCTATAATGAACAAGTTGATTATTACCTTCTTAGCAAACCAGGTATGACTGGTTTATGGCAGGTAAGTGGACGAAGTGATGTTGATTACAACACGAGGGTTTATTTGGACGCATGGTATGTGAAAAACTGGTCAATGTGGAATGATGTGGCTATTTTATTCAAAACAGTCGGCGTGGTTTTAAAAAGAGATGGAGCTTATTAATCATTATGAGGACTGATTATTTTCCAGTATAAAGCCCTTCTAATTTACTCATTAATAGAACTTTAAAATGAATAACGACATTGGTTTTTCAGATATAGTTTTTAATACGAGAGTCGAGCTACTACCGTTAGGACTTTTTTTTCTAAATCTCATCATTATTTCAATTATGTTGGTAAGAAATTATAAGAGGTTTGGAATATTAAGTTTATCGGCCTACTGGATAATATTTTCATTTGTATTGTGTATCCAAGTACAGTTTTTCTCAGCATTCTCATATATAAACTATACAGCAAGCCATGACATCTATAGATATAGTAGATTTACAAATATCACTTTTACTATATGTTCTATAGGTCTATATAGTTATTTTGTCGGTTGGCTTTTAGCCGACAAAGTAAAATTCGTGCCTATTGGATTTAATTTTGTACAAAGGGGGACTTACGGTTTTTTTTCAAGTAATGTTTTATATTTGATGTCTCTTGGGTTAATGGGTTTAATATTGGTTTTATATATTGCCATTGGGGTTCCATTTGGAGATTCGCGGATTTTTGCTTTATTGAATCCAGCCTTAAGGCCTATTATTAACTTCGGAACATCATTATTTAATTTTTTATTGTCGATTTATTTAATCTCGGCGATAATAACCCGGAAAAAAAAGTTTTATATTATAACTTTATTGGTTGTAATTTTATCATTATGGTCAGGTGCAAGGGGGTCTTTGTTAAATCCAATAGTCATGGCCGTAGCCATTATTTCAATGACCAACAAGAATAAAAAAATCTTCAAATACGTTTTTGGGGCGGTTATTATTTTTCTTATTCTTATGCTGATGAAAGCTATACGTGATGGTCAGTTGTTAGAAGAAGGCCTTGATTTTAATAATATGCTTTTTGAGACTTTTTTTGGAAATACTTTTTCCGATCTACGAGATTTTACGTGGATCTACTCATGGTGGAATGGTGAGTTTTTATATGGGAAAACTATATTTGCAGGCGTTATATCATTTGTACCATCTTTCATTTCTGAATATAGGGAGTTATGGGGATGGGGGCGGTGGTCAACTTCTCTTGTAAACCTTGATTCTAGTATACACGGAGGTTTAAGGCCTACAGTTTTTGGTGAAGCGTATTTTAACTTTGGAATAGTTGGTGTTATCGCCTTAGGTTTTTTTCTGGGGTTAAATATCTCAAGGTTGGATAAAATAATTTATATTAAAAGAAATATTGACAGAGTAACCAAAAATGAACTTATTTGTTTGATTGGTTATTCATTTATATATTAC
>SKET01001672.1_pt1 | contig 14604 bp, 12 predicted proteins | sample 4841461 | NCBI WGS metagenome assembly SKET01 (sample SAMN11008802, study PRJNA524170) | human gut metagenome | biome: Human fecal sample; material: Feces; isolation source: fecal sample from pouch patient p5 | host: Homo sapiens | place: Israel: Tel-Aviv | collected 2014-02-13
GTACATGGGTTATGTACCTGTTGTGCTGTCTATTCGATTGTCAATGTACTGATGAAGGAGGAAAACTTGTCCTTCTTATTAACACTGACAAAAAAGGCAAAAAACAGGCGCATCAAATGAAATTTTATCAAAAATATTTTACAAGCTGCTTTAATCCACGGCGGATACTGTCTCGGACACGGCTTGGGTCTACACCTTCTACTTCGGCAATTTCATTTACCGTCATTCCCAGATAGTATCGGGCATAAATTCGCTTTGCCTGTTTCTCCGGCAGCTTCATCACAGCGGCATAGAGCTGCTCCCGCAGCTGCTTTTCTTCCAGAAGCATTTCCGGCGCCTGGGGCTTCAGCAGGATCGCATTTTCAATGCCGTTGTCGCAGTCCAGGGAGTAGTGCGCCTTATAGCGATACATCCTCCGGTCATAAGCAGCTTCTGCACGCTCAGCAGAACGAATCGTCTCCAGCACATCTTCTGTTACTTCTACAAAGTGATCGGTTTTATAAACATCGGGATACAATTCCCGGAGATTGACTTTCTTCATTATGTACCTCCATTTCGATTCACGGGCGGTTGACGAGTGAATCGAAATGAGGCGGGGATCGACAGCGACATACTTCGCACGCCTTCCCGAAAAATCGACAGCAAAAAACGCCAACTCCCCATAACGGGAAATCGGCGCAACAAAAATACCTACTATTCTGCTGATTTAGATGGAACGATAATACTGATAGATAGTCATACTCCCCCGGAGGAGGGGCAAGACTTTTTTTAGCTGGTGTAACTCATGGCTATTGTGAATGACAAAAATTGACACGGCGGCATCCTCCTATGTGCCGCCGTACCAGATTACAGGGTGTAGGGTCGTCGTTCATTTTAGATAGACGAAAGGAAACGGCGGCTCTGATTTTTTCAAAGCCACCGTTGCAAAGTGCATAACAATATAGTCGCTGTACGATGGCTTTTTTTCTTTTGCCATCGTGCGGCAACTTTTTCACTTTTCTTTTATCTTAACAGGCAATCCTCACAGAAATGTCACGGACATACTCCATTTCGACAAAATAACAAGCTGAAATCTCACCAATCTGTGAGATTTCAAATTTTTTGAGGAAAGCCGAGAGGAAATGCCTCCTCCCGGCTTTCAATAGGTTTATGATTATCTATTGTAGCAATCTCTGTCGTTACTCCGAAGTCCTCAGCCGCTCCACCACAGTTCCCTTGTTAAAGAAGTGGAGAACGATCAGCGGAATAACCGCAGCCAGCAGCAGATAAAGCACACCAATGACCAGAACCGGAACCAATGTAATATTCAGAGTAAAGAACCACATGGAAGGGCCATTCAATGCGCTCTTTAGCACTGTGACTGCCAGGATCGCTGCGACTGCTCCGCCGATAATGTCCGCACCTACGGCATAGTAGATGCCCTCATAGACCGTCAAGCGGCGAAGCTGCTTGCCGGTCATACCGATGCTCTGCATGGTAGCAAACTCATGGCGGCGGGTGATGATGTTGGTAATAATCATGTTGGCAAAGTTAATCAGTCCTGCAAAGGCCATGATGCAACCAATCAGACCGCCGATAACCAGGATCATGCTGCGGACCGAATCAAGCTGCTCTTTCAACAGCTTGGTGGAAGTATAGGCAACCGAAGTATTTTCACTCACATAGCTGCTCAAAAATTCTTCCATCTGCGGCTGCAAGGCTTCATCCACATTGAATCCATAAGTCAGCAGCGTGGGAGCGTCATAGATTTCCTTAAATACAGTGTCCGGCAGATACACAAAAGGAGCATCAGCGGCGATGTGCGCCTGGGCGGTGGTGCCTGTCGGCGTTTCGGTTTCCGTTCCCACGAGGATCGCTTTTGCAAGGATAGTGCTGGTTTTGACCAGTTCCCCATCCTTGTAGAAGGAAATGCTCTCTCCAACCTGTAACTGATCAGTCAGCGGAGTGTTCCTTGGTTCCTCTGTCAGTTTGTCCATGGGGCAGCCAATAATGACATATTCTCCGGTAGCCATTTTCTGCGTTAAGGTTTCGGCATCTTTTTCGCCTTCAAAAATACGCATATCAGCCCAGAAATTTTCGGAGGCTCCCATCACATTGCCAAAATAGCGCCTTTCGGTATCAGAACTTGTGTACAGGCTATATCCCTGATAGCTTTGATTTACGACGCCTTCTTCCTCATGAAACAGCTCTATGCCGCTTAAATCTTCAAACCCATAGTCAACCAATACATTTCTATCGTCTTTTGTATTTCGGTAGAGATAGCGTTCATCCTCAACTCCGGGCTGTCCGGCAATCAGATCCACCGCCTGTTGTGAGAGCGTATCTTTATGGTGCTGAACGCTTTCCATTACATTAAATGCGGCTGAGTTATAGACATTAAAATCTGTTCTGGTGACACGGTTTACCCACTTTTCTTCATCAAGGCTTTGCGTCACAATGATGATAGAGTTAAACAGGACGATGCACAGAAGCAGGGAAATAATGATGAACGCTGAACGCCGACGATTGCGGCCCAGGTTGGAAAAGGCCATACGGGACAGCTTTACCCCATTGGTTCGCTTGGCACTTCTCTTTTTATAGGCGTTCTGCTCGGTGTAGCGAATCGCCTCCAGAGGAGAAATCTTTGCCGCCTTTTTTGCAGGCTTCCTGGTGCTGATAAACACGGTCAGGATTGTAAAGAGAGCGGCGATAACAAAAATCAGCGGCGAGGTCGATACGGATGTACCCACCATAGAGTATTCAAGGTTAATGATCTCTGTCACGATAGGAAGCAGCACCCAACCGGCAAAGAAACCGGCGATCAGACCAATAGGCAGTCCGATCAGCGTGAGCCAGACCGCCTGACGGTTCACAATGCCCTTGATCTGCCGTGTGGAAGTGCCAATCGTCCGCAGCAGGCCGTATTGACGAACATCCTGCATCACAGAAATATCAAAGATATTGTAGATCAGCAGGTATCCGCACACGACAAACATCAGGATAAATACAACAGCAAACACGATGGACTCTGATGAAGTCAATCCCTGGGACATTTGATTTTCAGAGGCGAGAATGAAATTGTCTGCGCCCATATCCTCTGGATTGCCGCCAATGGAGTAAACGAACTCATTCAACTGCTGCTGAACATTTGCTTTATTCTTCAACACGACATCGGAAAAAGTAACGCCGGACATTTCATGGTCTACCGCATAAGTGTTCTGGACCACATCGGGGTTTTCCTTTATAAACTGCTCTGAAACAGTCGCAACGCTCACAGAGTCATTGCTTGCTTCCCACCAGCCGGAAAGCACCATATCATAATGATAAGTTTTCCCCCGCAGTTCAAATTCCAGCGGAACCGCTGCGCCAATCTTTGGTTCTACACCCAGCGCCTTCAGCGCCAAATCCGTGGTGGCGATCTCATTCGCTTTCTCCGGTGCAGCTCCGTGAGTAGGCACACAGAAGGTCAGCTCCTGCTGCACACTGTCCGCATAATTAATCTCAATGGAATGGCTGGAAGTATTGCTTGCATAGCCAATGATGCGCCGGTGACCTGCCTGCTCCACAAAATCGCTGTTTACAAGCTGCTCGTACTGTTCCTCCGTCATATATCCTAAAGTGCCATCCGCCTTGCTGCCTTTCTGCATTTGCAGAGAGAGCTGGATGGAGGACGCCATATTGAACGCCAGGGAAGTGATAGAGGTAAATAGGAAAGCAGTCAGGATAATTGCCAGCAGTGCAGCCAGATTGCGTACCTTATTCTTTTTGAAATAGCGTTTGGATAGCTTGGTAATTACTTCGGAATTATTGTTGCCAAATAAAATGTCATTCATAGTCCCGCCCCCCTTTACTGCACGATCTTACCATCCTCGATCCGAATGATGCGGTCGGCAAGCTGGGCGATCTCACTGTTATGGGTAATCATCACGAGGGTCTGATGGAATTTCTGGCTTGTGGTTTTCAGAAGCCCCAGCACATCGGCGCTGGTCTTGCTGTCCAGATTGCCAGTCGGTTCATCAGCCAGGACGATTGCAGGCTTTGACACCAAAGCGCGGGCAATGGCTACGCGCTGCTGCTGGCCGCCGGAAAGGTTATTGGGCATATTGTTCAGCTTATCCTCCAGCCCCAGCATCTGAACGACTTCTTTCATAAACTTCTTGTCTACCTTGTTTCCGTCCAGCTCCAATGTGGTCAACCTAGCGTCAACTTAGGGGCATATTAGCGAATATCCTCTAATGCAAACTACAAAATTAATCGGTTTATGACAGAAAACAGTTGCTGTTTTGTTGGAAACCAGAAGATTCATAAAAATTGCCGCACTTAAATAAGCCTATTGATGAATGCTGGCTCTATTTTAAAAAGAAGCTTTTTTATTTCGGAAATGTGAACGTCCCTTGGATTTCAATTTCTTCCTTGGAAACGACCTGCCGGGCAGGAGCTGTGATCTGCAGCGTACAGCATCTGTATATAACTGTTCAATAATTGAAAGCTCAAATAGTCCGCAGAGTATTTTGGGAACAATACTTTTGATCCGTCCAATGATAAATGCACGATTGGCCTGATAACGGAACTTATTTGTGCTTTTGGCAGAAATCTGTATTTCTTCATCTGCTTCATTTTTTATAAGAGAGGCCAGATTCGATAAAAGCATATTTATATAAAATTCCTGCTGTATAGACACTGCAGTAGCACCGGAAAACTCTTCCATGGCAAAGCGGCTTTTTAGTTCTTTGTACTTAAGTTCTACAGGCCATCTGTAGAAGTAAAGTTCCCGGAACATATCTTTTGTAACAGCAGGATCAAACAGGTTTGTTGCAAGATATTCTTTTGTACCATCATCAAGCGGAATCTCAAGGACACGTATGGGTACATCGGAAGTACCTTCTTTTGAAGTTCCCTGAAGAATGGAAATCATATCACCATTGCATTTTTTAGATAAATTGATTCCCTCTTTCAGTCTCATAACACAGAGATGCCCATGCTCTACACAGTAGCGGAACATATCTTCTGAATAATAACCTCTGTCAAAAATAATAATACTGTTGTTATATAGTCCCATATCTTCAAGAACTTTAAGATGTTCTAATGCAGCTGCCCGTTCAGAGGAAAGAAATTTATGGATAGATGCATGAAGGATATAATCATCCAGAACATCATAAATTATGGAAGCCAGTCCCATGGTATAACGTCGGTTTGGATCAGGATAGCTGGACATTTCGCCAAAGAAATCAAAAGTTGATTTTGAATTCGGAAGTTCGATCCTGGAACCATCTACTGCAAAAAGATGATAACCCTGCCACAGCTTTCTTGAAGGGATCTGGCTGTAAAACAGATCAACAGAAAGATAATAAAGTTCCTTGAACAGTGAAGGATTAATGAACTGTCTGGCTTTGGAAAGTGCCTGTTTTGAAACATCCGGAAAAGAAAGCGTGCCCAGTTCTTCTCTGATCTGTGAAAGATTCTGGAACATGGAAGCTTTTGAAGAGAAGAACAGATAAATAATAACTTGCAAAAATGAAAGTTTTCTTCGCCGTACAAAATGTTTTTCCACCCGATGGGGTTCCAGTTTAACTTGATCTGTGATATAATCTTTAATGGATTGGACGATATTTTTACAAATATTAGTTCGATTCATATGGCATACCTCCTACGTATTGGAATAGATAAATATTTCGCTGGTAACGTAATATTGCTTAATCTATAAACCACATATTTAGGAGGATATGTCAAGATATTTATATAAAAAAATCCAGAATATAAGCCCAGAATCGTTGAATTTTCAGCATTCTGGGCTTAAATTGACCACATTGCCGTCCAGCTCCACAGGCAGCACGATATTTTCGTAGACATTCAGCACCGGAACCAGATTGTAATTCTGGAAGATGAAGCCAATCTTTCTCCTACGGAAGATGGTAAGCTGCTCATCTTTCAATGTTGAGAGTTCACGTCCATCCACAATAACCTTGCCAGAGGTCGGCACATCCAACCCACCAATCATATTCAGCAGTGTAGATTTACCGCTGCCGGAGGTTCCTACGATGGCAACAAATTCGCCCTTTTCAATGGAGAGGGTCACACCATCCAAGGCTCTGGTAATGTTCGGTTTTGCGCCATAATATTTTTTTAGTTCAGTCGTTTGCAAAATGCTCATAAAGAACACCATCCTTTCTTTTTGATAAACCCATTGTAACGACCAAACCTCACAGAAATGTCATGAGCCACAAAAAATTTCTGCTAAATTCGGCCCCAAATGTCACGAACCTGTGACATTTCATTTTTTCGGGGCGTGCCTGCTCTACTTTCGGAGCAGGAAAACAGAAAAGGTTGAGCCTTTCCCAACTTCCGATACCACCCAGATATAACCGCCCTGCAAGGTCACAATCTCACGAGCCAGATACAGGCCAATCCCAATACCGTCCACATCATGCACCGCATCTTCCCGGTAAAACCGCTTGAAAATCGTTCCCTGGTGCTGCTCTGAAATGCCAATGCCGGTGTCGGCAATGTCGATCTTCACATACATTTCCCAGCCTTTCACCGACACATGGATCTGCCCGCCTGCCGGGGTGTACTTCACTGCGTTATCCAGAATGTTAAACAGGGCTTCGCTTGTCCATTTTCTATCATGGCGTGCATCCAAATGCTCCGGGCATTCCACCTGCACATCTATTTGTTTCTTTTCGGCATTGAGCAAAATCCCGCCCAGGGCAGCAGCAAGGGTATCATAAACCGGCTGCTGTTTTTGCTCCAGTGAAATGACTCCTGTTTCCAGGTGGGAGGTTTTAATCATGGCTTGCATGAGGAAGTCCAGCTTATCAAGCTGGCTGGCCTGGGCTGTCAGAAATTCCTTTTGCTTCTGCGGGGGAACCTCGTTTTCAAGCAGCGTGTTGTTGATCATCTTCAAGTTGGCAATCGGGGTCTTGACCTGATGGGAGATGTCAGAAATCAGCTCTTGCAGGTCAGCCCGTTCCTTTGCGATGCTGTTTTTATTTTCCTGCATGACCTCGTACAGTCGCCCCAGCCGGTAGTTGATTTTATAGAACAGGTTTTCTTCTTCAACCGTCTGCTTGGGCTGCATATTTTCGGAGAGCATATCATCCATCTGACCACAAAAGGCATCGGAGAACCGAACCAGCTTCCGACGAATCAGCGCCACAAAGCAGATGACGCAGAGCAGCACAAAAAGACTGAACAGGAACACACACCGGACAGCGGTTATATTCTGGGTCAGCAGATGAACAGCGGTGCAGACTGCACCAACCGCCAGCAGCAAAAGCGTTCCCAAAAGGACGCAGGCTTTGTTGATGGAGAGTTTTCGCATATTCATTTCGATGCCCCTCCGATCCACATATAGCCCATACCGTACACCGTCTTGATGTACTGGCGTCCATCCGTTTCAATTTTATTCCGCACCCGGCTGATGGCCGCAGTCAGGGCGTGTTCATCCACAAAGTTCCCATCGGCATCCCACAGCTTTTCAAGCAGCACCTGCCTGGTCAAAACATTCTGCGGATTTTTGGTCAGGATTTTCAACAGCCGGTATTCCAACGGAGTGAACACCAGCGCCTTACCGGACAGAGAAGCAGTCATCTCCGAGAAATTGATGGATAGTGCGCTATCCTCATAACAATCCCCGCCGCCAGATTGTTTTGCCAGCCGCCCCAGCACCACGGACAGCTTTTTTTGAAAGACGCTCATAGGAAATGGCTTGGTCACATAGTCCTCTGCGCCCAACTCATATCCTTTGAGCATATCGCTCTCCATATCATTTGCGGTCAGGAAGATCACCGCCGTATCCGGCCGGCGCTCTTTTACCTCCCGGCAGAAATCAAAGCCATTCCCATCTGGCAGGTTTACATCCAGCACGATCAGGTCATAATCCTGCTTAGTCAGAAAGTTGCTAGCTGCTGATTTTGTCAATACAGAGTCCACGACATAGCCCGCAGTATACAGGTTATAGCACAAAGTATTATTCAAAAGCCGGTCATCCTCGACTACTAAAATTCGCAATTGTATCACACTCCTTCATTCTTAGTGTAGCATCCAAATGTCACAGAAATCTCACGAGAGGATTATTTTTTTGTATTTTTGAAACGACGGTCTGCCGGTTTCTCCGCATCCTTGGGAATCAGCCAAATGGTAGCCATCTTCACAGCACCGGGGATACGCCCACCGGCACACAGATAATTGATCTGCCTTGGGGTAACACCCCATTTTTCACTTGCTTCTTTCAGCGTCATATAATCCATATAGTTTCCCTCCAATATGGTTTATTATATTTCCTTTGCTCGAAGAATACAAGCTTGCAAATAGGGCGCAAAGCCCTGTGCCAGAAGCACTATGTGGCCTTGCGCCCTTTGTTATTCTATCCTAAAAATACTTTGCCAGCTGCTTCAGACCGCGCCGGATGCTGTCACGGACACGGCTTGGGTCTACACCCTCCGGTGTTTGCGGCTTCAACAGCACCGCATTTTCAATGCCATTCTCGCAATCCAGAGAATACTGTGCTTTATAACGATACATCTTTCGCTCATACGCAGCCTCCGCACGTTCAGCTGCTCGAATAGTCTCCATTACTTTCTCTGTCACATCTACAAAAAAGTCTGTTGTATAAACATCAGGATAAAGTTCCCGAAGGTTAATTTTCTTCATTATGTACCTCCATTTCGATTCACGGGTGATTGACGGGTGAATCGAATGGAGGTGGGGAACGGCAGCGACGTACTTCGGGAACTTTCCCGAAAAATCGACAGCAAAAAGCGCCAGCTCCACACAATGGGAAACTGGCGCAACAAAAATAACCATAATTCTTCTGTTTTAATTGGAATGATAATGCCGATAGATAATCATATCTCCCCAGAGGAGGGGCAAGGCTTTTTTTAATTGGTGCAGCTCATGGGTGATATGAATGACAAAAATTGACATGGCGGTATCCTCCTATATACCGCCCTCTTGATTGCATGAGCATCGTTGGAAAAGCAAAAAGAAACAGCGGCCTTGATCTACTCAAAACCGCCGTATCAGCTATGTGGCTTTGCATGGGAAATGATCTGCCCGTCAGCGGTTTTTTTCTTTTCCCCGCTGTGGAGGCAGATGTTTCTTATTGATTTACCACAAGCATAAACTACAAATGTTACACAAATGTCCGAGGTGCCTTTGATTTCGACAAAAAAACAGGCTGAATTGTTACAAAGCTCGGACATTTCAAAAATTTTTTGAGAAATGGCGAAAAAAGCGGGGCAGCACACGCCGCCCCGCCGATCCCATACGGTTATTCCATCGCCCGCATTTGTTCAATCAGGGATTGCTTTTTCTGTCTGCGGATTGTCCATACAGACAAGATCAGTTCCATTCCGAACAATACCAGAATGAACAGTCCCATTTCCAAAACCGGGAATTTGTAAGGCACTACATTTCCGGCAAAAGCTCCTATACTCATTTTTCTGCAAGCAAAGATGGAAGCCGGAAGCCCAACGATCAGCGTCGCCAATGTTGCAAAGAGCGCATAGCACAGCCCCTCACAGATGTTCATTTTACATAGCTGTTTTTGTGTTAGGCCGATAGAACGCAGAATACTGTTTTCCTGCTTTCGGGCTATCTGGTTAGAGAGTGTCGTATTGATAAGGTTGATAACGCCAAAGAGAAATACCAACCATGAAAGTATCTCCATACTGCCAAACGCAAAAGAATTTGTCATTTCTTCATATTCAATCACTGTATTGATTTCATCTAAGGCAATATTACTATGGCTGGCAACAATATTTTTCAATTCAGCTCCCACATAGTCCGTTTTTTTAGCGTCATTTACAATGCTCCATGAATAGTCAAAAGAGGTGATTTCTGGGTGCAGTTCGTGGAACAACGCTTCTGGTGCAAAAAGAGTTGCCCCATCTAAGTGCATCCTGCCATGTCCTGAATATACCTTTGCAGGAGCGTATAACCCCGATATGGTAACAGAAACGGATGGCTGTTCTTCTCCCAAAGAAATCTCAACCGTTGAACCAACACCCATATCCTCATTCTGCTTTAGCACATTATAGTCAATTACAATACTACGGGAATCTGTTGGCATGGTTCCCTCTGTCAGAGCCGCTTCAACTGCCGCATAATTCTGGTCGGTCAGCATATCGCACATACCACCAGCTTGATGAATCTCTGTTTTATAAGTTGCATGGAGAGATTGCCTGCTTGGAATTATATCTGTAACGCCATCAATAGATAAGATTTTCTGCTTTAATTCCTCATTCAATGGATTTCCCGCTGCCATAACTTTTTCGCTTGCCACTTCGGAATGCAAATAAATTTTATAGTCGCCGTCCGGGAAAAACTGTCTTGCAAGCGCCTCTGGAGAACGCAGCAAAACAATGGAGGATACCACAAGCAGAATAATTCCGCCCAAACTCAATGAGGCTACAATAGCAACGGTCTTTTTTCGGTCACGCTTAAAATTCGCAATTCCCATTGAAACAGGATTGAGCTTGATATTCTTTTTCCGGCTGCGGATATTCTTTTGCGCTGGGGTAAAACGGACGGCTTCAATCGGGGAAATCCCTGCCGCAATTTTTACCGGCTTACGGATGGAAACAGATACCATGATCCAACTGCTTATGAGTGTCAAAATAACCGTTGCCACATAGGAAACAGCGTTAAAACCCTTAGAAAACAGGAGAAAACCGCCACATATGCCCAACACTGTACCAATCACAATCCCGATACTGCCGAGTTTGCGTCCCTCCCGCTTTACAATCCGCTTGATTTGCTTTGGCGTTGCACCAATCGTCCGAAGCTGCCCGTAGCTCTGGATTTTGTCATTGATGGAGATACGGAAGATACTCTGGATCACAATATAGCCGCCGATCAGAACAACGGCAATCACGCCAGCCATTAGTGCAAAATCAAAGGATTTAGAGGCATAAGCAAAATACTTGCTGTTCATTTTTGGCATGGAAAGCTGATATTCCTCTGCAATCTCCCTGCAATAAGAGGTCATCAGTTCTTCGTCCAACTTGACGCTGTTTTTGAAATGAGCATAGGCGCGATAGCCAGCCGGGTCAAATCCTTTCCATTCTGTCAGGGCAGCGTTGGAAAGAATGATAGCGCAGGTATTCGCTTCTTTTTCATTTACGCTGTCCATAATGCCGGTAACGACATAATCACCATGAAAGCTCTCGGTGTCTAAGGTCACAGTGTCCCCAATCTTGGCATTGTTTCCATAGGTGGAAAGAAAGTATTCGCTTACGACAACTTCATTTGCTTTTTCAGGAACCCGGCCCTCTAACAGATTCATTTGCGCCTTGGCAATCTCCATCATTTGCGCGTCGCAATACACATAGGACGCATGATAGCCCTGTTCCGAAAGTTCCTCACCCAGCATATAGTAGCCGCCCACGCGCTCAAACTCCGGCACTCCTTTCAGGGTTTCAATGTCGTTTTCCTCTACGCCCATCCAAACCGCCTCATAAGTATCGACAACCTGATTGCGCTGCATTTGTGTCAGGGAAGTAGACACAATTCCCGTAAAGCAGATCAGAAACGCCGCCAGCGCAACAGCGATCACCACCATCAGATTCCGGCGCTTCTCGCTTTGCAAACTTTTCTTTGCCAGCTTCTTTGTAATAGCGCTGGTATCATTTTCAAAAGGCCATGTCATAGCCTGCCACCTCCTTATTCCACAATCTTTCCGTCCTCAATGCGGACAATCCGATCTGCAAGGCGGGCAATATCGTTGTTGTGGGTAATCATCACGACAGTTTGCCGGAACTCCGCACTGGTACGCTTGATAAGCCCCAGCACCTCGGCGCTGGTCTTACTGTCAAGGTTGCCGGTCGGCTCGTCGGCCAGCACAATAGCCGGTTTGGTAATCAAGGCGCGGGCAATCGCCACACGCTGCTGCTGGCCGCCGGAAAGATTATTCGGCATATTTTTCAGTTTATCTTCCAGCCCCAGCAGGTGAACAATCTCGTCCAAAAACTTCTGATCCACCGTGTCCCCGTCCAGCTCCACCGGCAGGACGATGTTCTCATACACATTCAGGATAGGAACAAGGTTATAGTTCTGGAAGATAAAGCCGATGTTGCGGCGGCGGAAGATGGTAAGCTGTTCGTCGTTCATTTTCGACAGCTCTTTGTCCCGGACAATCACATTGCCGGAAGTAGGGGTGTCCAGCCCGCCCATCATGTGAAGCAGGGTGGACTTGCCGCTGCCGGAGGTTCCCACAACGGCCACAAATTCGCCGTCATTTACAGAGAAGTTCACGCCGTCAAGGGCGCGGGTGATATTCGGCTTTGTGCCGTAATACTTTTTCAGATCAATCGTCTGCAAAACGCTCATACTCAAAACTCCTTTCAAGGCTTTCTGCCTGTTGATAAGGTCATTGTAAAACCCAAATGTCCGCGAAATGTTACAGCGGCCCAAAAATTTCATTGAAAATCGGAGTGAAATGTTACAGCGCTCGGACATTTCAAAAATTTTTTTGAGAAATGGCGAAAAAAGCGGGGCAGCACTCGCCGCCCCGCCGATTCCATACGATTATACTGTCACTTTGATTTGTTCAACAAGAGATTTCATTTTAACGAAACTTTAGTTACATTGATTCACTCAATCGCTTTAATACGCTCTACTACAGACTGCTTCGCTAAAATGTGTCTTTGATACACTGTTACTACTATATGAACCACAAAAACAAGCACGAAATACAGGAGTAGAAACGGCCACGGGAAGCGATAGGAAATATAGGATAATCCGGGTATTTCTGCGATCTTGTTGCATAAAAGGAACCCCAGCGGTATGCCTACCACACAACTCCCTATTAAACTACCAAAAAAATAAATCCTGTTTTCTGCACTCTGTGTTTGATAAATTTGTACTTTCGTCATACCAGCGGCCTCTAACAGCGCATAGTCATGGCGGCGTATAACGGTGTTTGTAATGCAAGTATTAAGCAAATTGACAAAAGCAAACAAACATATCAACACTATCACTGCTGTAACAACAATTTTGGCGTTATAAAAATACGCCTGATATTCAGATAAATCATCCGCAAATATGGAAGTATTTATACGGTTATCCGAAGCCACCAGTGCCTTAATTTCCTCAACAGCCTGTTTCGTTTGCATATCTTCAGTACAAATGTACCATGCCAGATCACAATTTATTTCTGCTAAAAAGTCCAGATATTCAGGGGTCGTATAGAATACGCTACCTTTGTCCTTATTTTCGATGAAACCACATACTGAAAAATCAATTTCTTTTGTAGACATTCCCGTATTTACTGATGCGGAAAAATGATCTCCCAAACTCAGGGAAAGACCTGTTTTTTCATAGTAAGGAGAGGCACGATTTATCACAATCGGAATAGTGCTGTTTGTATTTGGAGAATAAGGCATATCACCCTCAACCAGTTGGGTTTCAAAACTGGTTGTGCCGACAATACTATTGATGGATAGTTCATATCTATTCTCAGGTTGACCGGGAACGACGATCTCACAATCTAATTTTTTGGATGGATAAATTTCTGTTACACCAGAGATATTTTCAATCTGCGCTTTCAATTCCTCCGTAAAAGGACTATCTTTCATCAGTTCAAGAGTAGCGTTTTCGGCAGCTGTTGAGTTCAGTTTAAGATAAATGCTGCTGTTTTCATAATACGGTTGCCGGACAAGCTCTTTTATATCAATAGCCGAAACTACCGAAAAGACTACAAATACAAGGACTCCGCTCAACACAAGGGATAGCAGCGTATAAAATGCCTTTTTACGGTTACTGAAAAAGTATTTTTTTGCCAAACCATTAGGATTGATACGACTGCTTTTTTTGAAAATTTTAGCTGATTTTATTTCCTCTGTCCTCAATGCCGCCATAGGGGATAAAGACGCAGCCAGTTTTGCCGGTGTACGGAATGACCAAAAAACAATGAACCATACAAAAGCACCGGAAAGCAATGTGCAGGCCACACTGGGCACCAAATATAATTTCAAGGGTAATACACAATTAAAAAGAAAACCCAATAGCAAACCGCCTAAAATATACTTCCAAGATAACTGTTTTCGCTCGTTATGAATGACTGCTTTGATCTGTCGGTAGGTCGCTCCCACAGTCCTCAACTGTGCAAATTCTCGTGTGCGCTGTAATATGGAAATATACATGATATTTTTAATAGCGATTCCTGCTGTGAGTAGCAGAACAATAGCAATCCCCAAAATTACACTAAGTATTTCCTGTGTGTTATCGACACGAGAGATTATCTGTGTATCTATTGTGGCATTACAAAGTAAGATAGTCGAAAATGCTAACAATAGAGAGGCAATAAACATGATAATCCCTGCGAGGAAATTTCGTTGTTTATTTGCGGATAGACTTTGCGTCGCTAATTTTTTCTCCACTTTGTGAGTATCATTCTCAAAAGGCCATGTCATAGCCTGCCACCTCCTTACTCCACAATCTTGCCGTCCTCAATGCGGACAATCCGATCTGCAAGACGGGCAATGTCGTCATTGTGCGTAATCATCACAACAGTTTGCCGGAACTCTGCACTGGTGCGCTTGATAAGCCCCAGCACCTCGGCGCTGGTCTTGCTGTCAAGGTTGCCGGTCGGCTCGTCGGCCAGCACAATAGCCGGTTTGGTAA
>SKET01001682.1_pt1 | contig 14563 bp, 9 predicted proteins | sample 4841461 | NCBI WGS metagenome assembly SKET01 (sample SAMN11008802, study PRJNA524170) | human gut metagenome | biome: Human fecal sample; material: Feces; isolation source: fecal sample from pouch patient p5 | host: Homo sapiens | place: Israel: Tel-Aviv | collected 2014-02-13
GATTTACAAGAAAAAGGGAGAGGATGGGAAATGCTATGGTGGTCCGGCTTATTATATCGAGGCGGCGCTGCATTGCAGACCACTGGCGATCGTGTTTTGTATTGCCATGATCCTGACTTATGCATTTGGATTCAATATGCTGGCATCCTACAATCTGCAGTCTACATTTTCCGGATTTTCTTTTTATGATCCGAAGGTAAGCCCATGGATCATTGGTGGGATTCTGGCAGTTCTGACCGGATGGTGTCTGCTTGGCGGTGGAAGCCGTATTGTAAAGGTGACATCGACGCTTGTGCCGGTGATGGGACTTGCATATATCGGTATGGCGCTGATTGTGGTTATCATCAATATCCGCAATGTGCCGGAAATGTTCCTACGTATTTTTGAGGAAGCGTTTGATTTCAAGGCGATTTTCGGAGCGTTTGCGGGTTCTGCTATGATGCAGGGTATCCGCCGTGGGCTTTATTCCAACGAAGCCGGAATCGGTTCGGCACCGAATGCATCTGCTTCTGCAAATGTCAGCCATCCGGTCAAACAGGGACTGGTTCAGATGCTGTCTGTCTTTATCGACACACTTCTTCTTTGCACGGCAACGGCGATGATGTGTATGTCGTCAGGCATTGATCCAACCAGGGAGATGCAGGGGGCACCGTGGGTTCAGGCATCTCTTCAGGAATCCCTGGGAGCATTTGGTCCGGTATTTATAACGGTGGCTATGGTATTTTTTGCGTTTACAACATTGCTTGGAAATTGTTTCTATTGCGACAATCTTCTGACCTATATCCATAAAAAGGAACCGGGAAAAAAATTTATGTGCGGATTCCGCCTGGTATCTGCATTTGTTGTATTCCTGGGGGCAGGTATGGAAATGTCGCTTTTGTGGGATCTTTCCGATGTACTGATGGGCGTGATGGCACTGATCAATATTCCGGTGATCCTGATTTTGTCCGGGACGGCATTTAAGGCAATCCGGGATTATGAGGATCAGTTGAAGCGGGGAGTTAATCCGGTGTTTAAAAGTGCAGATATTGAGCTGGAGCAGAAGACGGATTTCTGGAATTAGGGAATCTGCGAGAGTGGTTCGGAAAATGATGGAAGGCTGCGAATTGGATTTGACAAAAGTTGTTTTGTGATAATTTGGTATGAAATCCGGCTTGACAAATTTTGAAGGATACGGTAGTATGACAAAAGAAGAGAAAATTACAGGCTATGAAGAGAACAAGTAGCAGATGACAAGGCTCAGACAGAAAGTAACCGGTTGATGAGAGGTGCACGAAGAGTCAGATGTGAATACATCTTGGAGCTTCACACCGAACGCGCGGAAGCGCAAGTAAGCTGTGACGGAGTGGCGGACGTTATACCTGCTACGGTAATGTTAGTTACTGACTGAGGCATTCGGTGCGAGCCGGATGTGAATTAAGGTGGTACCACGAGAGAATATACCTCGTCCTTAAAGGCTGATTGGCCGGAGGACGAGGTTTTTTTGTATACGATGAGTCAAGTACAGATTTGTGCTTGCACAAGAATCTGTATTTGGAAAAATTGAAGGGATTCAGGACGGACGCTTTTTGAAGATTTTCCAATTGTCTGCGGTTTCGGGAGCTGATACTTCTAAGTTTCCGAAGATTTGCTAAAAGCATCAGTGAAAATCCATAACTCGCTGTGCTCAGACAGATGGATTTTCACTGATAACGCAAATATTCAGAAACTTAGAAGTATGAGGCAGCTCCCTGCAAAGGCAGAGCAATTGGAAAGATCTTCAAAAAGCTGACAGTCCAGAATACTTCAGGGTGTTCCGAACGAAATGACGCCTCCTTCTCCTGGCGGAGAAGATTGGCTGTGAGTAAGATATAGGTTTTGAAAAAGAAAGGAAATTAGGAAAATGGGTATTTATGAAGAGCTTAAGGCCAGAGGATTGATTGCGCAGGTTACGGATGAGCCGCTTATCCGGGATCTGGTGAATAACGGGAAGGCTACGTTTTATATTGGGTTTGATCCGACGGCGGATAGTCTGCATGTTGGACATTTTATGGCACTGTGCCTGATGAAGAGACTGCAGGAGGCTGGCAATAAGCCGATCGCTTTGATCGGGGGCGGTACTGCTATGATCGGGGATCCGTCCGGTAGAACAGATATGCGTCAGATGATGACACCGGAGACAATCCAGCACAACTGTGACTGCTTTAAGAAGCAGATGAGCCGTTTTATTGATTTTTCAGACGGGAAAGCACTGATGGTTAATAATGCGGACTGGCTGATGGATCTGAATTATGTGGAAGTACTTCGTGAAGTCGGAGCACATTTCTCCGTAAATCGTATGCTGACTGCAGAATGCTACAAACAGCGTATGGAAAAGGGACTGAGCTTCCTTGAGTTCAACTACATGATCATGCAGAGCTATGATTTCTATATGTTATACCAGAAATACGGCTGTAATCTTCAGTTTGGCGGAGATGATCAGTGGAGCAACATGCTTGGTGGTACAGAGCTGATCCGTCGTAAGCTCGGTAAGGATGCAAGTGCGATGACAATCACACTGCTTCTGAATTCAGAAGGAAAGAAGATGGGTAAGACACAGTCTGGAGCTGTATGGCTTGATCCGGAAAAAACTTCTCCGTTTGAATTCTACCAGTATTGGAGAAATGTGGCAGATGCAGATGTTCTTAAATGTTTACGTATGCTGACATTCCTTCCGCTTGAGCAGATTGATGAGATGGACAAATGGGAAGGCGCACAGCTTAACACAGCAAAAGAAATCCTTGCGTTCGAACTGACAAAACTGGTTCACGGCGAAGAAGAAGCTACAAAGGCACAGGAAGGCGCACGTGCACTGTTCAGCTCAGGAAATGCAGCAGATATGCCGACAGCAGAGCTTTCTGATGAAGACTTTGCAGACGGGTCTGTCGATATCCTGACACTGCTTCACAAGAGTGGACTGGTTGCTTCCAAGTCAGAAGCACGCCGTGCCGTACAGCAGGGTGGAGTTGCTGTTGACGGAGAAAAGGTTTCCGATATTGCGACAACATTTGCAAAAGCAGACTTTGAAGGTGAAGGAAAAGTTGTAAGAAAAGGAAAGAAGAATTTCCGTAAAGTAATCGCAAAATAAGAGGACAAAAAATGAGTTTTACAGAAATAAAAGCAGAAGAATTAAAGGATAATCCATTTGACCTGATCGGAAAACAGTGGATGCTGATCACAGCAGGAAATGAAGAAAAATGTAACACCATGACAGCAAGCTGGGGTGGTGTTGGAATTATGTGGGGCAAGCCGACTGCGACAGCTTATATCCGTGATTCCCGCTATACCAAAGAATTTGTGGACAGAGAAGATTATTTTACACTGGCATTTTTTGGAGAAGAGCATAGAGAAGCGTTAAATCTCTGTGGAAGAGTTTCCGGAAGGGACGAAGATAAGATCAAAGAAGCAGGTCTGACACCATATTATGTAGATGGAACAGTTGCGTTTGAAGAAGCAAAAATGATCTTTGTATGCAAGAAGGTTTATGTACAGCGCATGGGAGAAGAAAATTTTGTTGAGAAAGCAAATCTTGACAAATGGTATGCTGACAAAGATATGCATAACATGTATATGGGAGAAATTAAGAAGATTCTTGTGAAAGAGGATTAAGCTATGTGTAGTAGAATACAGAAGCTGACTGTAGTTCTGGCCTCTGCATCACCGCGCAGGACAGAACTGCTGGAACAGGGAAATATAAAGCATGTAGTCATGCCGTCACACAGTGAGGAAGTAATTACATCCCAGGTTCCAAGCCAGGTTGTGGAAGAACTTTCTGCGCAGAAAGCAGAAGATGTCTACCAGCAGTATGAAAAGAAAAATGCAGGGGATTTTCTGGTGATCGGTTCGGATACGGTGGTTGCAGCAGATGGAAAGATTCTCGGAAAGCCAAAGGATAAAGAGGAGGCATATCAGATGATTTCCATGCTTCAGGGAAAAGCGCATCAGGTTTACACCGGTGTTACGCTTCTGATAAAGAAGGATGGGAAAAAGATACGGAAGACATTTCATGAATGCAGTGATGTGTATGTATATCCGATGTGCAAGGAAGAAATCCGGGAATATATTGCAACAGGAGAGCCGATGGACAAGGCAGGAGCCTACGGGATCCAGGGTGCATTTGGCATGTATATCCGTGGGATTGAAGGCGATTATAATACGATCGTGGGTCTTCCTCTTGCGAGAGTTTATCAGGAAATGAAGGAATATATTTATTAAAAAAGAAACTGGGGGGCTGTCGGGAAATAGATAGTTCCAAAGCAGGGAGGGTATGACTCACAACGAGTCATACCCTCCTTGAATTTATCTGAAAAAAGAAAAAAAGATGGCTAACGACAACCATCTTTCTCTCCGTTACATGTTATAATGTAACTATGCTAACAACTAATTATTATAACGATTTTTTTGAGTTTGGGCAACAGAAAATTAACTTTAGTTTCTTCGAATTGAGTTTACCTGACGACGATCCAGTCTATACCCTGAAAAAAGTGATGGAGGAATTAGATTTTTCTGGCTTGTTAGCCAATTGTTCAGATAAGGGAAGAACCGGGTACAACCCAATTATGATGTATGCTGTAGTTACCTATGCAAATATGCGTGGAATACGTTCTGTTGACCGTATTGTTGATCTGTGTGAAAGAGACCTTGCGAGTTATAGGACAAAATGTGTTGATAGAAACCGCCTTCAGCCCTTGAAAATAAAGGGCTGAAGGCGGTTTAATCTTTTTTTAAACAACTTTGAGGGTGGACAAAACGTGTTGATAAAAAGTCTCCAAACCCTTGAAAATAAAGGGACTAACGGTTTTTAATCTTCCTTAAAATAAGAACCATGGAGGGAAGATTAGATGAATCAAGTAAATTGTCCTGTTTGTGGTATGAAATGTGTGAAGTCTGGAAAGACAAAAGCTGGTTCGCAACGTTGGCTTTGTAAGAATTGCAAAACGTCACTAACGCATAAAATTAATAATGAATCCAAGGAACTGCAAATCTTTTTGGAGTGGCTGTTTGGAAAAGAATCTCAATCAACAATGTCTGGAGAAGGAAGATCCTTTAGAAGAAAGATAGCAAAGTTCTGGGATATATGGGCTATGCCGCCAAAGATAGCAGAAACTAGAGATGTAGTATTTCTCGATGGGATCTATCTTAGTCGGAAAGCATGCGTTTTGATTTGCTGTGATGAAAAGCATGTGTTGGGATGGTATTTGTGTCGTTATGAACATGCAGGAGCCTGGATCGCTTTGATGAAACGTATCGCTGAGCCAAGGATGGTAGTGTCTGATGGGGGTACAGGGTTTGCAAAAGCACTCAAAAAGGCATGGCCAAAAGCAAAACATCAAAGGTGTGTATTCCATGTGTTTTGTCAAGTAAAACGATATATAACTTCTCGCCCTAACACTGCCGCTGGCGCAGAACTTTATATGCTGGTCAAAGATCTACTGAAAATCAAAAGTAAAAAGGAATCCCAGATATGGGTGGAACGTTTTATCAATTGGATTAAAAAGTATCAAGACTTTCTTGACGAAATGACTATAGATGAGAATGGGAAATCAAGACCTACGCATGAGAGAATATTAAAAGCTGAAAGATCGTTGCTTAAGTTGCTTAAAGAAAAAACTCTTTTTACATACCTTGACGAAAACTTAAAGAATGATTTTTCAACACCATCTACTAATAACCGAATTGAAGGTGGAATTAATTCAAGACTCCGGGAAATGTTAAGAAATCATAGGGGCTTATCTATCGAAAGAAGAATAAAAGCGGTGTACTGGTGGTGTTATATGCACTCACCAGAACCTCTTCCTTTGTCAGAAATAATAAAAGTCATGCCCACAGAACAGAGTATCACATCTATTTATCAGCGAATGAATGAGAAGAATCGATTGGAAAAGAGTCTTTCAATCTGGGGTGATGCAATTGTTTGGAGCGACTTACATAATGTGGATAGAACGTTTGATGGCTGGGATTAGCCATCAACACGTTTTGTCCTATAACCCTTTTCTGCAAGAATAGCTTCTGTTAATTCTTTACGGTTTGTTTTGAAGTGGAAATATGGTCTTTCTTCGATGACACGGATGTCTACCGGATATTCGTAATCTTCTAATGCTTCTTTAAGACCGGCTTTTACTTCGTCAAGAGTCTTGCTTCCGTCAAGAATGATGAAGAGGTATGGAACGAAGAATCCTTCGTGTTCCTTATCCGGTACGATACAGAAGAAACCATCCTGTACGCCAGGAACGCGAACGGCTTTTGTTTCCATTCTCATCATATATAATTCTCCGCCGCCGAAACGTTCTGAATGTCCACGTCCAAGAATGTAAACCATACCAGTTTCCTTGATGTAAGCAATATCGCCTGTGTGGAGCCAGCACTTTCCGTCGTCATGAGTGATCAGAGTACGTTCTGTCATTTCTTCACCCATCCATCCTGCGTAGTGGAGCATGATAGATGGACCTGTCATACATAATTCACCAATTTCACCGTAGTTAAGTTCCTTGTTATCTTTATCAAAGATACCAAGAACAGTTGCCGGCATCGGCATACCAACACAACCATCTACCAGAGGGAACATCGGGTTTGGAAGTGTGAAGTTAGAACATCCTTCACTCTGTCCGTATCCTGCACTTAAAGTAGCTTTTACGCCATGTTTGTGGAAGAATGCTTCTACTTCCTGGGTTTTTCTCTCGTTCATGGCTTCTGCGCCGGTTCCGAGTGTTCTCAGATGAGACATGTCATAATCTTCCGGAATTCTGTCACTCTTCATCAGGATTTCGCAGAGGAATGGAACCAATGCCCAGAAATTCGGTTTCTGTTCCATAAATGCAATGTCCACATCAGAGATCGGGCAGAATGGATCTAATACAACGATCAGCCCTGCTGACAGCGGGAACAGTGTCATAGATACAGTAACTGCGATGAGTGCAGGTGGTAAAATCGGTAACCACCATTTTTCCTGTACCGGTGACGGCGGGATAAAGATGGACATCTGGAATGCAACGGCTACCATATTTGAAGAAGAATGGATAACCAGTTTGGAAATTCCTGTAGATCCACTTGTGTAAGCTCCGAATACAGCTCTGTCAGGATTTCTTTCAGCTCTGTAGTCTTCTGTATAGTTTTCGCCTAATGCCATGAATTCGTCCCATGTAAGAACGCCTTCTGTAGAATCCGTAGGATTTACATATCTGGAAGCGATTTCTTTTTCTACATAATCCGGAACAGAAGATTTGTCAGCGTAGCAATAAGGAGACACTTTGATCATACGTGTCATCGGAGTTGTCTCACGGAAAAGCTGTTCGTCTTCTTTTGAAGTATAATCCATAACAAAAGCAGTGTTGGATTTAGACTTTCTGATCGCAAAACATAATTCTTCCGGAATATCATCTCTACAGATAATAGCTGTTCCGATTCTTTCAGCAGCAAGTAAGATGATATAGTGTGCCGGTGTGCTTGGTAAGAACATCGGAAGACGATTTCCATCTCCAAAGCCTAAAACCTTTAATGATTTGGCAGCTTTGTCTACTTCTTCCCAAAGAGTCTTCCATGTGATTTTATTTCCATAATATTCAAATGCAATTTTTGAATCATCCGGATTTTTCATTTTCAGAAATTCTTCAAGAGTGATCTTTGGAGTCTCCATGTTGTGCAGTTCTTCCGGATAATATTTTAACCACGGTTTGTCGATACTGGCTTTACCAGTAAGATTCATGTTTGTTGTTTCCATTTTTTTCTCGCTTTCATAGAAAATTATTAATTTTTTAAAAACCTCGTTGATTATAGCATGGGAAAATATAATGCACAATACGTATTGGCGTTTTGCACAATGAATCACTTGAATCATTTTCATTCAAGATTCAAGAAAATCGCTTTCGTGAGGCAAATGTGGAAAAAACGTGACGAAAGCGTACGAAAACATGGCAAGATGTTGATTAAAAAAACAAATAGTGGTATATTATATCTGATACACAAAGCTGTTTATAATGTACAAAAAGAGAGGGTTTTGTATGAAAAATGTAATGTTTTGCATGCTTTTTTACAGCAACCTCGGATGATTTGTCAAAATCATTAACACATATAAATAGGGGTGGAGTTCAAATAGAGAAAGAGGTGATAAAGAGGAGAATAGAATTTATTTTTTCATTAAATGAAGAAACAAAGATGCTAAAGAAAGGAAGAACAGTATGAAAAAGAGAAATCAAAAGCTTCTTAGTCTTTTCCTCTCTGCAATGATGGTGGTTGGTGTTGTTCCATCGACAGTATATGCCGCACCGGAACAGGCGACTGAAATCGCAGTAGAGCAGGAAGCAGGCACGGAAGCGACTAACGAGGATACTGTAATCAACGAAAATGAAGCAGATGCGTCTGCTGATCAGGCCCAGGAAAATACAGATGAGGCCCAGGCAGATGATACAGCACAGGAAAACGAAGCTGCAGCGGAAGAGGCTGAGGCGCAGTCAGAAGATGAGAAATCAGAGACACCGGTTTATACAATTGGTAATCTTGATATTAAGTTCGATGGTGCCAATGCAGCAGTAGCAGAAGCTCTTACAAAGGACGCAAAGATTGATGAGACAGATCCTACAATCCAGCAGCTTCGTAAAGAACTTGAAGAAGTAAAGGTTAAAGGAGGAGAGGCTGGATCTTCTAATAATGAAGCAAACATTAATACCGCTGATCTTTATGATGATGAAGCAGAGGGACAGGCAGAAAGTAAAAAACTGACTCAAGAGGAGATTAAAAACGTCTTACAGATGTTTTCTGCATATAAAGAACAGTGGCAGAAGCATGCTGATGTTTTAGGTGTCCAGATGCCATTTTATCTTAGCTATAATGATGATGATCCGGATGGTCTTGGTGTTCTTGGTGAGATGTTGGTTCTTGCCGGGAAAACGGTAAAAGATGTTCGTGAGGGAAATTATAGCTATGATAATATCACAGGTATGATCCTGAATTTCCAGTATGGTGATAGCTATGGTATCGAGTATTATGGAGAAAAAGTTAAAGAGGCTCGTAAGGCAGGCCTTCAGGCTGTTGAAGCTTCTGGAGCTAAGACAGAAGCGAAGAAATTACTTGCATTGAATGATTATCTTGCTAAGATTGATACATTTGATATGGCATACATTATGAATTCCAGTGATAAAAAAGGTGACGAGACAATGGTGGCACCGACACCTACACAAAATGAGCACTGGAATACAATGTATGATGCAATGCGTTCTGTTTATGAAAAAAGCTTAAAAGAGCAATTTGAAAACAATATAAAAGATGGTATTTTTGATCAGTCTGCTCAGCAGAAGTTAAAACAGACAGAAAAATGTAAAGATATGTCAGACGAACAGTTTGATGCATATCTTAAGACAGAAGAAGGGCAGAATGAGTACAATAAACTCTATGACCAGGAGAAGACTGACATTACAGAAAATGGTATGTATGTGCCGGTTACAGATGCCGATGGAAATTATGTTATCGGAGAAGACGGAAATCCTAAGATGGAACATAAGACATTGGACGAGATTGTTGCGGAACAGATGGATACACCTATGGAGAAGCTTGATGGAGCAACACCGAATCAGGCTATTCCTGAGTATGCAAAACAGGCTGCAACTAATCTGACAGATGGTATCGTAAATTACTGGGAAGGTACACAGTTTGGTGCCATGGCTCTTGGAAAATCAGTTTGTCTTGGTTATTCTAAAGCGTATGCTTATATGATCCAGTGTATGCATCCTGAAATTTACTTGAAGGAAGGTACATCCGACATTGAGAATGCAGACAATTGGAAAACAACGGAAGAGCTTTACTATACGGAAGATGAAAATGGTAAGCAAAAATTAGATATCAATAAAAATTATGCAGTTGATCTTGTACGTATTACATTTGACACAGATGTTACAATGTATGGAACCAAGAACTCTGGTTTTAACTCAGACCATTTCTGGAATGCGGTTAAGGTTGATGGTAAGTGGTATTATATTGACCCGTGTTATACAGATGTATACACAGAAGTTATGTCTCGCGACCGTGGTGAGATTAATGGCGCTATGAATCATATGTATTTTATGTTCAGCCATACAAGTGCTACGAATTTGTATAAAAACTATTATAGTGAGCTGAAGACCTTATATGCGAGTGCTGCAACAGATAAATCTTATGAGGATTCTTGGATGTCAAGAATCAGAAGTAATACATCTTTTGATGGTAATGGAAATGCTTACTATTCTTATGACTCTACCAATATGATTGGTATGGTAGGTGATAAGAATAATTCGGATTTTTCATCCATGATGAATGCAAAATATAAGATTGTCCAGCATGATATGTCAAAAGGCGATACAGCAGGTGAGAGTGATTTCACAACTCTTATCTTTGTTAATTATACAGAGAAAGAGGCAAGTAAGAATGAGCAGCCAAGTATCGATGATTATTATGCACAGGTATATAACCCTGAAACAAAAGAACTGGAAGTAAATGATGAGCTGACTACTATTGTAAGACAGTACTTAAAACAGAGTTCTGTTTACCCGTCTATTTTTACAAGTTCAGCATATTACAATGGTAAGGTTTACTTCAATATTAGCAATGATATCTTCACATATGATCTGGCAACTGGTAAGGTTGTACTTGTAAAAGAGTATAATGAAGTTGTCGGTCACAGAGATCTAACTGAAGCATTTGGAGCTGTAGCTTTCAGTACTTCAGGTACAGCTGATGAAACCTATGATATTACAGTAAACAATGCCCCGATTGCCGGATTTGTGATCAAAGATGGTAAGATGTATGTATCTATTGCTACAAATTATGCATGGGTATCTGGTAGAACAGATCATGATGTTTATGAATCACAGCCAGACGAAAATGGACAGTATAAGATGATGCAGTCGATAAAGAAAGATGAAAATGGCAAGACTAAAGCTGGCTATTCATTCCAGGAAAGCAATTATAACCAGAACTACAGTAATTACAATACAAGTTTTGGCGGTAACGATGAAACAAATGATAATGATGAATTTATGTGGACAGCAACGATTACAGATGCAGTAGATATGAAACATCTGGATGCTGAAGATGGTCATTCATTTGAAACGGTTGAAGTTGCACCAACTTGCGGAAAAGATGGTTATACAGAAGAGCGTTGTAAAACATGCAAAAAGATCAAAGAAGGTTCTCGCAAGATTAAAGAGAAAACTGCAGTTGATCATCATTATGTTCATTATAACGAAACATATTATACAAAAGCAGATAATAGTAGTACCTGGAATAAAGGAGAGTGCTATGTATGTGTAGACTGTGGTTACGCAGTGCAGAGCGATGCCGATACTGATGGATTAAATAAAGAGGAAAAAGTTATCGGTGCAAGAGATACATATGCCCTGGCAGAGAAGAAAGCAGGACACATTTATACTGTTGATGATGATAAGGCCATTACATGGGAGACAGGTGAAGATGGTAAAGTAACTGCTAAGATCGCTAAAGATACAGCTCTTTCTTGCAAAGATTGTGCATCTAAGAAACTTGATTGCCTTCAGAGTTATGAAGAAGCAGGTAAAACGATCACATCTAAAACGACTGATGAAGTTACACTGGATGGTACAACAACATTTGACGGAACATGTGATAAGGGTGTAACAACTGTATATACAGCAAATGGCAAGGTAGACAATAATAAGATCGTAGCAACGAAGGAAGAGAAAAAAGAAGCCGGCAAACATACTTACACAGGCACTTGGACATGGAAAGAAACCAAAGATGATGACGGAAATGTCACAGATGCTACAGCAAAACTTACTGATGTGAAATGCGAAGTATGTAAAGATGAACCAAAAGACGATCAAATTAAAGTAGACGTTAAAAAAGATGCTGAAAACAGTAAAGCAGCAACTTGTACAGAAGCAGGTAAAGATGTATATGTAGCAACGGCAACAATTACTGATGCTGATGGCAAGGAAATTGGTTCTTTGACTGATACTCATGAGGTTGAATTAAAAGCTCTTGGCCATAAATATGGTGAAACAAAGTGGGACTGGGCAGAAGACCATAAGTCAGCAACAGCAACAAGAGTATGTGAAAATAATACTTCACATGTAGATAAAGCTACTGAAGTAAAAGTTGAGGAAAAATCAGAGGGCGCAACCTGTACAAAAGCAGGAAAAATCACATACACAGCAACAGCTAAATATGCTGACGGAACAACGGCTAAAGACAGCGTAACTGTAGATGGTAAAGCACTTGGACATGATTACAAAGTATCTGAAGATGATTGGACATGGACATATGATAAAAAGAACGATACTTATGAAGCATCAGCAAAATTTGTATGTAGCCGTTGTAAAGAAATCCATGAAGTAAAAGCGGATGTTGCTACGGCAGAAAAAGACGGACAGATTATTTACACTGCAACAGCAAAATACACTGATGAAAATGGTAAAGAATTCACTGCAACAGCAGAAAAGAAAACAAAACTTTCTATCTATTATCAGGTTCACCGTCAGGACTACGGCTGGGAAGTTGATGAAAAAGATGAGGCTGATCTGACAAAATGGAAGAGTGATGGAGCTGAATCTGGAACAGTTGGAGAATCTAAACGATTAGAGGGAATCAAAATTCAGTTGCCAAAAGGTGTATCAGGTTCTGTTGAATATCGTACACACATTCAGAATACCGGATGGGAAACCAAATGGAAGAAAGACGGTGAACTCTCTGGAACAAGCGGAAAATCTTTACGTCTGGAAGCAATTCAGGTTAAACTTACTGGTAAAGTAGCAGACAACTATGATGTATACTACTGTGTACATGCGCAGAATGTAGGATGGCTCAACTGGGCTAAGAACGGAGAAGAAGCAGGTACAGCAGGCTATGGATACAGACTGGAAGCCATCAAGATCATGTTAGTACCGAAGAAGGGTGGAAGCGCTCCTGCCAAAGTAGGTGATTCTGATAAGGCTATGGAAGCAAGACTTGTTGGATACCAGACACATGTACAGGACATCGGAACACAGGCTTATGTATACGATGGAGATGTAGCTGGAACAAGCGGACAGGCTAAACGTATGGAATCTATCCGTATTAACCTTCCATCGACAATGGCATCTGAAGGCAAGATCGAATACAGATCTCATGTTCAGAATATTGGATGGGAAAAAGACTGGAAGCAGACAAATCAGTTATCCGGTACAACAGGAAAGAGCCTTAGATTAGAGGCAATTCAGATGAAGCTTTCTGGAGATATTGCGAAAGAGTATGACGTATACTACAGAGTACATGCACAGAACTTCGGATGGCTCGGATGGGCTAAGAATGGCGAAGAAGCAGGTACAGCAGGATACTCTTACAGACTGGAAGCAATTCAGGTTGTTATGGTTCCGAAAGGAACAGAAAATCCACAGCTCCCGGGAGTTGCATCAACAAAAGAAGCTTTCATTCAAAAATAGTCGGTTTTATTTTCTGACTATTCATGAAAAACCAAAGGGTCTGGCTTTTGCCAGACCCTTTCCTATAATATTTATCGAAAAACATGGAAAAAGGTTGAAAAACAACGAAGAAAGTGTTAACATGAAACTGATAAAAATTAGCAAAAAACAAATCATATGACGAGAAAAAGAGGGCAGAAATTATTTATTCTGCTCTATGTCTGTTATAAATATATGAAACTGTTTTTTGAGGTAAAGATTCCTAATCACAAAATCCATTAATTGGGGGTAGAGAGATGAAAAAGAGATTTTCAAAGTTATTGATTTTATCAATGACAACAGCACTTACAATTTCTATGGCATCTGCGAATGCATTTGCAGAAGATGATGCAAGTGAAGTAAGTGCTACGTATGCTTGTGAAGCATCCATTCCGAATGCTTCAGATTACGGTATTCCAGAATTGAATAGTGACATTGTAGCAGGATTAAAGTCTATGGGTGATCAGTTCAATGCAAATTACCAGTATGTTGACGCAGCAAAGAGCACATACATCCAGTTTTATGGAAGTCCGGTACAGCAGTTTGAATATGATGGTAATCCACACGGATTAACAGCAGGTGTGTATGCTACAATCGGAAATGCTAAAGTAGCAGAAGCAAATATCTTCTATATCGGACAGCTTTCTGATGGTACATATTATGCTTCTTCCAGTGCACCAACTGAACCGGGTGTTTATTATGTGGCAGCAAGCTATCAGGGAAACGAAGAATATTATCCGATTATTGCTTATGGTATAATCTATATTAAAGAGGCTGAAGTGACACCGCCGACACCGCCGACACCAGATCCGACACCAGATCCGACACCAGATCCAACACCAGATCCGACACCAACACCAGATCCAGGTAAGAAAGAAGACGACAACAAAAAAGATCCAGTTGTAGATAACAAGAATAACAACAATAACAATAAACCAACTACAACATCAACAAAAACAAACACAAACGATACAACCAAATCACCAAAGACAGGTGATACAGCTAATACAATGACTTACGTAGTAACTCTTACATTGGCAGGTATCGTAGGTGTTGTTGCAGTTTTAATGAGAAGAAAAAAATATTAGGATCAATCGAATATTGAT
>SKET01001695.1_pt1 | contig 14499 bp, 10 predicted proteins | sample 4841461 | NCBI WGS metagenome assembly SKET01 (sample SAMN11008802, study PRJNA524170) | human gut metagenome | biome: Human fecal sample; material: Feces; isolation source: fecal sample from pouch patient p5 | host: Homo sapiens | place: Israel: Tel-Aviv | collected 2014-02-13
TTTTACATCATAGTATAGACCTAACTGGCGGATAATTTCGTCCATGCGCGTATTGTCGAAATAAAGGATTCCTTGCATCCATAATGCCCGGTTCCACTCGCTGATACTCTCTTTCCGGAGTTGACCGGCTTTGCCGAATAACCGTTCGTTAGGTTGCAGTTTTACTTTCCTGCCGGTAGTGGTTTCGTTTACTTCTACCGAGCCTTTCAGCAAGACTGTTTCGAAAAAGTCCTGATCTTTATACATCATCACATTAAATTCGGTACCCAATACTCTTACTTCATATTCTTTGGCTTGTACGATGAAGGGTTTCTTTTCATTTTTTGCCACCTGGAAATAACCTTCACCGTCCAGTGTCACTCTACGCTCTTTCCGGTCGAAGTGGTCGGGAAACGTAAGTGTCGTATTTGAATTCAGGCATACTCGGGTTCCGTCACCTAATGTTAATTCTGCCCGTTGTCCTGATGGGACATGTATTGCTTTCAAATCAGGTGTATCTTTTCCTCTCTCCGGAGCCAGGAAATAAACAGAGGTAACTGCTATGAGGAAAATAGCGGCTATTTTAATGAACTCCCTGATATAAGGAAGTGTCAGCCATTTCTTTTTATCAACCGTTGCTGCCGGTTTCTCTTGCCAAAGGGTGATGTCGTGCAACTTTCTCAGGGCAAGATACTCACGCATGTGTTGTGGATCGGTATCCAGCCATCGGACTACCATTTGCTTCTCTTCCGCACTGGCATCTCCTGTAAGATATCTGTTTAGTATCTCTTGATTCATAATTTATACGAGTTCTTGATGAACGTTTTTTGCTACGTTACATCTATAAGACGATAGAAGTGAATACAACCCTAGTCTGTTTCTTGATTTTTTTTTAGTGGAAATAGAAAAAGAAGTAAAACAAGGGAAGATAATCTTTGAGTGAAATCCGGAATTCTTTAAGCGCCCTTGATATGTGATATTCCACTCCTTTGACTGTGATGCCCAGATTTTCAGCTATTTCCTTATTCATTTTATTCTCGAAACGACTCATTTTAAAGACTTTTCGGGTTTGTTCCGGGAGTGTGCGTAGGGTGGCTTGGATAATTTGGTTAACTTCTTCGGAAAAAATCTCTGACGGGTCACAAGCTTCCAGGCTGGATACACGAATATCCAGTTCGCGAACATAAAGTTCACTCAACTCGGACATGGCATTCAGTTTGTTTTGTTCCAGACGTAAGTAATCCAGTGATTTATTTTTCAGAATGGTGAGTAACATGGCCTGAGGGGAATTTATGATATCAGTTTTCAGTTTTTCCCACAATTTGATCAGTGCTTCGGCCGCAATGTCTTCTGCTACCTGTTCGTCGTGTACATACGATTTGGCAAACAAGAAAGACTTCCTGTAATAAAGAGTATAGAGAGCGTTAAAACTGTTGATATTTAAGTCGTCCATTCTTGTATACTGTGTTCCGGAATATTTTTCTGTATGATCTAAAAGTGCCGCAAGGTATGAAAAAAAAAGCAAAAGAGGATTAATAGTTGTGAGTATTTCTGTTTTGCTTCTTTCCCGGGGATGTTGTCTGCTATCGTATGTTTTACTTGCTCTTTTTTTATAGTGTCCGCAAATGTAGGTGAGGTGTTCGTTGTCGAACATCTTTCCCCTTCTTAGAATCTTTGATTATTAGGAAGTTATGTTTTTGGCACATTACTTGTATAACAATGAAGGAGTGAGTTGTCCGGTCGTGGTATAGCTCATTCTTAGATTGTAATTTTGATTGGTAAAGGGTGGAATGGGAATTTCGCCCTTTATTTTTTGTATGGCCTGAAAGGTAATAAAAAATAAGGGTAGAACCATTGTCCCACCCCTATCACTTACAATAATAATAATAACTTCTCTTACTCAATGGGCTGTCCTTTGTAAAAGTCCAGAATCTTTGTACGGAACAGATAGTCATATTTGGCCTGAATCCGGTCGGACAATGCCTTAGTCAGATTTAGTTTGGATTCATTGTACTCGACCGAGGTCGCTTTTCCATTGTCGAACTTTTCACTCATCAGGCGGAAGGACTCTTGGCTGGCTTCTACTGCCGATTCACTTGACTTAAACTTGCTCTCAGCAGCTATGGCATTGTACCATGCTTGTTGGATTTCTTTATATAATACCTTCTTGGTATTGTCCAGTTGCAATGCCAGATTGGTTTGTTGCAGGCGTGCAGTGCGTACACGGTTGCGAGTGGCCAGGCGATTGAATAAAGGTATGTTCAGACTGAATCCGGCATATTTATTCAGGTTGTTCTTCATTTGGTTGCCAAAATTTGAACCGGCGTTACCATTTACCGTATAGAAGTTTGTACCTAATCCCGCAGAGAAAGACAATTGCGGATAGTAACTGCTCTTTGCTATACGGACATTTTTTTCGCTACCTTCAAGACGATATTCGGCTGCTTTGATGCCCGGTTTGTAGAGCATGGCCTGGTTATAGATTTCGTCGGGTGAAGTAAGGGGAGAGAATTCCAACTCCGTATCCGGTGTGGCAAGTGAGAAGTTCTCCGGAGTCGGAAGTTCAAGCAATTGACTTAAATCGAGTAGAGCTAACCGGTAATTGTTGTCAGCTTGTACCGCACTCATCTCATCTTGTGCAACGCGGGCTTTGGCTTCGGCAACTTCGGCGGGAGAAGCTTTTCCTACTTCATGCAATCGTGTGATGCGGTTCAGCTGTTCTTCGCTGAGTCCTACCTGACTTTGTGCCACTTTGCTTAACTCTTGATTAAAAAGCACTTGCAGGTAAGCGGAAGTGACATTGATTGCCAAATCTTCTTTTGCTTTATTCAGGTCTTCGATTGCTGCTTTCAGGTTTAGTTTGGTAAGTGCATACTGGTTCGGTAATTCCAGACCGGTGAATAACGGAATATTTGTACCCAGGCTGAAGCTACTGCTACCGCTGTTGATATCATTATAGGTGTTATCTACCGGCGATGCTGTACGTCCCCAACTCCAATTTTGCGAAGCACTGCCGCTAAGGTTGGGTAAGCGTGCCCATTTGGCGGTATTCACCTCCACTTTACTCTGTTCGGCCGAGTTTGCCGTTTGCTGCACATTGATATTATGCTCAATGGCATAATCGATACACCGGCGTAAAGTCCATCCTTCCTGTGCCTGTGCAGTGTAAGCTGACAGTCCGGTCAGTATCAATAAGTTGATCAATATTTTATTTCTCATATTATGCATTGTTGGTGATTCATACTTTCCCTATATTATACGAGAGGTTTATTTGTCTTTCTTTTCCGAAGCTCTTACTTTTTCCTTTCCGGTCAGACCTTCCTTGATTTCCAGTTTGATACCGTCACTCATGCCGGTTTTGATCTGGCGGCGTTCAAACTTCTGTTCGGGTATACTATCGGTCATTACCCATACAAACGTACTGTCGCCACTGAATTCGATAATGCCTTCGGGAACTGCCAGAACTTTTTGCGCACGTTGAAGCACGATTTCTGCATTGGCGGAATATCCGGAACGGATTTGTACAGAGTCCGGTGCATGAACGGCCGCTTTAATTTCGAACTGATTGGCTCCGTTCTCTTCTACACCTTTCGGAGAAATATATTCCAGTTCGGCATCGAATGTAAGATTTTGCAAAGCTCCGATAGTCAGTTTCACCGGCATACCTTCATGGATACGTCCCACTTCTGTTTCGTCAATCTTGCCTTTGAAGATCAGATCGTTCATATTGGCTACTGTGGCAATAGTCGTACCGTCATTAAACGTATTACTCATGATTACCGAGTTACCTACTTTGATCGGTACGTCCAGAATCAATCCGTCGATGGTCGAACGAATCAGCGTACTGCTGAAGGAAGCGCTGTTTTTGGTGATACCTTCTTTGATAATCTCCAGTGCATCTTTTGCAGTTTGCAATTCTTCACGTGCTTTCTTTATTTCTACTTCGCTTTTTTCGTAATCTTCTCTGCTGATTAACTTGTCGTTATAAAGCTTCTTGATACGTTCATGATCTGTTTCGGCTTGCGCGGTACTGATCTCTGCCACACGTACACGGCTCTCGGCAGAGTTCAATTGTCCCAGTTCCGGGATGACTTTTACTTTAGCGATTACTTCACCTTGCTTAATGGTCTGCCCGGCCTCTTTGTATACTTCGGATATGATACCCGATATTTGCGGTTTAATGAGTACTTCGTCTCGCGGCTCTACTTTGCCGGTGGCAACCGTAGTCTTTTCCAGATCCGCAATCTCCGGGGTAACGGTTTCATATACGGTTGTTTTAGGCTTTGATTTCTGGTACAGGAAAATGAATGTCCCAATGAAGATGGCGGCTACCACTACCAGTAATGTAATTTTCAGATACTTTTTCATCTTGTTTTATATTTTGAATTATTATTTTCTATCTTGACTGTGTATTCTTTGTTAACCGATGCTGTCTTGTCGTCCTTTTTTGTGCGGGAGACAGAGAATGATCGTACTTTATTCATCCCTGATAGCTTCTATCGGTCGGATAGCCATTGCCCTGTAAGCGGGTGCCAGTCCGGCGAGTAGTCCCAGCGTCACCAGTAACAGGCAGGTTCCGATAGCCATACCAAAAGACACCTGGAAGTGGGAATAATGGTCCTTACCGGAGTTGACGCCTATTTCCATTAATTGCAGGATCAGTACACCAAAAGAGATGCCGGCCATGCCTGCAATGGTAGTCAATACCATACTTTCTGATAAAATCTGTTGTAAAATGTCTTTCGGACGGGCACCGATGGCACGCCGGATACCTATTTCGGTGGTCCGTTCCTTCACGGTCACCATCATGATGTTCGATACACCGATAGCCCCTGCCAGCAGAGTGCCCAAACCTACCATCCAGATCAATACATGGATACCGGTAAACAGATTATCCATCATTGAGAACATGGCCTCCGCATTCAGTTTCATAACTGCCTGTTTGTCATCCGGCGATATATAATGGGCCTCTTTAAGGATGGCTTCAATCTCCGGTTCAGGTCGCTTACCTTTTTCCCCGGTTTCACGGTATAGCATATCACGTCGATACGTTTTCCCATGTTGTAGGCTTGCTGCATCGTACTGAAAGGTAGCACAACGGCTTCCGAAGCCCGGCCCTGGATGTTCATGTTTCCTTCGGACACACACATGCCTATCACCTGATAATAAATGCCGTCTACCCGTACATATTTACCACAAGGGTCTTCGCCCGGGTTGAAAAGGCTCTCGTAAACACGTTTGCCGATAACGCACACTTTGCGTCCCTCGCGTACGTCTACGTCGTTGATAAATCTTCCGTAAGCCATATCCTGGTTTTCAATCTTTGCATAGTCCGGATAAAGCCCTTTCACGCTGCAATCGTACTTTTTCTCTCCATAAATGGCTGTCGATCCCCAGCGGGCTATCGATGGAGTGATTACATCGATGTCTTTTACTTTTTTGCGGATTCGTTCAATATCTGCGTTTTCAATATCCCAATAGCGTCCTTTGCGGAATCCCTTGTAAGCCTCTCCTGTCTTTTGTGAGGCCATGAAACCCGAGTTGGTTGCGAAGCCTTCAAATTCGGCTTGCATCATTTCCTGCATTCCTTGTCCGCCTCCCATCAGGGCCACCAGCATGAAGATGCCCCAGAATACTCCGAATGCCGTCAGCAGGCTTCGTGTTTTGTTTCTTGTTATCGTGACGAGGATTTCCTCGCACGTATCCATATCTACTCTCATAATCAATCTGCTCTAAGTGCTTCAATAGGTCTGATACTCACTGCTTTCTTTGCCGGGAAGAATCCTGCCAGTGTTCCTGCAACGACCAAGGTCAGTGTGGCTTGTATGGCAATGCTGATATCCACCGTCGGATTCAGGAATACGGTTTCCGAAAACATTCCTACATCTACGGTTTGTTCTCCGGCCACTTTATTCATCCATTCGGTAGCGGCGATTCCGGCTACCATCCCGATGTATCCGAATAGTGTTGTGATGGTCACGCTTTCCACGATTATCAACCACAGGATAGAGAATGGTTTGGCACCCAATGCTTTGCGGATACCAAACTCACGTGTCCTCTCTTTTACTGTGATCAGCATAATGTTCGATACGCCTACGATACCACTCAGCAATGTGAAGATGCCGATCACCCAGATGGCTGTACGCAAGATGCCCATAGCGTTTTGTGACTGTAGATAATTGGTAAAACGGTTCCATATCCACAGTGCGCTGTTGTCCGATGGGTCAAAGCGGTGTTTGGCGCCCATTACTTTGCGATAGGCTGCCTCGAATGCTTCGTTTGTCTCAATGGTGGTGAGCCCTTTGGTGGTGAAAGTCAGGTTATTCAGTTTATCACCTTTGTTGTAGATTACCTGTAAGGTGGAGAAAGGAATATAAGCCTCGCTGCTTCCCTGATCGCCCGGATCGGTGTAAAGGCCTACGACTTGATAAGAGACTCCACCGGCATTTACAAACTTTCCGATAGGTTCTGTTTTGCTTTTTCCGAAAAGGATTTCAGCCGTTTTGGTATGCAGTACAATTACTTTCCGTCGTTCTTTGAGATCGATGTCATTGATGAACCGTCCGTCTGTCGATTTTACGGATTCCACTTCGGTAAAGTTCGGATACACACCTTCCAGTGAAAGGTTAACGTACTCCTGTCCGTAACTCAGGTTTACATTACTTTGCCATTGGCTGGCACCTACACTGATGATGTTGTCGCTGAAGTGCTCCATGGTGGCATCCAGGTCCTTATTGTCCAACTGGATGCGTCGTCCTTCTTTTAATCCGTCGTAAGGTTTCCCTGTCCATCCCGGATATATTTTTATGGAGTTCAGCGCCCGTGCCGATGATGACTTTTCAAAAGCATGGATCAGTCCGTTTCCGGCTCCCAACAGCACTATCAGCATGAAGATGCCCCATGCTACGGCGAATCCGGTCAGTAACGTACGGAGTTTGTTCCGCTTGATGGTACCGTATATTTCTTGCCAAATGTCAATCATATTTATATCTGTTTTTATTTCATGTATCCATCCTTGCCGAATGGTGAGGCATCATGATTCAGGTTCTCTTCAATCCGTTCGATTATACCATCCTTGATGTGGATAATTTTATCTGTCTGATTGGCAACTCCACTTTCGTGGGTGACTACGACAATGGTCATTCCGGTCTTGTGCAGGTCTTTCAGTATTTGCATCACCTCTACGGACGTCTTACTGTCCAATGCACCGGTAGGTTCGTCGGCCAGAATAATCTGAGGCTGTGTAATCAAGGCACGGGCAATGGCTACACGTTGTTTCTGACCTCCACTCATTTCATTGGGCATGTGATGTGCCCAATCCTTGAGTCCCAGCTTGTCGAGGTACTCCATGGCCAGGGCATTACGTTTTTTCCGGCTTACTCCCTGGTAAAACAGAGGCAGTGCGACGTTTTCCACTGCATTTTTAAATGAAATCAGGTTGAATGACTGGAAGATGAAACCGATCATCCGGTTGCGGTATTCCGCGGATTTAGTTTCGCTCAGGTCCTTAATCAGCACGTTGTTGAGGTAATACTCTCCGTCATCGTAATTATCCAATATACCTAGTATATTGAGTAAAGTAGACTTGCCGGAACCTGATGCTCCCATGATGGAAACGAATTCACCCCGCTCGATGTCGAGATTGATGCCTTTGAGTACATGGAGTGGGGCTCCGTTGTTGTAGGTTTTGTTAATGTCTTTTAAGTGTATCACAGTTTCATCTATTTAGTTTCAAATTTCTTATGATTTGTTCTATTAGACGTACGGCTGATACGAAAAGTTGCAAACGAAGTGAACTTTTTTAAAAAAAGATTTTGTAGACTCAATCTTCTTTACGTAATTTGTGTGCAATAAACATTTAATATTAACTAACCCTTTAAATAAGAGTATCATGAATTCAAGCATGGAGAAGCCCTATGTGGTGGGTATTGACATTGGCGGAACAAACACTGTCTTTGGAATTGTTGACGCGCGCGGAACTATTATAGCAAGCGGTGCAGTGAAAACTCAAGTATATCCTACAGTAGAAGAATATGCAGATGAAGTATGCAAAAATCTTCTGCCGTTGATTATCGCAAATGGCGGGGTGGATAAAATAAAGGGTATCGGCATTGGCGCTCCTAATGGGAACTATTATACCGGAACCATTGAATTTGCTCCTAACTTGCCTTGGAAAGGTGTATTGCCGTTGGCTTCTATGTTCGAAGAACGCTTGGGTATACCGACTGCCTTGACAAACGATGCTAATGCTGCCGCAGTGGGCGAAATGACTTACGGAGCCGCCCGCGGTATGAAAGATTTTATCATGATTACTCTGGGAACAGGTGTCGGTAGTGGTATCGTTATCAACGGACAGGTGGTTTACGGTCATGACGGTTTTGCAGGCGAACTCGGTCACGTGATTGTTCGTCGTGACGGACGTATCTGTGGTTGCGGACGCAAGGGCTGTCTGGAAACTTACTGCTCGGCTACAGGTGTGGCACGCACTGCACGCGAATTCCTCGCTGCACGTACCGATGCCAGCTTGTTGCGTAATATCCCGGCTGAGAGCATTGTATCGAAAGATGTATACGATGCAGCCGTACAGGGAGATAAACTGGCTCAGGAGATTTTCGAATTTACAGGTAATATTCTGGGTGAAGCATTGGCAGACGCTATTGCTTTCTCGAGTCCGGAAGCTATTATCCTGTTCGGTGGTTTGGCAAAATCGGGTGATTACATTATGAAGCCGATTATGAAAGCCATGGAGAATAACCTTCTGAACATTTACAAAGGTAAAGCAAAATTGCTCGTTTCTGAGTTGAAGGACTCTGACGCTGCTGTGCTGGGTGCCAGTGCATTGGCTTGGGAACTGAAAGACTTGAGAGACTAAACGCCCTATTAAAGTGATTATTTAGCGAGAGCTCCGGAAGTCATTCCGGAGCTTTTTTTGTCTGTACGGGCGGGAGCTTCGGGATGTACTCCAATATCGTTTTGTCAAAGATGTCATTTTGTATTTTCTATCGCTTCAAGGAGGGCATATTCCGATCTTTGGTTTGAGATCCGTGGAAAAAATGAATTTCAGCTGATTTCCGGCAGCTCAAAAAGATGTCTTATTGAGCTTAATTCTCACCGGAAGAAGGGAATATTCTTTTATTTTGTTTCGTGTGATAGCGAATCTTGTAACTGAACTTCGAAATGCTACTTAGGATACTTCTCTGTAACCGGAGCCAATAAGTGAAAAATAGCTTTGATTTTAGACTATTCATACCTCCTTTGGAGGAAGTTAATGATTCGTTTCGACTTTATTAATAAAAGACTCGGACGTTATTAACAAAAGACTTGGACGAAATTAATAATCTCTTTCGTCTTTTTCTGTATATATAGTCTCAAAGTGATCAAATTCTGCATGAATACTCTTTTCTTATTCTTTTTTTATGCAAAAAGATCCACAGAAGCTCTTTGTTTGAGAAAGGGGCGGTTAGCAAATTGTTTGAAAGGAGAGTATAATGATTCTATTTTATAAGATTTAGCGTCTTTTTGTCGGAAAAGGTAGGAGTAATACTTGTCTTGTGTTACGAATAAAAAAGAGGAAATCTTGCCGGAAGATTCCCTCTTTTTTATCTCGAATCGGAGAGCAGGGCTGATTAGCCGTTAACTCTTTTTTCTTTGATTCTAGCTTTTTTGCCGGTAAGAGCACGCAGGTAGTACAGTTTAGCGCGACGTACTTTACCAACCTTGTTCACTTCAATGCTGTCGATAGCCGGTGATTCGATCGGGAAAATTCTTTCTACGCCTACGGTTCCTGACATTTTACGTACAGTAAAACGTTTCTTTTCTCCGTGACCTGCAATTTTGATAACAACACCGCGGTACAACTGTACACGCTCTTTGTTACCTTCGATAATACGATATGCTACTGTTACAGTGTCTCCTGCTTTGAAGCTCGGGTGCTGTTTTCCGGTAGCGAATGCTTCTTCTGCAATTTTAATTAAATCCATTGTTGTTTATTATTAAATTGTTTTATCGTTACAACGCAACATACCAGGTAACTCTCTCCTGACAGCGATTGCGCGAAAGCGGTGCAAAGTAACGAATTATTTGCCGGATAGCCAAATGTTTTTGTATATTTGTAGCATTATTAAGTACTTAAGGATATGAAACAAAATTACGCAAAGATTATTTCAGGATTCATTCTGGCGGGGTTGCTGACATTTAGTTCTTGTCAGTCGACGCATGAGATGGCAAAAACCGATTACCAGATTGCCAAAGTAGAGGGAAGGATGATTGACATTGACGCCAAATGGGACACCCATCCCGATGCAGATGCCGTGGCAATATTAAAGCCTTATAAAGAAAAAATAGACAACATGATGTATGAGGTGATTGGCAGCAGCGAGCAGAAGATGGACAAAGGACATCCCGAGAGCTTGCTTTCTAATCTTGTAGCGGAAGTATTGCGTCAGGCTGCAACCAAGGTGCAGGACAAGCCGGCAGACATGGGACTGGTGAATATGGGAGGATTGCGTAATATTTTGCCTGCCGGAGATATTACGGTGGGAACGGTATATGAGATATTGCCATTCGAAAATTCGCTTTGTGTAATGAAGATGAAAGGAACACACCTGAAAGCATTGCTCACAAGCATTGCATCGTTGAAAGGAGAAGGGGTGAGCGGTATCCGGATGGAAATTACCAAGGATGGAAAATTACTGAATGCTACGGTGGGCGGCCAGCCGATCGATGACAATAAGCTGTATACCGTGGCGACAATCGATTATCTGGCTGACGGTAATGGAAGTATGGAGGCTTTCTTGCAGGCTGATGATCGTGTGTGTCCCGAGGGAGCCACGTTACGCGGGCTTTTTCTTGATTACGTGAGACAGCAGACTGCTGCCGGAAAGAAGATCACTTCGGCACTGGATGGCAGAATCACTGTGAAATAAAAACGTTATAGATTATAAAACGATAAAATCCAGTAAATTATGATATTCCCAATCAATAAAAAACATACGTTCTTTTCCAAGGAAAAGGCACTTCTAACTTTCTTTTTTATTCTCTTTATTTCTTTTTCTGCATTTGGGCAGCAGGATAAAAAGCTGATTCTTCTGCAGACCAGTGATGTGCATAGCCGCCTGGAACCTATCAATCAGGAAGGTGACCGGAATTATGATAAAGGCGGATTCGTACGTCGTGCCACATTTGTGAAGGAGTTCCGCAAAGAGCATCCCGATATGTTATTGTTCGATTGCGGAGATATTTCGCAGGGGACACCTTATTATAATATGTTCCAGGGTGAAGTTGAAGTGAAGATGATGAACGAAATGAAGTATGATGCCATGACTATCGGTAATCACGAATTTGATTTTGATCTGGATAATATGGCCCGTTTATTCCGGATGGCTGATTTTCCGGTGGTTTGCGCTAATTATGATGTAAGTGCTACGGTGCTTAAAGACTTGGTGAAACCGTATGTCGTCTTTGAAAGAGACGGTGTCAAGATCGGAGTTTTGGGATTGGGTTGCCAGCTTGAAGGCATGGTACAAGCCAATAAGTGTGTAGGAGTGGTTTACAATGATCCGGTAACTGTAGCGAACGAAGTGGCTGCTGTCCTGAAAGAAAAAGAGGGATGTGACGTAGTGGTTTGTCTTTCTCATCTGGGTGTGCAGTATGACGAGAATCAGTTGATCCCTAAAACACGTAATATCGATGTTGTTCTCGGAGGCCATTCGCATACATTCATGAAAGGCCCCAAGACTCTCCTCAATATGGATGGCAAGAATGTGTCGCTGATGCATACCGGTAAGAGTGGTATCTATGTAGGGCAGATGGACTTAACACTTGAAAAAAAGAAATAAGAGGACGTTGTAAAAATCTGTGGCGGATTCCTGAAATACCGTCTATGAAATACCTCCCAGACAAACTATGCTAAAACAACTACTAACAGTTGTGTTTCTGCTGAGTGCAGGCACTTTGTGGGCACAACAAGCTGCAGGACTTCTGCCTGTACAGGAAGATACACATTGCAAAGAATGGGTAGAGCAGACGCTCTCCCGTATGAAACTGAAAGATAAAGTCGGGCAATTATTTGTTTATACCCTGGCTCCACGAGCAGATAAAGATACTGAAAAGTTAGTGGGCAAACTGACCCGCAAGTTCAAAGTCGGGGCCTTTCTGTACTCTGAGGGAACAGTAGAAGATCAGGCAAACCTGACCAACTATGCGCAACGCCAGTCGAAAATTCCATTAATGATTACCTTTGATGGTGAGTGGGGACTCGCCATGCGATTGGAAAATACACCGGTGTTTCCACGTAATGCGGCATTGGGCTGTATCAGCGACAATACCTTGATTGAGGCTTATGGGCAAGAAGTGGCGCGTGAGCTTCGTGAGATAGGTGCGCACGTTAATTTTGCTCCGGATGCGGATGTTAATACCAATCCTGAAAATCCGGTCATCCATGTCCGTTCGTTTGGTGAAAATCCGAAAACTGTGGCTGAGAAAGTAATAGCTTATGGGCGTGGATTGGAGACCGGTGGCATTTTGTCTGTCTCCAAGCATTTCCCGGGACATGGTGACACGGATGTCGACTCACACCAGGCATTGCCTGCCGTTTATTATAATCGTGCACGGCTGGACAGTGTGGAACTGTATCCTTTTAAAGAAGCCATTCAGGCAGGATTGGGAGGTGTGATGGTGGGACACTTACAAGTGCCGGCCTTAGAACCTGACCGGATTACCCCTTCTTCATTGTCACATAGCATTGTGACGGATCTATTGAGAGGAGAGTTGGGATTCAATGGATTGGTATTTACCGATGCGCTCGCCATGAAAGGAGTAGCTGCCGAATCGGATGTAACAGTGAAGGCTCTGAAGGCCGGTAATGATATGGTGCTGGTACAGCAAAATGTAGAAAAAGCACAAGAGAGTGTGGTGCAAGCCATAAAAGACGGACGTCTCACGATGGAAGAAATAGATGCGAAATGCCGTAGAATTCTGGCGTATAAATATCGTTTGGGATTAAGCAGGCGACCGATGATTCCGGTAGACGGATTGAGTGACCGTATTCATACTCCTGAAGCGCAGGCTTTGGTAACCAAGCTGCGTACGTCGGCAGTGACCGTACTTGGGAATTATTTTCAGATCCTTCCTCTTACTGCAACAAAGGGTGAGATAGCCGTATTAACAGTGGGAGATGAAGGCAGCGATGCTTCTTTCATCGAGGGGTTACGTAGTGAATTACCATTAAAAACATTCCGGATGGATAAAAATACCGGGGAAGAAGAGCGGCGGAAGATAGTGAAAGAACTGGGAAACTATCGGAGGGTGGTTGTCAGTATAACGGTGCAGGATAAAGAAGCGGGTGAGTATCGTTCGTTTTTTGCCGGGTTCAGGCCCCAAGCTCCTGTGGTCTACGCTTTCTTTACTTCCTATCGGGCACTGGCGTCGCTTGAAGAGGCTGCCGCCCGTTCGGCTGCTGTTGTCCTGGCACATTCCGGTGAGGAGGATTTGCAACGCTATGTAGCCGATGTGGTGTTGGGTAAAGCTTCGGCAACGGGACGTTTATCCATGCGTATCGGCAATACATTTGCAGCCGGTTCCGGTGTAGATGTGATATCCGGTAGCCCAGCGGGCATAGCACCCGAAGATTATGGTTTGAAATCATACAGACTCCACCGGATAGACTCGGTGGTAGCTGCCGGGCTGGCGGCGAAAGCCTTTCCCGGATGCCAGGTGTTGGTATTGCGGCATGGACAACCGGTATATGATAAATGTTTCGGCACTCACTCTGTAACAGACACTACTCCGGTACGGGCGACCGACCTTTTCGATCTCGCTTCATTGACTAAAACCAGTGCCACACTGCTGGCCGTGATGAAACTCTATGATCAGGGACGGATCGAGTTGACAGATGCTGTCTCTAAATACGTGCCTGTTTTGCGGGCTACGAACAAAAATAATATCACAATCAGGGAACTGTTGTTACATGAATCCGGACTGGTGCCTTATATTCGTTTTTATCGTGATGCAATCGATGAATACTCGGTGACCGGCCCTTTTACACAAGGATTTGTAGACGAGTGGCACCATACCCGTATGGGAGAATATACTTATGCCTGTTCCGATTTCAAGTTTAAGAAAGGATTGGTTTCTGCAACAAAAACCTCCGGGCATACGTTGCAGATAGCCGATGGATTGTGGCTGGACAAGAAATTTAAAGCTGCGATGATGAAGAGTATTGCGCAGTCGGAACTCGACCGTAAACGTTTTGTATATAGTGATATCGGATTTATCCTGTTGCAACAGGTGGTGGAAGCCGTTACCGGCAAGACACTCGATGCTTATTTAGTTTCAGAGTTTTATCGGCCTATGGGATTGGAACATACATTGTTCCAACCTTTAAACCGTTATAAGAAAGCGGATATTATGCCGACTGCTGCCAATGATTACTTACGTCGGCAGGATCTTTGCGGATATGTGTATGATGAAGCTGCCGCCTTTATGGGAGGCGTAAGTGGCAATGCTGGATTGTTTTCAACG
>SKET01001709.1_pt1 | contig 14420 bp, 8 predicted proteins | sample 4841461 | NCBI WGS metagenome assembly SKET01 (sample SAMN11008802, study PRJNA524170) | human gut metagenome | biome: Human fecal sample; material: Feces; isolation source: fecal sample from pouch patient p5 | host: Homo sapiens | place: Israel: Tel-Aviv | collected 2014-02-13
CTCTACACTAATGCCCTTGCGAAGTGCTTCTGCTACAACATAGATACGTTCATCATCTACTAAATGTAAACGTTCAATCAATTGTTCCATGGACTCATGAGAGATTTTCTTAAGCTCAATATGGTCTAAACCAATTTCCAAGGAACGAATTGCTTTAAGTAAGGATCCTTCCAAGGAGCGGTCGATAGCCATAACTTCGCCAGTAGCCTTCATTTGAGTGCCCAATGTACGGTCTGCCAAATTGAATTTTTCAAATGGCCAACGTGGAAACTTAGTTACTACATAGTCCAGTGTAGGTTCGAAGCATGCTTTTGTTTCGCCAGTTACAGCATTTGTAATTTGATCCAATGTCATGCCTACTGCAATTTTTGCAGCTACCTTCGCAATTGGATAACCAGTTGCTTTAGATGCTAATGCAGAGGAACGAGATACACGAGGGTTTACTTCGATAACGATATATTCATTGCTATTAGGATTCAAGGCGTATTGTACATTACAACCACCTTCGATTTTCAAATAACGAATGATTTCTACAGATGCAGTACGGAGCATTTGGTATTGAATATCGTTCAATGTTTGGCTTGGTGCCACAACGATGGAGTCACCAGTATGTACGCCTACAGGATCGATATTTTCCATGTTACATACGATGATACAGTTATCTGCACTATCGCGCATTACTTCGTATTCGATTTCTTTCCAACCTGCTACAGAACGTTCTGCTAGGATTTGGTGAATTGGTGAAAGTTTCAAACCACGGCGTGTGATTTCATACATTTCATCTTCGTTATGTGCAATACCGCCACCAGTACCGCCCAATGTATATGCAGGACGGATGATGATAGGATAACCAATGCGATTAGCAAAGGCTACAGCTTCTTCAAGATCGTTAAAGATATCGGATTCAGGTACTGGTTGATTGATTTCCTTCATCGCTTCTTTGAAGAGCTCACGGTCTTCGGCTTGTTTGATTGCTTCAAGAGTTGTACCAAGAAGTTTTACACCGTATTCTTCTAATACGCCAGCTTCAGACAATTGTACGGCCATATTAAGACCTACTTGGCCACCTAATGTAGCCAATAAGCCCCAAGGGCGTTCTTTTTTGATTACTTCTGTTACGAATTCAAGACTAATTGGTTCTACATATACGCGGTCTGCAATATCTGTATCAGTCATAATTGTAGCAGGATTGGAGTTAACCAATACTACTTTATAACCTTCTTCACGAAGGGAACGGCATGCTTGTGTACCAGCATAGTCAAACTCTGCAGCTTGGCCGATAATAATTGGACCAGAACCAATTACAAGTACTTTTTTTGCTTCTGTGGTCATATTATTTTCCCTTTCTCATTAAGTCTTCAAATTCGTCAAATAAATATAGATTATCAGTAGGTCCTGGGGACGCTTCTGGGTGATATTGTACAGAGAAAATAGGCAATTCTTTATGGCGCATACCTTCCACAGTACCATCATTTACACTACGATGTGTAATTTCTACAAAATCTGGCAAGGAAGTATCATCTACTGCATAGCCATGGTTTTGAGATGTAATATATACACGGCCTGTACGTAAATCTTGTACTGGATGGTTAGAGCCACGGTGACCAAACTTCAATTTAAATGTTGTACCACCATAGGCTTGTGCCAATACTTGATGGCCCATGCAAATGCCGAAGATTGGTTTTTTGCCGAACAATTTCTTTACCTCTTCTACGGCATAGCCAAGATCTTGAGGGTCTCCAGGGCCGTTGGATAAGAATACACCATCTGTATTTGCTGCTAACACATCTTCAGCTTTAGCATCTGCAGGGAATACTGTAAGACGGCAACCAGCAGCTTCTAAAGAGCGAAGGATATTTTCCTTTACACCATAGTCCATTACAGCTACATGGAACTCAGCATTTTTATCGCCACGCATACCTTGCCATTTTGTAGTTACACGCATAACTTGATCTGTTGGCAAGTCTTGTTTAAATAATTTTTGAATATCTTCCATAGGGTAGTCAGAACGTACAAGTACGCCTTTCATTACACCATGGTTACGAAGAACACGTGTAATAGCACGTGTATCTACATCATAAAGGCAAGGGATACCGTGTAAACGAAGATACTCGCTAAATAGGCCTTCATTTTGCCAGTTAGATGGGAAATCACACAGTTCGCCTACGATAAATCCTTTACAATATGGTTTAGGACCTTGAGTAATAGCATTCAATGTACCATAATTACCAATCAAAGGATATGTTAATGTAATAATTTGATCTGCATAGGACGGGTCAGTCAAGATTTCTTGATACCCTGTCATACCTGTGTTAAATACAACTTCCCCTAATGTAGGAGCGCCACCTAATAAGGAACCTTCAAACACGGAACCATCTTCAAGAACTAACTTGCCTTTCATTATAAGACTACGCCCTCCTTCATAACTACTTTGCCATCAACTACTGTGAGTTTGGCCTTACCTGTAACAGTCATACCATCAAATGGGCTGACTTTGCCTTTTGTATAGAATTTATTGCGATCTACTGTCCACTCTTCAGTTGTTGAGAATACAGTAATATCTGCTGGTTTACCAACCTCAAGAACACCTGCATCGAGGCGCATTAATTCAGCTGGACGTGTACTCATATAGTACACAACTTGGTCAATGCTAAGTTTATCTGGACCATATGCATTAGTAATAACCGCTGCTAAAGATGTTTCGAGACCACTGAAACCATTAGGTGCACAGCAGAACTCATGATCTTTTTCTTCATACGCATGTGGTGCATGGTCTGTAATAATCGCATCGATTGTGCCATCTTTCAAGCCTTCTAATAATGCTTGACGATGATCTTCGGAGCGAATTGGAGGCGCCATTTTGAACGCTGGGTTATATTCGCGTAAGTATTCATCCGTGAAAGATAAATGTTGGCTTGTAACTTCACATGTTACATTAAGACCTTTTGCTTTTGCACGACGAACCATATCCACAGTATTTTTACTACTTACGTGAGCAATATGAATGTGACCACCTGTCATTTCAGACAACAAGATGTCACGAGCAACAGCCAAATCTTCAGCTACTGCAGGACGACCAATAACACCTAATTCATAGGAAACGATACCTTCATGCATATGACCATTTTTAGTCAATGTAATGTCTTCTGCATGGTCGATAACCATTTTATTGAACATGGAGGAGTATTCTAAGGCACGACGCATAAACGCGGCATTTTCTACATAGTGACCATCATCAGAGAAGGCTACTACACCGGCTTCTGCCATATCTCCCATTTCAGCAAGTTCTTTACCTTCAAGGCCTTTTGATACGGCACCAATAAATTCTACTTTTACAACACCTGTAAGCTCAGCCTGTTTTTGTAAGCCTCTTACAAGAGCAGCATTATCTACAACTGGGTTTGTATTAGCCATAGTGACTACACGTGTAAAACCACCAGCGGCAGCCGCTTGTGTACCAGAGTGGAAATCTTCTTTAGCTTCTTGGCCTGGTTCACGCAAATGTGTGTGAATATCGATAAGACCAGGTGCTACGATAAGACCTGTTGCATCATATACTTCAGCGCCTTCAGCACTTAAGTTTTGACCGATGGCTGCAATTTTACCATCTTTTACGAGAACGTCTGCTACTTCGTTTTGTTTTTTTGCCGGATTAACTACCGTACCATTTTTAATAAGCAAGCTCACTACCGTCACCTCCGATAATAGTTAAGTACAATACAGCCATACGTACAGCTACGCCATTACGTACCTGTTCTTGAATTACGGATTGATCAGAATATGCTACATCTGGTGCAATTTCTAGGCCACGGTTCATAGGACCTGGATGCATTACCATCACATCATCTTTAGCCAATTTCAATACATCATTGTTAATACCAAAGATACGTGCATATTCTCTATTTGTAGGATACAACGCAGAATGAATACGTTCTAATTGAATGCGAAGTACGTTAATCACATCTGCATCAGCCACTGCTTCACGAATATCGTGGTGTACGGTAACACCTAATTTTTCGAGCTCTGGATATACCATAGTACGAGGACCAGCCAAATGTACTTTAGCACCCATTTTTGTAAGGCCATAAATATTAGATCTTGCTACACGGCTATGCATAATATCGCCTAGAATAACAACTTTTAGACCTTCAATAGATTCTTTTTTCTCTAAAATGGAGTACATATCTAATAATGCTTGTGTTGGATGTTCATGAGCGCCGTCACCAGCATTGATAATGATAGGATCTACTGCTTTTGTGGCATATAGAGGAGCCCCTTCTGCACTATGACGCATTACGATAGCATCTGTGCCCATATAGGACAAAGTTAGCAAGGTATCACGGAAGCTTTCACCTTTCCCCATGGAAGAACCGCTTGGAGAAAGATTGATAACGTCAGCCCCTAAATATTTGCCTGCTAACTCAAAGGAACTACGGGTACGAGTACTAGGTTCCATAAAAAGGTTAATAATGGATTTCCCCTTTAAAAGTGGAACCTTCTTATCATCAGAAAGAACGATTTTCTTCATTTTCTTTGCCACATTTAAAATCAATTTGATTTCTTCAGGTGACACATTTTGCAAACCTAATAAATGTTTGCCTTTTAGGCTAACTTGTCCCATGATTTCCTCCTAACTCACGTAACAAAAAAGACCTTTTGCCCAGGGCAAAAGGTCAAATAGTTTGCACAAAGAAGCCCTTATGGGCGCTTCAACTATATTCCTTTCTCAGCCTCTCTGGACTAAATTAAAAGGTTTTGTAATATGCAATGGTCTCTCGTACCATGGATGCATTTTCTTTATTTATTGTACTGAATCTCCTCTTGAAAGTCAATGTGAAAGCAAAAGTTCATAAGTATTTTAAAAAGAGGACAAGCATATAAAATTGCTTGTCCTCTCTATATTTAAACAGCTATTAATCCACTTCTATATCTTAAACTTTAATCTAAAATTTTTTTTAGAAATTAAGGGTCTTAACCTAATGGATATAATCTTGGTGGGTTTTCTTCATCATTTTGCTGTTCATTTTGTGGAGTATATGGCATTTGATCTTGTTGCGGCTCATTCGCTACAGGATCTATCTGCACATATTGCTGATTTGGCGACAATTGAGGTTGACGTTGCTCACGACGACGTGTATTTTGAGATGCAGTCGGTCTAGGTTTTGTCAACTCATCAATGGATACAGCATTTGGAATAGTTACATTTGATGTATCCCCATGAATATCATCAAGTTCACTGAAGGAAGGAGTCCTCTTAGATGCTTGAGCAGCCTTACGTTCGGCTTCAAGTTGTTGACGTGCAAGTTCTGCACGACGACGAGCACTCTCTTGTTGATCTCGGACACGTTGAATAGCTTCAGCACGCTCTTTTGCTTTACGCTCGATTTCAGCTTGAGCCAACGCTTGTTGACGAGCAGCTTCAGCTTTACGCTCTGCTTCTAGTTGTGCTTTATATCGTTCCTCAGCAATACGTCGTGCCTCTGCGGCTTGACGTTCTGCTTCAGCTCGTTCTGCAGCAAGTCGCTCTTGCTCTGCCTTACGAGCTTCCGCCACTATACGAGCCGCCTCTGCTTTACGAGCCTCTTCGGCACGTCTTGCTTCTTCTATGCGGCGAGCTTCTTCGGCTCTAAGCGCTTCTTCAGCACGTTTAGCCTCTGCAACAATTCGAGCTTCTTCTGCACGGCGCGCAGCTTCAAGACGTTCCTGTTCAGCTCTACGTTGTGCCTCAAGTCTAGCTGCTTCTGCTTTCCGAGCTTCTTCTGCTCTACGTGCTTCTGCTGCTAAACGAGCTTGTTCAGCTTTACGCGCTGCTTCAATTCGAGCTGCTTCAGCTTTGCGTGCGTCCTCTGCTCGTTTTGCTTCTGCTGCTACGCGAGCGGCCTCAGCTTTACGTTCCGCTTCAATTCGAGCTTCTTCTGCTCTACGCGCTTCCTCCGCACGACGAGCCTCTTCTGCTTTTCTTGCTGCTTCCATTTGTTGTGCTTCCAATGCAGCCTTAGCCTCTGCCGCTCTACGAGCGTCTTCTTGGCGCTTCGCTTCAAGAGCGGCTTGCTCGGCAGCACGTTGTGCTTCTAAAGCAGCTTTCGCTTCTGCTGCTTTACGAGCTTCTTCGGCACGTCTTGCTTCCAATGCTTCCTGCTCAGCTTTACGTTGTGCTTCTAAACGAACTCTAGCCTCAGCAGCCAAGCGTTCCTCTTCGGCCTTTTTGGCTTCTAAAGCAGCTTTTTCTGCTGCTCGTTGCGCTTCAAAGCGAGCCTTAGCTTCGGCCGCTTTTCTTTCTTCCTCCGCTTTGCGTGCGGCCTCAATACGAGCAGCTTCAATTCTACGTTCTTCTTCAAGGCGTTTTGCTTCCGCTGCTAGTCGAGCTTCTTCTGCTTTACGAGCCGCCGCTAGTCGATCCGCTTCCGCTTTTCTCGCTGCCTCGATACGTGCCATTTCAGCTTTACGAGCCGCTTCCGCCTTGCGAGCTTCCTCTGCTTTACGCTCTGCTTCGGCTTTTTCAGCCATCTTGCGCTCAATTTCAGCATGCTTGGCTTCTGCAGCCTTTCGAGACATTTCAGCTTTTTCTGCAGCTAGTCGAGCCTCTTCGGCTTTTTTACGAGCTAAGGCTTCTTTCTCGTCTTTTGCTTTTTTAAGTTGCGCTTCTTTTTTTACATCTGCTGCAGCTTTATCGCTTAACTTTTTAGTTTCTTCATGAGCAATTGTTTCTGCCCGTTTAGCTGGACTTTCAGCAGTAGATTTTTTAGTATCTACTGTACCTTTATCTCCATCTTTACCACCTACAGGACCTACAGGTATTTGTGTGCCCCCTTGAGTTGGGTTCCCTAAGATATCTTTAACATCTTTCGGTACATTAACAGCAATGGTTTGATGTTTTTGTGGATTTGCAAGAGATTCAGGAATCAACAAGAAACGAATTGGCAAATTCGATGCACCAGCTGGCATAAAGTTTAATGTTAATAAATCGCCCGCATTATAGTTCCCTAAAAGACGGCTATCTAATATAGTACCTTCTCCTAATGCGGAAATACCATCTGCACCACCAATGTGATAAGTCCGTGTATCGGTCTGTCCCCGTCTAGCACCTTGTTGATGCAATGCTTTTACCATAAAGGAACCAGAATAAGGTCCCCCAAGAGGGTTAAAATACAGTCTAAACGGTTCATTCCCCTTTGTAGGAATTTTTAACGTATACGATACGCCGTAGTTACCACGGTCACGAACAAATGCTTTATTTTGCATTTCATCTACACCATTGATAAACGTATCTTCGCGGTCATTACCAATTTCTACAAAGGCACCACCTAAAGCGGTATCGAATGGTGTAGTAACCTCCATATTACGTTTAGCACCAGTATAAGTACCGCGTAATTGTATTTCATCAATAGGAAGGTTTTTCACCCAATGTGACGCATCTACAGGGTCCATCCCCATAGGCAGCATCATAACACGCGCAAATATAGGCCCTTCTGTTTTAATATCTACAATACCCGTAAATAATGCATCTCGATTTACCGGTGTATTTTCTAAGTCACTAAAGATTAATTGGCGCCCTTGTGGTGGAATGCTAAGAGAATATAATGGTCTTGCATCTGGGCTTTCATTAAGAGGCTGCTCCAAATCCTTCCGAGACAAATCACGACCTGCTGCAAAATAGTCAGGTGTAGCTACAGATTTTAATTGTCTCATGACATGTACTGAAGTTGGATAAGCCGTTTGGTTTTCTAAGACGATAGCAATCTTGTGAGGTAGATCCATTTCATTTACATGATAGAAATAGATACGCCCATTGCCATTAATTGTACCTGCACTTAACGTACCTCCTACAGGTCCTACATATTCAGGACTATCCGATAGGAGCAATGTATCCGTTTGAGACACCAAAGATGGTGGTAACGGAGAAAACTGAAAATATCCAATTGATTGTAAATCTATATCACGAGCTTCTACATGGCCTGTAAGGGCAGCCATGGCAGCCATAGCCGCAGCTACACAATATCTTGATTTATAGGAAAACATATATTATTACCTCTATATTTCTTCGAGCCCCAACGGGTCATACGTAAGTGCTAATGCTTCAATCTTCTTTAGTCGATGGCCAATTCCAGATTTAGATAGTTCCCCCTCCATCAACTCTTCAAGCTCTTTTAAACTCGCTTCAGGATTCTCCCACCGAAGTCTTGCAACGACGCGCAACTTTTCAGGTAATTCTTCAATACCGATTTCTCTATCAATAATACGGATTGCTTTTACCTGACGAACTGCTGCATCCACAACCTTCTGTAAATTTGCCGTCTCACAGTTGACTTGACGATTTATTTGATTCCGTACGGTTTTCATAATCCGCACGTTTTCAAATTCCATAAGCGCCGATTGAGCACCCATGATTTGCAAACAATTTGTTACTGCATCCCCTTCTTTAAGATATACTACATACTCTTCCTTCCGCTCCGTTAAGCCTGCATGAATGTGAAAAAGCCGTAATACATGGATAATTTCCCTCGCAAAAATCTCGTTTCCCGTCATAAACTCAAGATGGTAATCACTTTGTGGTTTATTAACAGAGCCTCCCCCTAAAAAAGCTCCCCTTAAAAAGGCACGTCGTGCTTCCATTGATTTGAGCCAACTGCGAGGAATTTGTTCGGTTACAGGCCATAAAGCGAGATCCTCTAAAGCCTGTCTCCCCTCTATAGAAGGTTCCACAGAGAGCGTATACATATTTTTTTTACGCAGGTTTAAACCTTGTCGTACTAATACATTTGTAGGTAATTCGTATTGCTTTTTCAAAATACCAAGCAACCGACGAGCTACTGCATTATTAGCCGTAGCCAAACGAATGCCAACTGCACCTTTCATCCCCAAAATGATAGATCCGCTCATACGCAATAAGCAAGACGCTTCAATTTTCATGGCCACATCCGCATCACTAGAGGCTTCATATTGGCATAATTCATTTTTTACATCTTCTGCAAATGACATGGACATCCCTTCTCATTAATGATCATCTCGTTGAAGATAATATTCTAAGATATGCGGTTCAGTGTTAGATTGCATAGCATGAATGATATCCATAATAACTTTACCTAACCGTTCAGGATCGTGAACAGCTGGTTTTTGAGGGTTAATTAAGGTAGCTCGTATAGTGCGGATTCCTTTGTCTTGTAACTTTTTAGTATCTAATACCAATGGTTCAGATCCTACAGCACTATATTGTTCAACCATTTGAATTGGCAACGGCCCATCATTGGCAAGAACAGTATCTATAATTCCTTCTCCGCCATGAGCAATTAAAGCCTCTACATGGTCATTTAATGTGTAGCCTGTGGTTTCACCCGGTTGTGTCATAACATTAGCAATATAGATTTTATTAGCCTTACTGGCACGTACATGAGAGGCCAATTTATCAGTTAGTAAATTTGGGATAATACTTGTATATAAACTACCAGGACCTAAAATAATTACATCCGCTTCATCAATGGCACGTAATGCAGCCCCCTCTGGCTTAGGCAATGCTGGATCACTATAGATATGGCGAATTCGTTTACCCGAGTGTGGTATATTACTTTCACCTTCTACAATAGTGCCATCTGTCATCTCTGCACGCAATTTAATAAACTCTGTAGAGGAAGGAATTACACGACCACGGACACGCAACAATTTACTAGCCGCTTCAAGAGCTTCTTCAATATCTCCATCATAAACTTGAGCAAGCGCAGTGATAAATAGATTACCAAAACTGTGCCCAGAAAGCTCATTCTCACCATCGAAACGATAACGGAATAAGTTCTCCATTACTCCTTCTTGTTCAGCTAATGATACTAAACAGTTTCGCAAATCACCAGGAGCTATCATTTGAAAGTCTTTTCGCAAGCGACCAGAAGAACCTCCATCATCAGCGACAGTTACAATCGCAGATAGGTTTGATGTATGTGATTTCAAACCACGCAATAAATTTGATAAGCCCGTACCACCACCGATTACTACAATTTTTGGGCCCTTATCGAGTCGGATATTTTGAAAAATAATATCCGATACCTTGCTGTCAGGATTAGGTAGTACCGCACGAATAATCGTTTTAATAACTTTACTCGTACCGATGAGCATTAATACAGCACCAATCGATAATACTACAGCCCCTACAGCAATGAGTACATTATAATTGTAAAAGCCCGTCATATTATAGGAAAAGGCAAGCACAATATCTTCAAGAACCGCAAGCCATTGATAGTTAAAAATCAAAGAAATACCAATAATTAAAAGACCTACACCACAACTAAATAGGGCAAGCCAACGTTTTATATTTAGACCCGGAATTAGCCACCGGAACCATCCTTTTCGCAACATAATCCCCCCTATCTAGTTATCAAGTGTTATAATTTCATGAGGATTATAATCTTCTTCTACATTATTTTTCATCATATCTCTATGTTCAACAGTTACACGATATCCTTTTTCTAACAAGTGGGAGTATAGAGCCTCTGCCATAGCTACAGATCTATGCATACCACCTGTGCAACCTACTGCCACAATAAACTGAGATTTCCCTTCTTGTTCATAATTTGGCACAAGGAAGTCCATGGTATCAAAGTAACGTTTTTTAAATTCCTCGGTTACTTCAAAGGAATGGATATATTCATTCACTGCTTTCACACGACCTGTTTTATGACGAAACTCAGGAATATAAAATGGATTAGGTAGAAAACGAACATCCCATACCATATCTGCATCGAGAGGAATACCATACTTAAAACCAAAGCTCACTACAGTAATCGCCATACCATGAGCTTCATCAACTTGAGCAAAGCGCGTTTTTAAATACTCTTTCAAGCTAGCCGTCTTCATATTAGTGGTATCAATAATAAAATCTGCTTTATGGCGCACAGAGTTAAGAATTTGGCGTTCTTTTTTTAGCCCTGTTGTAATTAGCCCATTAGGAGCCAATGGATGACTCCGTCGACTTTCCTTATATCGACGAATCAAAGTCTCATCTGTAGCATCCATAAATACAATTTCAAAATCTACCTTCATATCTTTTAATGTATCTAAAGATGAAGAAAGAGCTTCAAAAAATTCGCCCCCCCGAATATCTACAACAAGAGCAACGCGATTAGTCCGTTCTCCACCTTGTCGGCAAATTTCACTTAATTTAGGAATCAGCACAGGGGGAATATTATCAATACATAAATACCCCATATCTTCTAAAGCTTGCAATACTTGAGTTTTGCCGGCACCTGACATACCTGTAACTATTAACAAACGAAATGCTTCCATAGTTTTACTCCATTATAAAAGATTATCTTCAATCCAATGGGCTACTCCATCGTCATTATGATGGCCACAAATTGTATGAGCCACAGATTTTACATGATCTGTAGCGTTTTCAACAGCTACAGAGTAACCTGTTTTACGTAGCATAGAAATATCATTTTCTGCATTACCAAAAGAAACGATATGTTCTAAACTAATATGATTATCTAAAGCTAGTTGTGTCAAAGCACGCCCCTTTGACACATTAAGGGCAACGATTTCTAAAAAGTCTTTTTGGCTACGAACTAGATTAACCAAATCGCCCACTTCAGGAGTCAAAGTATCAATAATTTGATCAATCCCCTCTACTGTATCAATAGCGATTAGCTTATTTGGTTCAGACTCTAAAGTATATAAGCCATCACCTAAAAACTCTACTTTCGCTCCCGTTTGAACTTCATAGAGATCGGACTGCCATGTTTTATGATGACATAGCAAATGATCATCTATATAGGATTGTATATGCCAATCATATTGTTTTGCTAATTCATAAATACGCTGTACAGCCTCAACAGAAACGGTCTGCTCAAATAGTTTACACCCTGTTTCTAATTCTTGAATGAGTCCTCCAGAGAACAAAATCATGGGTACATTACCAAGCTTTAAAGCAGAACCAATAGGCTTTGCCGTTTGATACATCCGTCCCGTAGCAATGGTAACAACGATGCCCCTTTGCTGTAAACGATGTAACACATCTACTGTATAGTCAGATACAGTATTATCACTGCGTACCAAGGTTTCATCACAATCAATGGCAACCATTTTAATATGAGAAAAAGAAGGATTCATGTTTGCCTCCTTTATAAAAATTTTAAATACTCTTTATTATTTATAACCTCTTCAAATTCATTGCTTCTAAACAATATTCCATCTTTATATTCAACCATTTTTATTCTTTGTTTAATCATAGATGAATCCCAGTATTGATGATTCAAACATTCAAAAGCATGTTTTACACTATCTTCATCTATTTTTTCTATGTACTTTAAGATTTCACTATTTGCCTTTTCTATAGAAATTGATTTATTGTTTAATAAATATTTTAAAATGGCAAACTCGTTAATTCTCTTTAATGGTAAATTTCCATTTAACTCTTTTAATATCTTTTCAAATGAATTATTTAATAATAAAGCTTTCAATTCATCGTCTTTTTCAGTTTTTGCAACAAAATTTAAATAAGTCTTTTCCTTATCAATAAACTTTATAGGATCTGGGGCACCGTCGTATTTTATATAATCCAGTAACATATATGGAATTTTTCCTCCACATAAACTTTTAAATTGATTATATTCATCTCTCAAATATTTAAGTTCTCTGAAATTCTCTCTTTCTATTTGTGATAATATTCTTTCCTTTGAAATTTCATCAATCTGAATATTTGTACATCCAGGCACATCTATAAAATCAGTCGCCACAGCTACTTTTAAACTATCTTTGTCATAATACCTTGCACCACTTAATGCTATTGGAATTAAAAAGGTTTTATTATGATTTCCGATAAAATCAAGCACTGTTAAAAATTCTTTATTTTCACTTTTACGAAGTCCTCTACCTAATTGTTGAATAAAAATTATAGGTGAATTTGTAGGTCTAAGCATCAAAACTGTATTTATTTTCGGTATATCAACACCTTCATTAAAAATATCTACTGTAAATATAACCTGCAAATCATCTTTATCACTTTCTAATTTTTTTATGTATTCTTGTCTTTTCTCAACCGAATCATTGCCACTAAGTGCAACACTCTTTATTTTTCTTTTATTAAACTCATCTGCCATATACTTAGCATGTTCTATATTTGCACAAAATCCTAATACTTTTCTAAACTTGCCATCATGTCCATAAAAGTTCATTTTATCAATTATAAAATCAACCCTTCTATTGACCATAAGTCGATTTGCCACTTCTGATATATCGTCTAAATTTACATTTTCTAAATCCACACCTTGGATATCAGTTATTCCGAAATAATGAAATGGTATAACTAAATCATATTCTAATGCTTCATATAATCTAACTTCAAGTGCTACGTTATTGTCAAACAAATCGAATACATTTAAACTATCACCTCTTTCAGGTGTTGCAGTCATCCCAAGTGTAAATTGTGCTTTGAAGTAATTTATTATATTTAAATATGAATTACTTGCAGCGTGGTGAGCTTCATCAATTACAATATAATCGAAATAATCTCTATCAAATTCTTCATAATATCTATTCATAGTTTGAATTGTTGCAAACAAATAATCTGCATCATATTCTTTTTTATTTCCTGTAAATAAACCTGTTTTTATATTTCTTCCTTTTAAAACCTTATCGAATGTTTCTTTTGCCTTTTTCAAAATTTCCTCTCTATGAACAACAAATAACATTCTTTTAGGATTAAATTGTCTTACATCAAAGGCAGACATATAAGTCTTTCCTGTTCCCGTAGCTGCAATTACCAATGCCTTGTTTTCACCATGTTCTCTTAATCTATTTAAGTTTTCCATAGCTCTTACTTGCATTTTATTCGGCTGTACAGTTTGAAAACTTTCAAATACTAGCTGTCTTTTAACTTCCATCTTTTTTATTTCATTTAAAAATAACATATATTTTTGCAATACTTCATCACTTAATTCAGAACTCATATTCCACAAACTATCGTATTCTTTTAATACATCTTTTATAAATGGAGCATCTTCTTTTGAAATTATTCGAACATTCCATTCTATATTACTTTTTAATGCACTTTGAGTTATATTTGATGAACCTATTATTATCTTGTAGTTATCCTTATTTTCAAATATATATGCCTTTGTATGGAATCCAATTTCCTTATTAGCTATAAATACTTTTAAATCTATATTTTCAAATTCTTGTAATTTTTCTAATGCTTTTGGTTCGGTAAAATTCAAGTATGTAGTCGTAATTATTTTACCTTTTATATCCCTCTTTTTGTTTCTTTTCACAGATAAAAAGCTTTTCTGTCATGGTGTTTATTACCTCCCAAACATATATTTGATGGCTTTTTCCATTATTTTTCTTATGTTTAACAACATACGTATTACTTGTCTTCCTTTATTAAATGTCTGAATATCATATTTATAGCATTTTTATAGTAGAACGTGTGTGCG
>SKET01001714.1_pt1 | contig 14392 bp, 12 predicted proteins | sample 4841461 | NCBI WGS metagenome assembly SKET01 (sample SAMN11008802, study PRJNA524170) | human gut metagenome | biome: Human fecal sample; material: Feces; isolation source: fecal sample from pouch patient p5 | host: Homo sapiens | place: Israel: Tel-Aviv | collected 2014-02-13
CTCTGCGGTCGGTATAGACATCTCCCACATGCTCCGGGTTCAGATACGATACGTCCTTCACAACCTGTCTGCCATTAAACAAGCTGTTGAGGAAGCAAATGAGCAAATCCTTGTTCATTGCTGTTCCAAAAATTCGCTTGAAGCCGAAGTCGGTCAGCAAGCTGATGTATCTTTCTTCTACCTGCTTCATAATCATCTGTTTAAAAAATCCATGCCGCAAAGGGCGACTCTAGTTAAAAGAATGATAAAACCTTTTCTAATTTAATAATTGCTTGGCAGAAACTTCTACTACCCCGCCATTTCCGTCACTAATGACAACAGGACGATTGTATAAAGCCTTTTCTACCAACATATCATGCTGAGCTTCAACTAAGCCTGATTCAACTTTGTTGATAAAGCCCTCAATCTCACTTTCACTCATAATCCTTAATTATTTTAAATTTAACAATATCCTTAATCTTTGTTGGAATAAGATCTGGTTGCTAAAGTAGTTTTAAATTCTTTTGGATGCAAATATACTGCAAAATCTTGATAACGCCAAATATTTGAATGAAATTAACATCATTATTGGCTAATAACTGAACTTTCGCATATCAGGAGTTAAAGGAGTTAAGGAAGTTAAGGAGTTAAGACAATAGAGTCTGAAAACGTTAAAAAATACAAACAAGGTGTCGCATTCCCCCACGAATGAGACACCCAAAACCAAAAAATCATACCTAAAAAAACAAATATTACCCCCCACTTTCAAATAAAAACCTTATCTTTGCACCAGGATTTTTACAATCTGTATCATGAAGGATTTAAAATATTGTAAATTATAATCAAAACATAATAGATTAATATGAGAAATTATTTAACTGGAAAAGAACGATTACTGGTTGCAGCACTTGCTTTAATTCTTCCATTTTCTTTCGCGAAAGCAGAAGCAAGAGAAGATGGAAAGACAGGTCAGCAAGGCTGGTATGTAGGAGTAGAGGGTGGAATGCCTTTCGGCTTCTCTACCTTCTCAAGTTTCGGACACGACAAGACTCATCTCGGTTGGGCTGCTGGCTTATATGGCGGCTATCGTTTTAACTCCATCTTCTCGGCTGAGTTATCTGCCAAGTATGGAGAAATGAACTTGTCGGCACAAGACTGTTGTGTAGAACGTAACTATTGGTTGGGTAGCGACGGTGTGCTTTACAAGGCAGGTGTCCTGGGCATGGACAGTTGGGAATATGCCAATCTGAAAAGCCATGTCTCTATGGGACAATATGGAGCCAGAGTAAATATCAACCTCCTTGGGTTGTTCCCTCAAACAGCTGATAGCCGATGGGATTTGGAAGTATCACCTCATATTTATGCTGTAACGACCAAGGCTGATATTCAGACTATAGCCGATGATGCCAAAGTGATAAAAGGTTCTACCAACTGGCATTTGGGTTATGGCGCAGACTTGCAGGTGGGCTACCAACTGACCTCTTGCTTAAAACTTGGTATCTATTCCGGTTTGACTCGTCTTACTGGCGAACGTATGGATGGAATGCCGGAATATCAGCATAAGAACAACTTCTTGTGGGAAAGTGGCATAAGATTAGGAATCAACTTGCCTTTTACCAATCCTCATCCGTAACCCATAAAACAAGATAGAGAATGAAAGCAAAAAGAAGATTTAATATTTGGTTATGGGTGCTGTTATGCGTCCCATGCCTGTTGACAAGTTGCGACCATGATGTTCATGATGGCAAGGAAGAAAGCGGCTTGTCGGTATCGCTCACTTGGGCAGATGAAGCTGACCAAGGTACGGAAGTGAAGGATGTGAAACTCTGGATATTCAATGTCTCTGACGGCTCGCTTGTAGAGGAAAAACAATATGGCGGTGCACAGGAGGTGGCAAGCCAACGCTTCCAACTCCCGGAAGGAACCTATCGCATCCTGACTACCACCAACCTAACAGATCCGTTCTTTATCAGCGAACAGACCCGGTCTTTGACCAATTGGAACAATATTCTGATAGGTTTGACCAATCCTAAAGATGTGAAGCATAATGCCTATTTCGGAGTTGCCGATGTGAAGATAGATAACAAGGAAGGCAGCTATGTGGTGCAAACCCCTATAAAGAGCGTGCTTTCGGAACTGACCATCATCATCGAGAACATACCGAAAGGCACAGAGATGAGCGGCAAGGCTCTGGATTGTGCTTGTTGTCTGTTCCCTACACAGAAGAATAGTGATGGAGACTACGGATTGCCGAGCATAGAGCCAACGGAAGTGGAACTCCCTACCCTCTTGGCTACAGAATCAACTCTGAAATCGGAAGTCATCCGGCTGATGCCGACCATACAGGGAAGTTCCGCCTCTCATGTTTATCTCCGCCTCTTGCTCCCTGACGGGACCTTGCAAGAGTTTGACATCACTGCTCCTAAGATGAATGTAGGAGGAAAGTATGAGCTAAGGTTCAAGTACGAAGAAATGCAGCCGAAGATGAATCTGCAAACGGGCATCAATGACTGGAATGACCTCAACAAAGAAGTAACAATCAAATAAAATAATAACTTTTAAAATATTTATAATATGAAAAAGATGATTAAGTTTTTCGCACTTGCACTCTTGGCTGGTGCAATGGTTTCATGCAATACCGAAGATACAGCTTCTACAACAGCAAATGGTAAGGTAGCCGTACAGTTTACTGGTGGTATCAGCGTAAACACCCGTGCTTCGGGTTTAGCCTGGGCTGATGGTGACATGATTGGTATCTTCATGACTGGAGCAAATCAGACACTCTCGGCAGATGCAATCAAAGAGGGTGTTGACAATGTTTGCTATCAGACAGATGGAAGTGTTGCCTTTTCACCAATTTCTGGAGGTAAGACCATTTACTATCCTATTGACGGTGATGTGGACTTCTATTCTTACTATCCATATACTACGGTAAGCAATTACAAGGTGGCACTCAATGTGGCCAACCAAGGGAGTCTGGAAGCTATCGACTTCATGTATGCCAAGACTACAGGATACAACAAAGCGAATCCACAGGTAGAGTTGAAATTCAACCATATGTTGAGTAAATTGGTTCTGAATGTTCAGGCAGGTAATGGTTTGACGCAAGACGATCTCAATAAATTGACGGTCACCATTAAAGACCAGAACACCACAGCCACTTTCAATCTGGCAGATGGCGTAATCTCCGGCGAAGGTAATCCTGACAACATCCAGATGAAAGCTGTCCAAGTCGGCAAGAGATACGAAGCCATCCTGCTTCCAACGGCATCAAAGATCAGAGAAATAGAGTTTGAATTGAACAATGGTTTTGATGCTCCGTTCGTCTGGAAAATGGACCAAGAACTCACGGGCGGTAATTTGTACAATTACACCACCGTGAAGCTGACCCGAAGCACTGTAGATATGATGGGAACAATCCAATCTTGGAACGAGGTAAAAAACAACAATGAGAATATAGCTGATTGACAGATATGATGAAGATAAGATTTCTTGCACTTGCAGCGCTCGCCCTCTTACTGGGCGCCTGCACACAGGACGAACTGGCTGACGGTAGCCGTCTGTCCAAAGAGGAATACCCAATAGTCATCCATGCCACCGGACTGTCCGTGGAGGCAACGCCATCAACCCGTGCATCCGTGGACGGCGACTGGGTGGGCGTCAATTCCGTGGCACTCAAGATTGGCGATGCGGTAAAGGAGTACATAGTAACGACTTCGGATGCCGACGGCTACAAGAGCGCCATGCTGACCTCCAACGACCCGTACTACTGGATCAGCCGCAACCCGATTACCGTATCGGCATGGTGGCCCTTGGATGATGCCGACATCACCCAGATGCCTGCCGTGAAGGTGGCTGAAGACCAGAGCAAATTGGCTGACTTCCAAAACAGCGACTTCATCTCTGCTGAGAACCGGAAAGTGGAATTTAACAACCCTACCTTGGAGTTCAACCACCGAACGGCACGCGTAGCAATCGAACTGAAGCCCGGCACGGGATTCACGAGCGTAGCCGGTGCCACGGTGAGCCTCGTGAGTCTGTCCGCCGATAACGGCAACCCGACCGCCATCAAGACCTACAACGCAAGCGGCAACACCTACGAGGCACTGACCGCCCCGCAGACCGTTGCGGCAGGCAAGCCGTTCGTCAAGGTGGAACTCGGCGGCGGCACCTTCTACTTCCGTCCGCAGAACAACGTCGTATTAGAAGCGGGCAACCGCTATACCTACACCGTTAAGGTGAACGCCACCGGCCTGACGTTAGAAGGTTGCACCATCGGCAGCTGGGCTGACGGCGGCGGCGAGAGCGGCGCAGCTGAGGATTTGGGCTACATCTACGACAGCAACACCAATACCTACACGGTCTATAACGCCAACGGCCTGATGAATGTAGCCGAATTAGTGAACGGAGGTAAGACCGACATAAACATTACCCTCACCGCCGACATTGACCTCACAGGCAAAGGCTGGACGCCGATAGGCACAGACTACGACAACTCATACACCGGCACCTTCGACGGCGGCGGCCATACCATCACGGGGCTGACCGTTACGACAAATGACGAATATGCGGGTCTGTTCGGCTATCTCGGTAATTTCAATAATGGCGCCGCTACGGTGAAGAATGTGGTGATGGATGGCATACAGATAACATGCAATCACAGGTTGGGTTATGCCGGCGGCGTGGCAGGATTTAGCTGGGGCACCATTGAAAACTGCTCGGTGTCGGGCAGCATTAGCGGCACGGTGAGCGTCGGCGGTGTGGTGGGTGTTCAAAGGGACCATCCCATCACCGGATGCAGTTCCTCTGCCACAGTGAAGGGAACGATCAATGTCGGCGGCGTGGCAGGTCAGACGATTTTTGGTGCCACCTTGACCGCTTGCTATGCCACAGGCAACGTGATCATAGAAATAGCCCCCACACAGAATATCTCTGGCGGCGGTCTGGTAGGATTCAACGACGGAATAAGCCTCCTTTCCTGCTATGCCACGGGCAACGTAACCAGTACGGGTAGTAGCACTGGCTATGTACATATCGGCGGCTTTTTGGGAGATAACTACATTACCGTGACCGCCTGCTATTGGAAGAACAATCATGAACAAGGTATCGGCTACAATAGGGAAAGCACCAAAGTCACGAAGGTGGACGGCACCAGCGTAACCTGGAAGAACGCCGTTGATGCCATGAACACCGCCTTGCAGAACGCAGGCTCAGAGTGGCGTTACGAACTTAAAGGAGCATTGCCTACCTTGAGGAAGCAGTAAACCGTCGGGCGGAAAAGTTACGCCCGCAACGAAAAGAACCAGAGTAATAAAATAACAGATATTATGAGGATAAGATTTTTTGCACTTGCAGCGCTCGCCCTCTTATTGGGCGCCTGCACACAGGACGAAGCGGGCTTCCTGCCTGAAGGAGCGGAAGGCACATCCATCATCTTCACCGCCACGGGGCTGAATCCCGCCGCGACAGCCACCGTCGGCACCCGTGCCCCGGTGGACGGCAATTGGGAGGATGTGCAGAGCGTGGCAGTCCTGATGGACGGCACGGTGAAGGCATACGACGTGACGCTTACCACCGCCGACCCCACCAGCGCCACGCTGACCTCCACCGACCCGTACTACTGGACCAACCACAACGACATCACCGTTACGGCGTGGTGGCCCTACACAGCTGGCGAGACAATCCCACCTGCGGTAAAGGTAAAAGCCAACCAAAGTGCCCAGAAGGACTTTGAGGGCAGCGACCTCATCGTAGCCGACGGACAGACGGTGACCTACGGTAGCCCCACGCTCCGCTTCACCCACCGCACGGCGCGGGTGACCATCATTCTGACGGACTACACCGAGGGGCTGGCATCCGTGCAGCTGACGGGTCTCTCCACCGAAGGCGACAATCCGGATATAATCACCCCGTATGACAAGGGCAGCAACACCTACACCGCCATCGTAGCCCCGCAAAGTGTGGCAGCTGGCACGACCTTCATTACCTGCACCTTCACTAACGGCAAGACCTTCGTTTATAAGATGAAGAATGCTACCGTCTGGCAGGCGGGCGGTGAGTATACCTACACCATCTCCCTCGCTGCGGCAAAAGACCTGGGCTATACCATAGAGAGCAACGGCAGCTACACCGTGACCTCCGCCGATGGTCTGATGAATATAGCCAAATTAGTGAACGGAGGTAAGAGCGACATTAACATTACCCTCGACAAAAACATTGACCTCACCGGCAAAGACTGGACACCGATAGGCACAGACTACGACAACTCATATAAAGGCACCTTCGACGGTGGCGGCCATACCATTACGGGGCTGACCTTTACGACAAATGACGAATATGCAGGTCTGTTCGGCTGGCTCAATAGAGCTGGTACGGTGAAGAACGTGGTGATGGAGGGCGTACAGATAACAAGCAATCAAATATATGGCGGCAGTATTGGCGGCGTGGCAGGATATAGCTGGGGCACCATTGAAAACTGCTCGGTGTCGGGCAGCGTCAGCGGCACGGTGTATGTCGGCGGTGTGGTGGGTGTTCAAATAGGCGGTTCCATCACCGGATGCAGTTCCTCTGCCACAGTGAAGGGAACGGTCGATGTCGGCGGCGTGGCAGGTCAGACGAATTCGAGTGCCACCCTGACCGCTTGCTATGCCACAGGCAACGTGATCATAGAAATGGACCCCAAAAAGAATATCGCTGGCGGCAGTCTGGTGGGAATGAACGCAGGAAGCAGCCTCCTTGCCTGCTATGCCACGGGCAACGTAACCAGTACGGGTAGTAGCACTGGCTATATGCATATCGGCGGCTTTTTGGGAAATAACTACGCCAACGTAATGACCGCCTGCTATTGGAAGAACAATCATGAACAAGGCATCGGCTACAATAGGGAAAGCACCGGAGCCACGAAGGTGGACGGCTCTGTCGTTACCTGGGAGAATGCCGTTGATGCCATGAACCGCGCCTTGCAGAACGCAGGCTCAAAGTGGCGTTACGAACTTAAAGGAGCATTGCCTACCTTGAGGAAGCAGTAAGCCGTTGCGGGCGGAAAAGTTCCGTCCGCAACGAAAATTAAACGACAAGGGTCTATATGCCACGATGAAAAGGTGGCGTATAGACCCTTGATTATAGGATGATATTCGTAATCTACATCTCCGCTTTCTTGATAATCCAATCACCTATCGTCCGCTGTGTGCTGTCATAATTTACGCCAATCTTAAACAGGCGCTTACCATCGGCAGAATATGGAATCAGATATCCCTTTTCATCTATCTGTCTGATAGCTTCCTCGGCTGAGCCATCATATTTCAACTCGAAAACAAATACGGCATCAGGCATATACACCACGGCATCAGCCCTGCCTATCGCACTATCCTCCTCTACCCTCATGTGTGCTCCCATCAGGTTAAAGATAAGATAGAACACCGTCTGGAAATCCCGTTCGTTCTTATTGCTCAAACGGTTGGAAATGCTGGCAAGATAAGCCTTCAGGCGCACCATCGCTCCCTCAACGTCTGCCTCATAGAGCATTTCCAGGAAATCACCTACAAGACTATTATTATCCAAAGATATTGGTGAAAGATAGTTAGGTGCAAGACTCTTGAGCATGCCAATCTTAACCTCTCTGTTAGGATATTCCAAGGTATAACGTTGCAGCATCGGGTTATACTTCTTGATGGTGAGATAACCACTCTGATAGAGCAACGGAAGCGCAGAAGTCATCATTTCCGGCGAAACATCAAAGTCATCCACATCACATGATTTCTTCTCTATATCCATCACATTGACGTGATACTTCTGCAGCGTCTTGATAAGATAAGTCGGCGTACCCGAGCCAAACCAGTAAGGAGCAATCTTTCGTGCATTCAGCGCCTTTACCAGACTGAACGGATTGAAAACATCCTCTGATTTCTCACTGAAATGATAGCCGTCGTAGAATCTTGTCAGCTCTGCCAGGCACTCCTCATACGTCATACCCAGGTCTTCTCCCAATGCCTCTATATCCGGTTTCATCTGAGTGGTAAGTTCCTTTTTGCTGATACCGCAGATAGCCGAATACTGGTCGAACATACTGATGTTATCGAGGTTATTCAGTTCGCTGAAGATGCTGAGCTGCGAGAACTTGGTGATACCCGTGATGAAGGTGAACTCCAGATACGGATCGAGCATCTTGATGGGACTATAGAAGTTCTGCATGATGAGGCGCAGCGGTTTCAAATTTTCCTTTTCATGCACTACATCCAGCAAAGGGGCATCATATTCATCAATGATAATCACTACCTTCTTACCCGTCTGCTTGTATGCTTCTTTCACCAGGTCTTTCAAACGGAGGTTAGCGTCCACCTGATGCGTCTTATATCCCCAGATTGTCTCCTGCTCTTCAAGCATATCAGCCAGGTATCTTTCCAGCTGCTCCACTCCCATGTGCTTGGCGCCGCTCAGGTCGAAATGCAGCACAGGGTGCTTCACCCAATCCTTCTCATAATCAGCTATTGCCAATCCCTCAAAAAGTTCTTTCCTTCCCTCGAAATAGGCCTGGAGGGTAGATGCAAAGAGCGACTTTCCGAATCGTCTTGGACGACTCAGAAAAACATATTTCATTTTTTTCTCTCGAAAATCCACGATGTATTGGGTCTTATCTATATAGAGATAATTACCCTCTCTGATATTCGAGAATGTCTGTATTCCTACAGGATAGAAATTTACCATTTTTGCCATATTCCTACATGCTTTACGTTTTGCGCTGCTAAGTTACGAATATTTTTTTGAATAGGAAAATTTTGGGAGAGATATTTTTCACAATTATCTTTTGCACTATTATACTTCCTTCCAATCAACCAGTCCCTTTCCCATATCATCCAGTTCTATGGCAAGGGCAATCACCTTGCGCTTATCAGCCTTGAAAGGTTCGGCATACTGCTTGGCTTTCATCTGCTCCGTGGCAGCATCCACACCACCGTTGTTGCTCAGCTTCAACTCCAGCACATAGATGAAATTGGTGTTTTCTACCACCATATCAATCCTGCCCGTAGCAATCATCTTTTCTACTTCTACCCGGCAGCCGATAGCATAGAAGATGGTGCTCATAATCAGTCGGTAGCGCTCCTCCATATCCATGCTGGCAAGCTTCTTGTTGCTGTAAGGCACGTCAGCTATGAGAGCCTTCAGGCATTTCATGGCTTCGGGAAGATTGCCAAGGCTGAGGTGAACATTCAGAAATGCCTGGGTAGATTGAAGGTCATTATTCTTGCGCATGGCAAGCGTTGGCAACACGATTTCATTCAAGGCTTGCCGAACCTCGAAGTTAGGAATGCCAAGAAGATAAGTTCCGTTTATGTAACCCTTAATCGTGAGATAGCCCGACTGATAGAGAAACAGCTCTGCTCCACCGCCTGTTACGTCAGAAGTTTCTATGATTGTGTCCAACAGGGCACTATGATCAAAATCCTTCAAACGAATCTCCATGTCATCCACAAACTTTGGAAGCAGCGAGGTTGCACCCGATGAAGCCCAATAGTTCTTCAAATCAGAATCTGCCAAGGCATTGATGAGACTGAACGGATTGAAGACATCAACCATATTGCGGCGACTGAAGTGATAGCCGTCATAATAAGCCGTAAGCTTCGCAACAGCTTCATTGAATGTCCAGTCTTCGTATTCAGCCAACTTATTGATTTCCGGTTTGAAATCACGTAAGGCTTCTTCCTTCGTGATACCACAGATGGCAGCATATTCAGGTTCAAAGCTGATATTGCTCAGATTATTGAGCACAGAGAAAAGAGAAATCTGCGTAAACTTGGTGATGCCGGTGATGAAGACAAACTTTTCGTATTTATCATCTGCCTTGAGAATGGCAAAAACTTCACGATAAACAGCGGTACATGCTTCGTGATAAGGAGTCTTCCTGGAATGCTGTAATGGAGAATCGTATTCATCGATGAGGATGGCAACCTGCTGTCCGGTTTGCTCATACGCCCCCACGATTATTGCATTGAAGCGGTCGGCAAGTTTGGCAGTTGGCTTAGGTGTAATACCATATTCCTCCTCTAATTTGTCGAAAGTGATGTCGAGATAAGAGCGCAATGTTTCCGGTTCTGCGCCCGCACGGCTCATATCGAGTCTGATGACAGGTCGCTTCACCCATTCCGTCTCCATCTGCATAATCTTCAAGCCCTCGAAGAGTTCCTTCTTACCCATGAAGTAGGCTTCGAGCGTATCGACCAGCACAGATTTACCAAAGCGGCGTGGGCGGCTCAGGTAGTTGTACGTTTTATTTCTGTTGGCAAGTTGCCAGATGATATCTGTCTTGTCAACATAAAGGTATCCATCCTTTCTGATTTTCTCGAAAGACTGGATGCCTACAGGTAATTTTCTATCATTTGTCTCTACCATAATTCCTAATCTTTGTTTTCCAATTGCAAATTTACGATTATTTTCCGAAACCGCCATACTTTTCTCATCTTTTTTGCACTTTCAAAATAATTACTTACTGAACTTTAGCATGTGGTTCAAGAACGGGCTGAAGGCCCAAAAGCCCCTAGCCCAGGGCATCGCCCTGGGTAATTACGGACGCAAACCTGTCGCCCTGTAAGGGCAAAAGCTTTATAATACCAGCCAGCCTAATCCCGGAACACGAAATTCTCATCATATTCCACATTATATAATTTCAAGAACGCTCTATATTCCTCTGCAAACGAATGCTTTGTGTGATGCTCTTTCTGATTGGCAATGTATTGTAATGTTTTATCTACAACTGATTGGCTGATGGAATATGCGGCATAACCACCCTGCCATGCGAAAAAATGATAATAAACAGGATCGAGATTCTTAATCCATCTGCTACTGTTTCGCTTAATCTCCTCCACTATCTGGGAAATCGTGACGTCTTTTGATAATATGAACAAGACATGAACATGATCTCCTACACCACCTGCCTTTATCTCGGCACATCCCGTAGTTTTAACAAGTTTACCGATATAATTATGAAGTCGCTCCAAATCATTTTCACGGATTTTTGGGCTCGTTGTTTTGATATGGAAGATCAAATGGATGTAAATTTTTGATAATGATTGTGCCATAATTGTAAAGCTTTTGCCCTTTCAGGGCGTTGGTTTATATTTCATTATACCCAGGGCGTTGCCCTGGGCTAGGAGCTTCTGCCCTTTCAGGGCGTATGGGGCTTACATGCGAAACTTGAGTATATTTATCGAAAATATAGACAAGCCAATCCTATCATCAGAGAATAAGCGAACTCTTTCTCTGCGTCATCAGCCCCTCATAATATCTATCAAGCTTGTCATAACTTACAAATTTCACCCTATCCGAGATAGGCTTGAAATAATCATGGCTCAACTTGGCTATAAATTCATCATGGCGCCTGGCATCAGCCACGATAAACATCTGGGCATTGAAACACTGGAGGTCAGAAAACTTACAGAGAGAATTCTGAATATCCGTAGAATGCTCTACCTCAAAGAAACTATCGGGCATCATCACCTCGCTGCCCAAAGAATTAGGCTGAAACCACATAACGTCTATCGTGCTACTCCTATTCACGAATTCCTGATAGGAGAATGGCGGAACTTTCGGCAATGTGGAGATTTCGCCCAGCTTCACATTGATACATCTCCTGTTCTTATCCTGTGCAGGAACATAGGTTTCAAGTTTCTTCATGTTACCGATATACAGCAGAAGTCCCTGATAATAGGAATGATTGAATTCCTGCACCTGCTCAGAATCCGAATTCGTCACATCTTGTGCCACAATCCCCCTATCCGCCAAGAGGCTTCTATATTCCTCCAAAGCCCATAATCCCGGACGAATGCGAAAGATTTCCTTGCGGTCTTGCACAATACGACGTATGGATGCAAATGGAGTCTTGGTATTCCATGTGCAATCCTCAATCTTGAACACCTCCTGATTCAGCTGACCGAATGTAGCACATCCACCCAACCTCTTCAAGGTCTCTATTACAGCTTCGTATTGTTTCATATCTCGCTAAGTTTTATTTCGTTTAAAGCCTGTATAAAAAAACATTCTGCAAATTTACATCAATATTCAGAAAGAACAAAAAAATAGATGAAAAACTTTCTGTTTTTATTCATTTTAACCAATTTTTCTTTTCTTTCTGCCGAATTGATCTTTTTTGATCATGAAAGTTAAAGTATGATCTAATCATTTATAAATCAAATATTTGCATTACCTTTGCACCCGAAATGATGAATAAAAAGGCGATATATCATAGGGCTGATGACTTCACTCTCCTTCACGGAGACTGCATACGGCTGATGGGCGAATTTGATTTCAAGTTCGACATGATCTTCGCCGATCCTCCTTACTTCCTATCAAATGGAGGTATCAGCGTACAGAGCGGGAAGGTGGTGTGCGTAGACAAGGGGGAATGGGATAAGGGCGGCTCGCCCGAACATATCGACCTGTTCAACGAGGAATGGATTGCGGAATGCAGGGAACACCTGACGGAGAACGGAACTATCTGGATTTCGGGAACTTATCACAATATCTTCTCGGTGGCAAACAAGCTGACGCAACTCGGATTCAAAATCCTCAATGTCATCACATGGGCGAAGACAAATCCACCGCCCAATATCTCGTGCCGGTACTTTACCTACAGCACCGAGTTCATCATCTGGGCAAGAAAGTGCCCGAAGAAGCCGCACTACTTCAACTATGACCTGATGAAACTGCTGAACGAGAACAAACAGATGACGGATGTATGGAGGCTGCCAGCTATCGCAAGATGGGAGAAATCGCAGGGCAAGCATCCTACGCAGAAACCGCTCGCCCTGCTGGTACGCATCATCCTGGCTTCAACCCGGCACGGAGCATGGATCCTCGACCCGTTCTCGGGAAGCGGAACTACCGGCATCGCTGCCTCGCTGACCGGCAGGCGCTATCTGGGCATAGAAAGGGAAAAGGAATATCTGGACCTGAGCATCAGGAGAAGGGTGGAACTGGAGAACGGGAGTATCGTAAAGAGCTACCGCAAGAAGATAAGGGATATCGTGATTGCGGATGGAGAACCGGAAGAGCCTGATATCTTCGGGGTAACGGATGAGAACAGAATTCAGGATTTGCCTTTCTGATTTTTCGCCGACAAAAGCATCGCATTACCTTTGCTTTACTGAACTTCGCATGTGGGGAAGTTAAAGAGAAGTTAAGGGAAGTTAGAGGGAAGTTAAGGGACAAATGTCCTGCATTTTAAGCTAGAAGACTATTGTCTCTTAACTTCCCGAACGACCGTAGGGAGTGATAACTTCTTTAACTTCAATAAATTCCCACACTTGCGAAACTTGAATAACTCCTTAAAATTCTTTAATTTCTGAACTTGTGAAACCAGAATCTAATATGCGAAACTTCAAGTTTCCTGCGTTAATATTTGTTTAAAAATCAGTCCTTTTTCGGTATCGTTAACTTCTTTTATCTGATAATTGTTTAACACAACATAAGACGGGATTCCCTATCCCCACTCGCTTTTTCAAAGATTTTAGCGGTAAGAAAAGAGGAAAAAGTGGACCCCTAAAAAAAGGCACCCATTTCGGAACCGAAAATAAATGCTTAAAATATGTAAAAACGGGCTGCATTCTTAAAATATGTTTATAAAAAGCGAAAAACACCCTTCACCACCCTTCACCCGTAACTATTTGACACACAAAACCTTAAATAAAAAGGTGAAGGGTGAAGGTTTGAAAACTCTTTTTTATATATACGCGCGGCAAGAAAAAAAATCCGTTTTTTCATTTTTCTGATTATCCGGATTTTCCAAAAATCCTAAAAAAAAGAATATAATATAAGATTTAAAATATACCCTTCACCCTTCACCTCGTCACTTTTCCGATGTTTCGCTTCTTCCCTACTTCTTCTTCAAAATACCCCAACAAAAATGGGCGCAAAACCACCGTGTTAAATAGTTTAACCTAGGTTATTCTTTGTAAAAAGCGAGTCCTATAGGACTCGCCGCCTAAGTAAAACATTTTGTATACCTTCGCAACATGGAACAGAAGAAAAAGATAAGAGAAAAAGATTTGCTGAAATTTATGGCAGAACTTGAAGATGAAGCCAGATTTAAGCTGGCTATCGCAGAAACATGTGGCGTATCACCAACTATGATTCGTAAAGAAGCTGGGGGACAGGACACTATCGATAAGAAGGCAGATAAGATGACGCTCATACCAGAGTACATATTCGCTATTGATAGAGCCATCAAAACCATTCTCATGGAAAAAGATGATGATGATGCCTTCGAAGGTAAAACCTGGGTTCATGAAGAAAATGTCCATCACTGAAGTTTCGCAAGTGAATAAATATCAACTTGCTTGTTTATAAATATACATATTACGTAGCGTATGGGCAATAGGATTACTTTCGATGAAATCTGCCAGCAACTCTGTAGCATCTATAG
>SKET01001715.1_pt1 | contig 14384 bp, 11 predicted proteins | sample 4841461 | NCBI WGS metagenome assembly SKET01 (sample SAMN11008802, study PRJNA524170) | human gut metagenome | biome: Human fecal sample; material: Feces; isolation source: fecal sample from pouch patient p5 | host: Homo sapiens | place: Israel: Tel-Aviv | collected 2014-02-13
CTGATTCCAGATATCCGTCTTTTCTTTTCAAATTCAAATGCAGTGCCTTGGCAAATTCCTGTGCCACACTCGGCTTTTCTGCAATATATACCGATTTACCCATATAATAATTTTGTACTCCTGTATTTTCACGCTATAGCAACTCTCACAGCGTTTAAAAAGTGAAGCTGATACCAGCTCCACTTTTTTATCATATCATATTCAGAACATAAAACAAATTATTTTCTTCGAAAAATCTTCCGGATTTTATCAATGAAGCTTTGTCTTGTCCGTCCTTCCGGATGTCTGACGGTGATTGCTTCACGCATAAAATATTCCTGGGAATTGACTTTTGAAGTTCCTTTTTCTTTCTTGTAGTATTTGCCGTCACTCTTTAATTCACGCGCTTTTACATTGTCTGCCAGCATGATCTTCAGCATATGTGTCAGCTGTTTCCTGATAGTTTCATCGTAAACCGGACATGCCACTTCCACGCGTTTTTCCGTATTACGCGTCATCATATCTGCGGAACCGATATAGATTTTCTGATCCGCTCCGGTTCCAAAAAGGAAAATACGCGGATGCTCAAGATAACGTCCGACAATACTGGTCACACGGAGATTCTCTGTGTACCCTTTGACTCCCGGAAGAATACAGCAGATCCCACGGACGATCAGATCCACCTTCACCCCTGCATTTGATGCCTCGGAAACCTTCTGGATAAAATCTACATCCGTCACAGAATTCATCTTCATGATGATCCGTCCGTTCGTTCCCTTTTTGATCTCCTCGTCCATCAGTGAAAGCACCTTTGGTTTCAGACTGGTCGGTGAAACAATAATGTGCTGATAGCTTCCATTGAGATTGCCAATGGACATATTCTTGAAGAAGATGGCTGCATCCTCTCCGATTCCCTTATCCGCTGTGATCAGCGATACATCAGTGTACATGGTTGCCGTCTTTTCATTGTAGTTTCCGGTTCCCACCTGCGTAATGTATTCGATATTGTTGCGGTTCCGGTAAGTGATCAGGCAGATCTTGGAATGCACCTTATAACCTTCAAATCCGTAAATCACACGGCATCCTGCTTCTTCCAGACGTTCGGACCAGTCAATATTGTTCTGTTCATCGAATCTGGCTCTCAGCTCGATCAAAACCGTAACCTCTTTGCCGTTCTCGGCCGCTGCACATAAGTACTCTACCAGCCGTGCCTTCTTTGCCAGACGGTAGATTGTGATCCTGATCGTAAGAACGGTCGGATCATAAGCCGCTTCCTTGATCATACGCAGAAACGGATCCATACTCTCATACGGATAAGAAAGAAGTATATCTTTTTTCTTTACCTGCGGAATCACTTTTCCATCCGTCAGATAGCGGGACGGCTGCGGAGTAAACGGTTCGTCGATCAGAGAACGTTTCAACGATGCCGGAACCTTATCCATAATCGAAAAAATATAATCCAGCTTCATCGGCATCTTGGTCCGGTAGATCTGTGCCGGTATGATCTTAAATTTGTCACAGAAATACTTTTCCAGTTCCTTATCCAGCGGCTCCGCTGTCTCCATGCGGACTACTGCCATTCTGCGGCGCTTGTGAAGGGTTTCCTGCATCAGCAGGCGGAAATCATCATTGATCTCCAGTGCCTCATCGTCCGGCGACACATCTGCATTCCTTGTCACGCAGATATAATTCTTGTTCGATACCTCGTATTTGTCGAACACCACATCCAGATATTCCATAATCACCTTTTCCATACGGATATAACGGATATCATGGCCCGGAAGATATAAAATATCTGACACAAACTGTGGAACCGGTACGATTCCGATCATGGAAGTTCCATTCTGCTTCAGACTTGCGATCACATACAGTTCCTTATTGAGCAGATGCGGGAACGGATGATTGGCATCCACGATCTGTGGAGACAGGATCGGTAGGATCTGGTCTTTGAAGTACTTTTTCACATACTTCTTTTCCTGCTGCTCCAGCTCTTTTATCGATAGTCCACAGACACCGTATGGATTCAGCAGCTTCTTGATTTCCGAGTAAGTCTTGTCCCGCTCTTTATACAATGGTGCTACAGCCGCAAAGATTGCATCCAGCTGCTCTTTCGGATTCATCCCCGAACGGCTGTCGATCGTGCTGTTATCCGTAAGCGACATATCATACAGGCTTCCTACGCGGATCATAAAAAATTCATCCAGGTTGCTTGTAAAAATGGATACAAACTTCATTCTTTCAAGAAGGGGTACTGAAGAATCCTTTGCTTCCTCCAGTACCCTCTGATTGAACTTCAGCCAGGACAGTTCTCTGTTCTGTGTATAGTTCTGCATTTCTTTTTTCATATTAGCCCACCTTCACTCTTCCTTTACACTGGTATAATTTCATTCTACCACTGAATCAGAAGAAAGAAAAGTTAACTTCTTTTAAACTTTCCTGCAAAAGCTATTTCTTTGTGATAAAGCCTTTTGCAGTCAGTGTCTCAGCACAGAGAACAGCTCCTCCTGCCGCACCGCGGACTGTATTGTGGGAAAGTCCGATAAATTTATAATCGTAAAGGGAATCTTCTCTGAGTCGTCCGATAGAAATTCCCATTCCGTTCTCATAATCTACATCCAGTTTCACCTGCGGACGGTTGTCTTCTATCATATAGCGGATGAACTGCTTCGGTGCACTCGGAAGCTCTGCTTCCTGCGGGAAGCCTTTGAAACTTTCCAGTTTTTCGATCAGCTGCTCTTTGGTTGGTTTCTTTTCAAAATTGATAAATACGGCAGCGGTATGTCCGTTAAGAACCGGTACACGTACACACTGGCATGTGATCTTCGGAGAATCTGCTTTTACGATCTGTCCATTTTCAACTCTGCCGAGAACACGAAGCGGTTCCTGCTCGCTCTTTTCTTCTTCTCCACCAATGAATGGAATGATATTTTCTACCATTTCCGGCCAGTCTTTAAAGGTCTTTCCTGCACCTGAAATTGCCTGGTAGGTTGTAACAACCAGTTCTTTCGGTCCGAATTCTTTCCATGCTGCAAGGCAAGGCGCATAGCTCTGGATCGAACAGTTTGGTTTTACTGCGATAAATCCTCTTGTAGTTCCAAGACGCTTTTTCTGGTCTTCGATGACTGCAAAATGTTCCGGGTTTACTTCCGGGATTACCATCGGTACATCCGGTGTCCATCTGTGGGCACTATTATTAGATACAACCGGTGTCTCTGTCTTTGCGTATGCTTCCTCGATCGCACGAATCTCATCTTTTGACATATCAACTGCACTGAATACAAAGTCAACTGTCTTTGCAACTTCTTCTACTTCGTTGACATTATGTACAACGATCTTCTTGACTGCTTCCGGCATCGGAGTGTCCATTTTCCAGCGGTCTCCGACTGCTTCTTCATATGTCTTTCCTGCGGAACGCGGGCTTGCAGCCAGTGTTACTACCTCAAACCACGGATGATTTTCCAGCAGAGAGATAAATCTCTGTCCTACCATTCCTGTTGCACCAAGAATACCTACTCTTAATTTCTGATCCATTTTTATGTCCTCATTTCCTGTTTTGTCTTTTTGATGCGCACATTTGTACGCGTGATTTGTATATCATAGCGCATTTTCCGACATTTTTCAACCCTGACAATTGAAAAACTATGTCTACTTATTAACGCTCATGTTACTGTTCCCAGTACCTGTGACCAGCAATGCTCATTTTCCTTATAACGATTAGCACTCTTCCAGATACGCTTCGTGAAGCGCGATCACCTTTTTCATAGCTTCCGGTCCAGGTGCACCGATCGTATTTCTCTTATTGACACAGGTTTCCATGCTGATCGCATCATAAATATCTTCTTCAAATACCGGAGATATCTCCTTATATTCTTCCAGCGACATATCATCTAACGCAATCTTCTTATCAATGCAATAAAGTACCAGCTTTCCTACGATTCCATGTGCATCACGGAACGGTACGCCATGATTTACCAGATAGTCAGCTGCATCTGTTGCATTGGTAAATCCGTGTCTGCAGCTTTCCAGCATACGTTCTTTATTGAATTTCATGGTTGCGAGCATTCCGGTAAATAAAGCCAGACATCCCTTGACAGTGTCGATGGCATCAAATACCAGTTCCTTGTCTTCCTGCATATCTTTATTGTAAGCAAGCGGAATTCCCTTCATCGTAGTCAGGATCGAAGTCAGCGCACCGTATACACGTCCTGTCTTTCCACGAACAAGTTCCGCAATATCCGGATTCTTCTTCTGTGGCATGATACTGCTTCCGGTGCTGTAGCTGTCATCGATATCGACAAACTGGTATTCATTGGAATTCCAGATGATCACTTCTTCTGAGAAGCGGCTTAAATGCATCATAATCGTAGATAGTGCACTCATCAGCTCGATCAGATAATCGCGATCCGATACCGAATCCATACTGTTCAGTGTCGGTCCGTCAAATCCGAGAAGCTCTGCGGTGTATGCTCTGTCCAGATCATAAGTGGTTCCTGCAAGTGCTCCGGATCCAAGCGGACAGGTATTCATTCTTTTGTAAATATCTTTCAGACGCATATGGTCTCTTTTAAACATCTCAAAATAAGCGCCCATATGATGTGCCAGTGTGATCGGCTGTGCTTTCTGCAGATGGGTAAATCCCGGCATGATCGTCTCGGTGTTGTCCTTCATGATCGCAAGAAGTTCGCGGAGCATATCTACAACCAGTCCCTGCAGTGCTGTGATCTCGCTCCTTGTATAAAGCTTCATATCCAGTGCAACCTGGTCATTACGGCTTCTTCCGGTATGCAGCTTCTTCCCTGCATCCCCGATCCGGTCGATCAGATTTGCCTCTACAAAACTGTGGATATCTTCGTATTCCTCTGTAATCTCAAGCTTTCCGCTCTCTACATCCCTGCGGATACTTTCCAGTCCGTCCAGAATCTGCTGCTTCTCATCGTCTGTCAGGATCCCCTGCTTTGCAAGCATCATAACATGTGCCTTGCTGCCCTGGATATCCTGCTCATAAAATCGTTTATCAAATGAAATGGACGCATTGAAATTATAAACCAGTTTGTCGGTTTCTTTCGTAAAACGTCCTCCCCATAACTGTGCCATAGCTTTCCCTCTTTTCTTCAACGTAATTCTGTGCTTTAGTGTACCACAGAATGTCGGATTCTGTAAAGTTCCCCTCTTAACTTTTCACAGAACTTCCCTCTTCCTCCCGGAGTTTCTTTTCCCGTTCTCTCTGATTTTTGGAATAAATACAGCCACAATAGTCCTGGCGGTAAAGTCCGTAAATCTTTGACAGCTCGGTTGAACGCTTATATCCATTTCTCTTTTTAAAATCCGAAACCAGATAAGCCACTCCATATTCCCCGGCAAGTCTTTCCCCGATCTCATTCAGCTTCTGCGCATTTTTCAGCGGACTGATGGAAAGGGTGGTGGTGAAATAATCATATCTGCCTTCTTTTGCAAATCTCGCAGCTTCCCGGAGTCTGAGCTCATAACACCTGAAGCACCGCTCTCCACCTTCCGGAATCATCTCCAGTCCCTTTGCCATCTCGTAAAATTTTTCACTGTCATAACTTCCCGCCCGAAAATGGATCGTATGTTTCGCCGGAAGCTCACGGATCAGCTTCTTCGGTTCATGGATCCGCTTTTCAAATTCGGTCTCAGGAAAAATATTCGGATTGTAATAAAAAACCGTAATCTCAAAATATTCCGACAGATATTCCAGCACATAACTGCTGCATGGTGCACAACAGCTGTGAAGGAACAGACGTGGAACTTTCTTTTCCGATACGATCTGTTCTATCTTTTTATCCAGTTCTTTCTGGTAATTTTTTTTCTGCATCTGTTCATCTCTCCTCATATTGCAGATTTGTTTCTTATTATAGTGCAGCTGTTCTCTTCGCACAATATCTTTTCTGCTCTGTTTTTCTTTTTCCGCTCCATTCCAGCCAAATGCACACACGCTTTTTTTTATTTCTCATAAACTGTAAGTAAAAGACTTATGATCGTTTCTGTATCTGGAGGATTATCATGCAATATGCACTGGAACTGAAAAACGTTCATTATGCTTACCATACACTGGAAGGAGAAACCTACGCTCTGAAAGACATCACCTTTTCGGTCCGCGAAGGAGAATTTATTGCTCTGGTCGGTCCCTCCGGGTGCGGAAAATCCACGCTGCTCCACCTGATTGCGGGTCTTCTCACCCCGGAAAAAGGTCTCATCAAAATAAACGGCAGCTATCATCCGGACAATACCTCCGGCATCGGATATATGCTGCAAAAGGATGAACTTCTTGAGTGGCGTACCATCTATCAGAACGTTCTGCTCGGTCTCGAGATCCAACACGCACTGACCACCCGTTCCCGCGCACTGGCAAGAGCCCTTCTTACACAATACGGCCTGAATGCCTTTGCAAATGCAAAACCATCCGAACTTTCCGGAGGAATGCGCCAGAGAGCCGCGCTGATCCGCACGCTGGTCCTGAAGCCGGATATCATGCTTTTGGATGAACCCTTTTCTGCCCTGGATTATCAGACCCGGTTAAATGTAAGTGATGACATCGGGCAGATTATCAAAAAAGAGAAAAAAACAGCGATCCTTGTCACCCATGACCTTGCCGAAGCAGTCAGTCTCGCCGACCGGATCCTTGTTCTCACAAGCCGACCGGCAACCATCGGGCAGACGGTCAATGTTTCCTTTTCTGATCCGGGACTTTCCCCGCTTGCCCGCCGCAATGCCCCGGAATTTAAGACTTATTTCAATCTGATCTGGAAGGAGCTGAACCCGGATGAATGAACTATCTAAAAACCAGCTGCATTACCTGAATATGCACCGCCGACATAAACGGATCGTTGCCGTTTCCAGAGTCTCCATCCTGCTTGCCTTTCTCTTCCTTTGGGAATTTGCAGCAAATACAGGGCTGGTCGACTCTTTCATTTTCAGCAGCCCTTCCCGGATTGCCCTGTGTTTTCTGGAAATGACCGGTGACGGCAGTATTTTCCGTCATATTGGAATAACCCTTTACGAAACCCTGGTCAGTTTTATCCTGGTGATCTTCTTCAGCCTTTTTGTCACCGTCCTTCTCTGGCTCTTCCGGAAGCTTTCGGAAATCCTGGAGCCTTATCTGGTGGTCCTGAACAGCCTGCCAAAATCTGCCCTCGCCCCGCTGCTCATCGTCTGGCTCGGTGCAAACCGCACAACGATCATTATAGCCGGAATGTCGGTTGCGATCTTCGGAAGTATCCTGAACCTTTACTCCGAATTTTCCGAAGTAGATTCCGATAAGATCATGCTCATCTATACACTTCACGGAAACCGGCTTCATGCGCTCACCAAAGTGGTCATTCCAAGCTGTATTCCGGCGATCATCAGCACCATGAAAGTCAATATCGGGCTCTGCCTGGTGGGTGTGATCATCGGAGAATTTATCGGCGGCAGGGAAGGGCTTGGCTATATGATCATTTATGGAAGCCAGGTCTTCAAGCTCGACTGGCTGCTGATGAGTATCTGTATCCTCTGCGTGATCGCCATGCTGCTGTACGCACTGATCGGACTGGTTGAAAAATGGTATCTGGGCCGGTGTAAAATTTCCGGATAATCTTGCCCGAATCATAATGGAGCAGTAACCACCGGATTTTCTCCGTGGTACTGCTCCACTTTTCTGTTATGATTTTCCGGCTCCGTCCTTACAGATACTGCTGGATCTCCGCCTTATTATTCGTATAGGCAAGCGCATTTTCTCTGGAAATATAGCCCTGCTTTACCAGTCTTGACAGATCCATATTCAGGGTATGCATCGCTGCATTTCCGCTGACCTGCATGATACTTCCGATCTGATGTGTCTTTCCCTCTCTGACCAGATTCAGGATCGCATCCGTACCGGTCAGAAGCTCTGTCGCCGCCACACGCGCCATACCGCCCTCACACGGGATCAGGCACTGGCTGATGATCCCCTTTAAGGTCCCGGCAAGCTGGATGCGCACCTGATTCTGTCCACTGGTCGGGCAGGCATCAATGATACGTTCTACCGTCTGCGTCGCACCGGTCGTATGCAGTGTTGAAAGCACCAGATGTCCTGTCTCTGCTGCAAGAAGTGCTGCCTGGATCGTCTCATAATCACGCATCTCTCCCACCAGGATCACATCCGGATCTTCACGGAGTGCACTGCGAAGTGCCGCTGCAAAGCTTTCCACATCTTCTCCTACCTCCCTCTGATGGATCAGGGACTTTTTATTCTCATAGACATACTCAACCGGATCTTCAATCGTAATAATATGGCGGTCACTGACCTGGTTCATATGCTCGATCATTGCCGCAAGTGTGGTTGATTTTCCACTTCCGGTCGGTCCTGTCACCAGGATCAGACCGCGTGGCTCTTCTGCCAGCTGATAAAGAAGCGTTGGCATCTTCAGTTCTTCCAGCGTCGGAATATGCGCGTTCAGAAGGCGGATCGTTGCCGCCATCTTCTTCTGCTGACGAAACACATTGACTCTCTGGCGATGACCATCTGAAGTACGGATCGCAAAATCCGCATCCTTTCCCGTATCAAACAGTTTTCTCTGACGCTCACTTAAAATGTCCGTCAGCATCTCTGCCATTTCTTCTGACGGTATCTGTGTCTCTGCCTGGATCAGGCGTCCGTTGACACGGTACCAGACCGGCATTCCTTCCGAAAGATGGATGTCCGAAGCCTTTTTTTCTCTTGCCTCACGGATGATCGTATCTATTTTTTCCTGACTGTTTCCAAGCTGTGACATCTCTTCTTTCCTCCATCTTCCCCGTTCTGCCAAAAAGCAGAACCGCTTTATTCGTAACTGATCTTAAGCAGCTCTTCCGGCGTTGTCTTCCCTTCCTTCACAAGGATCAGTCCACTTTCCTTCAGCGTCCGCATATGCTGCACTTCTCTTGCATATCGTGTGATCTCTTCGATCGATGTATGATTGATGATCATCCGCCGGATATCATTGTTGATCGCAAGGATCTCATGAACTGCAACCCGACCTTTATATCCGGTGTTATTACACTTGGTACATCCGGTTCCCCTTGTAACCACACGCACATCCTCCCCAAGGAAAAGACGTTCCTGTTCGGTTGTCTCCATCTGTCTTGCACAGTGCGGGCACACTTTTCTAACCAGTCTCTGTGCTACAAGTCCGACAAGAGAATTGGCAACCAGATACGTCTCCACGCCCATGTCTTCCAGACGGACAATACTTGATACCGCATCATTGGTATGAAGGGTACTTAAAACCATATGCCCTGTGATCGCAGCCCGGACCGATGTTCCGGCAGTCTCACCGTCACGAGTCTCTCCGACCATGATGATATCCGGATCCTGACGCATCAGGGCCCGCAGTCCTACATCAAAGGTCAGACCGGCTACCGGATTAACCTGTGTCTGGTTGATATCCGGCAGGTTCTTTTCCACCGGATCCTCAATCGTGGAAATATTGACATGTCTTCCGGACAAATATTCCAGAACCATATAAAGTGTCGTTGATTTTCCACTTCCGGTCGGTCCTGTAATATAAATAATTCCATTCGGATAATTCAGCATCGGAAAAAACTGATTATAGCTGAAATCATCCATTCCAAAATGATCTGCATGCTCCATATGTCCGGTTGCTGCCATGATACGCAGAACCGCTTTTTCCCCAAACACTGTCGGCAAAACGGAAACACGGATATTGACAAAACTGTCATTGATCTTAACACGGAAATGTCCGTCCTGCGGGATTCTCTTCTCTGCGATATCCAAATTGGACAGGATTTTGATACGGGCGATCAATGGTGCATGAATATTTCTCTGGATCGTGACATATTCCATGATCACACCGTCGATACGCATACGGACTTTCGTCTCTTTTTCAAATGGTTCAATATGAATATCACTCGCCTCGGTTTTGATTGCACGCTCGATCAGCGAATTTAAAAGCCGGATGATCGGTGCCTCATCATTGGAAGCATCCAGATCTTCGATCTCCAGTTCCTCCGTTGTCGCAAATCCCACATTCGCCTGCTCTGCCGCATTCCGCGCATTGACTTCCGCATAATAGTAGGAAATCGCCTTACGCAGCGGTACTTCCTCACTCAAATAAATCTCCAGCTGACACCCGGTCTGCTGCTTGACTTCTTCCAGTGCGAAATAATTTAGTGGATCATTAGTGACAAGTCCCAGTACTTTTCCTTTCAGACTGACCGGAAGGAAAAGATTTTTTTCCGCAAGCTCTCTCGAAATCATCCCTACTGCCTGCAGATTGACCTGGATCTGTGATACTTCTACAATTTCCAGGTTCAGTCTGTTCGCCAGTGCTTCAAGTACCTGATTTTCCGTGACAAATCCCAGTTCCATCAGAATCTGTCCAACTCGCATCTCTCTATGTTCTTTCTGATAGGCAAGTGCCTGTGACATCTGCTCTCCGGTCACATAACCCTTTTCTTCCAGAATCTCTCCGATTCTCAGATTCTTTTTCACGTTCGCTTACTCTCCTTTAGTATTACTAAGTTCTCCACAGGTGTATACAGCCAGTACACAATTACAGTTCATCTGCTCTGTCTTCTGCAGGCTGCTGTCCACATAAGTGCCGGACTGCATATCAAAAGAACGCACCTGGATTCCCGGATAGTTCTTCGCAATATCATCCAGAAGTTCCCGGATCTGCGCTTCCTGTCCCTGCAGAGTGATCGTAACCGTTGTCGTATTCACATACTGAACATACGGAAGTGTACTCTGCGACTCTTCTGCCGAAGAATCTTCTGAAGCTTCAGAAAGCTGATATGCCGCCGGAATACCTGCCACCGGATCTTCAATATTCAAATACACCGGAAACAGATCGTGTTTCAGTGCAAGCCCCGTAATCAGGGAATCGACCTCCCGGTTTTCCATCAGGTCATAAAAACCTTCCTGTGCTTTTTTCAGATTTTCTTTCTGCGTCGCGATTTTCTTCTCCGTCGATGCCTTACTGCTGATCGTACACTGCATTTCCTGCTTCTCGATCGTCAGGTCGTCTTTTTTTGCCACCAGATCCTGATGTTTTTCCATTCCCGGAAAGATCAGAAAACGCGCCATGAAAAAGAGGATCAATACACAGGCAAGCACCTTTAAAAGGACCACGTCACCTGGTTTTAATTCCATATCGATTTTCACTGATCCTCACCTCCTGTCTCTGCTCCCTTTAACACACAGGAAAGCATCAGCGAATATTCTCCGTCATTGTACGAATATCCACTGTAATTTACCGTTGAAAACAGCCCTGTCTCGGAAAGTTTTCTTACATATGCCGGAATATCAATAACCGCCGAGCTGACCGCATTAAATGTAAGCTCTCCCGTCTCGGAATCCATCGTCTTAATCTGGACTGTCATGGCGCTTCCGCCCACATCCACGATCTTCGCGATCATCTCCGCATCCAGATCCGGATAGGTTGCCAGATTGGATTTCGTCTGTTCGACCTGATTCTGTATGGAATCCAGCCGGTCGCTCTCTTCACGTACCGCATTTGCTTCCTGATATTCGCTCTGGATCTGCGGATCGTTGATCCAGTCTTCAATTTTCTCATTCTTGTGAGATTCTGCATAATTCCAGACCATCACTGCGATCAAGGCCACAAGGCAGATACCAAACGTAATCGCCTGAAACATCAGATGCTTTGCAAGACTTTCTTTTTTCGTTACACCAGCCGTGCCCTCTCCTTTCCAGACCTTGTTTAAATTGATCTCTTTTTGCCTGGTACTGATCATGGCACCAATGCAGATCAGCCAGTCATCCACATTTTCTGGAGGGGCAAAATCAAATTCTGCATCCAACGGTTCTACTTCCAGATTCATCGCATGGATTCCGTCCTCACTGACTTCAAAATCATCCGTACTGCATCCGGCGTAAAATACTTTTGTGATCGGCACATCAGATTTTGTGGTGGAGTAGAACTGCAAAATACCGGAAATATTCCGCACGATCTCCGTACCAAAATCCAGCGTTCCTCTCTCACTGAAGATGCGGCTTCTTGTAGAATACAGATACTGGCCTTCCCGGAACAAAATGCTCGTCACACTTCCTTCTTCAAACAGGAGAACGATCTCAGTATCATTCTGGTAGGATTTCAACTGTCCCAGTGTATTCAGATAACACTCCATCGGGACAGAAATCCACTGAACCGAAATCCCGACCTCTTTTGTCAGCTCCCGGATCTTTTTCAGGACATCCTCTTCCGCGCCTCCGCAGCACAGACAGATTCCTTTCTTTCTGTCTGCTTTGATCACCGCATAATCCTGTACCCAGTCACTGCCATTTTCCGCCATGACATTCTCCGCAAGCCTGGTAAGCTGTCTTCCCTTGGCATAAGGGATCTGCGTTACTCTGGCAGATGAGTAGGATGTCGGAAGCACCAGTCTCACCTGGGATGGGTTGTGTTTCTTTTTATATTTATCCAATGCCTCTTTCCACTGTTCAAAAGGATCTCCAAATACATCGATCGGTATCCGTTCTACCTTCTGGATCTTTGGTGATTTGCCTGCCTTTCCTTCAGCAGCAAGAATACATTCATCCTGCAAAATGATGACGGTATCGCTCATCTTGTTCCTCCTTTGTATCTAAACTCAGCTTCCTGTAATCACCTGCTATGCATTTTCAATTGCTGCATAAGACTGATAGATTGGAAGCATGACTGCAATCATAATAAATCCGACGATCAGCGCCATAAAAATGATCAGGATCGGTTCCAGTAATGTAACCATCTGCTTTGTCGCCTGCTCTGCCTCTTCTTCCATAGACACGGCAATCGAATCTAGCATCACATCCAGCCGTCCACTTTCCTCACCGACCAGGATCGTACTGGCAAGTTTTTTCATCAGTCCATCCACCTGCCTGAGTGCCCGTGAAAGCGGCACACCACTCCGGACCTCGGTCACAACTTCTTCAAACTGTTCCTCGATATAGACATTGCCGATCGTTTTCCCGGCAACACTGATTGCAAGTGCAATCGGCATACCACTGGAATACAGACTGCTTAAAGTACGGGCAAAACGTGCCGTATAGACAACTTTGAAAAGTTTTCCAAATATTGGAAGATGAACCTTCCGGTAATCGATCTGATGTCGGACTGCCGGGATTCCCATAATAATCCGGACCAGTGCAAAAACAATCACTACGATCAGGATCGCAAGATACCATTTCTTTGTCAGGAAATCAGAAGCTGCAATCAGAACGGTCGTCACCCACGGAAGGCTGTCCATCTGATCAAACAAAGACTGGAACTGTGGCAGAATAAAGGTAACGATCAAAATTGCGATCGCTACACACAGCACCAGAAGAATGCAAGGATAAGTCATTGCAGAGCGAACCTGCTGTGTCAGCTTATATTCTTTTTCATACTGCACGGCAAGACGGTCTGTCACCTGATCAAGATTTCCGCTTCCCTCCCCTGACCGGAGCATTCCGATCATCAGATCCGGGAAGCATTGTTTGGACTCCATCGCCTCAGAAAGAGGAACCCCTTTTCTCAGATCCTGAAGTACATCTTTATAGATCTCCTTTTCTTTTGGATCCAGTCCTTCCTGGTCCACCAGAATATCCATAGCACGCACAAGGCTGACACCAGATGCCAGAAGCGTAGAAAGCTCCCGGCAAAATGCTGCCAGCTGTTTTGCCTTTAATTTCTTATATCCTTTTACTTTTGTCAGGTTCTTCGATTCTACCAGAAACAGCTCCTGTTCCCGAAGCTGCTGGATCAGTGCCGCCTCTGAAGTCGCCTCTGTCGTTCCTCTGTAGGTTTTTCCGCCCATGTCTTTTGCGACATATCGAAATTTCGCCATCCTCCACAAATCCTCTCTTCTGTCTAACATCAAACCATGTCATTTTCACATGATGGATCTTCTATTTCACTTCTTTGCAGTTCCTCTACAGAAAATGCAGATACCACGCTGCAATCTGATCTCCCCAGAAAACGGCTGCTGCAAGTCCCAGTGCAAGAAATGGTCCAAATGCAAACTGGTCTTTCTTCTCAAGCTTCTTTCCGGCAAGCATCACCGCCGCATAACCGCCTCCGGTTACAATTCCGATAAACATCGCGCACACGGTAGATGCCGTGCCAAGAAGCAGTCCGCTTGCTGCCATCAGCTTGATATCTCCGCCCCCGAATGCTCCCGGGATCACCAGTGCCAGGATCAGCATCGGTACGGAAATGATCAGAGCACCGATCAATCTTGTCACAATTCCCCGCTCCGGATAAAGCAGGAAATCAAAAACTGCAAGTATCAAAATCATAATATGAAATCTATCATAAATCATCTGTGTATCCCAGTCAATCAGGGCTACCACAAGTAATATTCCTAAATATGCAAAAATCACTGCGCCTCTTGGCGATATTACGCCTGATCTGCCGCAGCCATATCTGGTCACGCAGCCGATAAAAGCT
>SKET01001718.1_pt1 | contig 14368 bp, 12 predicted proteins | sample 4841461 | NCBI WGS metagenome assembly SKET01 (sample SAMN11008802, study PRJNA524170) | human gut metagenome | biome: Human fecal sample; material: Feces; isolation source: fecal sample from pouch patient p5 | host: Homo sapiens | place: Israel: Tel-Aviv | collected 2014-02-13
AGGCAATATAGCGGTTGCGGCCCTGCATGTAATCGACCGTAGCGCCAATGTGGTTGCCCGTGGCCAGCGGCACCTCGCTCTTGCCATCGATGTAATCCTCGATGAGCTCCAGCACGTCCTCGTCCATCTTAAAGCCGTCGCTGTTGACGAGCTTAATGCCGTTATCGCAAAACGGGTTGTGGCTCGCGCTGATCATGATGCCACAATCGAAGCAGCCCTCCACGGTCTGATGCGCCACGCCCGGCGTCGGGATCACGTGCAGCATGTAGGCATCCGCGCCGCTCGCGACCAGGCCACTCACCAGCGCCGCCTCGAACATGTAGCTCGAACGACGCGTGTCCTTGCCCACGATCACGCGTGCCTTGCGCTCGCGGTTGGCGCCGTAATACCGGCCCACAAAGCGGCCGATCTTATAAGCGTGCTCCACCGTCAGCCCAACGTTGGCCTCGCCGCGAAAGCCGTCGGTGCCAAAGTACTTCATAAGAGATCCTCTCTATAGACAAAGGCGCGCCGCCAAAGCAACGCGCCGCCAGCCCATTATCCTTTAAAGCAACCGCAGGGGCTACACCGTCAGGAACATCATCACGATGATCATGGCAAAGCCAATCAGGTCGGTCGGCAAAAACACCGTGCCCAGCATAACGGCGCTGGTAATGGTTGCCGAGACCGGCTCCACAGTTCCGATGAGACTCGCGCGTACGGAGCCAATATCCTTGACGCCCTCCATATAGAGCATATACGCCAGGAAAGAGCCCACGATCACAAACACCGCGAGCGCTTCGACGCCGGCAGCATCGAGGGCCGGCATATGAGCCCACGGCTGCACAAAGACACTCGAAACGACACCCGCCGAGAGCATAGCCGAGCCCGTAACAATAGGGCTGCCGTATTCGGGCAGAATCTTGGCGGGAATCACCGCCATACAAGTGGCGCTGACCGCACACATAAGGCCTGCGACCAGGCCAAGCGGCGATATGCTCAGACTGGTCGGGTCGCCGCCGGTGGCGATTAAAAAGGTGCCGCCCAGGGCCAGCCCAATGCCAACGGTCTCACGCACGCGAGGCATTCGATGGTCGATCACGCAGGTGTAGCCCATAATGATGACCAGCTGCAGGCACTGGAGCACCGTCGCAGTTCCGGCATTGGTCAGGCGCACGGCCGAAAGATAACAAAACTGGTTAAAGAGCAGACCAAAGGCGGTAAAGAACAGCAGCTGTTTGCGATCGGCGGGCGTCGTCCAGAGCTTGACCAGGCGTGCGCGGTCGCGCGTGACAACCACAGCCATAAAGAGCAGGCCGGCGAGAATCTGCCGTATGCTCATAAGCCACAGCGTATCGACATGGTAGGTATCGAACAAAAAACTCGCGCTGGTGCCCGAGAAACCCCAAAACGAACCGCCCACCAGCGTGGCTAAAACACCCGTGATTATCTTGCGCGTCGAGGCATTATTGAGACGTCCACGCCACGCGCGACGAATGCTGCGACTGAACTCATCGGTACCTTCGGGCACCTCAACGTTCGAAATGTCGGTCATAGGCACCGAAGCTTTTGCGTTTTCGAGCTGCTCAGCGTGCTCTCTGCTCATTCCACTCCCCCGAAACAATCTGGAAACAATTCGGCTTACCTTACCACGGTAAGGACGTAAGCTGACAGCTTGGCCGTTTATCGGTAAGACAAATCCGTCAATGACGTTCGTCCACGACTCCATGACGTATCGACTAACGCATTATGCATCAAGCGGACCACGGCTACGAGCTCTTAAAAAGACAAGATCGACGCGGAGCCTTACTCCACAAGCTAACGATTTTTAAAAATGCTCTTGCCACCAGGTCCTGGCTCCGCTATATTATTCCCTGCGCATTCGCGCACCCTTGATCGGGCGTTTAGCTCAGGGGGAGAGCGCTTCCCTGACACGGAAGAGGTCAGAAGTTCAAATCTTCTAACGCCCACCAAATGTTCGCAGCTCAGAGGCTATGTCTCTGGGCTGTTTTGTTTTATGTCGCCAAACCAAAAAGGCACCGCAGCACCCAAGGCCACCTCAACAACGCCGGCAACCACCCCAACCGTGCCAGAAGTCGCTTCTGCGCCGACGAAAACACCCCAACCAAGGCCAAAACCGCCCCAACAACCCCGGCGATCACCACAATCGGGCTCGGATGGACCTCGCAGCCACATCTGATCGACCTTCCTATAATCAGGTCTAATACTTTTCCCAAGAAGTGAACGACCTTATTTGGACCCTCGAAGCACCCACACTTTCTGGCATCAAAACCGCAGGATTCCAACGACAAAACCGCAGGAAATGAGCCATTAAAAGTGTCGATGCTTCGAGGGTCCGTTTTGACTCGTTCACTTCTCGGGAAAAGTATTAGACCTGGAAATAGGGGCCTTGGCTACACGCCCGACAATCGCGTCTACCAATGCAGATGTGCCTCGATTACGGTTTGCCAAAGCTTAAACCGCTTCGTTTCGACGCGCGCAAGAGCGAGATATCGCTGTTTCTCGTTCATTGCCCTGTTAAAGACGGGGCGTTTATTCCGGTGCAGCTTGCGCCGGATGCGTTCGCACAGTCGAACGAGCTTTTCGTAGTCGCTTGCCTGGTCGGTAGTCACCGTAAAGTACGCCACCCCATTGAGCAGCTGCAACTCGTTGCGGCGCTCGGCGTCCTTGTGGATCTTATCGCTCCCGTCATGGATGGCATCGCTATCGTAATCGACCAGTGCGGTAAGGACTTCGGGCAGCAGCCCGGCCCTCACTTTGTCCACGCCCACCTCGGCTTTCGCCGTAAGCGTAATATCGGGCATGCGCTCCAACACGCGTAGCTTACGTTTGCGCCCATCGTTGTACCCATCGCGAATGAAGTACTTCTTGTTCAGTTCGGCCTTGCCCAGCGCATACCCACCGTAGCGCGCAGGTAGCGACATAAACATGCAAAGCCCCGACTCCCTTGGCGAGCGCGACCCCTCGATCACGTATGCAAGCAATGCCTTGGCTTTCGCAATATCTCGCACCTTAGGGGACTTCTCGATATACGCCGCAATGAGCTCCATGGTCGTAAGCTTGCCGTCGCGCATGCCCATATCTCTGCTTGTCACCCCACCGGAAGCAAGGTTATCCAGCCGATAGTCCGCCGTCATGGCGTAGCCGGCATAAATCGCCTCCGCCGCATCGCCGTCGTGCACAGCCTGCAAAAACGCCAGCTCGGGAGAGCACACGTATGCACCCAGGTCGCCTCTCCAGTGGCCCAGCGAGATAAACGAACCCGCCGGGAGCTCATTGGTGCACAGGTGCGTCGCGACGTGCTTGGTCCGCCGGCGGTCGGCTCGCTTCGGCACCATCAGGTCCAGCACGTCAATCCCAAGGTCGTAGTGATCGATGAACTCCTGCGCCTCTTGGTCACAGAGCGCGCAGGCGCCTGCAATCGACACGACCTCTGGTTCCGAATCCCCAAAGCGGGGGTTCGGAATATGCGCCAAAAGCGCCAAGGCAGCGTTATGTGAAACGATAAAGTAGCTCATGGCGCGAAGATAGCATGCGCGTCGGTAGCGGACAGCGGCGCGGAAAAGGTTTCGATAAACGACCGGCGGTTTTTCGCCATGGCGCACCCAAAGCGCTCATTCGTCGACGTCTAGATGTTTAGTGTCAACAGGTTGTTTACACCCGAGTGGTGACAAATAGAGAGGCCCCTGCCAAGCTGTGAGTTGTCTAGATTCCCAGAGAGGAGGGGCCTCCCATGTCCCAGCATCCTAACGCAAAACTCACCCCGAAGGGGCGCGAGACGCTCGTGTCGCGCATAGGGTCCGGCCTCGGCGTCGCCGCGGCCGCCCGCCAGATGGGCGTCAGCCGCCAGACCGCCTCCAAGTGGCTCGCCCGCGCCAGGCGAGGCGAGGGACTCGCCGACCGCAGCAGCCGCCCGCGCAGGCTCGCCAGGCTCACGCCCCCCCGAGGTCGAGGAGCGCGCCTGCGAGGCCCGCAGGGCCATGCTGCTGGCGCCGCTCGCCCTGGCGGCCGAGACGGGCGTGCCGGCCCGCACGTGCGCCCGGATCGTCGCCAGGCACAGCCTGCCCCGCCTGGCCGACATCGACCGCGTCACGGGCGAGGTGCGGCGGCGCGGCCCCGTGACGGCCGTGCGCTACGAGCGCGAGCGCCCCGGGGAGCTCGTCCACGTCGACGTCAAGAAGGTGGCGCGCATACCCGACGGCGGCGGCCACAGGGCCCTCGGGCGCGGCTGCGGCTCCCCAGGCGGGGCCGGGCTCTCGTGCCTGCACGTGGCGGTCGACGACAACAGCCGCGTCGCCTACGCCGCGCTGCCGCCCGACGAGAGGAAGGGCACGGCCTGCGGCTTCATGTCCCGGGCGCTCGCGTTCTACGAGGGGCTGGGCGTCTCCGTGGAGCGGGTCATGACCGACAACGGGCCGGCCTACCACTCCGGGGACTTCAACGCGCTGCTGGAGGGCCGGGGCGTCAAGCACAAGTACACCCGCCCCTTCAGCCCCCGGCAGAACGGCAAGGTGGAGCGCATGAACCGCACGCTGGCGCAGGAGTGGCAGTACGCCCGCGCATGGGAGAGCGAAGGGGGCGAGGGCCTCCGCCCGCGCCCCCTTCCTGGAGCACTACAATTGGGACCGTCCGCACAGCGCGTGCGGGGGCCTGCCCCCGATGTCACGCATCGTCGGCGTAAACAACGTCTTGGCACACAACAGCTAGCGCCTCTTTGCGATCTTCACGCCAGCCACTGTGGCAATGGCCCCAGCAAGGAGAAGGGAGACCCCAAGCGCGCTCGAGGGGGTGGAGTCACCGGTGTTGGGCATCTTCTCGGCACTAGCCTTGGCCGGCTGCTTGGGCTCGGGCTTTGGCTGAGGAGTACCCTCGTCCTTGGGCTCGGGCGTGGGCTCCGGCTTGGGCTTGGGCTCGGGAGTAGGCGCCGCAACCGAGTAGGCCAGGGTTGGGACCTCGAAGTCCTCCGACGCACCCTGTACACCAGCGGAGTTGACGGGCGAGAGCGTAGCCTTCCCGTTGGCCGCCAGCGAGTAGTCGCCCGGCTCGGTGGGTGCCTGCGCAAGCGTGATCTTGTAAGTCAGCTTCACGGGCGCGAAGTTCGACACGGCCTCGTTGGCAGTGAGCGTGTAGGCATCCGCGCTGGGGTCGTAGACCAGGGTGAAGCGCGCCTTGGTGTCGCCCTTGCTGTGGAAGCTCCAGGCGTTCTCGCCGGTAGCGGTGGCCTCGAGCTGCTCGTCGCCAACGCTCAGCGCGACGGAGTCGGGAACGAAGTCGAAGTCGTAGGTTTCGCTCTTGCCCATGGAGTCGGTGATAGTGGAGCCTGCGCCGCATGCGTACAGGATGTTGTCGGCGATCTGCGAGAAGCCGAGGTTGTTGCCGCCGTTGAGCTCGTTCATGAACTTGACGGAGAAGTCGGAGTCGCTGCCGGTGCGCACCGCGAAGCAGTTGTAGCCGGCGCCCTTCAGCGCCTGCCACGTGTTGTACGCCTCATAGACCGCGCGGTCGGGCGCCATAGCGTGGTCGGCCTGGGTGCCATGCTCGATGTAGGTGAAGTTGGGGTTGGTGATCTCGCCCGCCGAGTTTCTCACCTGCTGGCCGTTGACGACAGCGGCGCCGCCGTCGTTTCCGTACGTCGTGAAGTTCAGCGCGTACTTGTCGCCGTCGGCAGCCACCCACTGCTTAAGGTGCGAGTAGTACGTGTTCCAATCGCCGTACGGCATCGCGTACGACGTGGAGTCGGGCGTACGCGCCTGGCGCCACTCGTCGATCATGCCGAAGTACCAGAAGTCCGTCGCCTTGAAGTCGCTCGCGGGCCTCAGGGAGTTCTGGTCCGAGTAGGTGTACTGGTAGTAGATGTCCTTGACCTGGCCGTCGGAGCCGGTGAACAGGCGCGTCAGGCCGTCGCTCACGAGGATGACGTACTTGCGGTTCGCTGGCGTGGCGGAATCGGCGTCGAGCATGGCCTGGGCCTTGAGCAGGCCGTCATGCATGTTCGTGCCGGACTTGATGGTGCCGGTGTACCCACCGGTGATGGCACTCTTGAAGTCGCCAACGTTGTCTGCGGTCAGCGTGGCGAGGTCCTTCTCGACGTGGCCGTCGCCCTTGAACGACACGACGCCCACGCGCACCTGGTCGACGCCCTTCACCTCGTCGACGAGGCGGTCGAGCGTGTCGGTGGCGCCGGCGATGGAGGCGTCCCTGCAGCTGGAGTTGTCGACGACGAAGACGATGTCGGAGGACATCACGGCCTCGGCGCTCGGAAGCTGGAGCGTGACCTCGGCGGTCTTGCCCTCCTCGAGCCACTTCGCCGTCTTGGACTTGGGGATCTCCCAGCCGCTTCCGGCATCTGAGTCGCTCGTCGCCGCTAGGGCGGGCATGGGGAGCACAGACGCAACGACGAGGGCAAGCGCGGACAAGGCCACGAGAACTGCCCGACGTCTCCGTTGATGGTTGAGTATTGCATTGCTTGGCATCGGTTCTCCTTCCGACAGTTCAGCAGTAGGGATTCTCGACAACGCGATTATCGAATTGCGTTGTATCACGATGCTTTGTCTATCTTGGAAATCTGACACACAGACAAGGCCACCGAGGGGAATTCGAGCTGCCAGCGGACAGGAGCGACGGCTGAGCTTTCGGCCCGATTACTTCACCAAGTGGGATGAGTGCTTCGGCAGGATGGTCCTGAGCAGCGCTCGTTGGTATCCTTCCAATAAGGCGCCTTCGCCCAATCGGAGGCGCGGCTTTTTTGGCTGGCAGGCACTTGACCTGTGGGCTAAGGGCAGCGAGAAGTCCGGCGTGCGCGCAGCTAGCGTCATCGACATGACGGCAGCGCAGGCGGAATAGGAGAGGTGCGGGACAAGGCGCTCGAGAAAGGCTGGAGCCCATGGCAGACACGAAAAGGGCAGACCTCTACGACCGCAGTGAGCAAATCCCAGACCCCCTCGCCCTGGACAAGGAGGGGATTGCCACCGCACGTCTGGCGGATGTCCTCGATATCGGTCCTCGGATTCTTTCGGTTGCCCTCGTCATCGCGGCGACGGTGTTCTTCCTCGCGAATCTCGATGCCTTCGCGGGCGTAGGCGCCCTTCTCGCGCTTCTCGGCGCCGCCATCGTGCTCGGATGGGGAGTCCTGCTCTCCTCGGCAGCCCTCATGCATCGGCACCTCTGGAAGCTCTCCCCCACCTCTCGGCACGACTACGCGCTCAGGCTCTACCACGGGCGCTCCGGGAAGAACCCGAAGAAGGCATGCGAGCTTCTCCTCGGCATGGCTCGCGCCGACATCGAGACCGGAAAGATCGAGGCGGCCGCCGCCGCACTCTCGCACGCCGACAGCGCGCTTCTCGAGGGAGACGAGCTCAAGCTCTTCTATCTCCTCTCCTATGTGACGGCGATTCCGGAGGGCGGCAAGAACGCCGAGGAGGCGCTCGTGCGCTATGCCGCCGTCCCCGTCAAGCGGTTCGCGGGCTTTCCAGACGAGAAGGAAGCCGCATCCTGGCTCGATTACGCGGACGTCGACAAGGCGCGCGCCGTCGTGGCGGGCATCCGCGGCCCCAAGAGGCTCCATCCGGCGCTGCAGCTTGCCCTCTCCCTCATGGCGGCACATGTCCTCGCCTACTGCGGCATGCTGTACGGCGTGGATGCGGATGCAGGCTGGATGCTCAGGTGCGGCTACGCCTCGGTGGCGGGTCTCTTGGCTGTGGCATCCCTTGTCGTGCTGGGAATTGCCATCGCGCGCGTTGCCCGAAAGACCCCTCTCCAGAGCGCGAACGGGAAGGGAGCAAGGCTTGCCAGGGGGATTCTCGCCCTCTTCATCGTTCTGGCTGCCCTGAGCCTTGGCGCCCAGCTCTTGATTGATGGGCCCCTCATGCACGACGGCGAGGAGCGTGCCGTGGCGCAGGGCGTCCCCGACCAGTTCGCCGACAAGGTCTACGACTATCTCGCCGTTGCGTGGCCGGGATACGACCCACGCGACACGACGACCGACTATTGGAGGACAAACAGCCCCTTCCTGATGGAGAAGTGGAGCGAGGCGGCCCTCTACGACACGGAGAGTCCCGCACCCGAGAATGACTCGTCGTCCTCAGCCGGAGGCGATGCTTCCGGCTCTGGGGAAGACACGGCCTCCGGAACGAACGACACGGCTGCCGATGGCTCAAGCCAGGATGCTTCTGGCAACGAGGCGGAAGCGCAGCTGGAGGCCACAAAGGATAGGATGCGCTCGCTGGCGGTCTATCTGGAGGACAACGGCATCGTGCCCGACATGGACGTCTTCGACGCCATTCTCTTCGACGAGAACGCGAAGGGCGACATGTACGCAAGGCTGGGAACGGCATCCGACAAGGAGAACGGCAAGCTCGTGACGGTCGAGTACCGGCTTTATTCGAACGGCGAGAAGACCGACGGGCAGGGCTTGACCTCAGAGGAGTTCGTGCTCGAGAAGTGGTACCCGCAGGACGAGGGAAGGGACGCCGAGGTTCTCGGCTTCTATCTCGTCGACGAGGCATCGGGCGCCGTGACCGACGAAGAGAAGACCAGCTGGTAGCCGCATGCGCCGAGCGCATTGCAGACGACGTCCGAGTCCAGGAGCACGAAGGGCAGCCCATTTCACACGCCGGGCGACCGCCTCGTCATGCGCCGGACCTGTCACTGATTGCGTAGGCGGGCCCGAAGGACGAGAAGTGCAGCACCCGCGGCAGCGATCCCCAGGAAATGCGGAGTCGCCCAAGGGTCACCGGTAGCAGGAATGGGTGAGCGGGGCTCATCTTTCAAAGCCGTCTGCGCGGGGACCTCCTCGGCGACGCGCAGCTGTGACCCCCCCCAGGCTTCTCGGACTCGGCGAGCTGCTCGGCTTTTCCGGCGCCACGTAGGCGTTGTTGAAGACGGCCTCGTTGACTCCATCACCGTACGAGACCTCGGGTATGAGGCTGCCGTCCGGGTCTATCTGCTCGGCGACGACCGTCACCTGGTAGACCCTCGCGTCGTACGTGATCCCCTCCTCGTCTCCCGCGACCTCGCGGATGGAGTAGCGATACGTTCCCATGCGCGTATAGGTGATGGGGGCAAACGTCACTGAGCCGTCCGCTGCGTTCGCGGCAGTCTGCAAGACGTTGCCCTGCTCGTCGAGAAGCTCGACGGAGAACTCGCCCCCCGCAAGCTCGCGGCCGGTGAGGGTCACCCTCGCCCCAAGCCGTACCTGGCCCCGCGGCGCGAACGTGTTGACGAAGGACACGACCGCGGCCCTCGCGGGCTTCTCGCCTGCCGTGTAGACGTAGGTCTCGCTATCCGCACCAGCCGTCGTAACCGTCGTGGTGGCCGTTACACGTCCGTCGTCACGCCTGCCCACCTCGATGGCAAGCGTTCGCTCGGCCATGTCGTAGGCGGTGGCGGGGTAGCTGAGGCCCTTAGCTGAAACCAGCGAATACCTGTAGGTCTTGCCGACGTCCTCCTTGGTGAAGACAATCGGCTTTCCGTCGCGGACCTCGAAGAAGTCCACCGTTGCCGGCTGGCCATCCTTCGCGCTGGGGAACCTGAAGACTCCAACGTACTGCCCCACCTGCCTCCCGAAGAGCAGCGCCTTAGACGCCTGGTCTTCAGGCACCACGGTCACCATGTACTCGGGATAGACGGAGTCGCGCCCGTTCATCACCGCGGACAGAGTGATGCCACCTGCCTCCGTGAAGTTCAGGGCGGGCTCGTAGGAGTTCGTGAAGGTCGGCGACCAGAACCCGTTGCCCACGGCGACAAGCTCCCCCTGCACGCGCCCGACGACGAACTCGAACGCGCCCACGTGCGTGTCGTACACGATGTCGGGATCCGAGCCCTGTACCTGGGTCACCTCGTAGCGGTAGGTGCCAGGCTCCGTGAACGTGATGGCACCGACCTTGATCTCGGCGTGGTCAGGCAAGAAGGAGAGCGTGTCCTCCTTTGTCACCGTGATGGTGGTATCGGCTGGCTCGGGCGCGCCGTTCAAGCCGGTCACCTTGAAAGCGAACGCATCAGAGTCGTTCCAGGCCCGACCGGAGATCCCCACCCTCAGAACCCTGGCGGGCGTGATAGTGACGGATTCGGTGGGGCCGTCATCGGCAAGCGCCTGCGCGGGAAGAACGATTCCTGCCAGAGCAAGCGAGATGACACACAGGAAGAGTGTCTTCCAGAGGGACTTCATGGGCGGCTCCGTTTCGTCCGGGGTCTTATCCGCCACAATGTTACGCTCTCGCGGACGAAGTCGGTAGTGTCGTTTGGGGGGCGAAACGGCCAACCGGAAGACCCCCGCCTCGTCTCCCCCATCGCGGTCCCCGATTCCGCCTTGCACAACGGACAGCTGAGCGGCGAAGATACGTTTGGCGAGAGGAGAAGACATTGGAGACCGAGAACGTGGCACTTCCCCGGCTGCCCATGCCGCTCATGTGCACGTCGTTTGAGCCGGGCTGCCTCGATGCGGCGGTGGCGTCATTCGACGACCCTGACGTCCAGGCCATCGCCCGCGCCGAGGCTCTCTACTTCCGGGGCCAGGCCGAAGCGGCGGACGCCGCGGCGACTGCGTATCTCGACGCCGACGACGTCGGTCTGCGTCTCTCGGGAAATCTCATCTGCGGCTTCGCGAGCCTCTCGCTCAACCACATCGCCCAGGCGCGATCGTGCCTGGGGGCGATCGTGGCAGAAGGCTCGGCGGATGCCGACGAGGGCGAGTCAGAGCCGCTTCGCGCGTCTCGCATGCTCTTTGGTGCCGCGGCGGGCGTCCTCCTCCACCTCCCAACGCCCTTCTCGATGGAGGAGTTCGCGTCGTGCGCGGCAAGCCTGCCCGAGGGCCTGCGCCTCTTTGCGAGCTACCTGCTCGCACATGCCTCCTACCTCAACGGAGACTGGGGCAAATGCGTGGGCATGGCCGAGAACGCCCTGGTCATGAAGCGTGGAAGCTATCCGATATCGGAGACGTTCCTACACCTAGGGGAGGCGATGGGATACATGAGCCTGAAGGAGTCCGACCACGCCAGGGAGCACTTCGAGCGCGCGTGGGCGTTGTCGAGGCCAGACGGGCTGTACGAGACCATAGGCGAGCACCACGGGCTATTGCAGGGACTTGTCGAGAAGTGCCTGAAGGCCGGCTACCCCGAGGACTTCTCGCGAGTGATCGAGATAACGTACCACTTCAGCTACGGCTGGCGCAGGATCCACAACCCGGATGCCGGCGAGAGCGTGGCAGACAACCTCTCGACCACGGAGTTCGCCGTCTCGATGCTGGCGTGTCGCGGATGGAGCAACGCCGAGATAGCGCGGCACATGGGCATCTCTGCCGGCACGGTGAAGAACAGGCTCTCGAGCGCGTACGCCAAGCTCGGCATCTCCAAGCGCTCCGAGCTCGGGCGGTTCATGCTGCGCTAGACGAGCACCTTCTTGTTGTCGGCACCCGGCGTCGTGACGATGACCTCATCCGGCACGACCGTGAGCGCGCCCTTGGCAGTGGCTGCACCCTTGAACATGGACTCGACCTCGCCCTTGAACTTCTCGACGTAGGCGCCCTCGGCCGTGTAGGTTGCCGTCCCCTTGATCTGGTAGCCCTCGAGGGTCTTGGGGTTGTAGGCGGAGAGGGCGATCCTGCCGCCGTTGGCCTTTAGGTTCGCAAGCGTCGTCTGCAGGAAGACGTCGCCGATGTGGAGGTTGCCCTCCTCGTCGATCTCCTTGAAGGCGACGGGCACGACGTTGGGCCTTCCGTCCGCGCAGGTCGCGAGGTCCCACATGGACTCGTTCAGGACCTTGATGACGTTCTCGTTAAGCATGGCTTCCTCCTTCTCCCGAGCAGCACCGCGCTGCTCTGCGTATCGGATGCCGCTCAAGATAGGAGACTCACGCGGATGGAGGAAGATATGGGGCGGAACTTGAGTTGCTCTTGTTGCCCGTAGCTGGTCTCTACCTGCGGGTTCCTGGGACGAGCGGTGCGTCTGTCCTTGCCGGCACCACCTTCACGTCCACAAAGTCGCAGACCTGGCACTGCCTCGGCGCGTCGGTCGTCACCTCGCGGTTTGTGAGTCCCGCCCACTTGCATATGTCGCGCAGGATCGGGACGACGGACTCGCCGCGCTCCGTGAGCGAGTACTCCACGCGCGGGGGTATCTCGTCGAAGCTCCTCCTCTGCACGAGGCCATCACGCAGGAGCTCCTTCAGGGACGACGACAGCACGGCATCGGAGATGTTCGTCATCTCCTCCCTCAGCTGACCGTATCTCAGGGTCTGCTTCTTCGAGAGCACGCAGAGGATGCGGCTCTTCCATTTCCCTCCGAAGACCTCGAGTCCGTACTCGAGCGGGCAGCGGATGTCCGGCTCGAGCTTTCTGGTGTGCGGCATGATGCCTCCAAACGTTGCTGTTGCCACCAGTCTTGCAGCATGTTGGGCGCGTCTCAAGTAACTATGCAAAACATGAGTGTCACCTGTCGCGGCGTCTCCTTGGTGCCTCGACAATGCATGCGCAAGCAGGCGGGGAGGTGCGTCATTCGGCGCGCCTCCCCGCTTCTCATGCCCCATGTCCCGGCTCTGGCTAATCCGCCGGGCTGAAGTCCTCCTTGGGGACCCCGCAGACAGGGCAGGTCCAGTCATCTGAGATGTCCTCGAAGGCGGTCCCGGGAGCGATGCCGTTGTCGGGGTCTCCCCTCTCCGGGTCATAGACGTAGCCGCAGACGTTGCACACGTACTTTCTCATGGCAGGCCCAGCACCTTCTCCCCCGGCATCCTCCGTTGCACCAATGAGGGCGCTGACCGCTGCCAAGCACCGTCGGCGAACCCACCGCGATCGCCTTCGATTTGAAGACCTCGGTCATGATCTCGTTCTTGTCGGCATGCGCAATCGAGAAGACCTTCACGACGGTGCTCGGGCTCTGACGTGCGACCTCTGCCGCAATCTCGTGAGCGATCTTGGTCGTGCCCTCCCACATCGTGTCGTAGACCACCGTGACCTGGTCCTCTTGGTACTCGCGCGACCACTTGTCATAGAGGTCGACGATCTGCATGGGGTTGTCGCGCCAGATTGCGCCGTGTGCCGGAGCGATCATCTATAGGGCGACGCCGCTTTGCGGGGCCCCTGGGTCATTTGAGGTGCTTGAGGATGTCGCCCAGCCCGAAGGTGGTCTTGCGGTAGACCTTGTTGTAGAGGGCCTTCTTCGGATGGAGAAGGCCCATGCCCTTCTTGCCGTATCCAGGGATGAGCGCCCTCTTCACCGCACGGGTAGCCCGGCCCCTTGTCCTGGCACTTATCGACTTCTTGATACTTGGCTTCCTCATTCCGTACTTCATGGCTCATTGCCCCCTACGAATTGCAGAGCGAGCGCATCGTCTTCAAAAGCAAGTGCATCGCCCTACCATGGTACGTCTATGCGGGACGGCAGAGGGATGCTCCCACCTTGTCAGCCCCTCTGCGCAGCGCTACCACGCTTTTCTCCGCCAGCCAATCGGGCCGGACAGCTAGAAGACGCCACCTCTCGTGCATGGAGCCACTGTCAGCCGGGCACATTGCCATCGAGGCATCGCGCCGACGTGTCTGGGGCGGTGCCTCGAGCATGTTGAAGGTGGATGCCGCGATGGCGTAATGGTCCCTGGTCAACCTGGATCAGCGGGCGAGCTACCAGAGCCTAGCAGACGGCTTCCCGTCTGCTGAAGTGGCTGCGCCTGCTCGTTTGCCAGCTTGACGGAGTCCATTGCACGTGCATCAATCGAAGAGGCAACGCTCTATCACGTCGCGCCCACGCAGTTTCTCGAGCCAGGCATCAGGGATGGCTCGCCATCCGTACGCGATGCCGGCAAGGCCACCTGCCACAGCCGCCGTCGTGTCCGTATCGTCCCCGAGATTCACCGCTAGACGCAAATTCGTCAAGCTTTTGACAAGATTGCCGCTCAACTGACCAAAAGCCGGCCACGCACCTGCCCATTTGCTTGACGGCACGGCCCCGCCAAAGCGCCCCGCGACTTCTTAGGCGGCCAAAACACTCGTCCAACGGGCCCAACGCCGCGCCGCAACCGCCCCGTAAAGACCGCAAACACCGCCGGCCACCAGCACAAACTCGGCCATCTACAGCCGCACGCATCGAGCAGCCGCCGCTGCGGTATCCTTGGAGCACTTGCACCCGCGCACCAAGGAGCCGCTATGCGCACCGAGCTCGATGTTCCCTTTTCGCACAAAGAAGAAGCCAAGGCGCTGGGCGCCAAATGGGACCGGATCAAGAAGATCTGGTATGTACCCAGCGGCGTCAACCCCGAGCCCTTTGCCGAGTGGCTGCCCGGTGTTGACCGATCCGACCCCTCAGCGCCGTATATATATCTAGTACTGGGCAAGCGCGAATGCTGGAAGTGTCACAAAGAGACCTCGGTCGCGGCCTTTGGC
>SKET01001734.1_pt1 | contig 14267 bp, 10 predicted proteins | sample 4841461 | NCBI WGS metagenome assembly SKET01 (sample SAMN11008802, study PRJNA524170) | human gut metagenome | biome: Human fecal sample; material: Feces; isolation source: fecal sample from pouch patient p5 | host: Homo sapiens | place: Israel: Tel-Aviv | collected 2014-02-13
CCCCCCCCGCCCCCCGCCCCCCCCCCCCCCCCCCTTTTTTTTGGGGGGGGGGAATAAGATGCAGCGGCACCTCACGAACTTCTTACTGGGGCAGCACCATCCTATAGGCGCGAGTGTTTGGATGCACGTGTTTTGCCTGCGCAGTTAAGAGAAAAATTGTCCCCAAGGTAGTTTACTTGCTTACTTGTTAGAGTAAGTCAACCCCTTGTGTCTTTCTTGGATATGCTCAGTCCAGGTATAGATGCTATGCCGTGAAATCCAAGAGACTCGATGTATCCTTAGCGCTTCACACTAAGCAAGTAAACTACCTTCAAGAATATTGAGTCGAAGAATAAGTTTCTATTCAGCCTCCTCCAACTCCAGGCTTCTCTTCTCCTAGGCTTGGTATGGTATGCAAGCTCAAGAAAGCGATTTACGTTACGGCCCCCGACAAGCTAAAGCAGGCACCAAGAGCTAAGAAGGGGCCTGGTTTCATAAATTTAGCTCGTTTCTCACTGCTTCATTTTTTACCACTGTAGCCGTGCGGATTCTTCCATGTTTGTTCGCCGACGTCACGGTCGTTGCCTCATCCTTCTTTTATACACGTTGACGACAACATTCTCACCGGGAATGATTCTTCTCTTTTATTTGATTTCATCAAGGTAGCTTGGCAACCAATTTGTCTCTTTCATCCGCCGCATTACTTTCTCGGCATGGAGGTATCTCGCTCCACCTCTGGACTCCCCCTAACCCAAACAAGGTATACTTTTTAATTCTTATCTCGTCCATCCTGCCCTGCGCTACGCCTATATCTCCAGGTGCCGCGTTATCCGAAAAAATAAATAAATAAAGGCAGGCTGCCCTGACGACCGACGCTCTACCTCGGGCTTTTGTTCTTGGTCGGAATCTAATTTCCTGGAGCGCTAAGAAGCAGCCCCTTACTCTAACAAGTAAGCAAGTAAACTACCTTTCGGAAGAAAATATGATGTGAGGACCCGATCCACCAACTATCTGAAATGTTGGCAAACAGGGCCATAGTAGTGACCAACACTACCTTTTCCTGATCATCATGGCTTTTTCCCTTTGCCCTTCTTTTATGGGAACTCAAAACTCAAGTGACCTTTCTTCTTGCAGGACCACTCTATGTTTTTCAGGTCCTTCCGCGCTCACTTTGTGCTTTTTCTTCTTTTGAAACATATTCTTTTGCGCAGCATTAGTCTTTTCAGACTGCTGTTCAAATTTCTTTTCAGCTTCTGCCTAAAGAAAATGGTCAGATCAATCATAGTTAAAGGAGGAGTTTCACGGGAGAGAGTGGTTGTCAAAGACTCAAACGACTTCAGCAGACTTCCCGGTCACTGATCACGATCAGTCATTTTTACTCTCACTGCTACAAATTATTTTTTAATCTTCTCCATCTTGTCTAAGTGCTGAGACACGCTCGTCCCCTCTTGCATCTTGCTTGGAAAAAACCGTTGCCGAAGAAACTTCATGTTTACCATTGTCACTGACTCATACATTCTCTGTGGAGTCTCCCGGATTTCTCATGCAGACTCAATGTCTCCCACTGAAACTAGTACCTTATCCTTGACCACCATTAGCACAGCTTCGAAGAATAACTTTTTTTACTGTCTACAACTATGGATGCTGTTCATATGCTTTCTTTTGTTGTTTGGCTACAACAACATCAACTTGATTGAAGAAGCCATTAGCGCCAGATCTGCGGGCTTCTCTTTTCTCAAGAATGAAAAAAAAAGATCCTGTTCTTTGAGAAGCAACCGCATTCTCATCTTCCAAACATCTACGTTTAGAGGTTCCATTTTGCGATGCTTGACAATCGTATGCGTTAATGCAGTAATCATATCAGCAACTATAGATCCAGAAGATTGTATCGCTACCATATCCGCACAAGCTGGGCTCTCATACCAGATGATAACAATCTTTAACTGAAAGAAAGACAAAATTTCTAGGAATGTGTAGAGCTGAGACCTGCTGTTGTTGAGTGGCAGCAAATGAGAAAGACATATAGTTTGATTCGAAAAACTATTATATATAATATAAAATATAAATAAGTATAAGTAAAGTTTAAAATATGAAAATAGAAAACTCTTTGAGATCACTCCACTCTCTCTCTCGCGCCTTTCTTCAGCTTGTTCCTGTTCGTCTATTCGGGACGGGCAGGCAGCCCACATACATGAAGAGAAGAAGAGAGGGGGGGGGGTTAATTGCTTGGTGCTTGCGCTAAGCAAGGCGGTCGAAGAAGGCCACAAGTGGAAGCAACCGATGCTTTGGTCATTCAGTTGACTCCTTGCTGCCAGTCCGTGCTTGCTGTCATGCTGGCAAAAGCAGGGGGTTTCGGCCGGTTTTACCTACTATTGGATTTGAACCAATGACTCTCGCCGTATGAAAGCGATACTCTAACCGCTGAGTCAAGTAGGTCAAGCTGAGTCAAGTCAGAGAAAATAGACCCATATAAGAGAAAGCCGCGCAACCAGAGTTCCCCTTACTATACAAGGGGGGGGGGCGGAGCGTTAAGAAAGAGAAAGCGTTATCACTATACGAAATGAAGCAGCGGCTAGCACGCTAAGATCAACCACTTGGAGAACGTGAAGCCTTTTTTCTCGGTCGTCTGTCTTAATATAAGTGGATTCCGATTCATGCGGTCGTTCTCTGCGGCATTGGTGTTTTCACTCCCCACTCTCCACCATAACAAAAAGTTTCCACTATATCTCAGGAGTAGTCAAAGGAAGTACGGCGGGTCCGAGTAGGAAAAAAGAAACTAATAAGAAGTAGGGCATACAACAATGGATCAATTCATTCAACAAGATCCGTTCGGATCGGACCAGGATGAATGGGATTGGTCTGACCCCTCGCTCAGATGTAAGACTCCCGCCGCCGACAGATGTCCCATGCCACGTTTCGTGAACAGCTATGCCCGAGAATTAATGAATTGTGATATAGCGCCGAATAAGCCACAGCTCTATTCCCGACTCTAAATCTATAAAGGACTTTAAGGGAGAGAAAAGAGGGGGCCCTTTACCATAATCCTGCTGCCTCGGGACGACTGCACGTTACATCATAGCAGCACGACCAAATGAAGGCGGAACCCCCTTGTATAGGTTGGGCGTTCCTGCGCACCCGGCATCCTGCAAGAAAAGGCCCCTTACTATAGAACAAAGCAAGGGATTGAGCTGCGCGAAAGCCATTGCGTGTTAGCGCATCCGTTTTCTTGCTCGTTAGCGCTTTCAATAAGGACGTTTAGGCTTTACTAATAGAATATATAGGGCTTTTCAGCTTACTCTGCTACAGCGGACCGTTAGCAGGGTGCCGCGGTTTGTGGGCTTGAAGGACTTTTAGCGCCGTGACAAGTGGTATCAGAGCCAAAGGTTAGGGCAAGCCATGGCTAGTGGGAAGAACCCGTAGGCTAGTGCCGTCGAAGAGGCTCGACGGGAGCGGACTCGTAATCGTGTGGACGCCTTGCTACACAACTGAAGGGACAGATTTCAAGCGAGCGGGTTGCTTCTCTGGAGAAAGATGGGCTGGTTAGGCGGACCATGATGGAAGGCCAAGGACGGGGGGTCGTGGAAGTGCTTCGAGCTTTACTAATAGATAGGGGTGGCAAGCTTTAGAGAGTAGGGGCGCGGTCCCTATACTACAGAAGGCCGTAAGCAGTGGCTCGACGGCGAATCAAGCGAAACCAAAGGCATTCGTTGGCACCCGAGATGCTAGGGATCGAAGACCTTTGGGATATGGAACAGCACTTTAAGGCTGTTCGTGCCCCTTTACCAAGTCACAATGGCAACAATGTATCTCTCCGGGGATGTGAAGCTGTGGTGGCGGACGCGATATGAGGACGTGCTGGAGTGGGGGGCCGTTGCGAGATCAACGCCTGGGGGAGGAACTAAATGGAGAGCTCAAGGAAGGGAGCAGTTCCTGCCTGGGAACGCAGCATGGCTCGCACGAGAGTCCCTAATGCGGACCGGCACTGTTCGAGAAAATCAAAGCAGACCGTGGGGGACTGACCCGAGCTATAGACAAAGAAGGACTTTGATAGATAGAATAAGGCACTCAGACATCAAAAAGAGGGCTACTTCACTATGAATGGTAACATATGAATTGAAACTAATGCGACGGGTGTCAATTACCAAAAACGACTCGACCACTAACTCAGTCCCGCGGGTAACACAAGGCCGAAGATGGATGCGAAGAATATTTGAAACCGCTCTCGAACCATCACACGGATTCCGATCCAACTGCCCATGATATGGTAAGAACGAAATGGAAAGGCAAAAAAACGATTCTATGCGCAGACGTGAAAGCTCTATCGATAGAAGCATTCTAGCCTATTTTGATTTAGAGAGGAGCGATTCCCTCGTCTGAGAACCGCCATTCCCGCACTATTCCTCCCCACTAAAAAGATTGATAATCTCGATAACCAAAACAAAAATGCAGAAGTGAGCGTACCCCACTCCTCTCTCCCCCCTTTTTAGCCAACCCCATTTTTCACCTTTGAATTAGTCAAAGCCAAAAATCTGATAAATAGAAGGAAAGGAGATCGGAAAGATACGCGGACGACTTGACTATAGTATAGGTCGGATGTTTTCGTGAGCAGTAAGCAGCAGATCTCCCCTTATTTTTTTTTGGGAAAGCAGGTGGCCGCGTGTGAATTCTTTCAAGGCAAGGGGCGGCCTGATTCGACATTGTTGTTTACTCTGATCCGGTCGAGGTGGTTTTCGTTTACCAGCGCGTAGGTGGTCATAGTTCCTATGACCGAGTCTTTCTGGCCCCTGTGAACATCTTTTATTAATGTATTAAAGAGGGCCTCTCTAACCGGTGAAAAGTGGTGGGTGTCCACTAACGGCCATTCCTGGCTCGGCTCCGATAACGCAATTCCGGGAGGAGTCGGTAGTTGGGCACTGGATCCCTTTGGACCTGGAGAACGTGTGACGCTGGGTCGGGGTTTGGTGAACCAACTGGTCGCTCCTCTAGTTGAAGTATCGGGCCCCTTTTTCGTTGCCTAGGTTACACCTTCGGAATACCCCAAAAGGGAATTTTGCTCTACTTCCCTCAATCTTCACTTTACGCCACGCCGACTCCCCTTTCGTCATAAGGCGTGGAATTAGACCAAGGGGAATCTCCATAGGAACTAGTCCCTCAGATTTCGCACGTAGGAGATCGAAACACAGCCCCGGGGCTATGGGGAAAGATGTAGATCGATCGCCCTAGATAGACAACTACATAGAGGGTCTCTACGAGTCTATATATTCTTTGATTTCGTTCCCCCCGTAAGATCAATATCACAACCAATGAGGTCTGCAAGTTTCACATCTAAGTAATACCCGATCCGATAGTTTACGATATAGATAGATATATATTTAACAACAACATTCTAAGAAAGGATATTTTTAGATATCGGTAGTTGTCCGGTCGTACCCAAACAGTAATATTCCAGAGGGAAATGCACCTAAGATCAAATATTTCGAGCCGGCTTCCGTGGAAAATTCAGACTTTCTTTTTGATGCTGCGATCACATAAAAACATAAACTTTGAGGTTCAATAGCTAAATACATGGCAATTGAATCATGAGCCGAGATCATAAAGAGCATACTGCGAGTAGGAAGTGGAATTAATACAATGAATTCAAAAGCATCAAACCTCTCTTGTTCGGAAGAATCGAAACACATCGAAATGGTACCAGCCGTACTTAATAATAGAAGGATTTGGCAGAAATATGTAAAATTGTCCCTCCTAAAAAGATTATTCCAGAATAAATGGGCAATAGTTAGGAGAGGTGCGCCAGCGGCGAGCAGAAGCAAGGTTATTAGATACCTCAGGAAAGCCCGGCCAGAACCACACGTGCAAGTTTCCCTGCATGTGGCTCGTCCGTGATAACTTCTTCGGATTTGCGTGAACTAGCGGACCGATTACTAAGTAGGGATGCTCCCTCCAGCATGAGCGAACCTTTTCGAAACTGGTTAGGAATGGGCGCCACTATCCCAGCCCGGATCCAGCCAGGTTCTATTGATCATGTCCCCTTCCCAACAGTTGTACCTTGTTTTGGGGCATCTTTGGCTTTACGAGAGAAAGCCCGCCGGAGAAAAAAGTCTTTCTCTTCCCGTCTCGGATCATATTCCGGTGCGTCCACAGAAGGGGAAATCGCAATGCATCTTGCTCAGCAGGCGTAGCTTGGAGTGGGAGTGTAGCGTGGGTAAGGTAAGGAAGCCGCCAGAGAGGAAGCCAAACCGGCCTATTAAGCGCAGCTAAGCTAATATGCGCCGGAGAAAGCCAGGTGCCGGAGGTAAGCTCTATTCGGCCCGGAGCAAAAATTCCCCATAACGAATAGGCTCGCTCTATTGCCTATCCTGTGCTCGACCCCAGTTCCTCGGCAGCACCTCGAGGTGCATTTAGTTGTCTTACATGAGACTCGGGATATTCCTCACTCCATGGCATGGCACCTTTCGCGCATCCATTCCGCCCGCCCGTCCGGACGCGACGCCCTTTATCATTATCATCTACCGCCCTTTCTTTCCTCCCGGCTATTCACGCATGAAGATCGCCGTATATATGCTTGACTTCGGTTGCCGGTGCTATAGGTAGGAGTACATTATGGCAGGATCAGTCACCCGGGCAAACCAACCCTCCTCCAAGAAGAATTGTGCTATGCCCCCCCGATCCCTATAGAGCGAAAGAGCTGCCTGGTGATCCCTAGGTTGCAGCACGTCCGGTCGTTAACTCCTCGCGCCGCTGCCGCCGTTTCTAGGACCGACCGACGCCTCACCTGCACAGGTACCTACGTAGTGTAGTGTCGATCGCACATTCAACATAGCGTTCGGACTCATGTGCCTTCCAGAACCAGGGGTCTTCAAGCCTGCTGCGTACGATTAGCCAGCCTTGCGGCGGCAAAAGGATTAGACGCCCCCCCCATGCTACGGTTCCCTGCGGTCCGAACCCGGTGCCGCATTAGGTTAGGGGGCTGGGCGATAATAGCTCCTCCGCATCCCAAAGCGCGCTGCCCTCCTAGGCGCGCAACACTAAGTAATCCAAGCCAACCCACATTACTGACTAACGGTGGATAATCATATTTCTTAGAGGTACTAAATACAACTCCATGAATGAGCAAAATGAAGGTTGCATTAATGATAAAGATCTCTGGGGAAACCGCTAAAAAAAGATTGAACATGTGGGAGGATCCGAACGAATTCTGCTTTCATTTCCCCCGTATGGAGCACTGAGTTACTTACGTTAAGGTCTTCAACAGGCAGGCAGCACACTCTCGGCGGCGGCTAGGAGGGATCGCTAGACCAGCAGCCAGACCAACAATGAATGTGTAATGATGGTGATTCCACACCAGGCTCAATAAATGATTGAATGTAGAAAGGGGATCCTAAACAAAAAAGGAGTCCATGACCCGCGGAGAGGTCGAATTCCAAACTTATCTCTCGAGTATACCCATTACCAAAAAATGGACGTCACCTTGGGACACATGTGGATAGCCGCCCCGCGTGGCTAAAAGTAAGCCAAAAGAGCTCAAACTCTTTTTTTTAGTTCCACTGAGAAACTCGAGTCTTATAAAAGACGCAACTCTACGAGGGAAGTCCTCGGGTCGAGTCTTTGCGAGTTCATCCCAAACAAAGCGAACCCCTTCCGGGTCTTGGTCGGGAAGATGCGGATAAAACGCCAATAGCCTGATGTTAGCTTCTACGGAATAAGCCTTAAAGAAGAGAGCTATCAACGCTTATAATAATAAACTAAACATTTCATAAGAAAATATAAATTATTTGAATCTCAAAGGTATAGGTGAAATTTTGAACAGTCATTTCAATCTTTTTCCAATTCTAAGAAAGATAAATCCCGAAAAATCCGTCAATAAATGACGAACCCCATTATACAGATGATAGGACAGGGCTAAAGCAGTAATCTCGACGGAGATGGGGATGAGCTTTGATGAATAAAAGAGGAATTGGTAGAAATTCTCATAGGTGAAGCAAATCAAACCTATTTTCAGACAAAGAAGATAAAAAAACAAAACTATAGTGACTAGGAAAGCCCCGGAGATTCTATGGGAAATTGGAAACGTCGAAGTGAGCTGTGGCTTATAAATAGGAAGATGAGGAGATAACGGGCGAAGGATATTCATGATACTAGGTTGGATTTATGTTCATTAGCTCCTTGTTCGCGGAGCGGCATACCGGAAAAAAAGAAGAAAAGAAACCATCTCACGAATTGGATTCGAACCAATCAAGCTACTTGCCTTTTAGTAGATCGTGACTCTGACGAGTTATTTACGCAATTCTTTTTTCTTTTCGACCTAAGACGGAACACTAACATAATATCTGTTCAAACAAAAAGTATGGGCAAACTCGAAAACGAAAGGGTCCCGCAAGCAAGTAGCCTTTTCGGGTAGCAAAGCTAGCCCTTCGTATCATTGGGGGTGAACCCGGCTACACAACAACTGTAACTCTAACAGAGGATCTAGTTCCACACCAATCCGCTTACATATTTAATTTTACTTTGGAGAATCAAAAACAAGAATTTGGGGTCTTCATTATACCGGCGAATAGCGGAATGCCGGCGAATCGAAAAACCCCTATCATTGTCGGCGAACCGAGAAAAGAGTCGGCGAATCGTTAACTGCTATGTCGGCGAATCACAAAAAGAAACAAACTAGCTAACAATCATTCTTGGCCTAGCCAGGCCCATCTTGTCCTCTTCTAAACTAATCAAAACATCTTCAGGAGGGGTCTCTAACTCATGCAAGCCCAGATTCCAGCCATGACCCAAATAGGCAAGCCTATCAGCTGCACAATTACATTCTCTGTATACATGATTAAGGCTGCAATCCCAATTCCCATTTAACAGACTCCTGTACTCAGAAAGTAAACCATGGAGAGGGTGACTCCCAATGACCTCGGATCAGATTTACCACTAGGGAAGAGTCTGATTCCACAATCAGTCTAGGAATATTGAGTTTCCAAGCAATCTTAAGACCAAAATATAAGTCCAGAATTTCACCTTGCAACCATCTCCAAGTCTCCATCTCAGACCAGCCTTAAGCACCTCTGAGCCATACAGAATTCCTTTCCAGGTACTGGATACAAGGAGAATCCGCTCTTTCCTATAAAGACTTCAAAATGAATACCATTGTTCTTTTGTTCTTTCTTCGTTTATCGGCGAAACGAGAAAACTGCTTTGGCAGAGAATATGCCTTTCCCTATGGTCGAGCAAGTAAACTCCCTCTCCCGTTGGTCGAGCTAGTTTAACCTTCCTCCAAGACTTGAATCAGGAATATCTTTTCTGTACTATGCCCTGCGCCTGGTCTTTCTTCTTTATTGCCTTGGCCTTTCACCGGATCGATCCCTTCCACCATTCCTCCAACAGATGCGGATGAATTAGCTGCCGTTATTCTTTCAACATTTGCAGAGCTAACCCCTGAAGTGACTTCAGTCCCGTGTTAGAGCTAACTGCTGCTTCTTCTATAGCAAGTGCCGAGCAGGAATCACTGCTTATTCGACCGGCAATGCCGTATGCCCCTCATGCTTTGCCTTGCCAGCTTTGCTTTGCCCAAGCCCTTTGACCCCCTGCACCTATAACATAACTATATGCTTCTTTCGAGGAATTATTATCGCTTAGCGCTTGTGCTGAGGAAGTGAAAGACGGTGGAGGGGCACTAGACTGACTCGCTTTTCCGAAAGGTTTTGTCTTCGCCTCAATCCCAGTCGCATTCGATCTAGAATTCTTCTTCTTCTTCCCCAGTGATGTCACCCTCGGCGGAACTACCTTAATGGAATTCCGGCTTCGCTAAAAGCACCTGGGCTATGCCTCGAACTCTCTTAACTGGCCAGGGGGTTAACTAAGAACTATATCTTCTCCGCATCAAGGAAAAGAGCAGAGATCTTTGTTGAAGACAGCACGGCAATGCGCAATCGCTAAACAAGACCACAAAAGCTATATCACAAAGATCAGTCTAACTAATCGGCCTAAGGCTTCTAGAGACAATTCCTATCTCGCCAAACTAAAGGAAAGGAGAAGAGCCTATTCTATTTCTATTCCGAAAGATCGGATTCTATACCACTAAGCGCCATTCGAACTTCCTGGCTAACACGAGGAATGGAAGAACAGCTTATTCGTATTAAACAGATCCATCTTATCAAAGAGCATTTACCCTTGCGCTGGGTCTTTCTCGCCTTGGCCTTTTGCCTCACTCCTTGAACAAGAGTTTACAGCTGACCCAGAGCTAGCCACACCTCCGAAAGACTCCATCACTTGACACTTTTTTATTCACCACCGAAGAGCTAGTGCGCAACTAGTGCCCAATGAAGACCCAAGCAATGCATCGAGAGGTCGACCCCGTCCCAACCACCATTCCATATTACGGCAAGGGGAGGAGAACAACTTCATTACTGGTGGTGGTATCTTCACGAGGGATTGGAAAAGCGATTTCTATAACCAGATAGAAAAAAAGTCTTTTAAAGAGGGCAGCAGAAGCGAAGTAGAGGAGACCGGCAACTACTTAGCTGTCAACGACGTCCGCTTTCTTACAAATCTTTATCCTTCGAGACTTCTTGAGGCGCTTTAAGAAAAGAAGCCAAGCCTCGCGAACATATATGCACCTTCTTTGAAACATAACTCATAACTCTTTTCTCTTGAACCGCTCTTGGTTAGGAACTCAAACCCTAACCCTAACTCGAACTCAATTAGCAACATTAACTCATAACTCTTTCCCTACGGGCGAAGTTACAGTCTTATTAATATTGTAGTTACCGTTATTATGAATTAGGTATTACTGTTATTTAATGATATAATAACCCTCTCCTCCAGGCCATTAGTTTTAACCACCTGCGGGTAAGCCACCTGACCTACAAAGAAAGGGCCTTAAAACAGCGGTAAATGATCTAAATAGGAATCAGTTATCTTTTAAAAAGACTGCGGTTTTCATTGAGTTTAAACTAACACTGATTTAAAGTTAGGGGAGCAGTGTAACTGCCATCAACTCCTATAACTCTTTTCCTTAAGTTTAGGTTAGTTCCCTCTTAATTAGGTATTCTTCAGAGTTCCTACCTAGAACTCCCTTCTAAACTAGAAAGCTAACTCGAACTCGTAACTCAATTAATTTAAGTTACAGGTATGATAAATATAAGTTACTGTTATTAGGCACATCCTTCTTTCTTGTCCTTGTTGGGGAATCCTATATCTTTTAAGAAAAAATAAGTTTTTAGTCCTCTCCTTTGCAGTCGAGTTACTTTATTCCTCATAGCTTCACTCTTTTCTTTTAGTTCCCTACGGGGTTAAGTTAAAGTCTTATTATTATTGATATTCCCCCTACGGGGAGGTTACCGTTATTATTATTAATAGAATTCTAATTAGTTACCAGTAAAGTATTATTAGGTATTAAAAGTCTTTTTAGTTAGGGGTGTAACTGGGGGCACTCCCCCGGAACTAAACTAAAGGGGTTATGAGTTAGAAGAGTTATTATGAGTTATAGCAGTTTAAGAGTTATAGCAGTTAGGGAGTTATGAGTTGCTAATTGTCATTCTCTTTAGTTCCCTACGGGGTAGTTACAGGTATGATAAATATAAATCTTAGTTACCGGTATTAGAAATATAAGTAATATAAATATATTGGTAGTTACAGATATTCTTAATTTGGTGGAACTGGGGGGTCTGGCGCAGTGTAACTGCCCCCGGAACTGGTTTAAAGAAGAGTTAATTGTCTTAATCTTTAGAAACTAATAGCTAGAAAAACAGGCTATTCCATCTAAGGCATAACATGAACCGAGGAATCCAACCAAATAGGAATGAATAGGCATGTGGGAACAGCATTGCTTGCATTGATTCAATTGATTTGAAGCGGCGGTTATACTATACATACAGACATAGTTTTCACTAGGGGTTTTTACCGAGTTGGTCACAAGCCCGTCAGAAGCAACCTCAGCAGAAAGCCACTCTTCCAGAGTCTCGTCCATCGTCTGCTTAGGCGACTATTTAATAGCCTTTAGATCTGCCTGTGAGTTAGGCCGAATACTCTAGGCTCCTTCCTCTGTTCTTTTTAATATACACTAAGCCGAAAGTCTTGGTTTCAATGACTCCCCAAGCCATGACCTATTTGATCCTTCAGAACCAGCTTCAGCATTGAGTAAAGAAAAGAAGAATTCACTATTGGATCCTTCAGCCGGGTGGACATCCAAATCTTAACTTTCATGAGCAGGAGCTGGAGTTTAGGAATCGGGTGTAGGTGCTGGCCATTCCATAGACGAGAGACCCGCTGACCCACTAGTGGTTTTATAAGGGGAGTTGGTAAAAGACAACAGGTTCAAGACAAAGGTATGGCACCGGGAGATGGAGCGAAAGCACAAGGCCAGTTCTCATCAACTGAGAGCTCCACTCCAAGAGAGGGAAAGCAGCACAAGGTGAGTTCCGTGAGACCTATGAATGCTTTGAATGAGATCTATTAGGTTAGGAGACCCTTTGACCATTTTAAATCCATATAGAACAGTAGAATAGAACGTCGAAGATAAAGCGCCTTTTAAGGATATGGGAATCAACTTCGCCTTCATCTCCTGGTCCGGCCCCGGCAAAACCCTTCTTTCGAGTCCACCTTGAGGGGCTGAACTAAATTCTTCCTCTCCAGTACCCTCCGACTGACTCTCCGTCCTCAACTCATTCTGACACTGTGAGATCCTATGGTCACGCCTTAGTCCGAAGAGCTATAGGGCTTTTGGGCATTATTAAGAAAATGGACTCTCCACCTATTTCATTGTGTGCTTACTCCCCTTCTGCGCTATCAAATATCATAGCATAGTATATAGCGTAAGACTTTGCTTGCTCCGAGCCATCTTGTTAAGGAAGGGCGGCTAGGGTGGGAAAAATGCAGAAGAATGAAATTCCAAAGAAGGAGATAAGAAGGAAGACTCTTCGTTGTTGAATGCGGGTCACTACATAGGTGGAATTTTATAAGCTCCTTTAGGCCCGCCCAGCCCGTAGAGTCTTAGGGGTTTTCCCACTTTCCCTGACGCAAGGTCGGGGTCGTTACGAATAGGACAAATATACACCAAGCCTTTGAAGGATGAGGTTCCAGTTCGCCATTCCTATTATTTATAGGCTTCCAGTCTCCTCAGAAGTCCGCTCTTCTATCTTCGCAGAATTCACCTGGGTCTCTTACTCACCTTCGCGTCTAGGGCATGATGTCTTTATTTAAGATGAAAAAATGGGTCAATCGTCTTGTTATTCTCAATCAATTCTTCCAGGCCTCTCTACGGGATTGGAAGAAGGAGCTTTCACCCAAATAAATGACCTCCGAACCGTGTCATTCTCGAAGTATGGCACAACACTTTGTCGAAAACACGAGGCGGGAGTGCGTCGAAGCATGAATTGACCTAGCGACGTGCACCTTGGGTAAGGTGCACTAGCGAGCGACTTCCTTCCCCAATAATGCCGCTATCATGCGCGAAGTGAAGCTTGATAGGAGCCCGAGCTAAGAGAATAGAGCAAACTCGACGTCACAAGGGGATAGATCGCTTAAGGGAGCAACTCGAGATAGATGCAAGATTCTTTCTCCTGCCCTTCACTTAGAATAGAAAGAAAAGTCCATTTTTCAGCACGCACTAATTCCTACGTTTTGTCGGTCGAATAGCCTTCTTGTGTGACCTTCAAAGCCTGATTAATGCGCCTTAAAGCGCTTTTGTGCTTCGCGTCGAGCCTTGTTGAGTTTTTCTATTATAAGGAAGGGGATGATGTATGATACCACTCAATGTCAGCCCAAAGCGGGCTTTAGCGCTTGCTCGCCAAAGCATGAACCGATCCGGCTGTAACGTCAACTACAGCAGTGGAGGCACGGTAAGCCAATTCTCCCGACATTAGGTCAAGATACGAAACTTCAAAGACTTGGTTCTGGTTTTATACCCTCTGACCTTCTTCGGAATTTAGCTCTGACTTTCCTTGCCCGAATGCTTCAGTGTAATTAATTGTCACACTCTCTCTAGACCCAACCACGACCCCCGGACCAAAAGACGTAAAGAACGCGAAGCGTGAAGTGCAATTAGATCTATTTTGAGGACGAGTTTCAGGCAGAATGGAGGGTTCGGTTCCTGCCCGGTTGTGGTCCGACATGTTGATGAGCCTGAAGCAACAGGCCCCATACGCGAGTATGTGAAGGCCTTCTTTCGTGGTTCTCGCTGGACATTTATGACGGAAGAGGACCGGCTCTTCGATTTCATGAAGGGGCTCCAACCTACGCCAAAATGTCCAAGACTTAGGGGCGGAATAGGCAGCTAGCCTGCTAGATTGAAAGTACTT